>Ga0315899_10004898_pt1 | contig 14458 bp, 13 predicted proteins | sample LakEriMetagenome_2_FD_203518 | JGI IMG/M metagenome (GOLD analysis project Ga0315899, IMG submission 203518) | Freshwater fungal communities from buoy surface, Lake Erie, Ohio, United States - Buoy 4 MA112 | ecosystem: Environmental > Aquatic > Freshwater > Lake | place: USA: Lake Erie, Ohio... | reverse complement strand
GATGCGGTCGGCGACATAGCGATAGGGCGCGTCCGTCATTTCCCGGCGATTATGATAGAGGATCTCGCCGGCCACGGGCTCCAGCCGTTTTGCGATGGCGCGGCCGATGCGGCCGAGGCCCAATATGCCGATGCGCGACCCTGTCACCCGGCCCGACAGGGCAGGCGTTTCGCCGCGCGCCCAGGCACCCGATCGCACCAGCCGGTCGTTGGCGGCGATATTGCGTGCGGTGGCGTAGAGCAGCCCCACGGCGAGGTCGGCCGTGTCGTCTGTCAGCACGTCGGGCGTGTTGGTGACCCGGATGCCCTTCGCGCGGGCATGATCGACGTCCACCTTGTCATAGCCGACCGAGAAGAGGGCGATCATTTCCAGCTTCGGCAGGGCGTCCATGATCGCGGCGGGCGCGCCGACCGACCCGAAGCTGACCAGCGCGCGCGATTGCAGCATATCGTCTGGCAGGGCGGACAGGTCGGCGTCCGCCGGCAGGCGATGGAGCGTGAAGCGGCGGGCCAGTTCCTCTTCCAGATAGGGGTTAAGATGGCCGTAGCCGAGGACGGGCGGCTTATGGGTCGGCAGGGGGATGTTGGTCATAGCGTGGATGTAGCCGCCGGCGCCTCATGATGCCAGATTGACAGGCGCGCGCGCGGGTCCTAGCCCCGCGCGATCATGGCGAGCCTCCCTTCAAGCGAAGACAGCCGTTTCGGCCTGCGCCGGCAGGCGCGCCTGACCGCGCCGCTGCGGCTGTCGAGCGGGGCGACCCTTGGCCCGGTCGATATCGCCTATGAAACCTACGGGGCGATGAATGCGGACAGATCCAACGTCATCCTGATCTGCCATGCACTGACCGGCGACCAATATGTCGCGTCCGATCATCCCGTCACCGGCAAGCCCGGCTGGTGGTGGCGGTTGGTGGGAGAAGGCAAGCCGGTCGACCCCGCCCGCCATTTCATCATCTGTTCCAACGTGATCGGCAGCTGCATGGGGTCGTCCGGCCCGGCCAGCATCGACCCGGTGACGGGCGATCCCTTCGCCATGCGCTTCCCGGTGCTGACCATCGCCGACATGGTGCGCGCCCAGGCGGCGCTGCTCGATCATCTGGGGGTCGAGAGGCTGAAGGCAGTGATCGGCGGATCGATGGGCGGGATGCAGGCGTTGACCTGGCCCACCCTGTTTCCCGATCGCGTGGAAAGCTGCGTCGTGATCGCCTCCACCGCGCGGCACAGCGCGCAGAACATTGCCTTCCACGAAGTCGGACGGCAGGCGATCATGGCCGATCCCAACTGGCGCGGCGGCGATTATTATGCGGACGGACAAGCGCCGGTCGCGGGCCTTTCGGTCGCGCGGATGGCGGCGCACATCACCTATCTGTCCGAAGCCGGCCTTACCGAGAAATTCGGCCGCCGCCTGCAGGCGCGCGACGCCAAGACCTTCGGATTTGACGCGGATTTCCAGGTGGAAAGCTATTTGCGCCATCAGGGGTTGAGCTTCACCGACCGGTTTGACGCCAACTCCTATCTCTATATTACCCGCGCGATGGATTATTATGACATTGCCGACGATCATGGCGGCTCGCTGGCGACGGCATTCACGGCAACGAAGGCGCGCTTCTGCCTCGTCAGCTTCGATACCGACTGGCTCTATCCCACCACGGAATCGCGGATCATCGTCCATGCGCTCAACGCCAGCGGCGCGCAGGCGAGCTTCGTCGAACTGTCCAGCCCGTTCGGCCATGACGCCTTCCTGCTGGAATGCCCGGAGCTGAACCGCGTGGTGGACGGCTTCCTGCGCGGCGGGCGGGCATGAGCGCGGGGCTGCGTCCCGACCTGGCGCTGATCGCCCGCACCGTACGGCCGGGCGCGCGGGTGCTGGACGTGGGTTGTGGCGACGGCGCGCTGATGGCGGCGCTGCGCGACAATGCGGGGGCGGACGCGCGCGGCCTGGAAATCGACGGGTCCAATGTCGCGGCCGCCGTGGCGCGCGGGCTTTCCGTGGTTCAGGGGGACGCGGACACCGACCTTGGCTATTATCCCGACGCCAGTTTCGACTATGCGATATTGAGCCAGACGCTCCAGACGACGCGGCGGCCGGACCGGGTGGTGGAAGAATTGCTGCGCATCGGGGCGCAGGCGTTCGTGTCCTTTCCCAATTTCGCGCACTGGCGCGGGCGATTGTCGCTGATGTGGGGCGGGCGGATGCCGGTGACGCGGCTGCTGCCCGACACATGGTATGACACGCTCAATATCCACCATGTCACCGTCGACGATTTCCGCGCGCTGGTGAAGGATCGGGGCTGGCACATCGACGGGCAGTGGTTCCTGAAGGGCGACCGAGAGACCACCCATGCGAACGCGAACCTGTTCGCCGAACATGCGGTGTTCCTGCTGCGGAAATAGGCAACGTCAGGAGCGCGGCGCGACGCGCAGGCCAAAGACCGCCCGGTCAAGCGGCGTCGCCCGGCGGCGAAGCAGGTCGGGGTGGGAGCGGCCGACGCCATCGGTCAGCGCCGCGGCGTAAACCGGACGTTCGGGCGTGCCGGGCTTCGCGACCGCGCGCATCAGTTGTTCCACCGCCACCGGTTCATCGAAGGCGACGCCGAAATAGCGATCGGAAACCCAGGCGACGCGCGCGCCGATCTCTATGCCGCCCCGGGACAGCAGGACGGTCGTGCCCACAGGCGGCGCCTTGCCCTCGATCTTCGCGCCACCTTCGGACAGGTCGCGGATGCGCACCGTCTGCATCGATGCGCTCGGTTGCTGGCTGTCCATCGCGGCGTCGATGAAAACGCTCGATCTCTTGGGGCGTGGGGGCCGGTCCGTCATGTGTATCGCCTTGGCTTCGACATGATAACGCATGGACCGATCGGAGGTTTCCTCCACCGCGTCAAGCCAGCGCCGACAGCCTCTGTCCGATCTGGCGCAATTCCTCCACGAATCGGTCGCGTTCCTCGGCGCGCCGCGCTTCGTCGGGCAGGCGGAGCAGATAGCTGGGGTGCACCGTCACCCAGCCTTCCGCGCCGTTTTCCAATGGGATGGCTGCGCCCCGGCTGCGGCCGATGGTCACAGCCTTGCCCAGCATCGCGCGAGCGGCGGAGGCGCCGAGCGCGACGATGAGGCGGGGGCGGACAAGGTCGATTTCCTGCCCCAGCCACCAGCGGCAAGCCTGAATCTCGCCAGCGTCGGGCGACTGGTGCAGCCGCCGCTTGCCGCGCCGTTCGAACTTGAAATGCTTGACGGCATTGGTGACGTAGGCGGCGGCGCGATCGACGCCTGCTTCCGCCAGCGCCTGATCAAACAACTGGCCGGCGGGACCGACGAAGGGACGGCCGGCCACGTCCTCCTGATCGCCGGGCTGTTCGCCGATGAAGAAGAGGGGCGCGTCGATCGGACCTTCGCCGAACACGGTCTGGGTCGCGTCCCGGTGGAGCGGGCAGCGGGTGCATGCCATCGCCTCGTCCCGGATCGCGGCCCAGACGGTAGCGGCATTGTCCGACCGGGCTGGCGGCTTTTCGGCCTTGGCTGGCTTGCGCGGCTTTTCCGGCAAGGGCGCGCTTGCGATCATGGCCGCCTCTCGCGCTTGCGCCCCGGCGATGAGGTCGGGGATGAGCGCGGCTTCGGGCAGGTTGCGCCAATATTTCCTGGGCATTTCCGACAGCATCGCGCCGGTCTTGAGCCTGGCCGGGTTGAAGATCGCGGCATAATAGCCCTTCCACAAAGCCTCGACCGGATCGCCTTCCGGCGCGTCGGCGCGGCTTGCGCCCGGTCCTTCGCTCAACGTCTGGCCGTCCCAATGGATGCTGATGTCCGGGGTCAGGATCGACCAGCGCATCGTCGCGAAACGGCGGACGAAGAAGCCGGCATTGGCGCGCACGATATGATGGTCGGGCTCGAACCAGGCGACGAACCGGGCGTCGCCTTCCTCTTCCACCTCGCGGAAGCGGACGAAGGCGCGCATCTTGTGGATGTCGCGGCGCACGGCCTTGGCCAATATGTCGACGCGGCGGAGAAGCGGATCCGCCTTGTCCTCCATCGCGCCCGGACGGTCGCGCACCTGCACCAGCAGCGCATATAGCAGCGCGAACCGTTCGGGGTCGCTGTGGAGGATCGCGGTTTCGGCAAGATCGACGAAGGCGCGCGGGACGGAGAAAGCGGCGCGCAGCGGTTCGGGCGGCAGCGTATCGCCGCCGAACAGGTCTGCAGGCGCGTCGCCCACCTGCCAATGCACGTCGGCGGGATCGACGCCCGCCACCGCCAGCCGCCGCGCCGCCGCGCGCCATCCGTCGAAATCATCGGGGGCGGCGAGGGCGACGCGGTGCATGGCGGCCGGCGGGGCGGAGGTCAGTCCTCCGCCTGCGCGCGTTCCAGTTCGGCAGGCTTGCGCTCGGCGAAGCGTTCGCCCAGCGTCCGCTCTTCCTCGCCGGTCAGATCCTTGGCGGCATCGGGGAACATTTCATCTTCCTCCTCCTCGATGTGGTGGAGGTAGCGCTTCTTGAGCTGGGCGAAGGTTTCGCGCCATTCCTGGCCGTTGAATGCCTGCTCCTCCATCTCCTCGAGATAATCCTCGATCTCCTTGTGCTCGGACACGCTGTGCTGGGCGTCCTCGCGCAGGTCGGGGCGGGCGAGCATGGTGGCGTAGAGCGTTTCCTCCTCGGCGGCGGCATGCGCCTTCACTTCGACCTTGAACTGGTCGAACAGCTTTTCCAGGCGGTCGGCATCGTCCTTCGCCTCGTCCATCTTGGCGAAGAGCTGGCGGTGGCTGTCATGATCCTGCTTGAGGCGATCGAAGATGGTGGCGTCGGCCATGGTGGTTCCTCCTTGTTCCAGCAAGGCAGAACGTGGGCGCGCGCAATTGGGTCCGCGCCTACCCGAAGAGGAAGCGGTAGATAATGCCGACGGGGATCCAGAGGAGCGCGCCTATCAGGCTGGCGGCCCAGAGCTGCACGACGTCGCGGCGGAAGCGCAAGGTCAGTCCGCCCTGCGACAGGCCGCCCTGTTCCAGCATCTGCCAGCGATGTTCCAGCCCGCGCGCGGCGACGGCAAAGCCCGCGATCGCGATGATGATGCCCAGGTGCAGGACGAGCGAGCCGCCCATCTTCGCGACGATGCCGATTTGCAGGAGGCAAAAGACGACCAGCGCAGCGGCAAGGTGCGAACTGATGCGTTTGGCGAAGCTCTTGCGCGAATGCGCGCTGTTGCCGAGTGCGGTCGCCAAGACCCCAACCTCCTTCAAAAGACCCTGAGGAGAGAATTTCACGAGTCGGCGCGGCGATCAACCCGAAAATGACGTTTATGTGAAGAGGTCGAGCTGGCGCGCGGGCGGCGCGAGCCGCGCGCGCAGGTCGGCGCGGTCGGTCAGCGCCAGCGGACGCCAGTCGGCGGCGATCAGGAAGGGCCGCAGCTTGCGGATGGAGGTCGTGAGCCGCGCGACGTCGTCCAGCCGCAACCGGCGATGGCGCCGGCTCAGCAGGATGCGGTCGACCGCCTTGACGCCAAGGCCGGGCACGCGCAGCAGCGCTTCGCGCGGGGCGCGGTTCACGTCGACCGGGAAGGCCGCGCGGTGGTTCAGCGCCCAGGCAAGCTTGGGATCGATGTCGAGCGGCAGGCAGCCGGTCGCCTGGTCCGTCGCCGCCGCGATTTCGCCCGCGTCATAGCCATAGAATCGGATCATCCAGTCGGACTGGTAAAGCCGGTGCTCGCGCATCAGCGGGGGGCGCTTGAGCGGCAGCACGGCGCTGGGCGAAGGGATGGGCGAGAAGGCGCTGTAATAGACGCGGCGGAGGCGATGCCGGTCGTAGAGCGTGCTGGCGCGCGCGATGATGGCGCGGTCGTCGGCCGCGTCCGCCCCCACGATCATCTGCGTCGACTGGCCGGCGGGGGCGAAGCGGGGGGCGTGGCGATATTTGCGCTTGGCGTCCCGCTTGTCCTCGATCTCGCTCTTGAGCTGGCCCATCGCGCCCTCGATCCGGCCGCCATCCTTTTCCGGCGCGAGACGCTTGAGCCCGCTTTCGGTCGGCAGCTCGACATTGATGGAGAGGCGGTCGGCGTAGAGGCCGGCAAGGTTGAGCAGTTGGGGGTCGGCGTCCGGTATGGTCTTGAGGTGGATATAGCCGCGGAAATCATTATCCTCCCGCAGCGATCGCGCCACTTCGACCAGCTGTTCCATCGTATAGTCGGAGGAGCGGATGATCCCCGATGAAAGGAACAGACCCTCAATATAGTTGCGGCGATAGAAGTTGAGCGTGAGGTCCACCACTTCACCTGCGGTAAAGCGGGCGCGGCGCACGTCGCTCGACCGGCGATTGATGCAATAATGGCAGTCGAAGATGCAGCTGTTGGTCAGCAGGATCTTGAGCAGGGAGATGCAACGACCGTCGGGCGCATAGGCGTGGCAGATGCCCATCCCTTCGGTCGATCCGATGCCCTTGCCGCCCCTGCTGTCGCGCTTTGCCGTGCCCGACGATGCGCAGGACGCGTCATATTTGGCTGCGTCGGCCAGGATTTCCAGCTTTTGCCGGGTGGACAGCTGCGTCATTCGTTCCTGATATGTTCAATCTCCGCCGCTGTCCATGATCTGCATCAAGCCTGACTCTTGAGGCAGGTCATTCGCCTTCCATGGGCCGCTGGGGCGGGTCGGCCTGCGCCGCGTCCCCGTCCAAGACCTGCCGCACCTTGATCGCCAGCTGGTCCAGCGTGAACGGCTTGGGCAGGAAGGCGAGGCCGGGGTCCAGCATGCCGTTATGGACGATGGCGTTGCGGGTATATCCGGTCGTGTAGAGGATTTTGAGGCCGGGCCGCTGCGCCTGCGCGCGGTCGGCAAGCTGGCGGCCGTTGATGCCGGGCATGACGATGTCGGTGAACAGCATGTCGATGCGCGGCTGGATCGTCAGCATCTCCAGCGCCTGCTCACCGTCCGACGCCTGCACCACGGTATAGCCGAGTTCGCGCAGCGAATCGACGGACATGTGGCGAACCCGTTCCTCATCCTCCACCACCAGGACGATTTCCTCGTCGCGCGCCCGCGGCAGGCTGTCGGACGCAGGGGCGGCATAGCCGGCGCCAAGGTCCGCGCCATAATGGCGGGGCAGGTAGATTTTGATGGTCGTGCCTTCGTCCGGCTCCGAATAGATTTTGACATGCCCGTGCGATTGCTTGACGAAGCCGAACACCTGGCTGAGGCCCAGCCCGGTACCCTTGCCCACCCCCTTGGTCGTGAAGAAAGGGTCGAAAGCGCGCTCCACGACATGCGGCGGCATGCCGGTGCCGGTGTCCGTCACGGACACCATCACATATTGGCCGGGCGAAACATCCGCATGGGCGGCGGCATAGGCATCGTCGAGATGCGCGTTACCGGTTTCGATCGTCAGATGGCCGCCGCCGGGCATCGCGTCCCGCGCGTTGACGCACAGGTTCAGGATCGCGCTTTCCAGCTGATTGGCATCGATGCTGGCGCGCCAGAGGCCGCCGGCGAGCACGGATTCGACGCGCACATCCTCCCCGATCGTGCGACGCAGCAGTTCGGACATGCCGCCCACCAGCTTGTTGACGTCGGTCGGTTGCGGGTCGAGCGGCTGCTGCCGGGAAAAGGCGAGCAGGCGCGCGGTGAGCTGCGCGGCGCGTTGCGCGCCCTCCGCCGCATTGTCGATGCCGCGGGCGATGCGCGGATCGCCATCCTCGCCCAGCCGCCGTTTCGCCATGTCGAGCGACCCGATGACGATGGCGAGCATATTATTGAAATCATGCGCAATGCCGCCGGTCAGCTGGCCGATGGATTCCATTTTCTGCACCTGGCGGAGTTGCGCCTGCGCGGCTTCGCGCTCTTCCGCTTCCGCAATCAGTCGATCATTGGCGGCCTGGAGCGCCTCGCGGCTTTCCACCGCCTCCATGACGCGCCGCCGGGCGTTGCGCAGCGCCATCAGCCCCAGGATGATGACAAGGGCCGCGCTGAGCAGCAGGCCGGCCGTGACCATGGCGCTCAACCGCCCCGCCTCCATGGACCTGTTGCGCAGCAGGTGCTCCTCGCGCGCCTTCATCCGTGCGATTTCGGCGCGGATGCCCGACATCAGCACCAGCCCCTGCAACAGCACGGTGGTATCGGGTGGCCGCCCTGCACGGCGAGCCTCTATGTTGGTCTGGAGCCGCTGCACGCGCCGATCGATCAGCGCCGCCACTTTTTCGAGCGAGCGGAGTTGGTCGGGATTGTCGCTGATGTCCTCCTGGAGATCGCGCACCTCATCGCGCCAGGTTGCGCGGAATTCCTCGTAGGATCCGAGAAAATCGTCCTTACGCGTCAGGAGGAAGCCGCGCTGCGCGCTTTCCGCCGCCTGCGCGCGGGACAGCAGCATGGACAGCCGATTTTCCACCCGCAGGGTGTGGCGCACCCAGGCCGTTTCCGTCTGCTGACCGGTGTAGAGCCAAAACGTGCCGCCCACCGCGATCATCACGACCGCGAGGGCAAGCAACAGGACAATGACGGACCGTTCAGGACGCAGGGCAGGCATGGCGCAACGTCATGAGTCATTCGCTGCCCAAGGGCAAGCGACTTGTCGTTGATTTACCAGCCAAAAGGCGGCTGGATCGGCCGTCAGCCGATAAGGCCGAACAAGCAGGCGGCGCTGGCGGCCCAAAGGCTGACGCTAAACGCCAACGCAAGCGGCAGTGCCCGCATCACGCCGGAAATATCTTCGTACCGATGATCGAAATCGCCTTGTGCAGAACCGGCGCGACCCAGAACAGCCATTCAACTCTCCTAAATTTACACTTTTATGCAAATAGTTATCCCGAAGTACGACGTCCGTATCAGATTTGCGCCGGCTGCACCAGAAAAATCGGCGGATTTACAGGCATTTCGGTGGTTAATGGCGTGTCTGGCTTTGCTGCGGTGCAGCGACGACATGCCTTGTCAATCAGACGAAGCGAGGCCATCACCCCCGCCATGACATGGCATTTCTGGATCGATCGGGGTGGCACCTTCACCGACGTCGTGGCGCGCGATCCCGCCAGACGCCTGCATTGTGTCAAGTTGCTGTCCAGCGACCCGGAACGATACGCCGACGCCGCGGTCGAAGCGGTCCGCCGGCTGACCGGCGCGAAGGCCGGGCCGGTCCCGCCCAGTTCCCTTCGCATCGGCACAACAATCGCGACCAACGCGCTGCTGGAACGCAAGGGCGAACCGGTGCTGCTGGCGATCAGCCGGGGGTTCCGCGACGCCATCCGCATCGGCACCCAGGAGCGACCGGAGCTGTTCGCCCGTGCCATCGACCTGCCAGCGCCGCTGCATGCGGATGTCGTGGAGATCGACGAGCGGGTGACGGCGGATGGACGCGTGCGGCTGCCGCTGGACGATCATGCCGCGCGCGCCGCGCTGCAGGCCGCCTACGATCGCGGGCTCCGGGCCGTGGCGGTCGCGCTGATGCACGGTTACCGGCATCCCGATCATGAACGCCGGGTCGGCGCGATCGCGGCGGAGATCGGCTTCACGCAGATCAGCCTCAGCCATGAAGTCGCGCCCCTCATCAAACTGGTCGGGCGGGCCGATACCAGCCTGGCCGACGCCTATCTCTCCCCCGTGCTGCGCGCTTATGTCGACGGGCTGCGGCGCGCGCTGGGCGAAGGGGCGGACATGCTGTTCATGCAATCCAACGGCGGTCTGACCGAGGGCGGCCTGTTCCGGGGGAAGGATGCGGTGCTGTCCGGCCCGGCGGGCGGGATCGTGGGTCTGGCCCGCACGAGCGCGCAGGCTGGCTTCAACCGGGTCATCGGCTTCGACATGGGCGGCACCTCCACCGACGTGTCGCATTATGCCGGCGCTTACGAGCGCGACAATGAAGCGAAGATCGCGGGCGTGCGGTTGCGCGCGCCGATGATGCGCATCCACACGATCGCGGCGGGCGGCGGGTCTGTCTGCGCATTCGAGGACGGCCGGTTCCGGGTCGGGCCGGACAGCGCCGGCGCGGTGCCCGGCCCCGCCTGCTACCGGCGCGGCGGGCCGCTGACCATCACCGATTGCAACCTGATCCTGGGCAAGATCCAGCCCGCCTTCTTCCCCAGCCTGTTCGGGCCGGACGGGGACCAGCCGCTCGACCGGGCAGAGGCGGAGGCACGGATCGCCAGGATTTGCGCGCAGGTGAAGGCCGAAACGGGGCGAGCCATCACCCCGCAGGAGGCAGCGCAGGGCTTCATCGCCGTCGCCGTCGCCAGCATGGCCAACGCGATCAAGCGCATATCGGTGGCGCGGGGACATGATGTGGCGCGCTATACGCTGGCGAGCTTCGGCGGAGCGGGTGGGCAACATGCCTGCCTGGTGGCAGACGCGCTGGGGATGGACCGGGTGATGATCCATCCGCTGGGCGGGGTGCTGTCGGCCTATGGCATGGGGCTGGCCGATCGCCGGGCGGTGCGGGAACGGACGCTGGCCCTGCCGCTGGAAGCCGGGGATGCGCTTGCTGAGGCGGTGGCGGCTCTGGCGCGGGAGGCGAGGGCCGACCTGCCGGACGCGGACCGGACCGAAACGCTGTTGCGGCTGCGGTACGAGGGCACGGACAGCCTGTTCGACGTGCCGCTGGCCGACATCGCCGCGATGCGCGCCGGCTTCCTGGCCCAGCACAGCGCGCGGTTCGGCTTCGCTGGCAAGGGCGCGATCCTGATCGACTTGGCGCGGGTGGAGGCGATCGCCGCCAATGGCGAGGATATGAGCGGGCTGGTCGACATCGCGGATCGGGCCGCGCCGCCGCTGGCCCATGTCGATTATGCCGGGCAGGACGCACCGGTGTTCGACCGTTCGGGGCTGGCGGCCGACAGCGTCGTCGACGGGCCGGCGCTTATCATCGACCCTGTCTCCACCACGGCGGTCGAGCCAGGCTGGCGCGCGCGGCTGGACGGCCACGGCAATCTGATCCTGACCCGCCACGCTGCCCGCGCCAAGCCGGACGGCGCGCTGGACGGCGCGGTCGATCCGGTGCGGCTGGAGGTGATGGGCGGGCTGTTCATGGCGATCGCCGAGGAGATGGGGGCCGCGCTCCAGCACAGCGCCTCATCCGTCAACATTCGCGAACGGCTGGATTTTTCCTGCGCCCTGTTCGATGCCGCCGGCAACCTGGTGGCCAATGCGCCGCACATGCCCGTCCATCTGGGCAGCATGGGCGAGAGCATCCGCGCGATCCTGCGCCGCCGGGGGCCGGGCGCGGACGGCGCGCCGGTCGACGGACGCGGCATGAAGCCGGGGGACGTCTATGCGCTCAACGCACCCTATGACGGGGGCACGCACCTTCCCGACCTGACGGTGGTGATGCCGGTCTTCGTCGAAGGGGACGCGCCGTCCTTCTATGTCGCGGCGCGGGGCCATCATGCCGATATCGGCGGGATCACGCCCGGATCGATGCCGCCCGGCAGCGTCAGCGTCGAGGAAGAGGGCATCCTGTTCGACAACTGGCTGCTGGTGGAGGCGGGGACGCTGCGCGAGGAAGCGACCCGCGCCCTGCTGGCGTCTGGCCGCTGGCCCGCGCGCAACATCGACCAGAATATCGCCGACCTGTCCGCGCAGATCGCGGCCTGCGCCAAGGGGGCGAGCGAATTGCAGCGGATCAGCGCGGAATATGGCGCGGACATGGTCGCTGCCTATATGGGCCATGTGCAGGATCAGGCCGAAGCCGCCGTCCGCCGCCTGATCGGCAGCCTGCGCAACGGGCGTTTTGCCTACGCGATGGACAATGGCGCGACCGTGCATGTCGCGGTTTCGATCGACCCGGCGGCGCGCGCCGCGACCATCGACTTTACCGGCACGTCCGATCAACTGCCCAACAATTTCAACGCGCCCGCCTCCATCGTGCGTGCGGCGGTGCTTTATGTCGTGCGTACCCTGATCGACGAGGCGGTGCCGATGAATGACGGCTGCCTCAAGCCCGTGACCATCGTCGTGCCCGAAGGATCGATGCTGCGGCCGCGCCATCCCGCCGCGGTGGTCGCCGGCAATGTCGAAACCAGCCAGGTGGTGACGGACGCGCTGTTTGGCGCGCTGGGCGTCATGGCCGGGGCGCAGGGCACGATGAACAATTTCACCTTCGGCAACGCCCGCCATCAATATTATGAGACGATCGCGGGCGGCGCTGGGGCGGGGCCGGATCATGACGGCGCCAGCGTGGTGCAGACCCATATGACCAACAGCCGCCTGACCGACCCCGAAATCCTCGAAAGCCGGTTTCCCGTGCTGGTGGAGGAATTTTCGGTGCGCGCAGGGTCTGGAGGCGCAGGCCGCCACCGGGGCGGAGACGGCGCGGTGCGGCGCATCCGGTTCCTGGAGGACATGACCGCCGGCATCCTGTCCAACCGGCGGATCGTGCCGCCTTTCGGGCTGGACGGTGGCGCGCCCGGCGCTGTCGGACGCAACCGGGTGGAGCGGTCGGACGGGACGGTGGAGCCGCTTGGTCCCACCGCCACGGCGCAACTGCGCGCCGGCGACGCCTTCGTCATCGAAACGCCGGGGGGCGGGGGCTTCGGCGCGGCCTGACGCCGCCCGCTTCGAAAATGCGCTAGTCCTTCCAGCTCGGATCGATGCGGTCGATCGTCCGCACCATCGCCTGGAAGTCGGGAACGCCGGGCCCGGTCGGCAGCTGGACGCCGCTGAGGTCGCGCTGGTGCACGGCGATGACCTCGGGCGGGATGTTCATCGGCGTTCCCGCGGCGCCGGCCGCCACCTGAATCTCGCAAGCGCGCTGGAGCAGCCAATGTTTCAGGAAGGCTTCGGGCAGGGTTGGGGCCATCACCAGCGTGCCATGATTGCGCAGCAGCATGACGCGCCTGTCGCCCAGATTGGCGATCAGCCTTTCGCCTTCCTCCGGCCGGATCGTCACGCCCTCGAAATCATGGTGCGCGATCCGGCCGATGAAGGCGGCGGCGTAGAAGCTGATCGGACGCAATCCTTCCGCACAGGCGCTGACCGCCATGCCCGCAGTGGTGTGGGTATGGATGATGCAATGCGCGTCGGGCAGATGACGGTGGAAGACGCTGTGCTGGGTGAAGCCGGCGCGGTTGACCGGATAGGGGCTGCCGTCCAGCACGTGCCCGTCAACGTCGATCTTGACGAGGTTGGACGCGCGTACTTCGGCATAGCTGAGGCCAAAGGGGTTGATGAGAAAGGCGTGATCTTCCCCCGGCACGCGCACGGTGATGTGATTGTAGATGAGTTCGGACCAGCCCATATGATCGAAGATGCGGTAGCAGGCGGCGAGCTGCTGGCGGGCTTCCCATTCGGCGGGGGTCATGTCGGGGCGTTTGGCGGCAGTGGCCATGGCGATCCTTCTCCTGTATCTTTTATGCCGCCACTATCGCCCCGCGCGCCAAGAATGTCGAGATTTCACCCAGGAGGGTTGAATTTGCGTGGGAGCGCTGGTAGGGCGCGCCGCACATGGCGCAGGGCGACCTGCGACGACTCACTGGCTTTGCTATTCGGTCGGCCCGTCGGGAAGGACAATTGAGGTCCCGGCGAACCGCCCGTTTTCGATTGGAGATTGACGGACTTATGCAGATCATCGTTCGCGACAACAATGTCGACCAGGCTCTTCGCGCGCTTAAGAAGAAGCTGCAGCGCGAGGGCGTGTATCGCGAAATGAAGCTGCGCCGTCACTACGAGAAGCCGTCGGAAAAGCGCGCCCGCGAAAAGGCCGCCGCTGTCCGCCGCGCCCGCAAGATGGAGCGCAAGCGCGCCGAACGCGACGGCGTCCGTTAAGATGCCCATGACCGGGGCGGCATGACCGTTCCGGTTTTCGCTGTTTCGACCTGCCCCAGAATTTGAGAGCAAGCCCCATGTCCACGACGGCCGTTCCCCTTCGTCCCATTGCCAAGGGGTCTTTGACGCGCCTCTGGATCGGCGTCGCGGCGATCGCGCTGGCCGCGGGCGGCCTGGCATGGGCGGGGCAGCAGGGCGTGGAGCCGTCTCCGGCCGCCTTCCTGTCCAGCAATGCGCATGCCGACGGTGTCGTGACGACCGAATCGGGCCTGCAGTACAAGGTGCTGGAAGAAGGCACCGGGGCAAGCCCGACCACCGCTGACGTTGCGCTGGTAGGCTATAAGGGCACGCTGCTCGACGGCACTGTCTTTGACGAGAACCCGCAGGCGCCCATGCCGATCGACGGCGTGGTCCCGGGTTTTTCGGAAGGGCTGCAGAAGATGAAGAAGGGCGGCAAGTACCGCCTGTGGATCCCGCCGCAGCTTGGCTATGGCGATCAGGCCGCCGGCCCGATCCCGGCTGGTTCGGTGCTGGTGTTCGACGTCACGCTGCATGACTTCAAGTCGAAGGCGGAACTGATGCAGCTCCAGCAGCAGATGCAGCAGGGCGTGGTTCCGCACGCCGGAAACTGAGCTGCACGCCAGTTCGATCCTTTGAAAGGGGCCGCTGCGCGGCCCCTTTTTTCATGCCCCGGTCAGGCGTGGCCCTGGCAAACCCCGTCTTCGTCGAAGGACGCGCCGAA
>Ga0315899_10004896_pt1 | contig 14459 bp, 31 predicted proteins | sample LakEriMetagenome_2_FD_203518 | JGI IMG/M metagenome (GOLD analysis project Ga0315899, IMG submission 203518) | Freshwater fungal communities from buoy surface, Lake Erie, Ohio, United States - Buoy 4 MA112 | ecosystem: Environmental > Aquatic > Freshwater > Lake | place: USA: Lake Erie, Ohio... | reverse complement strand
AACAAATGTTATGGCCTATCAAAACATCAGCGGTTGCCAGATGAGCAATAGCATCAGTAATGCGATCAGGCCCATAACTAAAAGTTTGGTTGGCTGTGATGTCATAGATCACAATGCAATGGATCTTAGTGACCTTGTCATAAAGACCATCACTCTCGAGGTCGAAGACAAGGTACCGATCATTTACGGAACCTGGATTCATCTTGAATTGAGAGTTCTTTACAGGCAAGGTCTTCATCGTTGTCGTTAATCCAAGTCAAGATCTGTTGCGCCCCTGCCCGATAAGGATGGGAAAAGATCTTGTTCAAAGCTACATCAGAGTCTAGTGGAATGAGTTCAAATTGATTGGCTTCGCTGTTAGCGGTGATGGCATGTGGTGTGCCCCACCGCCAGCAAGCAATGACGTAACTCATGGGATCAAATGAAAGACGGATGCATACTATCGGATTTTTAAACAAAGTCAACTGGCATGGCGTTTCATATGGCAAACCTGACAAAGCGCATTCACCTCCAAAGGTTTTGAGTAGTCCTCATGGTGATAAACCTGTGCTTGTACGCCACAGTCTTCACATATTGTTGCAGAAACTTTAGAAAGCTTTCCTGATTTGATTGCACTTCTAACTAAGTAATGCGCTCTGTACTTCTCTGGGTTACGTGATTGATAATCAGCAGCACGTTCTGTTGTGTTACCATAACCACGTTTGCTGTTAAGCACAGTTCTTTCGCGCCAACATTTTTTGCAACGACCGACATGCCCCTTTTCATTGGGAGCATATCGGTCGCGACTGCCACATTTCTTACACAACCTTGTGAGTTTTTCCGTATCCGATAAAACCTCCTTCTTTCTTTCGCTTGCTAATTGCTTTACTTGCTTCTGATCCAGCTCTTTGAGATCCATGAACAAGAAGTGCAAAAGGCTTGTCGCCTAAACAGTGATCGTCATTATGGTCTATTTCCAGTCCACGGTCAAGCGCTTCTTTCTCTGTGTATACTACATGTGCAATCCGTCGAAAAACATCAGGATATTTAGGGATGAGGTAATCAAGAGTACTTCCCTCTGATGCAGTCAGATAAAAGTTAGAAGGAATAATATCTTTAAGATTTAACCACATACCAAGAGATTTAGTAAATGCATAGAACTTTTGATGAGGACGGCTTGCTGCAACCATGAACCAAGCCCGCATGTACTGCTCAGTCCAGAAGTCACCTGCCTCATGGACTCGAACAAGATCTTTCTCAGGTTGGACCATAAGTGAAAGATCAATCAGGTCACGAATCAACATGGCCTGATCACCACCCATATACATAACTTCACGCAACAGATCCCAGTTGTGCCAACGAGCTTCACGTACTGTAGGCCTGGTCTCTGCCATGGCAGCAAAGCAACGGTACTCATCTGCTTCTGTGCCAGTGAACTGAGGTAAGTCCATGATCTTGCCGGTAACCCGATCAGCCATGGTCTTACAAACACCAGCGTGTGGGCATGCATAGCCCGCTGGAATGTTGAAGATCAAACGGTTCTTGAGTTTGCCGTTACCTGTGGAGAACTTGAGGAGTTTCATGGTGTTGAGTTGAGTTGAATGATAAGCAGGGCTTATGAGTAGTTTTAGGACGTGCTCAGGTCCATCTTCCCGAACGGGAAGATTAGTTGATCAGGCTACTGGGTTTCAAGCTCGTCGGCAAGAGTATAGATACGTTGTACACACCACTTAACGCCTTCAGTGCGTTTTGGAGTTGGATGAAAAATTTCTTCGGAACCAATAGCAGTTATTGCAGCGCGAAGAACAGCGGCGGCAATTACATCAGGATCGGAAGGGGACATGGTACTCCAGTCCCAATAAACATTGGAGGCAGCATCTAACACAGCCTGAGCAGCAGGAGAAAGTTTTTTATTCATTTGTAATCTCATTTGTTAGTAAGTTGACTACAACCTTTGAAAGGTTCTCTTGATAGTCGAATCACAATCTGATCACCTGAATCAGGAACTTCTGATGGACCCTGGTGCACCAAGATCTCCCATATGTTTCTGTTGATCTTCATGATGGAGTTGCAATAGTTTGTCATCAACGTTTCTTTATCTTGACCTGGTTTATAAGTCAAGATCTTTTTGTGAATGTCAATGGGTTCATCGTCATTGTCCTTGGAATAGACAGCAACCCAATAACTAGATGAACGTGTGCATTGTTTGGTGGAACTAAATCCTTTCATAAGTAGTGGGTCTAGTAACAGGCGAGAAATCTAGAAATGCGCTCTACTTGATACTCGTACTCTTCTATTGCTTCAAATGAGTCAATGTTACGGGATATGGCATAGGCATCTAAATCAGAACGGAGTTTGTCGGTATCGCTCCAAAGACGATCTAATACAAACTGCTTGATAAAACGTTTGTTGTCAGCGTTCATGGTAAGTAATGTGTAGAACTTAGGTGGACTTAAAGCTATCTTTCAAGTCTTGCCATCCTTCCTCTAGTTGTTTGTCTGCCCATCCCCAGGAACCATGTTCCATGCCATCAATGTTGGCAGCATCAATCTCTTGTTTGATTAAGTGACGCAAAAGATCAAGTTGTTCTTCAGTCATTTTGAAAATTGTTTCAGGAATGTGTACATGTCTTGATCTTCCGTACATTTAGCAAGGCCGGCAATAACAACGTAGGCTACCCAACCTGGAAACAAAAGACCAATAAAACCAAGGACAAAAAGGATAAACCTTCCTTTGATGCCCATGCTTTTATTGAATGCTTTGCAAGTTTCAGAAATAGAAATCATGGTTGTGTTACGTAGTGGACAACATCATATACAACAACGGTCATATACTTTCCGTATAAACCGCTACAGAATCATGACGCTTACATACCGTGGTGTCAAGTACGAGCAGGAAAATCAGGCACAGAAGGACAAAGCCTGGTGGAACTTAGCCCACCGTCCATGGCTTTGCTTGACGTACCGTAACATCTGCTACTTTCCATACGTCACTGGAGGCCAGATCAAATGAACAAAGCATTGATTGTCTACCTGGCAGATAGGAAAAAGAAAGTGGCACGCAAGGATGTGGAGTCCAAGCATGCCATCAAGCAGCTAGAAAAACAAACAACCGCGACCTTCTGATCGCCATTTGTTTACATCATCTTGCAGTTCCTCATCCTTCTGAGAAGGCAGCTTCTCCGATGATGGGGAACTGTTCACAGAAGAGTTGTTTGATTTCTCTGGCAATTTGTTGGTGTTCAAGTTGGGTTCCATTGGAGCAACGAAGATCAAGATAGTGAATCCACGACCTAATTGTGCCGTTCATAAAGAGACGTGTCTGTGTCGATAATGGCAGAATGGCACGAGCACATTCCTTTGCAATACCATTGCTTACCATCTCGCGATAAAGATGTTCTGCATCTTCATACAGCTCACTGATACGTCGATAGTAATTAGCAACAGCATCAGCAGATAGATCATCAATACTGTTCTGCCGATTCTTTTGATCTTGCCTACGTAGATGCGGAATAACAGCCGAGCCAAGCTCACTTGTGTCCGCATAGCGCTGACTAAATTCCTGGAACGAGAAAGAACGATGACGAAGGATCTGTGGTGAGATTGCACGTGTCGTTTCAATCTCAACGCACATGTTAGCCATCTCAAACGGCGAAACATGCTTGTGCTTTAGCAGATACCTAAGCAACCGTGGAGCTGTATCCATGTTGTCTTGATTTTTTGGCGCGGATACCCGTGCCATCTTCACAATCATTTCCTCTGCATTGGGCGTTGCCCATACCAGTTGTACGTTCATGAGCACTTAAGAAAGTAATGCCAACGAGATGTGGGATCAGTGTAACGGATTACTAAACAACCTTCGTACTGATCAAGGACTTCAAACTTAGAGTTGTTCTTAGGTTCATCAGGTGACAGAAAGATTGCAGCAATTAAACCAGTAGCTGCAAACGCAAGGATTGTTGCGCAGCAACCACGAAGGAATTGAATTTGATTTTCAGTCATATCATTCACCAGGGACAAGGACTTCTTTGGTCAGACGCTCCAACTCTGACACAGGACAGATGCGTGCAGTGGCATGTTCAGTTGGGCTAGGCAAATGATCCCAACGAACAAGCAAGAACTTTTGGCTGGCACCACGTGAGTTATTTTTGTAGTTGATGCCAACAACTTCACCATAGCGCTGGCTCCTGTACTGAGAAATACGTTCTCTTGTTTGTTGGTTGTTTGTGTAGATCCCATGGGGTTTGGGACGTTCAGCAACACGGTCACCAATCTTGTAATCAAACTGTCGCTTGGTTGTCATTTGATGTTTGTGTAAGTTTTGTAGTTGACAATACGTGAGATTGTACTGCGAGCAGTGTCATAGCGTATTGCTATTTGACCATTGCTCAATCCTTTCTGATGTAGATGACGAATCATCAATACATCATTGTCAGTCAAGAAGGAGTTTCCATTCCTGGTACCAATAGGTACATAGGGTTTCAATGGAATTGGTTTAGCAACTTCATACCGTTCAACAGTACGGTACTTGCAACCACAATCAAGACAACGACAATAACGCTTGGTTACATCAGATCCTAGATGTTCAGTACAAGTAACGCGTGTGTTACTGCTGTTGCATTGTCTGCAGTTCATCTTCGGTAAGGTTCAATGAATGAAGTAGTTCAAGACAATTGACTTCGCCCATGATCTTAAATGCATCTGCAATTAGTTCATGCGACAGCTCAGGAAGTTCGTAGTAATCGTACAGAATTTCTTCTGCACGATCAAAGTCATCATAGGAACCGGTTAGATGCTGGATCACAGAGCCAGGCATGTTATCAACTAAGGCTGTAACAATCGCTTGTCTCACTTGAGTCCAAGCATGCCCTGGTATCAATGCAATGGTCTTGTCGACAAGGTCGAGATCAATGAAATCGTGTGTCATAGAGAAAGACCCCCGCTTGCGCAGGGGCCGAACATTCCGCTAGTACCTTAGGCAGGACTTGCGTCGGTGTCAATGAACTTGTCATAGAGCCCAGCATCCTTAAGGCGCTCAAGCATCCCACACATCATGGTGGCATGGGCTTGGGTAGTCTCCATGAAGTGACGTGCCCGCTCTGCTGAGATCACATGGACAGTGCCATTGGGTTCGACGTACTTCCATGAGCCATCAGGCTGTGGCTCTCCCTGGAGCGCAAGCTTCTCAGAGTTACGGACGTACCGCATCTCAAGGTTGTGGTAGTCACGCAAGCCCTGGTCGTCAGTCCAGGTAGCACCAATGTTGTAACGCTTGTCCTCATCTGCATAAGCATGGAACTCAGGGATGATGGACTTGAAAGCAGCAAAGAATTGCATGGTGTTGTCTTGAGATAGTACAAGTTGGGACTTACACCTTACGGACGCCCAAGTTTAATTAGTTATTTTGCTCTTCAAGTTTTGCTATAATCCCAAGCAATCTGTTATCTATATCATATAAATTACGGTTAAGCTCTTGCAATTCGGTTGTAATACAACCAAGTGAAACTGCAACATCAGTTAGTGTTTCAAGTTGGCCTGCAATCATTTTAGCGCTAGCACGAATGCAATCACGCAGAGGAATGCCCGGGTCTTGGTCCATTTTAGTTAAGTAAAGAGTTTAACAAGTTGGTAGCCGACCCCGGATTCGAACCGGGACTGTAGCGATTTTAAGTCGCTTGTCTCTGCCGTTGGACTAGTCGGCCTCACTTGGACTTACACTCACATCGATTGATGCATGCTGCCAAGTGTGATCATGAGGCAACGGCTCAGTGCCGTAACTCCAAGTGTCGTAGTCATCCTCATTACGAGGATCGTCTTCAATCAAAATGTATTGTGGTGAGTTGTCAGTGATGTATTCACCAATGTTAGCCATGGCCATGGCAAGAAGCTGGTCATCGGTGTAGTCCATAGGTAAAGAGGCATCCCATTTACGAGGATAGGATGCCCCTGCTGTGGCTTCAGCTCTTAGAGCTTAGCTCATCATTGCGGGATTGCAAGGCCAGCTTGAATGCATTGGAGTACTTCTCCTTCTGGTCCTCGTCCAATCGCTGGTTACCAACGCCAGCAATCTGCTTGACATTCATGACACCCATGGATACATCCAGTTGGATGGTAAAGGTTGGCTTACCATCAATCATGCAAAGCACAATGAAGTGTTTGCGTTTCTTGATGTCCTCTGCATACTGGGACGCAGAACCAACACAGTTACGGACAGCTTGGCCCCATTGGACTAGCTGATGGGTGTCAATAGGCTGAAGGAATGTCCAGTCACTGTCACCCATGCTGACCTTGATAGGCGCAGGGAATAAATCCTGGTGCAGTACTTCCTTCTTGTTAGATATCTTCCATGCTTCTGCTTGCACATAGTCATGGAAGTCAGGCATGCGCCAACGCTTAGGTGCTTCAATGGTCTTGTCGTTTTCAAAGATACGCATCATCATTGAAAACGTATCATTCATTTCGTACCATGCATGAATAACAAAGTCGTGATCAGATAGCGAAGAAACACAACGGCGATTCTCTTCATTTGATTTCTCAACATGCTTGCGCATCATGTTAAGGAATGATGTGACAGACATATGCTCACGTAACCAAGTAGTTAGTGCATCATTGATACGCAAGTGATTGAGATTAACAACACGCAGTTCTTCAAAGTATGTACGGTAGTGATCCAGTGGGCAATCAGGCCACACACGATTGATAAAGTAAATGGAGTTTGTGGTTTGCTCAAACTCTTTGTAGCCATACTTGATTGCCTTACGTAGATAGTTGTCAGGGTTATTGTATTCACTTACAGATTTGTCAAGTATAAGTTGAAGTTGCTTCTTGATAGAAGGTGTAGTAATGATGTGTTCAATACCATTGATAGTCATATAAGCTGTAGATGTGTAGTTATTCTTGGCTGTCCATGAACTAGCAAGGTTAACAATACCATCAACCGTTAGCTTGAATGCGGAACGATCTTCGATGCAGTTTGTTAATGCTGATGGAAATTCAAGTGCATCAAGAATGTTGTTACATTTGATGCGATCAAACATAGAACGACAATCGCCCCATGTTGGAATCGTTTCCATCAATGTTTTCTCAAAGGCATTGATTGCGTCATTCATATCACGTGACTTCTGGTAGTAACTAGCTACACCCATAGCACGCCAGTTGCGTGCATCATTACCAGCAATAACATCTTGCTTGGTTACAGTACGTGAGTATGTAAAGGTCTGTGACCCACGACCAATGGTGTGTTCGGTGCAACAATCTTTACTATTCCAGATATGATTCGGTACAGTCTTAGCTGCAACTGCAGTGTTCTTAAATGCATAGGCATAACCATAGAGATAGTCCTCCCCCTTGGCAGGTAGCCATGCGGCGTACCAACATTGCTCAAAGTGATAGAGGATAGCAGTGGTAATTGTACGTGCTGCTGGTGTGGCAATATCAACCACTCTGGTAAAGCGGTGATAACGCTCTGATACACCTGATGCATTGATGTGATCAATCGCATCTTGTTGTAGTCCAGCACGTACCACATTCTCAGGGATGAGATGTGGGATATTACCCAGTGGATACTTAGCTTTCTTCGTAGGCTTCTTGGGTTCTTGCTCTTTGACCAAAGCCTTGAGCTTTGGATCGTAAGCCAGGAGTTCTTGTTGCAGGTTGGAGGGGAGTTGGAAGTACATGACGAGTTTGAAATTGAGTTGAGTATAGGCAGTTTAACGTCATGCCCAGGACGGTTAATTAATCAGCGTTAACAAACACTGGTTTAAACCAACGCACTTGACGTTCTTTACGTTTGGTTCCAGTGCATACGGTATGCCAATGACCTTTTCTCCAGTGAGAACGAACTTTCATTCGTTCATCTGGGGCTTCATTGCCTATATGTTTCTTGTCTGTCTGTTTGAAATCTTTCCCTAGCCAGCGGAAAGGCATATAGCGAATGGTATCATTGCTTTTAAATCCTTTGCTAAAAGATAGTTCGCTTTCTATTGGCTCGGTGATGTACTTCTTCTCATATGTATAAGCAAGAATTGCATTCTTTACAATGCGTTCAACGTTTGTCATTGAGTCCATGATAGCTTGGTCAATATCTTTTGGAGCTTTCTTTTCAAGAATGTCTGGTTCGTTCAAGTTTGTCATTAGGTTAATTTCATCTAAAGCTTTTAAACTTATATCCCAGCTACAGCCCATCTCTATATAACGTTGATCACTTAAACCAACAATATCTAATACAGGGGAATTTTTCCTAGGTAAAACTAACAATGAATACACATTCACTACCGATGAAATACTTTTCAAACATTGAGAAGGAATTTGAAATATAAAACCAGGCAATGGATATTCTGGAGTAGGCATCTCTGCAACTTCAGTCTTTAGAAAAGATTCAACAATAGATTCGGATAAACAAATAGGAGGTAAATCTTCAAGCAATATCCGAGTTGCAAGAAAACCACAACGATCAAAAGACGTTTCCATGTTGTCGTTGTCCCTGATCCTGTCTTTATATGCATCACCTTCTTTGATTAGGTTCATAACCGTAGAGGCAACGCCTTTCTTTAAATGTTCAAGCATCTTCTTCCATTGATAATAGTTTTGAGGAAGTTTGTATTTATCTAGAGAAAACACAAGGCGTGTATAAGCACCATTAGAAATAAACTCAAGAGCAGGAGGTGCAGTAGTTGGCATGACAATTAGTGTGAGTTAGATAGGCAGTTTAACGTCATGCCCAGGACGATGTGTTAAAGAATTGGGATTCCTTTAACGTATGCTTCTTAACATGTCAAGAAGTTCTTCATCGGTCTCATCACCAGGCCATGTGCCAATGCACTGGTCAAGTGTGTATGTACCTGTCGGTGTCATGACTGGCATGCGTTTAGCAAAGCCAGTTGCCAAGTACACTCGACCCTTGGGACCACGCAGTACAAAGTACCAACGTTTGAATTCAAGTGAAAAGCCAATCATTTGTCGTCAGTTATGTAGAGCAAAGGTAACAAATCAATCAGTAGTCGTCAGTTACGTCGAGTAATTGCCACTGAGGATCGAGTTGATCAAGATAACTGCAGAAGCCATCTTCGTCAAGAGGAATCGGTTCCTCTGGATCCAACTCAATAGTTGTTGTGCACAATGCAGGAGCCCACTCTTCAGGGTCGAAGCGAGTCGCCCGATAGAGCAAGCGCATGTCGTCAACAACTGCTGTAACTGTGACATGAGTCTGTGTGAAGTAAGTATCTTCAATGGCTAAGACTGTCATCAGTCAGGCTCCACGAATGAGACGGTGGTTGAGATGTAGCACTTGTAACGAGTCCACATCTTTGCAGTTGTGTACTCATCAACAAAACGATCGCGATCAAAATTATGATTGTGAGCACGCTCCATTGCGCAGCGTGCAACGTTGATGCGATCAAACAAGCTGAGGTTTGAGTTTGTGGTACGCATGGTTGAATTGAATTGAATAGGTGGACTGAAGCTGGGACTTACACTGTCTCCTTCTGTGCTGTTTGCACAACGAGTACAGATGCCCAGATCTTTAGATTAACTTAATGTTTGGAATGCTCAAGCCTGTGCCAGGGATACTGACTGATCCTTTGACGCCATTGGGACTGGCGTTGACAGTCAGTTGGAATGGCCCAAGCTTGATCTGTTTACTCACTGACTTGATGCCATGTTCAGTGATGTTCACACCATGAATGGTGCGATCAAAACTTAATGGAGATTTCCTGGTCATCTTTGAGTTTGCGGATGAGTTGTTGTAGATCTTCTTCAGTGCCACTAATGGACACTGTCATTGAAACTTGCCTTGACTTAGGTCTCCGTCTGTCACGTAGATCACGGACAGATGAGCGTCGTTGAAACTTGGTGCCACATACTGAATTAGATTCGAATAGCTTGCAGCATTCTTCTAGTTCAGTATCTGCACCCCATTGTGCAGCTTCAATGAGAAGCTTGCGAATACTCTTGGCTTGCAAGTAATGTTGTTCAGCCCAGTCTTCAAGCAAATAAGTTGGTGGGACAACTGGATGTTCTTTGGTCACTTGAGATCCTCCGGCATGAGTGCCATGGCGTCGTCGTCATCCATATTTGTCATTACAAACTTTTGTCCATCGGGGGATATAAAGCCCCCGATGAAACCAATGCCATGTTTCTCAGCTGATTCTTTCATCTTGGCTACAAGCTGCATAGCTTGGAGACGTTGGATGTCAATTGAATCAGGAATACGAGGAAGGTTGGAGTCAGTCATTGAAGTGGAATTGATTTGTGGTCTAGAAGACTTGGTTAGTCTACCAGGGTTGTCAAGGATTGATTGGTGTATTAAGAGATGTAATGCATAGAAAGTACTTATGTATATAGAAGGGCCCCCCCCTGGTTCTCCTTGGGGGAGTGTGAGGGGGGAATACATGTGTACTAGTCGCCCAGTTGGCTGTTACCGATGCATCTCCTGGTGTTCTTTCCATGCAGCTGCATGCATTTCTGCTGCAGTGATGGGTGGTTCACCAGGTTCGTTAGGTGTTGGATCGTAGTCGATCTCATCTTCCAGCATGCCGATTACCTCATCGATAACGTCACGGGTATGTGGATCGAGATGCTCGTCCATCTGATGACGCTTATCTTCGCGAGCACAGATGGCTTTGAGTGCATCGACTACTAACTGCAGTTGATGGTACTCCCGTTTGGTCCAGTCAATTGTTGGATACTTCTTAGCTTGTTCCATGGTTGATTTAGTGTTGAGGTTGATGTGAACCCTGGGACTTACATCACCTTGTCAGGTGAAAGCCCAGGTGTGGACTAATGTATTGGCATGTATTGGCACTTTGTACGTGCCACCCAATACTACGGAAGTGTTATGGAGTCATAGCCTGGTCTTAGGTTCGAGTATGATCCAGCCTGTGTAGTTAACACTGCTTCTGTCTACACGTATCAAACCGTACATCTCAAGCTTGACCAAGGCATTGAGATATTGTTCAAGCCTTGAGTTTTGACCGGGACATCTTGGTACGTAACACGGTGTGTTCTTGTACTTCTTCCTGTGGTTCAGGAAGTACATGTAGATGTTCCTTTGGTTGATGGTCAGACCAAGCGGTGGTGTCACTGTTGTTGTCATTGTTCTGTTCAGCAGTAGTATGGTTTGGATTCAGGGTAGAGCTTAGCGTAGTCGTTGGAATAGTTGATGTCGTACTTGCCGTGCGTCGACGTGAGCCCGAGGTCGGGCTGGTCCCAGACTTCGTACTCTTCTGAGTAGATGAGATACTCCTTGATCGCTTGCTTCTTGGAGAAGACACAGTGCGTAAGACAGGGGTATCCTGATTCGTACCACCATCCTCCTTCTTCAGGTCCTCCGTAATTGAGGATGGCTTCGTGGATGGTGATAGTCGTTGGGTCTTGACCTTCCCACTCAACGTGGGCGTTGTATTGCTGAATTGCGATTCGCGCTTTGTAGGACTTGGGGTAGAAGCGCTTAAGGTCAGAGAGATAAGACATTGGATTGCATCCAGTAAGGTTGTGATCAGGATTGAGATGACGACAATGACAATCAAGATGATGTCAATGTCTTGATGCTTAGGCTTGGTCATCGTAAAACTCCCATTCTTGTGGATCGGTTTCTTGCATGGCTTCGCGTAACTCTTGGTCACGGTCAGCCATTGCGTCGAGGAGATCAGCGTTGCGCTGCTCGTCGATGAAGTTAAGGTCTCTCATGGTTTGAGTTGAAGTGAATGGACGGTAATCTCTGGGACTTACACACCGTACTTACGTCGGTGTTGCCCAGGTTTATCTAGCGCATCAGTCGATTACTAAAGTTGTATGCATAACCACTGTCATGTGCAGGTTCCTTGTACGTAACATGGTTTGCAATACACCAAACCGCTGATTCGCTGAGGTCATAGTCTTTGCCAATAGATAGACAAGTCTCACCATTAGCTTTGCGCATACGTATGTTATTCACTTGATCATCACTAAGGAAGCTGTGATAACGTCCGCGTTTGATCGGATCTACTTCGATGGGTGGACGCCTACGTACACGACGGATAACAATCGTCATGTAACCAGGATTGCAATTGACAATGCTGCCAATTGAATCGTAGCTATACCCTTGACATCTCAGTTGCCAGATCCGATCTTCTTTGACGATAGATACTCGTGTGCGCATTGGTTTGTTCATGAGGATTGAAGAATAGCCTGGGACTTACACCATGTACTTACGTCATGGATGCCCAGGGATCAGAAGGTGTTGGCCACCTTTGTTGCTAAGGAATCAACAAGGGTTGGACCATCTTCTTGGAATGCGAGCATGTATTGTTCACGCTCATCCTCATCCATCAACGCACCTTGGATGTGGTGTGCATGATAAAAGGATAAAGCGTTGACGATTGCATACTTCTCATCAACGTTGATAATGAGGTGATACCGCTTGTTGTCTTCTGTCATGTTGAGTTGAGTTAGTAAGTGGACGGTTGAGCATGGGACTTACACCACTCTTGCGAATGATTCTCAATAGTGGATGCCCAGTGATTTGTAGTTACTTCATATATAAATAGCTACCTTGCCAGTTGGCATCCTGGATGCAGGTTGCAAACGATACGTCGTCAAGCAAGTTGTAGCGTACGTGTTTGGCCGGTGCCTTCCAAGTGGCTGGCTTGTAGACAGAGCCAGATTGCCTGTCAATGAAGGCATGGACGCATGCACCAGTGTTACCACTAAGTGCAGAGCGTTTCGTGTCTCGTTGGATCAGCTTGTAGTACTTCGTACCCTTGACGATGTCAAAGGCAATGCCTCCATCTCCGTACTGCGTAGCATAGTTCGCAAGGAGTTTGTCGATGAGGCAATTGATACGAGCTTCGAGAACTTGGATGTGTTCTTTGAGTTGAGTTGTCATGTCAAGGCTTGAGCGCAGGTTGAGCTTGGGTTGACTGTGGATTGATCTTGGTAAGATCCACACCCAGAAGTGCACTGCCACTGATGGTGGCGAGGAGGAGTGCGAGGAGGGCAATAGCAAATGATCCTAGGCGAGTCTCATAAGTCTCACCATAAGAATCCATTTGCACATAGCCCTTGCCGATGCGGTAAATAGTCTTCATCTCAGATAGTTGCAAGGATGTAGCGGCAAGCAATGTAGTCTTGGTCAGGGAGTGAGACAGGGTTCCCTTGTTCGTGTGAACCGTAGGTATCCACCCACTGACCATCGATCAGTACATCGAGACACTCAAGGAATGCATCGATGTACTCACGTGCTTGTTCTGTTGTTGCTACCCACTGGAGGTAGCAAACATTCTTCTTGCATTCGATGTAATAGTTATCGATCTTGAACAAAGCAATTGCGTTGTCAAGCTCGTCTTTACCGATAGTGATCATCGTGTCGTGTGCGATGGTTTGGTGTCCAGGATATAGAGTCCTGGTGGGAAGGGCCAAAGCCCCTCCGATCAGGAGTCAGTCCTCATGCCTGCGTTCCCAACGAAGCAAATCCCTGTTGAGATCTACCTTACGTTGGAGAACTACGCAGAACGGCATGAGGTCTTGGAACTCACGCATGCCATCCTGCCATTGGAAGAAGATCTCGAGAGCAACTTGACGCTGTTCTTCAAGTTCTTGATCAATGACAGGAGCATCTCTCCTGGCAAGCAGGCGTGCATCTTGCGTGAGTAGATGTTCAACAGCTTTAGGAGTCATCGTCATGATCCTGGTGGTGTCGTGTGGTGTGGTGCAGGAGATACCCTGCAGTAAAGCAAAGGTAGTACAGGAGTACCACCAATGCCTTAGAGCAGGGATCAGTTCATATACTTTGCATTAATGCAGTAGTACGTGTCACCAAGGAAGCTCTTGGTGTAGATCAGGTTATGTCCTGGTTGATTGTGGCACGTGGCTTTGTAGTGCTTGTTGAGAACTTTCTGTGCTCCAACAGAAAGGAGTAAGCCAAGACCAGTGCCGAGAACAATAGCAACACAGGAGTCAGAGAAGTAATTACGTTGGTAGTTGCGTTGCATGTCAGTTACCTTGCTTGGGTTGGATGATGAATGCCATGTCGTTCGGCATGATGAGTGCCGCCGCCCGAGTACGATACTCGTTCAGCTTCTCCGTCATGCCTGCCTTGGTCGGTACCTTGGCATTCTCAACTGCTGCCGCAGTATTGACAAGGATTGACGCAAGGTTCTTACGGATGTTGAATGCAGTCATTGTTGAGTTGAGTTAGTGGAAGCAGAGATAAACTCTGCAGTAAACCCACCGTCGATACGAATTCGTATCAGATGGGAGGGCTTAGAGCAAAGCTCAGAAGATAGTTCCAGCCATTGTGTCGAGATGGAGTTGGCTGATGTGCTGATAGTAATCAGACATGGCAGCCAGTAATTCCTTGGTACCACAAGGGATACCACCCATCAATGTCTGGGAGTAACGGTCGATCCAGTCAGGATCTCCCTTGTAGTCATCCACCTGCACTTGGTAGTGAAGCATGGTTGATTCTCCTCCATGCCAGGTGATGCGTTCGGTTGCACCTTCGTA
>Ga0315899_10004895_pt1 | contig 14460 bp, 8 predicted proteins | sample LakEriMetagenome_2_FD_203518 | JGI IMG/M metagenome (GOLD analysis project Ga0315899, IMG submission 203518) | Freshwater fungal communities from buoy surface, Lake Erie, Ohio, United States - Buoy 4 MA112 | ecosystem: Environmental > Aquatic > Freshwater > Lake | place: USA: Lake Erie, Ohio... | reverse complement strand
CCCCTTAATGTCCACTTGTGCGGTCAGTTCGGAGCGTAAAGACGCTGAACACCGTCCCCGCATGGTTTGGATAATTGATTAGGATTGAGGGAGGTGTAATGCTATATGTCCCGCGTCATTTGCCAAACAAACTGGAATACAAGGTTTTAAGTTGTATTTCAGTCCATTATCAGTCACGGATGACAAGCAACGGGATCGCAATCACCCCTTCTCATCCTCCTACAGTGCAGGCAGGGCAATATGAGGTTTTGTGGGGGCATTCAGTATTCAGGATTCAGTAATGGGGTACGCTACGTGGGGAATCGTTCCATAGGGTTGGGGTTTTGGTACTAGGAGACCTAGTACCTGGAGGCAGTTGGTAAGGGCCTCGAGGGGGCCACTCAGCGTTTTATTACCAGTTACGGATCGCAATATGTGGTATGGTCACGGTCTCGGACTTTTTTACGATTTCAAGTTTTCAAAATGGACTTTTGGGTGAAAAGTTTCGAAACTACTCATCAAAATTGAAAGCTCGGAGTGCTGCGCTGAGCCCTGCGCTGAGGTGCAAGTCTTTCCCGATCCATCCCCCCTCGCGCTCTCGCTCCTTTTTTGCGGCGAGGCGCACGCAGCGGGCGTGCACTTGACGCAGCGCGAGGAGTGAACTGCCTCGGGCTAGCCCTCGGGCACAAGAGTGGAAGCTGAACAGCTGGGGAGCTTGGCGAAGGCTGCCAAAGCTGCCAAGGCTGCGGCAGGAGTGAACTGACGCAGGAGCTTGGCGAAGGCTGCGTTTGCGCTCGCGTGACGGAGTCGGGTCGCAAGATGTTCAATTAGAGATATTTTGCTCTTAGCTTCTTTCAGGAACTTGCGGCGGAAAAATGAACTCCTACCCCAGCATGGACAATTGGGACTTCTCATCGAGCACCTCAGCATGGAAGAAAGATCATCAGCACAGCACTGTCAACAAGCCAGCCAAAAAGACCCCTGCCCAAGCAGCCGCTAGCCAGACGACGACCAAGCCTACGCCCGCGTCCAAAGCAAAGGGCACGCGGCCGGCACAGCCTTCTCGAGCTGCGAAAAGCACCAAAGCTAAGAAGTCTCGACGCGTCGCGTCGTCCGACAGCGACTCCTCCCAACACGACGACGATTCCGCAGACGCAGACTGGTGATCCTGCTCAGCGCTGGCGCACCTAACTCGGCTGTGCGTATTTGACTGGCACCAGTCTGTGGTGAAAGACAGGGTGAGCTCTGCTGCAGAATCGAGCGATAGTAGCCAAAGTGGTTGCCGCGGCAAAGGCCTGCCGCAAGATCATGATCGCAATGCAGTAAACACCAACATAATCCGAGTCAAATGCATTCCACCTCTCCCCAAGTGGGACATGAGAGTTAACGAGCGAAGTGAGAGGGAAGAGAGAGGAGGACCCAAAGAGGCGAAACTCTAATAAAGGGATAGAGCCTCCTTTCAGGACCCAAAGGGGGGGCAGGAGGGTTTAAAGACCGGCCAAGCTCAAGACCACCACGCTCCACCTGAAGACACCTCGCCTCTTTAACCCTTCGCCTTAGCGCTGTTGCGTGATATCAGAAGAGTCTGACGGCTTCTTGCTGCACAAGATCAATGTCAAGACTGCTCTTGCGCAATCCGACCGTCCGAAATCCGCTCCGAAGCCGCCCGTCGACCACTCAGAGAGCGCAAGAGAACAAAACCAAGACACACGAAGACTCAAATTAAAGTGTAATGTATAAAGACCCGACAGGAAAGTTAAAATCTCAACTCGGTGCACGGTAATGAAAGCGAATACGATCTTTCGCCCCTCGCGCGCAACTGCCCTCACGCCATGACAAACTGTGACTCCCACATGCTGTTGCAACGTTCTTTGAGCTCTCTGTCCCAGGGGGAACTCCCCACCTCCTCCTTGATTGCGCTTTCTTCCCCTCCTCCTCCTACTCCTCACTCATCAACTTCTCCTCCCCCCACCCCGCAGGAGGGAGGACGACAGGTGAGAGCTGCCTCAGCCTGCACAGCAGACATAAAATGCATCCCGCGAGGAAAAAGACCTTTCTTGACCCTAAGCACACATTAAATGCATCTCACGACAGCCCTGCAAGAAGAAGCGCATCTCCCGCCTGCTCTCACTAGATTTTGACTCGCCGGCATCCTCGCCAGCACCGTCGCCCGCATCCCTCCTTTGACTCGCGGCATCCCTCGCCCGCATCCTCCAAAAAAAAAAACTGTCATACTCATCCGCCGGCTCACCACCTCCTCCTACACCCGCGTCCTTTTCCTCATTTGATGGCGCCCTCGAAAATCGGCAGAGGCGGTGGAAGGTGATCGTCCGGAAGGACTTTAGGTTTGTAGACGAAGAGCACCTGCCCATCTTTGCTTTGCGTCTTCTTGAGCAGCATGCTCTGTGCCGCACAGATATGTCATTATGATTATTATTATTACTATCATTATCATGATTATTCACACAGATAGGGGGAAGTGCAGGTAGAAAGGGTGGCAACGCTACACATGTATACATCCGTATACATACGTAAACATACGCACTCCGCAGACATACGTTTACATACGTAAAACGCATACATACATACATATGTATACCGAATACTTATGTTTACATATGTCTGCGGAGTGAGAGTGAGTGAGTGAGTGAGAGAGAGTCAGTGAGAGGAGAGAGAGAGAGAGAGAGAGTCACACCTGGTCGTCGCTCATGATATCGACACACTGGATGAGAGCATGGGTGGGGTCGGCATCGCGGAAGGCGCAGTAGAACTTCTTCAAAGTCTCGGTCGGGAGGATCTTTGACATGTTGGTCACTAACTCTTTGCCCATCGCCGCCGAGACCGCGTTGTAGGCGGGAATGTGGCATAGGAATCTCTCGTCATTGGCCTGTTCAGTTACGAGTTATTAGTTTAGTTCTGTGAGTTATTAGTTTGGTTCAGTTAAACTCTTTGCACATTGCTGCCGAGACCGCATTCTGGGCGCGAATGTGGCATAGGAATCCCCTGTCATAGGAATCTCTTGTCATCGCCCGAGGCGCAGAGCAAGTGGGCGACAGAGATGGGCATGGGACATGGGCGAGAGGTGGGCGAAAGGGAGGGTGGAGGGTGGAGGTGGTATTGAGGTGAATGTGGGTGGGGGTGGTATTGAGGTGAATGTGGGTGTGGCGCGCGCGCACACACACACACACACAACACACACACACACACACACACACACGACCAGAGAGAGAGAGAGAGAGAGAGAGAGAGAGAGAGAGAGAGAGAGGCACACCTGGCAATTTCCCCAAGCATCGCACTTGCGATCATCAATGAGTACGATGGTGACGGGCTTTTGAGGAGCCACGTCGCCCACTTGCTCCCGCTTCTTCTTGATCAACTTGGCCACTGACAGACCATGAACCCGCGGGAAATACATAGGAAAAAGGAGAGACAGTAAGGCGAGGGGGGGGGGGAAGAGAGAGAGAGAGAGAGATTAGCGCAAGTTATTACTACGGTCAAGGTATGTGGAGTGGAGTGCATGTGTGTGTATAGCATAAAGCGAATAGTACAACTACTAGCACCCACGACGCTTGATGCATATATCATCATGCGCTGTCTTTCCTTTTCTTTCCCTCTCTCTTGAGCTGTTGGCGTAGTATGCGCTTCATGCATACATATGAGAATGCGCATTGTTGTACAGACTCTTTATGCATGCATCATAATGCGTATTGTACAACTATTATCATCATCCATTCCTAAGTAAATAAAAATAAAATTATAAGAGTCGCACGCCCACACGCCGGGAAAACTGAGACCTCGGCCCATATCCTCCTTGCCCAATCACGAAGACAAGGGGAGGGGGGGTGGGAATGGCACAGAGGGGGGAAAGGGGTGGAAAGAAAAAAAAGACCTCGGCCCATGTCCTTGCGCTGGCCGCGCACACCAATGAGAGGGCGCTCTTGATTCTGAATGCCCAAATGCTTGCAGGCCGTGCGGTCCAGCACCTGGAGCGCATACTTGTTGGCGTCCACCACGGGCCTGCCCGAAATCTCGTGCGTGTGCGTCTGATACATGCCCACCTGCCGAGATCAAGTACCGTTTCAGAGAGAGAGAGAGAGAGAGAGAGAGAGAGAGCCGTTCCCCTTCCGCCACCACTCATCAGACAAATCTGAATCCACGTGCTCATACACACCTTAGAGAGAGAGGTCTACGTCAGTATAGAGAGCAATACATAGAGGACCAACGGTACAGAAAGATACATAGCCCACAGCGAGTAAGCAGCGCAGGAGCGAGCCAAGGCGAGCACAGGAGCAGGCACCGCGGGGCAGGACGCGCAATGTGTCGGACCTGGCCGTCGTCATCCGACACATCGCGCACCACTTGCCCGTCAACTTCGCGGTCCTTGTTTGTGAAGGTCCACCACTTGGCGTTGGGGTGCTTGTTGACGAACTCCTTGGCGTCCGGGCGCACGAGCACGTGCATCACGGACTCGAACGCCTTCTCCACGTCGAAGCCGTCGCAGTACGCCTGGAACTCCTTGCGGATGGTGTCGGGGACCGACGAGGGCACAAAGTTAGGGTCGTGTGACATCTCCTCCTTCCACCAGAGCACGCACTTGATGACGAGCTCCACGTCGTTGGTACCCTCGCCCACCAGCTTGCTCTGGTCGATGTCCCACACCAGGTGCAATTCGGTATCCTCGAGATACGAGAAGCTTTTGCCGTCTTCGGACTTGACCGCGCCATACACCGGAATGTCATGGTACGTGGCGACCCGGTACTTGTCTTCGAGGGCGCGAGCAAAGATGGCCTTGCCGACTGATTTAGGCGGCGAAATCGAGGGGCGCTGCTTGGTTCTATCCGCACCGGACCATGTCGTCGGCGCATACGGCCCCTGAGTTGGTTGCTTGCCTGCGTGCGTTGTCTGTCCGCCTTCTGTCGTTGCCGTTTTCTGCGCCAGCTCTCCAGGCGGACTGGAAGTGGGTGATGCATCTACGTCCATGCGTGTCGACTCTTGCACGGCCGGCTTCGTTGCCAAGCTGCCGTCTTTTGTTCGTATCGTGGGCCCCTCCACCACCTCCGTGGCTACCACCTCCGTGGCTACCAAGCGCCGCTTAGCGGCAGCGATCGTGTCGTCATCCTCTGAGTGCTGGTCGGGCGTCACCGAGCTCATGTCCTCCTGTGAAATATCACGCAGCGGTGCTTCAGTCTCCGATGTCGCGCGCACTCCTCTCCGTGCTGACATGCGTCGCGCCCACGCCCACGCACACGCCAACGCGCTCGCCCATTAAAGATACTTTCTACCCATTAGATGATGCTGCGAAGCTAGATTCGTCAGTCTGCACTGCACGTGCGGAAGGGCTAAGCACTGCACGTGCGGAAGGGCTAACGCCCCGGTCATCATAGAGTCATGACTCGGTCATCATAGAGTCACGACTAACGTCACCACCCTATCGGACTTGACCCAACACTTCAGACCCCATAGCCCGCATGCCCACCCCCACCCAAATACAAAGAAACGGGCACCTCGGAGGCTTTGCCAGCGTTCGCCATGGACTTTTCACCGAGCAGCTCTGCCAAGTCCCTGCCCGCGGTGCCCAGGTACTTATTGAGCTGCGTCTGCATGGTGACAGAAGATACCTTCCAACGCTCCACCTCTTTCTGCTCCTTGGCGCTGCACTCGCGAGACGCCATGATCTTTTGCAGCATGTCCAGACGAGACAAGGCCACCCGGCAGCGCGATGCCTGCACGAGAAGCGCACGCTCCTGCGTGGCTATCATGCGCATTGACTCTGCAAGCGGCCCTTCGCACACTGCAAACGGCTGATAGCTCGCAGGCAGTCCAATCTTGCATCCTTCTGCTTGCAACTGCGCCGTCGACGCTGTTGTTGGCCCTTCGCCGATGTCCTTCTTGTCGCTGTAGGTGTACCCCAGCGTCTGTCCTATTGCGCTTGCCACCTGCTCGTCTCAGCATGTGAATATGCCAACGTGTGCCAGAGGGGACGCCGGACAGTCTAGACTACGCATGCAGGTACAAGAGTCAGACCTGCTGCAGCGGCGAAGAGACGCTCATGCTCAGGCTACCACCTCTTAGTCGCAGTGGCCCGCCTGTTGCGGGGTGTGTTCTGCGCGCATGTGCGGGGCACGAAGAAAGCATCCCGACTAGTGCGACCACAAAGGATACGCTCTTCAGTCTCGGCAGGGTCATTGCGGCGGCGGATGTGCGTCCATGCCGCTGCCCCTCGACGGCGGCCGCGCTCGACGCACTACTCCTAACCCATGCACAGTGATCACGCAGGCTGACAGGTCAGGCTCCGAAGAGGGCGATGTGCGTCTCGCCCGTGACAGTCAGAATTTCCACAATGCGCAGGGAGAAAAGGCCGCAGTGTGACAAGGGGGGGGCACCGTCGCATGATGCATTGAATGCGTAGTCGCCACCAGACAGGCGCCGGTGCATCGTGCAGCCGCACGTGGCCCCGCGCGGTCGCTGTGGTAGACACAGAGACCGATGACGTGACAGCACAGAGGGATGGGCACGCAGCACCTTCCTGCCGATGGCGCCGGCGTCTCGGTCCACCACAAACTGGGCTTCATCTGGCCGCACGAGACACGGCAGAATGTCTGGCCGCACACACCCACTCGGTTACTTGTGAGGTCGGGCGAATTTTTGCGTCTGGTTCCGGATCGTTTCCACCTCGCTTTTACAGTCGCATGTTTTGAGTTTAAAGGCCCTTTCCGAAACATCAGGGCACGGTGTTTAATAACAAAAGAAACCAACTATCTTTATTTTAATGTCGGGTTTTAGGTCTCTTTTGGAGAAATCCTGGTACGTACCTTGAAATTTTACGGAAGCAGGGCACCTTAGGTCTCTTTTGGAGTCACCGTAACAAAGTAATGTTGATGAGCAGACTGTATTTTCGTCATCATGTTCGCTGACATTCGCCAGTTCGAGGCGCTGGTGAGCACCACGCGTCGCTGCTGCTGCTGCTGCTGCTGCTGCTGCTTCTGCTGCTGCTGCTGCTGCTGCTGCTGTTGCTGCTGTTGTTGCTGCTGCTGCTGCTTCAACTACCACCAAAAGCCCCGGGATGTACCGGCTCTCCTGGGCCGCCAGGCAACTGTGTGCGCCAGTGCACGGGCCCTGAAACGAGCGGTGGGTTTGGCGTTGCATCACGGCTTTCCCGGGCCGCGATGTGCAGCCTATGCGAGCTAAGCACTATGCTGCGAGGAGCAACTGTGCCATTTTTTCTGCCTGACCAGTTGTTGCAACAGTGCTATGGCACCCAGTGCTATGCTCCCAGCAACCACGAGTGGTAAGTTTTTGCATGCTGCCAAAGGCATCCCTTGTGATATGCTCGTTCGGTATGTTCCGGACCATGGCTTGGAACTTAACTAGGCATTACAGGTACCAGAAGGGCAACTGGAAGTACGCCAAGGCGGAGGAGGCCCCGCACAGCCAGGCCCTCGTCCAGACACAGTCGCTGGTAACGCTCCATTTGTGCTTTTGTTGCTTTTTCCGCCCGCGAAACAAATGCTTCCAGCAATACCGTTGAATGCAGTTTGGGCCATGCCAGACGTTAGTGCAATGTAAAAACAACAGAGCGTTGCTCAACCACTGGTTGCCAGATGAGTTCTTACTCCACTCCTCGGGCTCCATGGAAACGCCCATGCCGCGCATTGAGTTTGGTGCTTGAGCAGTGCTATGGGTCGCAGTGCTATGCCCCCAGCAACCACGAGTGGTGAGTTCTTTACTGTGCTGCACAATGACACATCATCGCATTCTTGACGCGCGGGCTAAGCAATGTGTCGCATGGACAACTGTTTTCGGGTGTGCGCGGCGCAGATGAGCGAGAGTTCGAAGGCACCTTATCTTTCTTGACCTGACATATTTTGGTGTGTTGCCGGCGCATTGACCATGCACCTGTGCTGGATTGCAGGTACCAGAAGGGCAACTGGAAGTATGCTGTGTCTCCTTCGGGTGCACCGACCTCCAGCCACTAGGTTTTTGGTTGAGCTGTTCGAAGGCAGCATTGCTGGTTGAGCTGTTTGAAGAGAGCACAACTTGTGAGTCCTGACATGCAATAAGCGCGGCGAACGGAGATTTTGCAAAACTTTTTTCATTGCAATATAAACGATACATTCCAAAGAGCACATTCACGATGCACAAAATCCTCACTCGCAAGCGCCTTCCTATTGCGCCCTCCGCCTCCCTCTTCGTTTACGGGCAGGAACCAGGGGTGGCGCCCAAAACCCCGGGGCGTGACGCGAGGATATGCAGGCCGCTGCTCGCAACTCTTTGATTCTTCACAAACAGACAATCCCCGTGATTTGTGTTGACATTGATCTAGCTCTGAGTCTCTCAACAGGAATCTTTTTGCTTATCTGGCACGCCCTTAATCAAGAATTTCTGTCAAAGGACGTGCAGTCAACCTCATCCACGCGCGCGCGATTGACGATCGCCGCGAGCGCGTGACAATACTCCAAAACGGGGGGGTATCCAGAGCTTGTCGCCGTCCGGCGACAAGCTTTGAATCGGGGGCGACGGGGGCACGGCGCGCAGCAGTATCGTTCCACGTAATTGTCTCGCTCTCTCTCGCGTGCGCGCGCGCTCTCTCACACACACACACGGTTTCTCTCCCTCCCTCCCTCCCTCCCTCTTTCTCTGCCTGTTGCGAGAGAGGAGGAGGGAAAAAACAGGGTCCCTCCTGTTTCTCTCTCGCGCGCGCGCTCTCTCTCTCTCGCGCGCGCTCTCTCTCTCTTTCTCAGTGCCTGTTATAGGCCAGGAGGAGGTTTATTCAAAGCAAACGCGATGAGCGAGGGGAACTCTGAGCGCAACCACGCGATGCCTGCGTGGGAGACAGAGCCGCGACTCGACGAGAATCTGTCACAGATTCAGATAGGGAGGGAGGGAGGGGAAATTATTCGCCGAAGTAGTTGAGAAGAGAGACTCCGCGCAGGATCCACTTGGAAGGATGCTCCTCCGTGCGGATCTCGGGACTGAACACGAAGTTGGGCTGCGCCGCCGTCATGCCGCGTTTACGCGGGTCCTTGCGCTCGTACACGGGACACTCGTACACGAGATATTCGTACTTCTTGTTGGCTCGCTGCACCGCAGTGACGTGCATGCACGGCAATGGGATGTAAAGCACCTTCGCGGGCGCTTCGACAAGTTTGCCCTCCTTTTTGCTCCAGCCGCAACCGTCAAGGTACATGCCATGGATGTACACACCCTCAGCGGGGGCCTCCTTGACATCTTCAGGGTCGAGCTTAGTCACTTCGGTCATCACCGCCACGTCGTCGAGAGCCCAGCCGGCGTGTGAACGCGTGACCTCCTGCCTGCTCGCAGTAAGGAAGCCAGGACCGTTGGTGAACCCCGGCAGCCAGTACGATTTGGGTCGACCGTGGCGGATCCAATCATCCCATTGTTTGTTCCGGTTCAGCAAACTGGAGAACCAGATCCCAGAAGAAGGCGAGAACCAGGCGCCCTTGAGCCAAGTAGGGGGAACTTTGGCGTCGGCAAGGGCATTGAGCGCTGCTGCCAGATCATCTGACATGACGATGGTCCCGTCGATGGCAAGTTGCAAATCCTTCAAAGTTTTGCGCACCATGTTCAAAGACTTCTCGAGCACGTCCACCTCCTGCCGCAAGCAAATGTTGATAGGTTTCGTCTCTCCTGCCTTCTTCAGGTAAGCCTTCAGCTCTTGGCGGTCACAGTTCTTGGGAAGCTTTGACATAAGATCTTTGCAGACATCAACCACCATTTCCTCACGGGTTTGTCCCCCTCCTCCTCCTCCGCCCTTGGGCATCGTTTCCATGATAGTCGAGAATACCTTTGATACGTTGTCCAGACGGAACACGAGGTCGGCGTTCATGTTCAGACCCACAACATCGGGACTGTCTGTGACCGGATAGGTGTTCACGTGCTCGCGGAATGCAGCTATTTCCGTTACAAAGGGCACAGTGTAACCCTTCAACAAGCTGTAGTTGGGCTCCATCACGCCCTGATTGAAAAATTTCTCAGCAAACGTAACCATGGTGCGCCTGTCAAGGTCATCAGTGATCTTTCCTCCGTATTGGATCTCGGCAATCATGTAGCGTACAGTGGTCCACGTCACTTCCTTTGCCTTCTTTGCGTCCATGTCCATAATGTGATTCTGCAAGAAGAGGGCGCAGGCTGAAAGATCTCCTTGGTTGAACTCGTATGGGACACTCCAGCCAATTGCCCCGAACTTGCGACGCTCCTGGACCACGCTATGTAGGTGGCAGAGGACCCACAGAAGCTGCCGCCACTCGACACGCTGAACGGTGTCAAGCATGTCCTGTGTGACCCAAGCATACGAACGCTTCAGACCAGCGCGCATACCTACAGGCGCTTCGTTGGTGACCTTGATAGCCATCTGCAAGAGTGCAAGGGGGAATCCTGGGATGACTTGCGGTGGCAACGGCTCAGCAGTGACCCACACTCGGAATTCTGGATCAATTTTCTCCATTAGAACCATCTGTTGTCCCAACTCCACCATGTATCCGATCGAAAGGTGAGTGTTCTGCAACAGAACCCATCCGCCGCTGACGACCATTTGGTCCAAATACTGCCGAGCATACACGTCCTGCCCACGGCCCATCGACACCATCTTCACTTCCTTCTTCTTCTTCTTCGCAAGACCCATGATGAGATCAGTGGGGTCCGAGCCCGGCGTAAGAATGAAGATGAATGGCGTGCGTTCGGGAGAGTCAACAAGAGCCTCCACGTCATCATACAGTTTTTCCATGTTGAGCGGATACGTTTCAATATACTTGGTTCCGATGGCGTTTTCGATATACTCATCAGCCATGACCATAGTGCGATCAGTGCGCAGGCTTCTCACGATAAGCATTCTGTGCATCTTGTCCAAGCGATCGTCCACATCTGGCACTGGCACGGCTTCAGGTGCATCTTGGTCGTACCACTGCTTCCACGCGCCTTCATTCCTGGTAATCATGTCTGGGAGCTCCTTGAAGAGTGGGATCGACACTCCGAGCTGGACAATGTTGAGCCAATAGCCATCTGGGATCCACTCCTTGGGCTTCTTCTTCACTGTAGCGATGTCAAGCGCAGCTCCACCCTTGACCAGACAGGAAAGGTGATCATGTGTGATGATTTCAGCCTGGAGCTGCAGTTTCAAGGCAAGCAGCAAAGCGTAAATCTTCTTGTGGATTTCCAAATAGCCGCGGCAAATGTAGAGGAAGGTCCGGAAGGTGAGGTCATCAACAATGTTGGCAATACGCTTGGCAGGAACAGCAGCTTTCTCGGCTTCTTGCATCGACTGCTGGAAGACGCCGATGAACTGCGCTAGCGACGTTTGGTACATGGGATTGACAGGCGCAAGCTCAGCAATCAAAAAGTAGATAATCGAGCCCCGTTGTGCAATAGGACGGTAATCCTCGCAAGCAATCTTGATTCGTTCCTCTGCCTCTCCCGCATTCTTCAGCTTTTCTGTCACTTCACCTGACGTCTTTTTGGTCACATTGAGCACATCGATGATATCGGGGTCATCGAGGAGCGAGCCCTCACAATTAGATAGTTTGAACAGGAGATCATCTTGAAGCTGAAGAAGTTGAGCCTTGCATTCGTTGACTTCGGTCTTCAGCTTTGTGCGCTCGGTCTGCAGTTCGGGTTTTTCGTGTGCGACAACCCTATCCAGGAGCTGATCCTCCAGACCCGACATGGTCACGGTAAAATCGATTATTGTCACCTTGGCCGATAGCTCAGGCGTATAATGAGGGTTTCCCAGACTGGTCGTGATGTAGAGCATAAAAGACTCCGGCTCAACATCGCATTCTTTGTCGGCTAACGCCACAATATACCCCTTGCCTTTTTTCTGGAAAGCCTTGTCAAGAATGGGATCAAGTACAGGATCCAGGGTCTCTTCGACACCAGCCAGGAGCAAGGGTCGTCCGAATCCCATGCAGTCCTCCAGGGCGTTGCGGAAGCCCTTGTCAACGAAGCTAGTCTCCTTGCATTCGTTCTCAGACTCTTTATTCTTAATCCAAGCAAGACCTTGTCCTTGGGGATCGATCATCAAGGGGTATCTGGCTGCTGTGGTGGTGAGGATGCCATTCTGAATGGAAAGCTCATCAGTAGGAAGCCCCTGCAAATTCCACAGACCAGTTGTGGCCTCATCAGTCAACATAACACTCACAGATAGGTCCTTCGTAAAGGGGATCTTCTTCTCCGTCAAGTCGTCGACGAATTTCTGCTCCACGAGCATATCGCGGAAGGGCTTATTGAATGGTCCAGTATACGACATGAAGCCACAAGCAACTGCACAGTCTCCAGCTAGGCGGGCGATTTGATCAGCAAAGTCTGCAGATTGCTTGGTCCAGCGGTCTTTTTCGCCTGCAAGTCCATTGAGAAGCTGTTGTGCACTGTCCATTTTCCGTTTCGTAGCATCTGATTCATCTTGGAGACGTTGCTTCTCGGCCATCGCTGCATCAAACTTGGCTTGCATCAGGTCAAGTTCCGCCTGTGCCGCATTAAGTTCTGCCTCGGCTGCAGCGAGCTTCTTTTGAGCAGCCGCGAGCTCAGCCTCCTTGAGACGAAGGCCGTCCATTTTGGGGATCACAACCTTCGCAATCATGTGGTACGTCACCATAGCCTTTACCCACTTGCATAGACCGACGGCCATGCCTGAAGCCTGCTTGGCAAATTCGACCGTAAAGAGGGGGTTGTCAACGTAGGGTGTGAGCAGCTCACAGTCCTCATCTGTGATGCACTCTTTCGGGAAGCCCTGAAGCTCAGCCAGGAACGTGCTCTCACGCATCATGGATGTAGCAGTACCATAGTTGGGAACGTAGCACTTAATGCCTTTGACGTCTTCAAGAGTGCACTTCAGCATGTGACGTCGGCGAAGAATCAGAACACCGTCAAAAATAATTTTGATGACTGCGGGAGGATTTTTCAGCGCTGTAAGGTTCTTGATGTCGGCTGGCTGGATGGCCTTCAATGCATCTTCAGCTTCAAGAAGTGCCGGTTTTGCGGCTTCCAGATCCTTTTCAACCTCTGCCTTTTCACCTCCGATGATAGTTGCCTTCTCATTTGCAGCGTCAGCAATGATCTTCGCCGATGCCTTCACCTTCTCTGCCGCAGCGGTGGAAATTGCGATCTCCTTCATGAGCTCGCCCGACTTCTTCACAGCCTCGGCCAGGACAATGTCGGACGCAGCTAACTCCACCTTCATTTTGCCTACGTCCTCCTGTGCCTGGTAGAGCTTTTCAAGACCGTTGTCGATTTTGACTTTCAGGATATCGACCTTACCCTTTTCTTTTTTGTACACTTGCGTGTAGCTCTTGAGGAAGGAGAGGTAAGATTTTGGAGTAACGTACACATAACGACGATATTGCGCCAAATACAGGATGCTCGTATCTTGAATAATTTTGTGGACCTGACCCATGTGAAGCATAACTGCCCTTTTCACTTCAGGCGTTGATGCCATGTCGAATTTCTCAATGAAGGCTTCTGCCACATTCTTGAGACCTTCCTCGGGCCATGGAAGGAACCAATCGACCGTTGTGCAGTTGATAAGACCAGGGAACTTGCGACAACGGCTCGAGAGCAGGACACCGACGGGAGACATACACAGCATTACGTGTAGATTGGCGCGCGAACGCTGCAGGAAATATTTCCACAAATTATCTGCCGTGTCCACAAAGCCCTTCTTAGCTTCTTTCTTGGCCACCGGGCGCATGTCCCCAATGATTGCATCTACTTCATCCTTGGCGAAAAGACCTGACACCTCGCCTGTCGATAAAATCTGGTTAATGTACTCCAGGAAGCCCTCATCCTTAACCTCCGCGTCCGTGAAAATGAAGCAAACCGGAGTTCCTTTGATGCCTGCCGTTCGGTAGAGCAGCTTAAGATCATCAAAGAGGTTGTTGGTGTTGTACGTCTTGGTGATGACAATCTGGAAGGTGAAGCAGCCACAAATGTAAGCAGCCAATTTAGTCAGACTCTGCTTGCCAGAGCCACCGACACCCACCAACATCATGGACCCACGGTCTTGATTGATAACACGGTTGATGCGCATCAAGTGCTCCAGTGCGTAGTCGAAGAGCACCAGCTCCAATTTGCCGATCTTGTTCTCGTCATTGTGCAGAGCTTGGAACTCCAACGCTTTCTTCTTTACATCCTGAACGTCGTGTACCTCCTCATAAAGCTTGGGTCGAGCATTCTCAACACAACCATCTGCATCGATGATGGGATCGCCTAAGAAGTTGACGAAGTAGCACATTCCAGTGACCTTGCTGACAAAATCCTCTCCGAACACATCGCCCGCAACATTCAAGATCGCCTTGTTTTCCCATTCCTTGTCCTGTGCGTTGGTCAGCTTGTCAGTAAAGACGCGCTCGCACTCGTGCCTCCAAAGCTTGACGAGGTATACTTCATCCTTGATACTGTTCTGAGGAGCTTCAAAAATGCCCGCAAACACGCGAGAGAGCTCACGCATGTTGAACATGTAGTGAAATTTGG
>Ga0315899_10004891_pt1 | contig 14465 bp, 23 predicted proteins | sample LakEriMetagenome_2_FD_203518 | JGI IMG/M metagenome (GOLD analysis project Ga0315899, IMG submission 203518) | Freshwater fungal communities from buoy surface, Lake Erie, Ohio, United States - Buoy 4 MA112 | ecosystem: Environmental > Aquatic > Freshwater > Lake | place: USA: Lake Erie, Ohio... | reverse complement strand
GCAGATGCGCATCTTCCGCATTCTTCTGGAACCTTCCACGCCGAAGAATGTCAAACATGATTACCTGTGTGTGTTTGTGTGTGTGCGCGCGCGTGTGTGTGCGTGCGTGTGTGTGAGTGAGTGAGTGAGAGAGTGAGAGAGAGAGAGTTGGTGCGTGAGGGCGTGTGTGTGTGTGTGTGTGTGTGTGTGGGTATGTGTGCGTGTGCACCGCTCTGTCCATTGGAAGCTGCCGGGCGTAGTTCAGCAGCGTTTGTGGACTCCACCAGGCTCGACGTTGTCATGCCGCCAGAGACCACTATTTACATACACACGGGCACCAAGACTGCTCCGTCAAGAACGTCGTCAGCGACGCAGCAGCAAGTGAGCGAGACGCTGTGCCATATGGGGCTGTCTGTGGAGGACGAGGTTCGCTGCCCAAAGTCGGGGTATTCCATCGACATGCTATTGCACGACAGCACCCTGGGCATAGGGGGCGAGAGCAGCAGCAGCGCGAGCACGTGGGCAGTTTGATGGTCCTGATCACTTCCTTGCGAGCAGGGCGCCAACGGGTGCCACCCTGATGAACGTTCTGGGCCACGCTCTCGTCAGCGTGCCCTACTGGGAGTGGAGCGGGTGCAAGGGGGCAGGCGAGACGGAGCAGTCACTGAAGAGCAAGCTAGCTGAGTGCTTTCCGCAAGCCTGAGCTAGCTGAGTGCTTTCAAGCCAGCTCTCTCTCTCTCTCTCTCTCTCTCACACACACACACACACACACACACACGCTAGCTGAGTGCTTTCAAGCCAGCTGAGTGCTTTCCTCGGTGTCCTTAAAAATAAACACTCAACACACACTAGCACCGAGGTGGAGTCACGGCCAGCCACAGAGAGAGAGAGATTCGGTGTTGGCCACCGCCAGGAGACACTAGCCTGGCTGTGTAGCGAGTGAGCGACAGTTCCTGAAATCACCTACCCGCCCAACATCAAGGTCCTTTAACTAAGGAGGAGCGGCGCAAACAATCAGACGCGCTGCGTGATCGCAGTGCTGGATCTGCAAAAAGGGCCCTGCCTATCGAGAGACAGCGATCACTCGCCCGGTGACGTTGCTTCACACAGCTATGGAAAATTGTTCAAGGTCCAGGATAGTGAGACCACTTTACGACTCGACGAAATCAAGGGGTGGTAACCGTTTTTAAGACTTGTGCTGTTGAGACTCGTGCAGGCCCTGGATACACGGATTGATACTGGTACATGTCTGAGAGTGTGTTGCTGGTGGCGAGGGCTGGGGAACACATGTGAGAGATAAATGAGTAAAGAGACAGAGAGAGACAGAGAGAGACAGAGAGAGAGAGAGAGAGAGACAGACAAAGAGGAATGCAGCGTGTTATGCATGTTTGCTAAGCATGTTTGCTATGCATGTTTTGTTTGCCAGTCGACGCGGGTGTGCGTGCTTCAGATGGCAGCATCGTCGCTCCCACCAGCCTTGTTCCTGCCAGCATGCGCGTTGACAGGGAGAAAGAGCGAGCGAGCGAGAGAGAGAGAGCGCGCGCGCGCGACCGAACAAGAGAGAAAAGTTGTTAGGCACACACAAACACAAACACACACGGCCCACAAACATGCACGCCATTGTCAAACAGTGCCCGCACTCACCATGGCGCCGAAAAGAGGCCGGCGAGGAACTGCTTGCGCTTCTCCGCGGTTTTACTTGTCGCCAGCCCAGCAGGCTTGACATTCTTTAGCATCGCTTTTGTGTACGTGTTGAGCGCAGGTGTATGCTTGGCCTTTTCGTCGTATGTTGCCTTGATGTAAAGATTTTGTTCAGAGGAGGGGGAGGAGGAGGATGAGGCGGCGGCGACGGCGGCAGAGGTTGAGGGAGCAGCCTTCTTCTCGAGAGCTTTGAGACGCTGAATCTCCGCTGACTGGACACTTTCTGCTGAGAGCTTGGAGCTGGGAGCGCTCTTTAAGTTCGTGGGAGCGGCAGTTGGCTCAGCGGTAGATGGGGACGAGGCTTTAGCGGCACTCTCTTCGTCTTTCGCTAGCTTTGCCTTGAGCGCCTCGACGTGCTTGAGCTGCTGGGCGTACTCATCACGGAGTGCCTGTGTGAGTGTGTATGTATATATGAGCAGAGAGAGAGAGAGGAGAGAGAGAGAGAGAGAGAGAGAAACACACACACACACACACACACACACACACACACGCGCGTACATACCTGCGCCTCACGGTGGAAATGGTCAGGTTTCTTTATTTCTGCCTGAACCTTGGTGATGTCAACGTTGGTCTTGTCTGCGAGGTGCTCCGACTCCTGCTTCAACGCCTTGACCGTCTCCCTCACAACCCCCGCGCGCTTCTTGAGCGAGACGCTCTCGTCACGTAGCGATGAATAGCTGGTCGCCTTGCCCACCTGCAATACACGTGTGTGTGTGTGTGTGTGTGTGTTTGTGTTTGTGTATGTGTGTGTGTGTGCGTGTGTTTGTGTGTATTTAGAATACACACTAGATATACACATCTATCGACTTCCTACACACACACACACACACACACACGCACACACCTGCAGCGACGCGATTTTCCGCTCCAGGGAGCTGAGCATTAGGTGATCCTTCTCCATGTTTGCGCGGTCAGTCTCCGCGGCCTTGACGAGCTTGTGCACCTTCTTCAGCAGCTTTGGGTCCCCAGGCTTCCGCGACAGCATCGTCACCGTCTGCGCCACCTCCAGCTCTGCCTTGCGGTACGTGCTGTGTGTGTGTGTGTGTGTGTGTGTGTGTGTGTTTGTGTGTGTGTGTGTGTGTGTGTGTGTGTGTGTGTGTGTGTGTGTGTGTGTGTGTCTGTGTGTGTGTGTCTGTGTGTGTGTCAGTGCTTCCGGCAGCTCTGCCTTGCGGTACGTGCAGCACGTCGCTACACCACAGCGGAGATTATTTGCTAGTACAAAAATCAGAAAGAGTACTTTATTAATACCTGTGGTCGTGGGCGGCGAGGTTTGACGCATTTTCCATTGGCGCCTCCTCCTGCACGAACTTCTTCTTAGCATCCTTGCTCTCCTTAATCAGCTCCGCCGACTCCTTGACCATGCGCGCCGCCTGCACCCCGCGGGTGTTAGCAGCAAACCAATCCACGTGTGGGCAGGGCGGGTGTGCAAAGATGCTGCGCACATGCACACTGCAGGCAACGCACGGGCGACGACCTTTTGCTTTTGCTCAACTGCATGCGCCCGGGCCTTTTCGGACTCCTCCTCCATCTTCTTGGCAGTGAGCAGCACAGACTTGATGCTGCTGTCCTCCTCCGCCACCGTCTTATCCAGCTTCGAGGCCTTGGCCTGCGTCTCCATGTCACGCCGTCAGTGCAGAGTTTCGGGTTTAGGGCTTAGAGGTTAGCCTAAACCCTAAACCATGTCTCGACGTCAGGGAAGAGCGACGGCTCTCTGCTCGAAAGGTGCAGGCGGGCGCACGGTGGGGCGGGGGGGTGCGGACGGGCAGAGCGGGGCGGGGCGTGCGGGCGCCCTTGCCTGCTCAGTTTCAATCTGCTTGTCGATGCTTTTGATCTCCGAGCGCACGCGCTCCTTCTCGGCGGTTAGGAGAGCAGCCGCGGGCGGGCTGGCCGTGGCAGCGTCCTGGCCCTTTTCGGCGAGAGCGCCCCCCAGGTCGGCATGCCCGCCCGAGAATGCCACGGCGACGAGCCCGAGCAGCACCAGGCCCGTGCCCGCAGCCAAAGCGGCTCGCGGCCCTGGGGACTGGCCCTGGCGGGCTCGCACCTGGTGGGGTGGGGAAGGATAAAAAGAGGGCATGTCACCGGTTTATCTGCTGGCCAGCCCGCCGGGCCAGCCATTCCGCCAGTCCGAGGCAACCTTTCCATCTCCCCACATACCTGCGCCACCGCCCCCATGTGCCCGTGTTTGTCTGGCTCACACACTCCCGATTTGGAACGTTACTCTGTACGTTACTCTGTGCTTTACTCTGTTCATTGATCCTTTTGTTTTTCAATGTCCGGCAGAAAGGCGTTCCATGACCTCGGGTGGGTCGCGCGCCGCGCGCAGCCGCCCTGTGATCGGCGCCGCCGTAGCGTCTGATAGGCTGTGGGCCCACACGCCGCACCTGCACTCGGGCCCACACGCCGCACCTGCACTCGCGTCACTCTCTCTGTGCCTCACCTCCTGCTGCGCTCTGCCTTTTTCTCGTGCGCAGGTACAAAATGGGCGACGGCTATGCTGCCTTTTGGCGACATGCCCACAAGTCGGAGCCTATCGTCGTTTACTCTGTGATCCTCGGCGTCCTCGGTGCTTGCCCGGCCCTCCCGCCCCTGCCCACCCCCCATTGGCTGCGCACTGGGATATTCCCATCACGGGCAGGAGGCGCCGGCGGCAGAGTGCCCGGGTATCGCAAGAGTGGCGTCTGTGGGCGCACGGAGAGAGAAGTCATGTGCTGTGCACAGGGTTGGCCACCTCCGCCTCTGCGATCGCGCAGGCTGGAGCACACGCATACTTGCAGGCGCAGCCTCGACAGAGACGCAGGCAGAGCATAGCAGCGTTGGTCCCCCTGTACCGAGTATAGCAGCGTGTGTCCCCCCTGGACCTAGACCCGGGCATCGTATATCAATCGCGTGTCCACAGCGCCCCTGGCGGCCAGCGCCCCATGTTCATCGTGGCTGCACGGACGTCACGGTGACCTTTGACCAAGGTGTGGGATGCTGGTGTCTCTGGCAGGTCCGGTCGTTGCCTTATTGGGCCCCAAGTTTAAGCCCCTGCAGCGACAGCAGCTCCAGAACGCCGCGGCGACGTCTGGCAACAAGAAAATGAACAACTACTGAATGTAGCGGTTAGCGCAGTCTTCAGAGTGCCCTGGCGAACAGGCGTCTCGCCGTGCAGAGCAGGGTCCAGACGGGTGATTGAGGGTTAGAGTGCATAGACAAAGAACTTCATTAATTCATAAAAACACAACTGTAAGTGCCTCGCAATGTGTGCACGCTTACAGGACACGCTGTTTACAAGTTCCAGTGAACAGTGCCACTCCGTCGCTGTACTGCTGTTACCGCTAAGTCGGTAGGGGCCATTGTTTGGGTATCTTTTTAGGTGTGCTCATTGAAAACCCGGCCCCTGGTACTGTGCACGCCGGCGGAGCCGGCACAAGAGCAAGCACCCCTCCTCGGATTTTTTGCCACACCCTCTTTGGAAGTCTTGGAGCGGCGGTGCGAAGCGCCGCGCGTCGTCGGGCCTCTGCCGCGCGGCTGCCTATCACGCCAAGGAACATACAATGGAAAGGGAGCCGCGCTATTGCTCCGCGAAAATCTGGTTCCTAAACCAGATGTTTGTGCCGGCTCCGCCACGGCGCGCCCACGCACCGGCGTGGGCGCGTTATTACTACTACCCTGACCTTGATAGCTCGGGGCCACGCAGTTCAATCCGCCTCCCTGAAACTAAGACCCCTGCTCAACCATTAGGGACGCAGCGATAAAGGTGTCGGCGGCGCGCTACACGTGACGAACGAGTCAACCGTTACATGATGGGTGGCCCGCATTGGAGCATCTTGATGCGCTGGCCTTCGGTCATGGGCGCTTCCTTGCTCGCCAGCTGCAGACTCTTGGGCACAAGCGACAGTCCTTCAGGGACCAACAAGGCTCCGCCGCCCTCCACGGACAACACCTGCAGCTGCTGCTCGAGCGCCTGGATGCTTTTCTCAAGCTCCTGTCGCCTCTTAACCTGCGCCGGGGTCCTGGTGTCGTATGGGATGCGCATAAAGTGGCCCATGGCCTGTTGCCACAAGATGCGCGTCTGGCTCTCAGCGGAGGCTCGCTCGCTGTCAGAAACGACTCGGAAGCCGTCTGGAACCAGAGCCCTGCGAGCGCGGAGCTGCTCTTCGCGCTGCTCCTGTAGCCGTTTGTGCTCTTTGCGCTGCAGAATGTAGTCTGGAACCTGGCCAGGGGCATGTCGAACGAGCTGTCCACCGCCGCTCGCGTCGGCCGAGGTGGGACGGATGGCGACTGCGGAGGCAGCTCGTTTCTGCGAATCCTCCGCGGTTTTCTTCAGGGCGTCCATGTCTCTAACCTGAGCCGGGGCGATAACACAGTAAGCGGACAGCAAGCAGGCACATGAACGAGCGCATGGGTTCACCGACCAGTAGACCGGATCTGGGCTCACTCGCTCCTCAAATTCCTCCCCCGCCACACCACCCACACCCGCCACACCCGCCACACACCTTACTCAGACGGGGACTGCACACCGCAGTGTAAGGCATGCCCGTGGAAGTAAAGTGGCATCTGCTCTCGAGCCGCCAGCCGTCAGCACCACCTCGCACACGTCTGCGCAGCAGGGGAGCAGGCGTGGCAGCGGCACACAGAGACCCGAATCGATTGTCGTCGATGAAGCGGCGATCTTCCTTCATGCGGCTCTTGATGTGCCGCCTCGCCAGGCCCTGTGACTGCCACTGCTCCTCCCAATGCGAGCTGTGGCTGCTTCCTGCACTGCTCAGCCCCGCGGTGCTGGGCGTCGCATGGCGGTTGACCTCCGCGCAGGGCGCAGAGGACGCCTCCTTCTCAGGAGTGGAGGCATCCGAGAGCCGGTCAGAATCGCGCATCTCCTGCGTGGGCGACCCGGCGAAGTGGCAGTGGCGCGAAGGCGGGGATACCACAAGTACGTCTGGCTCTGCGCTGCGCGCGCGGCCGCGCGCGCGCGACTTCGGGCGCGCGCGAGCGGAGGCAGCTATCTGCTCGGCGAGCTTCTTCTGCAGGTTCCTCTCCTGCAGCGCAGCGAGACGCATGCGATTCTCGCGCTCAAAATTCTTGCCGGAGCGCGACGCCAGCCTGCTGTCTGGCGTGAGGCACGACTTTGTCCCCTCTCCGGCAAGCATTGCGGCCACGTATGTCGGCATCTCCAACTTTAAACTGGATTCAAATTTCGTTCGTGCTTTAATTTATACAGACAAATCTCTGCTGCTCTGTTGGCAGCGAGGGCGATGAGGGGAGTGCAGGGCAGGGGCTGCCGGTCCGAAGCAGCATCTGTGTGGTTAGAGGGTATCCGTGGGCCTAATTTTTGTCGTTAGGCACCTTCCGGGCAATGCCTGGCAAGCACCAGAAGGGCGACGTGGTTGTGCCCACTTTTCACGCGAGCGGCACTGGGCGGGACTTGTACTTGAATCCGCACGCGGGCCTGGATAAAGATGAGCTAAAATCGGCGCTCCAAAAGCCGCTGCAATACACAGACATCGAGACAGGTGAGGTCTGGGTGAGGTTTGGCGCAGAGAAAGAAGCAGGGGGCGAGTCACTGCAAGGAAGAGATGGTGCAGAGGGGAGTCTGAAGCCGTGCGACGCATGTATCCTGCAGGCGACGTGTGCACGCTGCGCTGGTGGACGCGTCTACCAGCGAGCGGCGAGTACAAACACCGGTTGAAGCGCCAGAATGCCATGGCAAAAAGGTTTTTGCTGCTTTTTTTCCTGGCTCCCGCGTCGCAGATAGATGAGGCTAATTTTGATAGCGCTTGCGCAGACTCAGCCAGCTGCCTCCCCTCGACAGCAAGAAGGTTCCCAAGCTCGGGCGATCGCACAGTTCACTGGGAATTCCGGGCGTCGGGCTGGATCGCTACGCAGGGGTGGCGGTCGAAAACTTCAACCCGTGGAGCCCGCATCAGACTAACTTGCGAAACTTTGCGGTGATGCACGGCGGGCAACGTAGGCCTGATCGCTTCTCGAACAAGGCCATGCTACCAGCAGGAGGATTCACTGATGTGCGCATGTGAGCCGCTTTCACGGCAGGACCCGCTCTTTTTGATATGACTGGGGAACTGAAAAAAATTGTCTCTTCTGTTAAAGTGGAGACGGGGAAAGGGCACGATGTTCACGGCGAGCTTGCGGAGGTCCGAATTGAGCTGGCCGGGGAAACGGAGCGAGCAGGTCACGCCCGACATCACGGCGGACACGAGGTGGTTGAGGTCGCCGAAGGTGGGAGTTGTCAGCTTGAGCGTGCGGAAGCAGATGTCGTACAGGGCCTCGTTGTCGATGCAAAAGACCTCGTCAGCGTTCTCGACGAGCTGGTGCACCGAGAGTGTGGCGTTGTATGGCTCCACTACCGTGTCCGACACCTGGAGCGAGGACACGATGGACAATGTCAGCGTTTTGAAAACCCCTGCAAGCGTAGGTGCTCGCGCGCTCGGCATGAACGATTGCACACGCGCGAACATACCCCTGCAACTTGGTGCTTTCCCCGCCGGAATGTAGCCGAGGGACTGAGCTCGCACGCGGAGGATTGCGCACGCTGCACGCGCAAGGGAGCGGGAGAGGGCACCTTGGGTGAGGGCACGATGGAGAAGGTCAACATGATTCGGTCGGGGTACTCCTCGCGGATCTTGGAGATGAGCAGCGTACCCATGCCCGAGCCCGTGCCGCCGCCCAGCGAGTGAGTGAGCTGAAAGCCCTGGAGGCAGTCGCAGGACTCCGCCTCCTTGCGCACGACGTCGAGCACTGAGTCGATAAGCTCAGCGCCCTCGGTGTAGTGGCCCTTGGCCCAGTTGTTGCCCGCGCCTGTCTGCCCGAACACAAAGTTGTCGGGGCGGAAGATCTGGCCGTAGGGGCCAGCGCGCACGGAGTCCATGGTACCGGGCTCGAGGTCCATGAGCACCGCGCGGGGCACGTAGCGTCCGCCTGTAGCCTCATTGAAGTACACGTTGATGCGCTCGAGCTGGAGGTCGGAGTCACCGTGGTAGGTGCCGGTGGGGTCAACACCGTGCTCGTCGGAGATAACCTCCCAGAACTTGGCGCCGATCTGGTTGCCGCACTGCCCCCCCTGCATGTGGACAATCTCGCGCATGATTGACGCGGTTTGTGAAAATCGTACGCCGTACTCTCGCTCAAATGCCCGTCCCCAACGTCCCCGCGGCCGGTTTGCAGGGTTGGGCAAACCGGCAAACCCTGCCTCCCGGAAACCCTGCAAACCGGGAGAGACCAGGTGTGTGAAATAGAAGGTGTTACTCAGGTGTAGAGTTCAATTCGCGGGTCCTGTGGTAAATTAGTGGTCACGAACAGGGCCCGGTCGATGCGCGCGGTTGCGGCGCTGCTCCTTGCGGCGGCGACGATGGCGTGCCGGGCAGGCACGCAAGGCAGCAGCCGACCCGGGGCAGCGGCAGGATCCGGCAGTGCCGCGTCGTCTGGGGCATGTGGGCAAGATGGGGACGAGCTGCGGACGGAAGACGCGGCCGGCTGCTTCCGCCAGCAACGCGCGGCGAGCAAGGCCCGAGGGCCGCTTCAACGCGTCTCGGCTAGCCGATGTAACGCGCTGCTTGCTGTTATGCTGGCGCGGAACGGGAATGTATCGGGGCGTTCGACCGATGGCGCGTGGGCGTTGCGCCTTCGGGGTGGCGGGCGCAGCAGGGCAGACGCGACGCTAGAGCAGCTATCTGCCCGTGCGCGGCAGCGGCTCGAGGCCGCCTCGACCACGTCCTCGGGGCCGGGGGCGCTGGATGACGCTGCCGAAGGCGGTCTCGAGCGGTACGCTACCCGCCCGCCTGCGAGCTTGCCTGCCCGGCTGTGCCTTTGGGAAACTGCAAGCCGGAAGCAACGCAGCACGCGCGTGGCGCTGAGGCTAGGTGCTTTCCCGAGGCTTGCAGGATCGCCACGGGCGGCATCGGCACGATGCGCGTGGCGAATGTCCTCTACGAGGGCAAGCCGATGGGCATGCTGTATGAAAAGAATGCCGAAGGCGAGCACTACAAGACGGCGACACTCGTCGTCGGCAACAGCATGGGCCCGGCGAGCGTCCTCGGCAGGAGCAGCGTGCCTGCTCTCAAATCAGGTGCCGCGGGCGCCGCAGTCGACGAGCGCGAGGGTCGGCAGCGCGTCTATTTCGAGCGCAACCGCCACGGCAAGTGGCGCCCTGTGTTGGTGCCCAAGGGTGAGTAGCTATCCCAGCAAGTTCGCTCCTGCGGCGCTGAGCATATATGAGGGCGATTACTGTAATCTCTATAGAGTAGGGATGCGCTGTGCGTGTCGCGCCGCCCTGCGCGAGCATGTCCCGACGCGTTGAATGTGTGCGACAGGAATACTTAAATGCTTATACTGTCAATATAATTGCTAGTATTGAACTCTAGATTACTGTAATCTTTATAAAGGAGTGATACGCTGTGCGTGTCGCGTTGAATGTGTGCGACAGGAATGACGACGAGGCAGCTCCTGCGCAAAGTCGAGGCCGAGCAAGCATTCATGAAAACGCTCTCACCTCAGGAGGTGAGCATTCATGAAAAGAGTGTGGTAAAGTGTTTAGTAAAGTGTGTAGTAAAGCATTCATAAAAACGCTCTCACCTCAGGAGGTGTGCATCCATATATCTATCCAAGCCCTAAAAACAAAATATTTCTCCACCTTAAAAAACAAACGATCTCACCTCAGTATCTATCCACCCCCAAAAAGGAAAAAAACGCTCTCAACTGCGGAGGTGTGCATCTGTCCATACATCCACCCTAGTAGTCTCGCCCGGAGAAAAGGGTTGGGTTGGGGGGGGGTTACTAGAGAATTTTTAGTTTTATTTTACGGAAAACGCAGTTTCTCCGTTACTACTCCACGCCCGAGGCAAAGAGGGTCAGAACGTGGAGCTAAACGAACGTTTAGCTGAAAGGGAACCGCTTTTGTACCGCTTACGCTCCGAGTTCAACCGCAACCTTTAGAATTATTGCGGAAACCCCATTATCCGTAGCGGAAATAACTCGTGGTTTTTGCGGAACCTGGTTTTTGGTGCGAACGAGGCCATTCACACCAAAAAAGAAGCCAAAAAAGGAAGTTGACTATTTTTGGAAACTCCAACCCAGTAATTTAGCCTACGACAAAGTATTTTAGAACTCAATTCCCTTCTGCAAAAAGACCCACTACGGAATACGTATTTTAGAATACCGGGCGTGCCGGGCCTTTGAACAGGACACCACCTTTTGCACTTTGTGCTTGGTACCGAGGCCGCGGGTGTCTCGGTGCCGCCGCCCCGGTCACCGGGGCGGCCGCAGACGAGTATAACCTGACCGTTGTTGACCGTAACGCGTCTGTCCCCGTCGCACGCCTGTCTTCCTGAGCTCAGTCAGTCTGGGGGGTTTCCGTGGCCTCCCCCAGGCCTGCTGGAGATTTTCTCGGTCACAAGTGAAAGATTTGTTTATGTTTTGTGGCAGTTTTTCGGTCATAAGTGAAAATTTTGTTTATGTCTTGTTGCAGAGGAAGCAAATGGAGCTGGAGCGCGAGCGCGTAATTCTAAACACGGAGGCAGAGGGCATCTCGGTGGTCTCAGGTACACTTTACTACACACTTTACCACACACAATAGTATTTGCCACACAATTTACTACACACTTTCCTGACATTTCGGTTGTCTCAGTCACTAGTGAACGAGGGCTCGCCAAGAAGCTCAAGCGGCGGAAAAAAGAAAAGGAAAAAACGCGACAGAGGTTTGCTGATAAGGCCAAACAGCTTGCAGAGGACCAGGTGCCTTGTGTGCGTGTGCGTGCGTGCGTGCGTGCGTGCGTGCGTGCGTGCGTGCGCGCGTGCGTGCGTGCGAGCGAGCGAGCGTACGCGCGTCCGTGCGTGCGTGAGCGTGCGTCTGCGTGCGTGTGCGTGCGTGTGCGTGCGTGTGTGTTGGCGTGCTGAGGGTTGAAAACAATACAGCGAGCACGCGGCATTGAGCGCGAGCGACGGTTGAGGGAGCGCAAAAATGGAAGTCGAGCGCGGGAGGCGGGGGGGGGTCATGGTAGGGCTGGGGGGCGGAGAGATGGTCGTCGGCAGCTGGAGGGTGGTACAAGCAAACAGCCAATCGGGTATACTGAATCTGTGTACCGTTTGTGGGCCATGTTTCTGGTGTATACACACTGTGCGTACATTGTGCCTGCGGCTGCAGGTATATGTATTTGCAAATGTGTGTGTGTGTGTGTGTGTGTGTGTGTGTGTGTGTGTGTGTGTGAGTGTGTGTGTGTGTGTGTGTGTGTGTGTGTGTGTGTGTATGCATGCATGAATGCCTGCATGTATGCAAGCATGTACATACGTATAGTCGGCATCACCGCAGAGCTAACTTTTGACCCATGGTATGCCTCTTTACAACGCCCGCTGATTCGGTAGCAAAATGCGCAAGACGGCCTCTGGGGGGACGCGGCGTGCGCGACGAACGGGGCGCCACAAGATGTCAAATCGGAAACGTCGCAAAGGCGGTTGAAACCCCTCCAAAAAAAATCGAATCGGCGGGGGGGAGACGTGATGCTCATAGCTCCTCTGAAATAAACCGCCCTTCTTCAACTGCCCCTCGTTTTCATCGTGGGAAACGCCCCCCTGGGGGCCCAATTCTTTCAGACTGGGGTGCGGAGGAGGAAACATAAACTCGGCACAACGAAGCAATTTGCACCACGAATTTCTCATGCATGCATACATGGTTGGCAAAAAACTTGAGCGTAGGTACGTGAACGTGGGCACCGTGCACCACTCGGTTCAACGTCGCAATTCGTAGATGATGATGATCCTTTTGTTTGTTCTTGCAGGAACAATACTTAGCCCACCGCTATATACCTATTTAGACACACCCGCGAGAGGTAGAAGAAAGCACGTGTGATGATGCTGCCTTCATGTTCCCTGTGGTATCATGATGCTTCTTTTCCCCCTTAGGATGACCAGGTGCTGCACTAAGCACGCACCTTTCCACCACGGTGGTACTCGATCGCCTTGGAAAAGTCCCCCGGCCTCTGATGCATGTTGCCGAGGGTGATGTAGAAGAACGAAGCGGTGCCCGGCATCGAAGTCCGCGCGGCGGCTGCCGCCCTGGCGCTTGAAGGCATAGCACGCATTATCGGACACGAACTGCTGCATGCCTAGAGGGTCTCATGCTTTCCGCCAGCTGGTTCCCGTGTATCCCCGGATACACCCGGCGATGAGTAGTGGTTTTTATTCACAAAACGGCAGATGGCCAGACCCTAAGTGCTCAAGATAAAAGGGGGGTGCTGGCTATTTCCCCAACTATAGTATTACTATGCTAGTGCTAGTCCCCCGGCTCGTGCATGTCGAGGTCCAAGTCGTTGTCGAAGGCATGGTTGCGGTGGACGGCGTCGATGTCGTCGTTCCTGTCGTCGGATGTGTAGTCGTGGTCGGGTGTGGTGGGCGCTGGATGTGGTAGCAAGCGCGTTGTCATCCTTGGGGTCGGTGACGACGTCGAGTGTGTCTTTCCTGTCGTCGATGGGTAGCGGGTTCCTCGCTTCTTCTTCCTGAGCATTTTCAGCGTTTTCCACGTGGGCTCCGGCTTGCGTCGGAGCTGAGGGTTTATGAAGTGGAATGAGGAAGAGGAAGTGGGCCGTCGCTGTGTCGTCGATGGTGTAGTCATTGTCAGTGTCGATGGTGTCGATGGTGTAGTTGTTGTCGGTGTCTTCGTCCTTGGCCTCCTTGCCGTCGCATCCTTGATCAGGTCCTGCGGGTTGGGAGTCTTGATGTCGATGATGACCGAGGTAGTCGTTGTCGGTGTCGTCGTCCATGGCCTACTTGCTTTGATACTTTGATAGATTTTAGTTCGCGGTAACGTAATCATCCACAGGGCCCAGAAAGCGATTCAGGTAGATGAATGCCGCCCACGGCGGAGGTCATGGCCAAGGTTTCCCTCGCTCGCTCCTATCCGGAACTCTTTCGAGTCACGGGGTCTCTGCTGTCACTCGTGTTTCGGACCGAGGACGTGTGGGAGAGGTGTAACCAATTCATCAAAACAGCGGAGTTCTCAATTAGGGTTTCCCCTTCTCACTCCTACAATGCAGACAAGGCAGGACTCGGATGGATGAGTGGGTGGTTTTGAAGAAATGTGTACGCTACATGCAGTGATTACGTTGTGGGTTTGTTTTTTGGCGGTGTGGACAGTTGTCGAGACGTTCCTCAATACAAGGTGATGAAATATCATGTATTCGGGATCATCTCAAGTAGTTTATTATCAGAATTACACGTTATGATTCCTGATGTTGATCACGATAATTTAACTTGCCAACGGATCCTTGGTGAGGTCCCGACGCGGATGGCTGTAGCAGTAATTTTCAGGCCTGTGTTCTCCACGGAATGTGTTCTTTATAGAATGTGTTCTCCGCGGAATGTGTTTTCTATAGAATGTGTTCTCCCGCGTTTTTGCGGACAAAAAAATAAAAAAATAGTTTCACAACTTCCTAACGAAAAAAGTCGTTTCGCACCAAAAAAAAGTTTTTACCACTCCACTAACATTTCTAATAACGCCACTAACGTCGACATTCCGTTCACGGATTTCCGGGCCATATTCCCAGGTCAGGTTCCCAGGTTTGGCCTGGGGTCTGTTTTGAGCAAGTTTTTGAAAAAGACGGTTCTTTCCGAATTTCGGGCAATTTTACTTTCTCAAAGGACTTAGAGTCCACAACAACAGTGCGTGCAGCCCTTGCAGTATCGGAGCTCTTAGCCTTAACCGGAACAACACTCAAATTCATCGACGCGCCGTGGGTAGGCACACACGCGTCGACTCCGGAAGCTGATATCAGCAGCGCTATTGTTAGCGTAGGAAAAGG
>Ga0315899_10004890_pt1:10000-14467 | contig 14467 bp, 17 predicted proteins | sample LakEriMetagenome_2_FD_203518 | JGI IMG/M metagenome (GOLD analysis project Ga0315899, IMG submission 203518) | Freshwater fungal communities from buoy surface, Lake Erie, Ohio, United States - Buoy 4 MA112 | ecosystem: Environmental > Aquatic > Freshwater > Lake | place: USA: Lake... | reverse complement strand
GACACTGTCAAGCTTGCACTGTCCGCTGTCTGCGATTGCGTCAGCCCCGTGATGGTCACTGTAGACCCCGTCGCCAGGTTGAAGTTGGCCGTTAACGAGACTGTCAACGTGTTGGTCCCACCCGACACCGGCGTGCTCTGCTGGATCGATTTCAGGCTGAAGCTCGGCACCACCACCGTCAGCGGGTCCGCTCCGTTAGCCACCCCGTAGAGCGCCGTCCCTGGCTTTGCCATCGCCGCAGACGCTATAGTTGCCGTTCCTGATGCCTCGATGTTAATTGTTGGCGACGTTGTCGCACTTGATGGATTCGTGATGTGGAATCTAAATGTGTAAGTCGTCGACAGTACCAAACTCCCGCCGCTTTTCACAGTAAGTGTTAAAGTCCCCGAGTTCCATTCTCCTTTCCCCTGAGTTGTGCCGTCTGAGAACGTCGTCTCACCATCATCTCCCGCATCCAATAACGTGACGGGGCTTGATGCGACCGCCCCAGAGAGTCCCGACACCGTGACTGAAGAGCCAGCGGCCAATGCGGTGTCTGACACAAGGGTAACTGTAATCGTGTTGCTTGCCCCGGCAGCGGGGTTACTTTGGCCAATGGATCTGGTTGTAAAAGACTGTGCGCCCACGGCAATAATATTGCAGGCCAATCCAAGCAAGACAAACAATTTGCCGGTTCTTCGCAAGTTCATTCTGTTTTTTGAAGACGAGCGGTCAATAAAGCTGTCAAATGTGCAGAAGAGTGCACGCATGATGGCAAGGAACAGCAGCGCCTGCATGAAGACCATGTTCGCATTAGGACCAATTATCATCTTGTCTTCACCAACCATGCCTTCACAAGTGTTACTCTGAACTTCTGTTAAAATTGAATAATTCCACCTCTGGTGTGTCAAAGTATCGTGCAAATTAATCCAGCACTGATGATTGAGGATTGAAAATGATGACCCCCAAAATTTAAATGATCCCTTCGCACAAACCTGCCTGTTTTCAACCTGCCACGTCCTTATTGACGTTTGCGATACCCGCTCACTCCACTCGCATCCCGTCTGCCCCTTCCGCAATGCCCCTGGGTCCATCGTCTCCATATCTGCACCACCTGGCACTGTAGGCGACGTCGTCTCTCTAAAAGGATTGGCGACGTCGAAATAGAAGGCATAAGTAGTCCAAGCTTCAAAAATATTGCTCGTATCCACCTTCACTGTTAAAGCTGTCCTGCTCTTGGCTTCTCTAAGCAGCGTCTCCTGCTCGCGTACAACATTTTCAAGGGCCCTGATGCGCTCCACTAAGAGCATATTGCCACGCCGCTCCTCCCGCAACCTCACCACCAGCTCTGCTACCTCGCCACGCTTGCTCTTCGGGGACCCTTGAACCCCTCTTGTAGAGTTCCATACTCCTCGTGACTGTGCAGTGCCATTAGAGAAAACAAGAATGGCATGGTCCGGGATTTCCGCAAGAGCGCCACCGAGATCAGAAATGGTGACTTTGTTTGCGCCAAAATTCCCCGACAAATCGGTATCTAAGAGTAGCGTCACCGTAACTCTATTCGTGAACAAAGGTAACGGGTTGGTTTGCACGTTCGCCTCCTTTGTGAAGGATGTGCAGTGGACGGTGCTTGCGTGCACAAGTAACATCACCGCGAGTGAAATCGACAGGAAACGTTTGCGACAGGCTTTTCCCGATGACGCCGCATGCGCGCAGTTACAAAGTTGTCCTGCGGCTGCAACAAAGGCGGTGCAGCCTATCCGACGGTTTGATGTAAACCCCGACCTGCGTCTCAAGATCATGGCAAGTGCAAACCGAATCAACGAGAGTATCGCCAGAAGGACCTCCGAAAAGAATAAGATGCAGACTCCATCCTGATGCTGCGTGTATGCGAGAACGAGAGCGATCCACCGTGCGGTGCTCGCGCGAAGCGGGGGCTCAAGATTGTACCACCTCCCGCTCAATGCCATCGGGCTTCGGCAGCACGAGCCACAACGTCGCACCTCTGCGGACCTCGATAGAGAGGTTTTGTGCATCCCGTTCCAGTCGCGGTAAGGGGGCGGTATAGGCATAGCGAGCACCGCCGAATAAGTGCACCACCCGTGCCCCGTGCTTGATGTCCACCGCCAGGCGCTTGCGCAATAATCCGCCAAACGTGAAACGCCCCCGCCCTGGTTCCAGTGGTACGCCCCGTTAGTCCAGCATAAAAGCAGCGCAGCACAAGCCCACTGCAGCGCCCCAGAGCGCGCGGCATTCGTCCTTGGTTCCCGCTGCGCCGCCGAGCGCAAGCAGAAGAGCCCGCTCTGGCCACTTGCGCCGCCCCCCATGCCCCGCCCCCGCGCGGCGCCAACGCGCCACGTCGCGACGCATCGTGGCCATTTGTGTAGGGACGCATCGCGTCCCCCGCCGTCGCCGCTGCGGCCTCCCATCGGCGGAGCCAGGAGGGTATAGATATGAATAGGTTGTGGGTAGGTGGTCCCGGGCGCCCCTTGCCCGCCCCAGGCGTCGATGTGCCGCCCCTCATTTCCCATAGTGTGGAACGGTTGTAGCGAAATCGATCAAACCGCTCGATACTCTGAATACGAACTCGATGCGTCCCTACACAAATGGCCACGATGCGTCGCGACGTGGCGCGTTGGCGCCGCGCGGGGGCGGGGCATGGGGGGCGGCGCAAGTGGCCAGAGCGGGCTCTTCTGCTGCTGGTGGCGGCGGCTGTGGCGCTCGGGCTGCCACGCGCGGCGTCGCCGCGCGGCACCGTGCATGCCTCGTTGGCGTTCGTGCAGGGATTGGGAGCATGGACCTGTAATCGTGAGGCGCGCGTGGGCGGCCAATGCTTTGCGCCGCACATGGTCGTCCGCGGGCGCACGGGCAGGTCCGGGGCGGTGGGTTGCCTGCGACCGTGCGGTTCGGCTGTACGGCGCGGCCGCTGCTCGCTGCTGGCAGGGCCGAAGGCGGAGGGCGAGGCGGGCGACCACGGGGGCGAGGACGACCTGGGGGAGATGCTGCGCACGTTGGGCGTGGAGGACGCGCGGGCAGCGCTCGAGGCCAACGGGTTCGTCAGCGTGAAGCGCATGCGCGACGTGTTGGAGGTAGACGACCTTCCCGAGCTCGGCCTGCCGCTCGCCACGCGCAAGATTCTGGCGCGCCTGCTCATGAGCTGGGCGGACGAGAAGGAGGCGGAGAAGGACGCGCATCTCACACAGAAAGTTGCCGGCCTTCTAGAGCTGCGTCCGGCATTTGCCAGCCAGGAAGAGGCGGACGCGGCTACTGCGGAAGAAGCGCGGCAGAGCGTCCTGTACAACTCCGACGCTCCGAAGACGATTCGCCGGTGGCAGTCGTTTCACCGCGTCATCAGTGAAAAAATTGCCACTGCCGCTGGCTCCTTTCAGCTCCGCGCCGTCGAGGAAATCCAGCTCGACGCCCCCGTCAACGAAGAGGCCCTCAACACCTCGCTTGTGCCTCGCCCTAGCGGGGACGGAGACCTACTGCGTGACACCGAGTCGCTGTCTGGGGGTCGCGGTGGACGCTACGAAGCTGCGCGGAAGAAGATGCTTGCGCCCCCACCGCCGGTGAAACCGGGCGAGAAGCAGAAGCGGCATTTCCGCTATCGCTCACGAGAGGGCGATTTTTTTGTCAAGGTCGTCCTCACGGGGGAGATTACCGATTCGCGCGGCGACGACGAGAAAGAGGATGCGCTCGGCGACCTGATGGGCATGCTATCGCGTGGAAACCTTGAGTCGGACAACGTAGCGGGCCTGGTCGTCGACTTTGACTCGCTCATGTCGAGCATGACGAGCATGAGCCTGGGGCAAGGGGGCGTGGGGAACGGCGGTGGCGGGCTCATTTTGGCTGTTCCAGATGGCTTTGAGGAAAAGCTTTTCGGAGCTCAAGACAAGAGCGTGCAGGCTCTTGCGTATCCGCATAATCTCTACGAGGGTGAGCAAGTGTCACTGAAGACGCTTCGCAGTACGGGGCAAATGCGAATGCCGGCTCCCATTGCTGCTGGTCAAGAATTTCTCAAAAGTCCTGTATATAGTGGCTTTACATATTATATATTCTAGGGCACTGACATTTGAGCATTTGTGTCAGGTGATCTGATGGATCCTGAATACGTCAAAAATCACAAGGATGCGGGATTTGCCTTGTCCGAGCTGTTTTCGGGAGGATATGGCGTGCTTGAGTGGATTGAATTGGAGCGACATATTACCCCTGCGGTGATTAGTGACGTTGCACAGCAGCTTGCCCGTCTCCATCTCGCCTCCGAAGGCATGTCTACGGAGTACGGTACATGGACACACACACACACACACACACACACACACACACACACACGCACACACGTATACATACGTATCTATATATTATATATAAGCGACAAGTCTTCAAGCCGTTATGAAGTAAATTTTCTTTCAAAAATTTACGATGTGATTACTTCGAAAAATTAAAAAAAAATTAAGGTCATTATAAGGGAGGACCCTTGGGTTGGCT
>Ga0315899_10004890_pt1:0-7500 | contig 14467 bp, 17 predicted proteins | sample LakEriMetagenome_2_FD_203518 | JGI IMG/M metagenome (GOLD analysis project Ga0315899, IMG submission 203518) | Freshwater fungal communities from buoy surface, Lake Erie, Ohio, United States - Buoy 4 MA112 | ecosystem: Environmental > Aquatic > Freshwater > Lake | place: USA: Lake Erie... | reverse complement strand
TTTTATTTTATTTTATTTTTACTTTTTTCAATACGCTAAGGTGGCTGGTTTGATGCTCTGAACTAGCCTGTGTGGTTTGCTGCGTCAGCCGCCCCTGTCATTTCTTCCAGCCCCGTCCCCCTCTTCCCCACAATCTCTGCGTCTCGTCTGTCTGTGCGCCTGTCTGTCTGTGAGTCAGTCAGGCAGTGTGAGCCTCGGTCTGTTTGCGTGTCTGTCCGTCTGTCTGTGTGTGTGTATCTGTTAGCGTGTCCTTCACTTCATCCTTTCCTCCTCCCTTCCTGCCTCCTCCCTCTGCGCCGCACCCCTTCCTCGCTGCCCCACATGGAGGTATATACCCAGAGCGGTATATATATCCTGAAACGACTCGTGCGCATGCCCCAGTGGCGTGGAAAACTAACGCGTCTTGCACGTGCGCCTCTCTCCCTCCCTCTCTCTCTCCCTCCTTCCCTCCCTCCCTCCCTCCCTCTCTCTCTCTCTCTCTCTCTCTCCCTCCCTCCGTCCCTCTTCACCCAAGACATACGCCAAGGAGGTAAACACACTCCTGGACGACATTCTCGACCTTTCTCCCCCCAAGACCGGGAGCAAGGGCCAAATCTTCAAGTTTTGGGGCAAGTCAAACCCAGAGAGGCGTGCATCCGAAAGGCGTGCAACTAGAATAGACCCACCAGACGGTATAAAATTGATCCCCTTCGGCTTTGGAGGTAATGACGCCCGCGCGAAAAAGAGGAGTTGATTGAGGAGAGAGGCAGTACCCGCATCATACTCGCAAGCCCGTGTGTTTCTTGTGTGTGTGTGTGTGTGTGTGTGTGTGTGTGTGTGTGTGTGTGTGTGTTGTGTGGAGTAAGCTTGGCCGGAAACAAATTTGTCTCACCTATCCGGTGGGCCGCGTTGACGAAGGGATGCTTGTTTTCGGGCAAGTGAGGCACGGCACGACGCGGCGTGCAGTCTCACTTGCGCTGGAGACCCCCGTGTGGGTCAAACAATCAATCAAATCATGGATGTTTTAGTGAGAGGAGCATCCAGGTCATAAACCAGTTTAGTTCACCTGGAGTGGTCAAAGGAGAGCAAGTCTCCCTGCCGATCCCAACAAAAGGTTTCTCTTTTCCGCGCTGGTTTTACTTTTTATTACAGCCGCCATACACGCTCAACCAATTTGAATCTGTTCTGCGCAAAACACCTGTGGTACACTGAGGAACGCAATCAACCCATTGTCCATCTGTGTTCAGAGCACCAACTTCGGCAAACTCCCTCGAGCCACGTGTCGATTTTGCAAAAGTGGTACTGCATTGAGTGGTATGTCTGGCTTTCGAACCGGAAGTCCGCGTGCACTTGAACACACCCCTTCTTGTGGCGCGACCCAATAGTCTCGCACATGTGAGGTCCGCAGGGAAAATACATTTCGACGTGTGTCATATTATGCGGCTTGGGCTTGCGCTTCTCGTCAAAGTAGATGCCTGATATGAAGATCAGGTCCCCAGGCTCAAGCTCTTGCACTGTCTCTACCTTGATGGGCAATGTGTCGAACTGGTAGGCCTGGTTCCAGCCTCCTATCAGGAAGCCGAAGTGGTGCTGCAAGTCCACCACACACTGCCGGATCAAGGCCGAGCAGTCTAGCTCCAGCTGCGGCCTCTCGTGCGCACCAGGCACTGGTGCTGCTGCTTTCAGCTTGGCAGGCAGCTGCCTACAAAAGGGGTTGGATGCTGCAATGTGCTTGCTAGCGCTACGCATGTAGGGCGTTCCGACGTAAGAGAGTGCCTGGTCAATGAGGGCTGCCAGACGTGCACAGCATTCAGTCATTCCAACCAGCCGAAGAATACCCAGCACAGGACTCGTGATGTTATAGAAAGGGTGCAATCGTAGAAACCACAGGCTGGGGCACGAGTAAACAGTCACCTCTGCGCAGCATGGGCGGATCAAGGCGCTGAGAGGGGTCTGTTCTCGGACGCTGCTGCCCCACAAATCGACTCATGACTGAACACTTGCTCCAATCGGCACCACCATTCATCTTCGCGCCGCATGCCTTCGTGATTCTTCCGGCTTTCAGTTGCGATCCCCCAGTACCCCCTTCTGGAGCAGCACTTGCATGCACTAGGTTTGGCGGAGGAACGGTCAGTGGAGTAGAGCGAGTGCGACGCAGCAAATCGACGCAGCCGGCCGCGGCGGACGAGGAAGAGTCGTGACATGGCCTCGCACTTGATGGCCGTATGCCGCAAGCCAGCGACAGCTCACGGCTGCGACTGACAGCCCCAGCCGCCTCTGCTGCACGTCGACGCGATGAGAAGCCAGCAGATGCCGGTCGCCAGAGCAGCGCCGTGCCGCCCGATCTCTGTGCTCCTACATCTGGCGCTACCAGGACTCCGCCGCACTGCGAATGTCCTCGCCGCAGCTCCTCCGCGGGCTGGGTGTGCAGTATGCGGGGAACACCCCACCCCTCGACAGAGCTCTGAGCATCCCTTCCTGTGCTTGCAGTCAAGGTGCCAGCGCCTGCTGTGTCTGCTGTGTTCTCCTGCACGCTCTGCCTATCTACCCTGCCACACCGACTCCCACAGTCAGGCGCGCCCATGCCACCCTCACTGCCGCTAGAGCAGGGGAACAGCGCAGTGGCCAACAAATAACACCTGTCCGAGGCACCTCGTTGCGGCAACCGCTTGCCTACGAGAGGGGCCGGGTAGTTTACACGTTCCTCCGTCCACTGCCAGTACCGCGCCTGTTGGCTCTACATCCCGCAGCGGGCGCACAGCGTCAGACTGCGCTGAAAGTACGGGCGCGTGCAATGCGCGTGCAATGGTCGGCTGCGCAGGGTCGCCACGACACGGCCCGACGGTACCTGAGCCCGTGGCATGACACGCGCTGCATTCACCGCCGCGAGGAGCACGTCCGGGTGCGTGTTCCACGGTTCTGCCACGGGCGCACACGCACACACACCCTGATGAGGGCTCGAACCCACGCCACAAGCCCCGCGTGGCTGCCGCGCCGCGCAACCGAATCCCACTCACCTGTCAGCGCTCGGTAGACGTCGGCGGGGACGGGCTGCACTGAGTAAGTTCCGGCGCCCGCTCTCCTCGCCGATCGCACGGGCGTCGCTGTCTCATCGCAAGTGGGGCAGCGCTGCTGCCCTCCTCCTCTACGCGCATCGGCGCCGTCGCCCGCCTGCCCTATCGCCAGTGGGGCAGCGCTGCTGCCCTCCTCCTCGACGCGCATCGGCGCCGTCGCCCGCGCGGGCTGCTCCTTGGCAGCGGCTACGCACGGATGCCCAGAAGGGCAGTCCATGCAACTACGGGCTCTCATCGTCCAGCATGACCCAACCCGTGTAGGCTGAAGGCGTGTATGTGGCGTGTAAAAAAGCCTCGGAACAAAATCCGAGGATTTGTTCCGAGTTGTTTCAAGTCAACCTAAAAGGGTTTCCTTTACAAATTCATCACGGTGTACTGGAATTGGTTTCAAAACTCAAAGTTGACTGAATAAAAAACACCGCACAATCTGAATCTGATTTGAAATCCGTTCGAAGCGAACTGGCATGGACGGCGCGGAGCGCGCTCATTCCATCTTTCACACTACCCAAGCCTGGCTTTCTCGCTTATCATCTCTACATTCCCCAAAGCCCACGGTCCCTCTCCCCTTTCCACGCGCCCGCATGGCGCTGCCCACGAGACGCGCTGACGCGCGCGTGGCCGCAGGTCTCTGTGGGAGACATGCGCTTGTTCCTCGACTCGAACTGGGAGCCTCCGCTCTTGCCGGCAGAAAAGGATTGGATCCTGGAAAGGTCTCGCGCGCGCTGCCTGCTGGCCTTATGCGCCGGACGTGCGCGGTCTAGAATTCAGATCATCCAGCCCGGTCTTCGGCCGTCATCTCGCACGCGCATGGCTGTGTGCGCGAGCGAGAACGGAAGGCCAGCGGCGAGCTTACGCACCCGGAAAATGCCCTGGGCTGCTTCTAACTGAGCAGCTGGCCCGGTAAATTCATCAACGGGCGCGGTGAGGTCACGTTCTTGGCTGCTCCTTTGAATGGCGGCCGGGGAAGCGGGCTTTCGGTAGGGCCGACACCTGGAAAAGCAATACTTGACGGGATGCCTTTTTGCGAGGTGCGTTCCGGATGACTCAAAAACAGTGGAAAAGTCCAAACGTGTATGCAACCTCTGAATACTACGTAAACACTTTCTGGCAGCTGCCTTCGCCACCTCCGCTGCCTTCGCCATCTGTCTGGCAGCTGCCTTCGCCACCTCCGGGCAAGCCTCCTCAATTTGGCAGGACACCCCTGGGTGAGATCAATGGGGTGTCGGAACGAGACGTGATGAACGTCGTGTCCCGTGAGTTTCATTTGCAAGTCACCTGTTCCTGCATGCCAATGTTGCGTAATTATGATTGTTCTTCTGTGTGTTCGCGCAGGGTTGACTCAAAGGTCGGAGTCCTTGGAGGCTGAGCTCGCAAAAGCCCGGCAGGAAAATGAGCGACTTGCCCAGGTCGATCCCTGGATTTTCGGGCCAAATGCTGTGAATGGGACTTGTCCTCTGGCACCTGAACAACTTACTAATGACTTTTGCACTCTGACGCCTGATTTGAGCGCTCGCAGGGAAGGTTACCAGAGAAGCTTGCCGCTGCCGAACTCAGCAACAAAATCCGGCAAGCTTCTCTTGCAGTTGATCGGCACGCTGGGATACCCTTCGCAAGTGCTCCCGGTGAAAGCTCCATGTGACTAACGTGTCGAGGGTCGGACAAAGACTGACTCTGGTTCATTGAACAGGTGCGCAGTTCAAGATTTCTATGACACTGGGTGAAGGTCAGAATATTCCAACTGCGGTGAGAACGCTGGTCGCACTTCTCCATTTTCGACTTGCTTGCACTCGGCCAATTGACCAGCGTTTGCTGCTGGCTATCAGGCGAGCCTCTGGTACGAAGGCAAGGAATTCCAGGCCGGTGTTGAATTAAAGGCTATTCTATCAGTCTCGTCGCATGCTGCAGCAGTGCCTCGTGAAGAAGTGGTGTCAATTTGGAAAACAAAACATTGCGAATCTCCGAGATGGAACATGAAAACGTCCTTTTATGTGGACGCATCATCACTCACTGATTTCAACCTCAAGCTTGTGAGCAGCATGGGTGATGGTAGGCAAGAGCCCTGGGGTCTTCTGCGCCTGCCCGTATCCGACTTGATTATGCGCGGAAATCACCAAGGCTGGTTCTTCTTGTCGGACGTTGCAGGCGATCCCTTACGTGAGAATCCCAAGATTTGAACCCCATGCTGTGGTTCCTCATCAAGCTAAACAGTGATGGCTGTGAATTTGTGCAGGAAACCACAATGGCGACCATGCAGGCGTACATATCCAAATATCAGTCGAGGAACGTGAGGTCGAGCAGCTAAGGACACAGCTATTACACGCATTGGAGCAGATTGACTATCTCAAACAGTCACAAGATGTCAGAATGCGAGAGTCTCTGGAGCAGGCTCTCCGCAACAACCAATTGCTCGTGGCGACCATTGGCGATCTCCGCGACGAGCTGAAGGCAGCAAAGGACGCACTGCTAACACAAGGTAAAGTAGCCGAGGAAAAATTGATCCGAGAGAACGAACAGCTTCATGAGCAGCTCCGTGCTGCGTGGTTGAGCCAGCAAACCCTAACAAAGGTACTGGTTCCCCGCAATTTTGCAGCAATGAATCAGTGGTATGCACGTTTTGGTATCTCTCTGCTGGTGCTAGAAGACATGCATCCTGCGATGTCGTTCACGCCTGCAATCTCATCAGGAACCTATTTTGGCGGCACAATTCTATGATGAAAGACTGCAACAAGTAATGCGCAAATTGAAAGAAGACTTGAAAACGACGACGGAACCTGCAGTTCAGAGTCGGGCGCTGTCTCAGGGACTGCCCACATACTTTCCTGATGGCTTTCACTCGGTACGTGTCCACACACACCAGATTCGGCGGGGCAGTTTTATGCAAAGTCCTGTAAAGCATGTGCCTAACTTTGCTTTTGCGGTTTCGCTTGGCCCTTTTTGTTGCCATACAGCAGGCTACAGCTCCGAGTCAAGCATCATCAATCAAGGTGACTGTGGTGGCAGGCAGTAAACTCTTGTCTTCACGACATGGATTACTTCAAGAAGTAATCCGATGTAATCCATACTGTGCAATTTCGCTCGGAATTGTGAAAAAGCAGACACATGTCCTGAGCGACACACTTGATCCACATTGGTCAGAAACCTTTTCGTTTGAATGGGATCGTTCTGGCAAAGAAAGCGCATCGACCATGGTCTTCACTGTGTTCAATCGAGTCGGTGGGGCAAGCGATATTTGTGCAGGATCGCATGAATTGGATCTTTCAAAGTTTAAGGACTTTCAGGGAGTCGTAGATGATTGGTTCCCTCTGTTCGTGCATGTGGATAGAGCAACCCGTGTCGGTTCTAATGTCGCAGGATCACTCAAGTTGAGGCTCCAATTTGCCCCGTGAACTCACCCTCGTGTTGTTTTTCAAAGTTGTCGAAAGCTCGCAAATGGCACAATTTACTGGAATTTTGAAACTTCATCCTAAATGAGACAGCGAGCGACCAGTACAAGAAAGATCAACCTGCCCCGATACGGGCATGACAATGGGTGTTCGTCGCAACGTGCCCTGCTGCCTCTTGCCCGGTATACCGATTACCCGGGTTGGTGATTTGTTCGGAGTCTCTTTCGAGACCGATGGGGTATTTTGGTCTTGCACCACGGGAGAGGTGTCAAGCGGTGGATTGTGAAAAGTTCCCGACGACGAGAAGTCCATCCGCAGAAATCGTAGCCTCTGTAGTCGGGTACACGCCTGTCAGAGCAACGTGTCCTGCGCCATTGAATGTATTATAGCCAAAATGTGTCCATAAATATGCACTGTCAGTTTCAAAATAAATGTTACAAAGTCTCTTACCTGAGCACAACGGGTAACGCCCAGGTTGTTAATGTCCCCGTTCCGAAGCTCATCTCGTGCTACGACAAACAGTCCATCAACAGCAATCTCCTGAAATAGCTTTCTGCTAATACTTGACCCAGCCGTCACGTTGTAGTGGTCGCACAACGCAGTCAGCTCCATATCCTGCCAGGTTAGAGCATTCCAGTTTATTTGAGGGGCCTGAGCCAGAGCAACGAGCCAATCGCGTCAGCAAAGGAAAATCGAGAACAGCGTGCCTGTACACGTGTGCAAGGGGCTTCACAATATCAGCTAGCTCAATAAAAGAGGAGCAAACCGAGAAATGCTTTCCGCACAAAAGAAGCATGGCATCGCCAAACTTGTCCCACGGCACAGAGCCTTCGCGATGCGTATCGACTTTATCGAACAGCTTCTTGACTACATCCGAAATGCCTTCTTTCGGAAGTTTGAGCAATGTCTGCAGCCCAGTCCAGTCTCTGTTGGGATTATGCCAATCGGTCAAGAGGGTTAGCGAAGGGAGATGGTTGAGGGGAAATGCAATACAATTGAGGAGATTGCAAGCAACACACCGAGCGGAAGCCTCAATTTGCTGCAAAATGGACCGCGCTTCAAGT
>Ga0315899_10004889_pt1 | contig 14467 bp, 13 predicted proteins | sample LakEriMetagenome_2_FD_203518 | JGI IMG/M metagenome (GOLD analysis project Ga0315899, IMG submission 203518) | Freshwater fungal communities from buoy surface, Lake Erie, Ohio, United States - Buoy 4 MA112 | ecosystem: Environmental > Aquatic > Freshwater > Lake | place: USA: Lake Erie, Ohio... | reverse complement strand
GCTGCGCTCGGGGCCTCGCTCACCATGACCATATAGTGTGTGTGGTGTGGGGGTGGTTGTCATGGGGACGATAGTAGACGACGGCGCGATGCCCCGCCGCCGCAGCGGCAACGGAGGCGTCGGGTCTGGCATCACCGGCGGGGTCTCGTGATGCAATAGTACCAGATGACCAGACAGAAAATTCAAGAAACAACGCAAAAAAAATTCAAAAAAAGAATAACAAAAGGGCCTCGTCGGAGGAGTCTCGTGATGCAATGGTGCGAGATGCCTAGACCGACTCGCTGTGCGTGATGGCATGTAGGAGGGAGATTGCGTGCAAGGCACATACAGACGTACAGGCCGCCCTTGACGAACCTGGCGGGTTTCTCGAGGTAAATTACAGTGTTCCCCCTTCTTTACCACTAGAGAGTGTGTTGTTCACAGGTTCTCGATTCAGTAACCTCTACACCGCAGTGGATGCGCCAGCTGAAGCCACCGCTGAGCCGCGTGGTTGTGTGCAGCGCATTATGTGTGCGTGTTTGTATGTGAATATGTGCTCGGACGTTCTCGGGTCTCTCAGCCTCTGAACCTCCGGTCATGCCTTCTTCAGCACTTCGGCTGTCTCAATTGGCCTCGTGCCATCAAGACTCGCAGCAGGTGCCACCTCAGCTCTTGCAGGCTCCTCCGCTGCTCTACTCCCACCCCTCACCCAATCCAACGGGCCTGCAGTGACTGTGACATTTCCCCGGGCCCTGGCCAGGACACTGGCACTCCCTTGGCCAGACCGGGACACACACACTGTGACGTCCTGCAAGGGGCTCGGCTAGTGTGCCCTTCAGCCTGGCAGTTCAGTTCCGCCGAGTCCGAGTCAGTGTGTGTTGAGGATTGAGTTGAAAAACAAAATAAAAACAACTCTCTTTAAGGTCACGTCACGGTGTGTGTGTGTTGAGTGTTTAAGTGGAAAACAAAATACACCAACTCTCTTTCAGGTCACCGAGCCGAGTTCTTCAATGTGTCAGGGTTGCCTAGACGAATAATTTCGTCTCACATCTTGACCTCATTCCTCCCACAAATTGTGAGGAGTTAGGTCAAGATGTGAGGAGTTGCAACTGTTGCAACTGTTGCGTCAAAATGTGAGCACGAGCTCTTCATCCTCCTCTTCTCCACATCTATTCACGCTTTTGCCCAGCCCACTAGTAGGCGAAGTTCATGGTGAGGGGGATGATGCCATCAACCGGCTCTCGCTGCACCCATCTGCTGCCGCCCACATGTCTCTCGCATCGCTCTGGACCTGCATCACATCATCACGTCATGACATTCGTGCCTGATTAGCATGGTTGTATCACATTGTTGCCGGAGTAGCCAGCATGCGAGACATGACGTTGCTTCCAGTTGAGAATCGTAGGCTTTCGTGCCAGATTTGCATCGTGGCTGGCTGCCTGCACGCTTGCGCATGTGCATGGCATGTGCTTGCGCATGTGCATGGGCTTATGCACAATGCGCTTGCAAGCAAGTCCATGGGGACAAGGCAGAAGTCGATGGGGACAAGGCAGAAGTCCATGGGGACAAGGCAGAAGTCGATGGGGACAAGGCAGAAGTCGATGGGGACAAGGCAGAAGTCGATGGGGACAAGGCAGAAGTCGATGGGGACAAGGCAGAAGTGTGCAAGCCCAGTGACGCAGCAGCGCCAGACAACGGAGGCAGCGGCACACACCGGAGACTTGCTCAAGGTAATTCCATTGCTCCGGAAATGACTCGTTGAAGTTGTTGCCGCGCATATGAAGCAGGTCTGGCCGCTGCCTCGTGTAGCACATCATCCGTCAGTGTGCGTTCGTGACGCGTGCAGTGCGCACACGGGAGCAGTGAGCACACGGGTGCGGGGCGTTTGCCACGCTCAAGCGGCTGCTGAAGCGGGGCGTTTGCCACGTTCAAGCACGCCAGCTGCAGCTTCATCCTCCAGTGCAGGGTGCAGGGTGGGCGTAGGCAACCACAAGGAATGGTGAGGGATGCGATATGCGGCCAACCAGCAATGCTCACGTGCGCGCAACCACAGAGCAATGCAAATATGGCATATGCACGCATGGTGAGAGCAGAGAGCAGAGAGCGAGAGCAGAGAGCACCTTGTTGGTACACCAGACAAAGCCATGGACTCGGTTGTCAAGCAACGTGACACTGGTGTTCGTGTCGCCGGGCAGGTTCATCAAGGCGCCTTCCATTATGTCGACATAGGTGCACGCGGCTATAGTGGCCCTGTGAGCATGGGCGCGTCAGCATTAGAGCATCGGTGGTGTATGTGCGCTGTGCCTGTTTGTGTCTGCATGGGCAATCGTTGTGTCTCGGTGGTGTCTCGGTGGTGCAGAGGTGGTGTCTCGGTGGTGCAGATGTCCAGTGCAGGGCATTCGAGCATCCGTATTGTGTGTAGGCATTAGAGCATCAGTGGTGTAAGAGCACCTCGGCGGAGCAAGGGGACGGGCCCTCTGGGGACGGGCCTTTCCCTCTGGGGAAAGTAGGGCGGGCGCGCGCAAACCTGCATTCCCAATCGAAGACTGACCCAATGGAGCAGCGGGCGAAGACAGAGCGCCGGATGCGGCACACGCTCTCGCCCATCAAGGAGCAGGCTGGGCCAAATGAGTCTTGGAAGCGACACATGTCAAGACTGACGCGCGCGGACCCAAGGACCGTGAGGGCTTCAGCGGCACAATAGAGCTCGTCAAAGTCCTCCTCGAACCGTCGCTCCAACGCTCCACCCATTGTGCACCGCACAAACACCACGTCGGACGAGCGGGAGACAAGGACAGCGATGGAGCCGGCGGAGCGCATGTCACAGTTGACAACCCGCCAGCCCCGCCCATCGCGCCAATAGAGAGTGGCATCGTACATGCACCGCTCTGTTTGCGAAGAGGGCGTACGAGAGAGCGCGCGCAACGAGTGCATGGAGCCACTACTTCCCTCGAGCAGCAGCCACTTGCCAACCAGCACGGCCCCGCGCTGGGCCTTGACACGGAGCGATCCAAGCACTTCAATGCGCCCGTAGTTGTAGGTGGTCCATGAGTGCTGCCCCGCGCGCAAGAGCACCGAGTCGGAGCCGTACGCTTTGTCGTGGGCCAGCAGAACCGCTTCTGGTACATTGCTGTGCATGTCCGGCACCACGATGTCCCCCTCCTCCAACACACACTCTCCCTCCACCAGACTCTCCTGGCCCTGCTCGACCTCAGCTAGCTCGGGCAAGTGGGGCGAAGTCTGCGCGATTGCCCCAGTGGCTATCCTTTTCCCCATCTGCGCGCGACCAGTGTGGGCGGGAGGGAGGGCAGAAGGAGGAGAAGGACTCGGGGAGTAGCCTGGAGAAGGACTCGGGGAGTAGCCTTGGACGTGGCCCGTCGGCAAAGATTCACCCTGGTGTGCAAGCGTCTGATTGACAAGCGTTTGATTCCAGGCTGCCACAAGCAAGAGGTCAGACAGGCTCCACAAGCACAAGGTGAGCGCACAAGCAAAAGGTGAGCCACCATCCAAACCCATCGTCCATGATTAGCCCTCCCATCCTTGATGCTTCGCCCCCTTCCGCCTCTCACTCCCCTCTCGCCCTCGTCTGGCCTTCTAGTGGTTAACATAGATTGCGGCGCATGCCGGCATACGTGCTGTGCCAGAGGCACCGCAAGAGAGAGAAAGAGGTGCGCCCCTCTCTCTTGCTCCTGTTTCCTGGCCTGGATGCAACCGTACGTCACGTGCGGGCGGCGGGAACGTGCAGGGGACGGGGAAGTGGGAAAGGCGGACCGGGCGCGTGGAGCCAGCTGCCTGCTGCAGGGTAGAGACAAGGCGCGCCTGGCGGCGCTTGGGCCGCTCTTGCTACAGCTCTCGGCTCCGATGCTGCCCAAGACCTGTCCTCCTCCCATGTCGAGCTCCACTCGCGACCTCTTGCCCCGCTCATCTCACTCGCCCCGCTCGACTCGTCATTGCCTGTGCCTTGCCTCTCAAACAAACCCTCGACGTCATGGGCTTGCTGCATGGCCTCGCCCTCCGTCTTCCCCTCAGCGTCATGCGCCTTCAAGTGAGGGTCATGTGAAGGCGAGGGTGTTGGCAGCATTGCGCCTCCAGCTGCAGAGGGGCGCCGACGGTCATCGTAGACCGCCGGCGCCTTTTCTCCCAACCTGCTGTCCAGTATCTCCTGGCAGACGGCCATCAATCCCTCAGCCCCGCGCCTCCCGCGTCTTGCCTCTGGCCTCTTGCATGAGCTAGATTTGTCTGCTAAGCTACGCTGTCTGCCCCGCATCTGGCAAGCTGTCTCCTCCGCCTCCTCCGCCTCCTCTGCCAGAGACTATCTCGAGACTCTCTCCCCCCGAACATGCTTTTCATGCAACTTGATTGTATCAAGACATGCCGCGGCAAAAGGAATCAAGACACGCACCACGCAAGACACGCAAGACACGCAAGACACGCAACTTGACACGAGCTCACAACCACTCACAAAGCGCGGCTACCAGAATGCGCGCGCCTCTACCCTCTCCTCCCAGCTCGCCCGCGCCCCCCGAGCGTATGTTAACGCACGCCTGCTCAGGGACCGGGAAACGCAAACACATTCTCCTTGCTTCCTCCTTGCTCACTCACACAGGGAGGGCAACACTACTTGCTGGAGCTCGCGCGTCAGCCTAGTCTGCTCCGTCGCATCGGTGCTCAAGAAGCGCAGAGGATTAGCATCCCCGAATAGCTCCTCATGTTCTGCCCACGTACGTCACACGCAAGAAAGCCGTGTTGCAGCTGGCGATGGGCGTGTTGCAGATGGCACAACACGGCATGTTGCGGCGCATGAGCAACACGCAATGTCATGGCTCAACATGCGAGCACGCGGCATGCCACCACATGTGAGCACTTGACACTCGGTTGTATGCCGAGCACTTGAAAAGCAGGAAGGCATGACGGCACGCCAGATAGCAAGCAAGATACCTCGCGTCAACCGCGCCACGGCCTCCGCGTCCACCTGCCCTGAAGCATCACCCGAGAGCATCCGCAGCAAGGCCTCGCCACCTTTGTCCAGTTGCGAGCTTGCCGCTTCACCCTGCTCCCGTCTGCTACCCCCTTGCAGCCCCATATTCTTACGCACAGCCTGTTCAATGCTCCGGAGAGTTTCCATATCGCTGAGGCCAGCCCCCATGGAACCTCGCGCCCCTCGCTCCAGGATCGCGCTGCTGTCTTCTGATCCCGATCCGGTGTCCATCTGTGTCTCGCTTGCATCCTGCGCCCCATCGCCTGCCGCGGATGGGTCTATGCTTGCACTTGAATCATGGTCGCTCGATTCGGCCGCTCCATCAAGGCCTGCTAGGTCCACACCTCCCCGCAGCGACAGCCGGAACCCTGCTGCGCCCGTGCACAGGCGGCATCGCTCGCGAGCGTGAACGGTTTTGCGTGTGGGCATTCCCCGCGCACCCCTTGCACGCGTGCACGCACATGGCTCTGTGGTATGCGCGTGACGCCAGACGACCACTCCCGACCAGGGCGAGCAGCGCTTGCTTGGGGAAGGCGGTGGCGTTGCGCGTGGAGCCACGCACGCATGTGCGAAAGTACACAGCGAGTGGCACGCCTGGCTCCGAATGGCGAGGGAAGCAGGCGGGCAGCGGTCGCGCGACACCACCGGGGCGGCCGGGGAAACACCACACTCCCTCTAGGGGCGTCGACCTCGAAGGCCGAGCGGCAGCACCAGAGCGCCGGGCACTGTCGAGGGTGGGGAGGGATTCCGCTTGACCACCGCGGCGAGCGGCGAGAGGCACACACTCACACTCGGCAGTCTCGCGGCCACCAGCATCATCACGCACGCCACGAGGGCACACATCTGCATCCCAAGTTCTCCGGGGACATGTCTGCACACGGCCCGTTATAATAGTGCCAATGGCGGCGGCGTTGCGACTGCTGCTGGCGGTGTGGGTGCTGAAGACCACGCAGCCGGCGGGGCTTAGCGTGTATGCCAGCGGGCGGGCGGGCAGTCGGACCGATGTCGCGTTTGCACTACCGTGCGTCGCTGCCCGGCGGGCTGCCGTGCTCCCGCCGCGGCCGGGCGTCATGCCTGCGCCGAGGTTCGCTTCCGCGGAAGCGCTTCCTAGGAAGCGAGGGGCCGTGCTGATACTGCGAGCGTCCGAGCCAGCGGGGGCGGAGGAAATTACGGAGCCAAATGCCCTGGGGTACCCAGAAAAGACTGTGGCGGCTGTGCGAACAGAGCTCCTGCAGCGCCGACTGCAGTGCCCCTTCCCCTTCGCAGTGCACGCTCACGGCGACTTTTTCCAGGCTCTCCTACAGCGCCTTCAACTCGACGGGCTCTGGCCCGACAAGTACGACCAGCGCGACCGCAACAAGGCCAACAAGCAGGCGCGCCTGGACGCCGCCATGTGGGCGGTGCAACACTCGGAGCGTTTGATGCTTTCGAGGGACCAGATCCGGAGCCTAGCCAAGGCCGAGCTTGTCTCCGACGCCGAGGCCAGGCGAACTGCCGCAGATCAGCACAACCTGCACCTCACAGTGGTCGAGGTGCTGCCGCGCACAACACACTCGTTCGGGGTGGAGTGGACCGTGCAGACTGTTGTCTACCAGCCTGCCCCGCGTCCCGAGGAGAGTTCAGAGACCGAGCCAGACGCCGCGCACGCACGCCCAGCTGCAGACGTGTGTTTGGTATACAGTGGTGGCAAATACTGGGCGACGGCAGCATTAGTGTCTGTGAGCAGCAGCCTGCAGGAGGACGACTGGATGCCCAAAAGTTTTTCTGCGCCCTCTGCTGCGCCCCTCGGCTCGCGTCTGCTGTCCAACCCATCAGCTGACTCCTCTCAAGACCCATCGCCCGCTCACACGCGAGGCACCACCGCGGCGGGCGGCCCTGGAAAGAACCGTATCGGTGATGACGGAGGAGCAGGGCCCCAAGAGGCAAGGGAGGAGGAAGCAGGAGGCCAGCCAGCCTGGCCCCCTGCGCCTGCGCGCAAGTTTCGGCCGCTAGATCAGTTGAATCAGCAAGACAACATGACGGCAATCGGACGCTCCAAGGGTGCGGGCACGACGTGGCAGCTGAGCCAGGCAGTGCAGCGCGCCTTTGACCCGCAGCTCATCGTGGAGGAAGAGCGCAAGAAGGGCGAGGGCCGCCTGGCCGAGACGCGTCGTGTCCGCAACTTCTCTGTGCCTGGCGTGTTGGATCAGACACTCAGAGAGATAGAGGCGGAGTGGCATGAGGAGGTGGACGCGCTGGCAGGCAAGGTAGCGCTCTACCACGCGGGCGCGATGACCCCCGTGGACTTCCTTCGGTGGTACAGAGCGCATTGGCGACGCCAGTTCCTCGTGCCGCCCGCCGTCCACAACCAGACCCTGCCCCGCGTGCGTGCCATGCTCAAGCGCGAGTACGGTATCGATTATGTGGGCAAGGCACTGGATGGGTATACGGGGGTGGACAAGTTCTACGACAAGGCGCATGCCGCCCAACTTGAGCTCATCCAAGACCGTGCCGTTGCCGAGCTGTGCGTGGACTCGGATGTCTATCGCACTGTCCGCGCCTGCATGGCCTCCAGCGTCCTGGGGGGTGCGTACATCACGACGCCTGCCATGTATGGGGCGCTGGAGCGGCAGATCGATCGCTTTCTCGACGTGCATGCGCGCGGGGCGGCGAATGCGCTATGGGATGACACGATCGACATGGAGCGCCTTTTGCGTGTCAAACGGTGGCTCAACTCGCCGCCTCAAACAAGGTGCATACTGCGAGACCTTATCCGCCCCGACTCGCCTGGCAGCGTGCTCACCTCGGTGCAGTATACCATTACAGCCGAGGAGAAGCGCGAGGCAGCACGTCGTTTAGCTCGCCTTCCCGCACTGCCCCCAAACACAACGCACGTCCAGGCTGCTGTCAAGCTCGAATACCCAAGCCAGCAAGCGCGCTCCGACGCTGAGCGAGGCAAGCCCTCGTGGTGGCACACGGATGACGTGGTGAACGAGTACGGCGTGTTGAAGCGGTCTGTGCTTGCATGCGTTGTCTCTGTGCTGTATCGTATGTGTTGGAGGCTATGAGGATCTCTCTATCTATGTTATGTGCTCCATGCTATGAGCAGCTGGTATGGCATGTGCTGGTATGGCATGTGCTGCAGCTGGTATGGCATGTGCTCTACCGATGCGCATCTCTCTGTCAGTGAGGTCAGTGAGGTCAGTGAGGTATGGTAAGTAGAGCCACCAACAGGCGCGTTTCGTGCTTGATGACACCACGCCACACGCACAGGATGAACAAGCACCAATTAGCGCGGTTCGTCTTTGATCAGACGGTTCGCGACTGGGACTTTCGCACCGACTTCAAACGTGCCTCAATGCGGTGCGGTCTTGAAGGCTCGGATCTGGTCAATCGCTTGAAGTGGCTGCCGGAGCCGTGGAAAGCGGAACTTGCTGATGGCCGCCCTGTGCCGGTGGCGTCGTGGAGGCCGCGGCAGTGGCAGGAGTTTCTTGATCCCAATCTTGTTGCATGCCTCGATCAGCATGACCGCATCAGCGCCCAATATTACGGGCGGCTCTACACCCCATCTACCGCACCTACCACACCTGCCTCAGCTCAGCCTGCCTCTGGTCAAGATGTAATGGATCAGGATGACAACGAGCTGCCGGCTGCTATGGCCGCACTGGACGTGGAGCATTCCTTTGAGGATTTCGACTCGCAATCTTTTTCGACGACCCTCGAGTCGGAAGATGGTGAGGTCATCGAGTCGGAAGATCGTGAGGATCATGCCACCCTTCATCGTCAGCTTCACGCCACCCTTGCGCCTCCGCCGCCGTCCAACAGACCTCAGATGGACGTGGGCGGGAGAAGAGGGGCAAGCACAGCGGTTCCACAAGCCCGAGGAGCACGAGGAGCACGAGGACGCCCCCGAGGTGGACCGCGTGCTCCTGGCCGAGGTCGGGCATACACGCGTGGTGGTCCGCCTCTTTGCGCCAAGGGCCCTTCGGCTCCGTCGACAGACATGGGTGATGATGATGGATGGGCAGGTGCAGAGCTCCAGGCAGGCGCGGCAACGTCGAGGCCTGCTGTGGATGCACCAGAGTGGAATGCTGTATGGAAGCACGCGAGCTCACCCTCACCTGCCATAGCCGATGGACCGCAAGCTCGGACTTTGGGCAGGGGCATGGAAGGCAGCATACGGCAGGTTCCCGACTGGCTCACGGACCCGGAGGCCCGCCGAGCAATAGGCGACGGCTCTGCCTGGCTGGAGCGTGAAGCACGGGGCTGGTACTTGCGACGGCAAGGGGTGGACGACAGGAGGGAGCTGGTGGCGGGGCGAGACTTAGACCAGGCGCTCCAGGAGCTGGAGGACAGCAGGATGCTTGGAGACACGGAAGCCTGGCGCTATGCAGCCGCCCGCCCTCGCACTCAACGGCCTGCGCGCGGCACTCGCCTCCATCAGCACTGGCACGAGACCCTCGTCATGTGCGAGTGGAAAAGCGTGCGGCTTGAGACGCGCATGGCAGATGCTCAGGATCTCCCCAATCTCCTCCTGAACGATGACGAATTTTGGCTGGAGCCTGACGAGTACGATTGGGCCATGATGCAACGACATGGGGTCCAACCACGTCGTGCCACGCCAGACCCCGAAGAAGCAGAAAGTGAGGACGACCCGCTGGTCCAACACCGGCCGCGTGGCAAGGCGCGCCTTGACTCCCAAGCAGGCAGTCGCAAGCCGCCACTTGACTCTCTCGCACTTGACTCTCTCTCTCCCTCGTCGGGACGCACCTCGGAGACTGACACGGGACTTACCTCCCAGAATGCCTTGTACTCTGCCGAGGATGTCTGGAAAAGAGACCAGTATTTCAAATCGCTTGATGAGTGGATGGAGGCCAAGAGAGGGCGAGGTGTGAGGGAGAGGGCAGGAGTGGACGGGGTGACAAAGGTGCCGCTGAATCGCTCTCTCTCGGCCGACGATGAGGATGACGTGATACGTGATCTGCGGGATGGAGTATTTGGCAAGAGCGTCTACCTCGGGGAACTTGAAGCATGGGCCGTGGACGACAGAGACTCAGGTGGTCCTGTCGACTCAGGTGACTCAGGCCACCTGCCTGCCCTCCACTCAAGCGACCTCGCTCGCCTTTGCTCGGTTGCGCAGGCCTACGGATGGGTGGAGCAAGAAGAACTGCGTCGACGCGCCACACTTCGAAGCTATGCCCTAGATGATTACCAGTCGTTCAGGTTTGAGCCAGCGCTCAGTGACGACGACACATCAGCGGTGTTACGCGCCCTGGAAGCTGCACACATCCGGTTTGCGTATGCGCCTGATACCGAGCATCGCCCAGGACTGCTACTCGTGCTCCACAAGCTATGCCCATGCGTGCGCGAGCTGCTGGAGCGGGAGTTGGCGGGGTATAAAGTGCACGAGGGTGAGTACCAAGCACTCATCCCCATGGATCACATTCCCAGTCGAATCCACAACAGGCTGTGTAGCTTCGACTACGGCGAGGTGCAGTATTGGCAGGCTCCTCTGCCTCCCGCATCCCTCCCTCCGCTTGGCAACCTGCTTCCTCCTGAGGACCAGCATGCGTGGCTTGTGCCAAGCAAATTCACAGCGTGGTTGAAGGAGGATCTGATGGACAACGGATGGCGATGCATTCATGAAGCAGCAGAGTCCTTGCAGCACCGCAAGGTGTTGGTGACAGGCGAGTGGCTTTCTCTTCGCTTCCTGGGGGGAAAGCCGTCGCAGGACGTGCACGAGGAGCTTGTGTCGGGGCGGTTTGGCTGCGTTGTACGCCTTGGCGATCTGATGATGCGGCCAACTGCCATTGACTATGACCTGAGCATGTTTATCAAGGACGTGTACATGATACCACAAGAGCAAGTCGAGCAAGTTCTCCAATGGCTTGAGCCCCAAGCGTTGGTCCGCATGGAACAAGAGCAGAAGCTGCAAGCTCAAGTCGAAACTCTAAAGGCAGAGGTGGCCCAAACGCACCCTGCGCGGGGAGATGATGATGATGATGACCCTGCTCGTGGAGATGATGCAAATCTACCATCAGAAGAAATCTTGCCTGAGGCGCAGGGCGAGAGAGGAGTAGTGAACCGTGAAAACACGCAAGATCAAGATGGCATCGAGGGTCGGATTGAAGAAGTTGGGATGCAAAGGTGGCAAGAAGTTGCGCTGCAAAAGGCCCAAGCAGTTGCCTTGCAAAAAGACAGTAAGGACACGTGGGCTCCCATCGAGCTTGCTCAGTCTCGTGCCCCCGAAGAATTCATGAAACCGCCTTCACAGGCAGCAAATGGTGACGCAAAAAATAGTTATGCTGCAACAGCTGCTCAATCAGTCGGGCTGAGCGAGGAAGCGGAGGTTGCTGTGAAGAAAGGAGAAGAGGTTCATGTGGAGGAGGAAGGGTCTGACCAAGATACTGAGGTGTCTCCAGATCTCCTCGAAAGCCTACAGAGCGAACAGCGCAGCACCGTAAGCGACATGCAGCAGGACGGAATCACGACACTTACCGGGTTAGGTCCTCAAGGTGCAAGCGCAGTTGCTGGATCGGGAACAGGTTTCGGAGCGCTGCGATACGCTGTGGAGAAGCTGCACCCATCATGGCGGAAAGAATTGGAGGAGGAGTTTTCTAGCGAGTACTTTATGAGCATCGCCAAGTACCTGCGCGCTGAGGTCAAGCTGCTCGGGAATAGCATTTACCCTGCTCCCGATCTCATCTTCCATGCCTTCGACTCGACTCCCTTTGACCAAGTCAAAGTGGTGATTCTTGGACAAGATCCCTACCACGGTGCCGGACAAGCCCATGGACTGGCGTTCTCGGTTCCGTCGGGTGTTTCAGCGCCGCCTAGTCTCCAGAACATATTCAAAGAGCTCAAGGAGGACCCTGATGTGGACTTCAAGCCGCCCCCAGGAAAAGGTGGCGATCTCTCCCCTTGGGCAAGACAAGGTGTCCTGTTGCTCAACTCTGTTTTAACGGTGCGGGCAGGCGACCCGCTCTCTCACCGAGACTTTGGCTGGGAAGCATTCACGGACGCTGCCATACGCCGCCTCAATGACGGACGCACCAATGTCATCTTTGTGCTGTGGGGCGCCAATGCGCACAAGAAGGCGGATATCATCACAGGCGAGACGCACACTGTGCTCATGTCTTCTCACCCCTCTCCCTTGTCTGCGCTCAAGGGACGGACTCCTTTCCTCGGCTGTCGCCACTTTAGTATGATCAATCGCGTCCTCCGGGCACAAGGCGCCGCGGAAATAGACTGGAGCCTCTCATGAAGCACGGTGGACGTTGGTTCACTTTGGTGACGCTCGAAATGGTTCACTTTGGTGACGCTCAAATCGACGCATAATTAATGTGGGCCTGACATATATGTGGGCCTCACGTCTTCTTTCTTTGCCCGACTGTCCTTCTCTTTTCATTGTTTTTTTTTTAAAAAATCTCTCTTTTAAGAGTTTGTTTTTTGCGAGCACGTCACAAATTGTTTGCGAGCAAGTAACAAAACAAACAAATTGTTTAACCTCCTTCTCCTTCTTGGAACGGCTCTGTTCCCTTCCTCGTGAATACAATGTACGCGTCCACTCTCTCCCGCTTCGACACCCGTTTTTCCCCGTCCGGAAGCCCGCACCCATGTGGCACGCAAGCAGGCAACTAACCAGAAGTTATCCAATCAAAGATTGTCAATCAGCGGAGGAGCCCACGGCACTGAATGTTTGTTTACTAGAAAATGTCTTTGAAATCCGGGTCGATCCGACGTCGATTTTCACCGAAAAAAATCCAATCTGACAATCATTACTGCTTGGAAGCTGCAGAGCGCCGAAAATACTCGCGCGGCAATGCACACAAGTGTCTGAACTCGGGTTTTGTGAAAATGGAGGAGGATGGCGGTCAGTGGCCAGTTGTGTAGGGTAGCTGAGGGTCTGAGTTACAAGGACATTACACTCGCACACCGCTGTCCTCCTCCATCTCTACAAAAATCGGACACTTGTGCGAATCCTGTTCAAAAATTTAGGCGCGCTGCGCCTTTCCTTCAGGGTGACATTTTGGTCTCCTACAAATCTGTACCATCCGGCAATTTGAGTGGTCACGGCCGGTACAAATTAGTACCAGCAAAATCGCGTTCAGTGCAGGAGACAGCAGTGTTAGCACTTCGTCAACATCAGACCCACGAGGTCTGGGTTTGGTAGTACGACGGTTGCCTCGAGGTATCACGACGGTTGCCTGGAGATAGCACTTGGCGTGAACAGAAAGGATCATAATCAGCTAAGACGCGTACCCCTGGGACTTCTAGTAGGTAGAGGTTAGTGGGACGGGGTAGGCGTGCGTGGATCATACATGTTGAGATCGGGTAGTGCTTTAATGAAGGGACATCCGTGAAAAGTCAAAAATGAACCTAAACCTATTTAGTTCCAATCATCACGAACAAACCTACGAACCGAGGGTTACCAGTTCAACTGCAAGCATGGAACATGTTCCTGAACTTATGATGATATCACCTATGTCTCTGTCCAAAGACTGATAACACGATCACCATCGACTTTCATGACACATGGGACACTCTTGTTAAAAATAACCTCCGACAACGCCCGGCAATTGGATACCACAATCATCGCCAACCTGAAAAAATGACAGTCTTTCACCCAAGCCAAAAACGACCTACAGAACTTGAATGCAAATGTATAGGCAAGGCCAACCACCACACGCAGATAACCACGCCTCCAGAGAGTTGCAAAAACTGATCCACTCAAAAACACTGGAATAGGTATCAACAGAAGACTGGACAGATCGCCACATACAAATCTCACAATCCAAATGGGAGCAGTTGGAAATCTGCAAGATAGCATACACAAGTACCATATATACGTGTCTTGACCCAAGGAGGCACCGGATCGTCAGAGCCTGCAACTTCGCTGCACGCTTGGCGCAATCCGTTCCGGGACAAGATACGCGAAGTGGGCAGGGGGCTCTCGCTCGCAGACGCACAGACGGGACACTAAGGGCGGATTTACTCAAGACGACGGTTACGTGCGAGGCTTGGCGCCGACCGCACGATACTCCTTTCGATCCTTGTTCTAATAGCTGCGACCGTTCGTAGAGCGATAACGGCGATCCCATTTACGGGATTAATCGACGCTAGCTGTAAATTCACGGTCAAGTCACGGTCTAGTACAAATGGTCCAGGACGGTCCTATATAAGTAATCTTGTACTTGAAATAAATTCATTCCTTTACAACCATGATGGCCTCCACCAACTAGCGATCGCCGCCCTCTCGTCCTACGACACGGCCCCAGCGCCCGTCTTCAAGGGGTTACCATCGTTGCTCCACGCACTCACACCTGCCCAGGGTCTGGAGAGAGGCAGGGATGGAGGGGAGGAAAAGGTCATGACGGTCACACGGGCATGATCTACAATAGGGCTCAAGGCGAAGTGAGAAAGCCAAAGTGCCAGAGGACGGAGGGTTAATTGGCCAGGCGCTCATAGGCTTAAAACCTGTGAACGCCTGGGTGCATACTTACACGAAATCACAGACACCAAGCACGCGGA
>Ga0315899_10004888_pt1 | contig 14469 bp, 17 predicted proteins | sample LakEriMetagenome_2_FD_203518 | JGI IMG/M metagenome (GOLD analysis project Ga0315899, IMG submission 203518) | Freshwater fungal communities from buoy surface, Lake Erie, Ohio, United States - Buoy 4 MA112 | ecosystem: Environmental > Aquatic > Freshwater > Lake | place: USA: Lake Erie, Ohio... | reverse complement strand
CGCCCCGGGTGCGCACCCTGGTGTTCCGGGGCTGGGCCGCAGCCACCAGCCTGGATCTGCTCACCGACGCCCGCAGTGCCAAGCCGGCCGAGCTGGCTTGCCAGCCGGCGCTGGAGCTGTGCTGGCTCCTGCCCAGGGCCCGCAGCCAGTTCCGCCTGGGGGGCTGCCTGCTCACCCTGGCGGCGGCCGAGCTGGAGCGGGAGCGGCAGCGCCACTGGCTCGCACTCAGCGCCACGGGGCGGGCTCCGTGGGGATGGCCGGATCCCGGCACCCCCTGGGATGGCAGCGGAGCCTTTCCCGCCGAACTGGCCGACAAGACGCCGCTGCCCCCCCACTTCCAGCTGCTGCGCATCGGCCTGCGCCAGGTGGAGCTGCTCGAGCTCCTGGGCCATCCCCACCGCCGCCGCCGCTGGCGAGCCTGCGAGCAGTGGCGCGAGGAACGGCTCAATCCCTGAGTCCATGAGCGCCACCAGCGCCCCTGGGCGGGCCTCTGCCGGGCGGCGCGGCCCCGCCCTCAGCCGAGCCAGGGATGCCAGTGGCAGAGGGGGCCCTGGCCGCCGCCGATCGCCAGGGCGTGGCGCAGGCCCCCATCCACGTAGCGCTTCGCCTGGCGCACCGCCTCCGGCAGGGGCAGGCCCCGGGCGCGGCCGGCGGTGATCGCCGCCGCCAGGGTGCAGCCGCTGCCGTGGGTGTGGGGGGTGTCCTGCGCTGGCTCCTGGAGCCAGGTTCCGGCCTCACCCGCCCGCAGCAGGTAGTCGCGGCCCCGCAGCTCCGGCAGGCCGCCGCCCTTGATCAGAACCGCCGCCGCACCCCGCTCCACCAGCACGGCCGCCGCCCGTTCCACCCCGGCCGCCCCGGTGATCGGCATTCCGCTCAGCAGGCGGGCCTCCTGCAGATTGGGGGTGATCAGCTCGGCCAGGGGCAGCAGGCAGCGGCCGTAGGCCTCGATCGCCTCCGGCTCCAGCAGCACCGCCCCGGCCCGCGACACCATCACCGGATCGACCAGCCGCGGGATCGCCAGGGGGGCGATGGCGGCGGCCGTGGCCTCGATCAGCGCGCGGTTGAGCAGCATGCCGGTCTTGAGGGCCGCCACCGCCAGGTCGCCGCACACTGCCTCGATCTGGGCCGTGAGCGCGGCGGCGGGCAGGCCATCCACCCGGCTGACGCCGCGGGTGTTCTGGGCCGTCACGCAGGTGAGGGCGCTGCAGCCATGCACCTGCAAGGCGGTGAAGGTCTTGAGATCGGCCTGGATGCCGGCGCCGCCGCCGGAGTCGCTGCCACCGATCGTGAGGGCGATCGCGGGAACCATGGCGGCCACGGCGGCAGGAGCACCATCCTGCGTGCGGCCGGCCCGCATCTGCTGACATCGGCCGCCGCCGGCTCGCCGGGTCCGATCCGGCTCTCCGCACAGGCCGGACCAGGGTCCGGCCACGGGCCATAGCGTTGCCCTGTGCCCGCGGCTCCATCGGCAGCAGGTTCCCACCGCCCTGCGCCCCATGGAACGGTTCTTCCTGGAGCTTGACCCACCGGAGGAGGTGATGCGCCACTGGCCCCACGTGGTGATCGTGGGCGGTGGCTTCGCCGGGCTCAAGGCCTGCCACGGGCTCGCCCGTCAGCCGGTGCGGGTGACCCTGATCGACAAGCGCAACTTCAACCTGTTCCAGCCCCTGCTGTACCAGGTGGCCTCCGGCCTGGTGTCGGAGGCCGACGTGGCCTCTCCCCTGCGCCAGATGGTGGGCCAGGCCCCGAATGTGCAGATCCTGCTGGGGGAGGTGAGCGACATCGATGTGGAAGCGCGTGCGGTGGTGTTCAACGATCAGCGCTACGGCTACGACCAGCTGATCCTGGCCACCGGATCGGGCAGCACCTACTTCGGCAGGGAGGACTGGCGACCGCTGGCGCCGCCGATGAAGATTCTTGAGCACGCCGGTGAGATCCGGCGGCGCCTGCTGATGGCCCTCGAGGAAGCCGAGCAGACCCTGGATCCGGAGCGTCGCCGCTTCCTGCAGACGGTGGTGGTGGTGGGGGCCGGACCGGCCGGCTGCGAGCTGGCAGGGTCGCTGGTGGAGCTGATGCAGCGGGCGGTACGGCGCGAGTTCAAGCAGCTCAGCCCCGATCTCTGCCGTGTGATCCTGGTCGACGTGGTCGACCGGGTGCTGCCGACGATGGCGGAGGCCCTCTCGGGCGCGGCCGCGGATCATCTGGCGCGCGCCGGGGTGGTGCTGCGTCTCGGCACGAAGGTGGAGTCGATCGCCCCGGGGCGCGTCAGCCTGCGCCGGGTGGGGGGCAAAGCCGGGCAGGAGGGGGAGGCGGAGGCGGAGGAGCTGCAGGCGGCCACGATCTGCTGGACCGCCGGGGTGCGAGCCTCCCGGCTGGGGAAGCTCCTGGCCGAACGCTGCGGCTGCCCGGTGGACCGGGGAGGGAGGCTGGTGGTGGAGCCCGATTTCTCGATCCCCGGTCATCCGGAGATCCGGGCGGTGGGGGATCTGTGCTGCTACTTCCACACGGCCACGGCCCAGTCCCTGCCTGGCATGGCCGGTCCTGCGGTGCAGATGGGCGGCTGGGTTGCCCGCGACATCCTGGCCCACCTGAAGGGCACGACCTGCGAGCCCTTCCGCTGGCTGGATCTGGGCAGCATGGCCGTGATCGGTCCCTGGTATGCGGTGGCCGACCTGCGCGGCTGGCACGTCACCGGGCTGGTGGGCTGGATGCTGTGGGCGCTGGCTCACCTGGCGTTCATTCCCGACACCGAGAACCGCATCGCGCTGTTCAGCAAATGGATGTGGCAGATCGCCACCCGCCAGCGCACCGCGCTGCTGATCACCGGCCGCCCCGATCAGCACATCGGCGTGGATGTGGGCCTCTATCGCGCTGAACTGGCCGAATGAACGGCCCGCCCGCTCCGCAGCGGCGCCCGGTTCCGGTCTGCTCCGGCAGTCCTCAGTCGAGGCTGAGGCCCAGCAGAGCCAGCACCTGGCCCCCGGGGCCACGTCCCGTGAGCCATTCCCCCACCAGCGCCGCCACGAAGCCCAGCATCGCCACCCGGCCGTTCAGCAGCTCCACCGCCGCCAGAGCCGATCGGTTCCAGGGTCTGTGCGTGGTGAGTCCTGCGCCGAAGCGCTCGTAGGGGAGGTAGGCATACGCCCCGTCGATGGGAGCCTCCGGCCGGGAGCCTGGGGCCTGAGCGCCGTCGTGGTTTAGGCCAGCAACGATCCTGCCGTCCCGGCTGGAGGCAAGGGCCGCGGACTCGTCCGGGCTCGAGGGGTTGCAGAGACGATCGTTCGCCATCGGGGGCCACCGTGTTGGCGCGAGCCTATGGCCCTGGCACGGGTCAAGGGGGGCCGGGGCGGTATTCGGGCTCCTGCTGGAGGGGAGTGGCACTGATCAGCGCTGCTGAGCGATCGACTTTTCCCCGGCTGCGGGCCGGTTTCCCGCGGTCTCAGCCCGGGTTTTCCCCACGCCCTCTGGCCAGCTGCGCAGTCGGCGCCGCTCCTGGCCGCCGCCGCCGGGGAAAGATTGCCTTCCCCTTGACCGGCGTCGGCCCCTGACCCCAGCCGGGCGGGGCGGAGCGGGGCGGGAGTGCAACCGGCTGCAGCCAGACGGGTCGCAGCATGAGCCCCATCCAACTCAGGCCGCCGGCGCCCCTTTGACGGCCCAGGCCTCGCCGTGGCGTGATGGTGGTGCATCGCCCGCCCCGCATGAGCCAGATCCCTCCCAGCGCCCCCGGCACCGTGAGTGTGGTGAACGAGTTCCCCGAAGATCTGCATCGGGCGATGGTCGGCTTCATCAGCGGGCACCCCCAGTGGGATCAATACCGCCTGATGCAGGCAGCCCTGGCAGGATTCCTGTTCCAGCACGGCTGCCAGGAGCGAGCCGTGGCGCGTCACTACCTCGATGGCCTGTTCCGCCGCTCGGCAGGGGCGGGGCGGCCATCAGTGACATCAGCGGAATAAATAGTTGCGGCATTGACCGATAAGCCCGAGATGGATACTTTTGCGGTCCCCACCTCCGCCGCCATGGGCGCCACTCCGCTGGTTTCGAACATCGACCAAGCCGCCAGCCATGAGCGGGGTTCCCCCTCCGCACCACCCAACCCGGCCGCGACGCCCTGGCATCAACTCTTCCGTCGCCCCCAGATCGTCCAGGCGCTCGAGGCGGTTCAGGACCTGATCGCCGTATCGCTGTGCATGGGGCTGTTCTGTGTGATGGCCCTGCAGCTCAAGGCGATCTTCACCTCCCTGCTGGCCACCCCCCAGTTTCACGCGATCACGGCCGACATCCTGTTCATCCTGATCCTGGTGGAACTGTTCCGTCTGCTGATCATCTATCTTCAGGAACAGCGCGTTTCGATCGGGGTTTCCGTGGAGATCGCGATTGTTTCGGTGCTGCGCGAAGTTATCGTCAATGGTGTTCTGGAAACCGAGTGGCAACAGATTCTGGCCGTGTGTATGTTTCTCGCCACAGCCGCGCTGCTGATGGTGGTGCGGGTGTGGCTGCCACCCACGTTCGAAGGGGTGGATCCCGAAGCCCAGGTGTCGGCGCGGCTGCGAATCAACCAGAGGTCCGAACATTGAAATGGCAGGTCTGAGGTCCGAAGCCTTCACCGAGCGACCACGAGCCAGTGATCTGATCATCAGATTTCTTGACATCACTGAGTAGAGCTGAGTGATGCCCCCGGGAAAGCCAAGGTGGTGCATCAATCGGTGTTTCCAAGAAGCCCTGAACCACAGGAGCGAAGGAAGCGTGGGCATCAGGAGCGATGAGAGATATGGATAAAAGGACCGAAAAGAGCACCCATTCTCTTTTTCGAGACGAAACATCAGGGAGACCCTGGTCAACAAGCCTGACCAGGGTGATCCCAGCTTCCTCTCATTCAGAAGCAACACGTTCAGCGCTGATCGGGTGCCGATGACCCTGATTTGCCTCTTTGCCAGCTGAATCACGTTCATCATCCACAGCGCTCTGGCACGGTGATTCTTCGCTGGCGGGCACGAAGTGGCTCACCGGCGTCTTCATGCTCAAGGGGCACTGTTCAGCAGGGGAAGAGGCATGAACCATCAGCCATCAGGCTGCATCCAAAGGCTCGCAGAAGGAAAGGCAAGTACGCCCTGGCACTCACCGGGAGTGCGGCAACAGCGCCTATCACTTCACCGAGAGCGGGCCTGCTCTGCAGGATCCGTGGTGGCGGTCAGCCCTGCCAGAGGGTCAGCCAGCTTTCGGGAATCTCGCTGCTGTAGTCGTTGGTGCGCGCAAACTCGAACGGCCCCGCCAGCGATCCCCACACCTGTGCGTGGGTGCTGGGATCGTGGCCGGTGTCGATGGTGCGCATGCCGCGGGGATCCAGCTCCAGCCTGCTGACCAGGTAGGTGGTGGTGCCCTTGCGCTCCACCATGCAGCGGCAGCCAGGTTCCACCTCGCCCACGAATCCGTCGCCCTGTTCGCGCACCACATAGGCGCAGCCTTCGAGCGGGAGCAGATCATCGGGGCGGATGCGCTGCCGTCGCTCGGAATCTTCGACGGCGCCCCAGAAGCGCTCGTCGCTGGCGAGTGCCTGATTGTGAATCACGATGTCGCTCCCCAGGCGTTCGGCGCGCAGCACGCGGATGCGGTAGGGCGCGGCGGGATTGATCGCGTAGCTCTGCTCCAGCAGCAAGGACCCCGGCGCCAGCTGGGGAAGCGGGCGCAACTTCACCAGGATGTGGGCGTAGAGCGGCGGGTTTTCGAAGGCCTGTTCCTGGTTGCTGAAGCCGGCGCTGAGCAGGCGCACCAGCCGGGTGAGGGGATCAGCCATTGGCGAACGCTACAGCCCAAGCAGCCGCAGGCGGAAGCGACCGACCTGTTCGGCCAGAGCGGGCTCGTTGCGGCGGAAGGGGTGCTCCGCCAGCTCGGCAAGGATCAGCGGCAGCTTCTCCTCCGCCGTCAGCCCATGGCCGGGATTGCGCGCACTGTGCCGATGCCATGCCTCATCGAACGCCTGGGCAAAACTATCGGCGTTGTTGAGTATCAGAGGGCCATCCCGTTGGCTGGGTGGCTGCATGGACGGGCGCTGCCTGAGGTGGGAGGATGCCAGGACCCAGATTTGAACTGGGGACACGGCGATTTTCAGTCGCCTGCTCTACCAACTGAGCTATCCCGGCCTGTCGCCAACGCGACGCGTCAACTGTAGATCACGGCCTCGCCGCTGCCGCCCGGACGGCGTGCGGGCCAGGCAGGCCAGCCCGATCAGGCGCCAGCCGGCCTGTTGCAGGCTGAGGCTCGCGGCGCCGGCCGTGGCCCCCGTGGTGAGGATGTCGTCCACAAGCAGCACCGGCGGGCGAGGGCTGCGTTGCCACCAGGACGGGGGGCTGGCCAGAAACGCCCCCTCCTGGTTGGCCAGTCGCAGCTGCCGCCCCAGGTGGTGCTGCCCCAGCACCGGTCTGCTGCGCCGCAGGATCTGCGGCTGCAGGTGCCATCCCAGGCGCGCGGCGAGGCCCCGCGCCAGCAGCGAAGGCAGGGGATTGGCCCGCCGCTTCCAGCTCGGGACAGGCACCAGCAGCCCCGCCTGGGTGAAGCTGGCCGTGGCCTGCTCCAGGCGAGGCAGCAGGGCCGCGAGCCAGGGCTCCAGCAGCGCCGGGTTGGGCTGGTCGCGAAGCCGCAGCAGCTGGCGGCGGGGCTCAGCCTGGTAGAGCCCGGCAGCCCACCAGGGCAGGGGGCCGTTGCCCTCCAGCCCCTCAAGAGCGTCGGCCCAGACCGAGCCGGCGGCGGAGGGGCCGGGTCTGCTCAGCCAGTCGAGCAGCGCCCCTCCCCAAACCATGGATGCCATCGGAACGGGGCGGTTGCCCTCAGCATTCCCACGCCAGGCCCGTCACTCCCTGGGCATGGCGCGCAGCATCGCCACCAGGGTGCGGTGGGCATCCTCGCTGTCGCTGAGCGGGTGGTCGAATCCCACCTCCAGCAGGGTGCCATCCACGTCCAGATCCATGGCCTCGGGCCTGACGGCCACCATCCGGGCCTGGCAGGGGTTCTGCACGCCGCCGTAGTGCCGCGCATAGGCGAGAACGGCGTCGGCATGGTCGTCGTTCATGTGCTGACAGATCCGGGCGCTCACGGCGGGAGTGAGGGGGTCGGCGGCCATGATCGCGGGGAATGCTGGACGGATTCTGGAGCGGTTCAGGCCCCGGTGCCGAAGCGCTGCCAGAGCAGCAGGCCGAGCCGCACCGCACTGAAGCCCACATAGCCGGCTAGCACCACGAACAGACCCAGGGAGATCCAGGTTCGGAGGCGTTCGTTCATGGAGCGTCCAGGGCGGATGCCGCCAGTCTGGCCATGCCCAGGGCGGGGCTCAATCCGGGCCGGTTCAGCACCGGCACCTGCAGCAAGCGCTGTCGGATCGCCCGCCACTGGGGATTGCGGGCGCCGCCGCCCAGGCTGATCACCCGCCGCAGGCGCGGTGCCCCCAGGGCCTCCAGTCGCCTCCAGCCGGCCAGCTCGATCGCCGCCAGTCCCTCCAGCAGTGCCTGCAGGTAGAGGCTGTCGCTCACCGGCCGCGGGCCCAGCACCGGCTCCAGGTGTGGATCGTCGAGCGGGAACCGCTCGCCTGGGGCCGGCAGGGGCCGCAGCGCCAGCCCACTCGCCCGGCGCGGATCGATCTGGCGGCTGAGGTCGGCCAGCTCGGCCTCGCTGAAGAAGCGGCGCAGCACCCCGGCGCCGGCGTTGGAGGAGCCGCCCACGAGCCAGCGGCCGGCGATGCGATGACAACTGATGCCGGGGCCCTGAATCGGTCGCTCGCAGAAGCATTTCAACACCAGGGTGGTGCCCAGCACCGTGACACCGTCACGGGCAGCGGGGTCGGCGGCGATCACGGCGGCGTTGGCGTCGGTGCTGCCGGCCACCACCCGGCAGCCGCGCGGCAACCCCAGGGCGCGGGCCGCCGCCGGGGCCATGCCGCCGGCCACGGCCCCGCTCGCCAGGATCGCGGGCAGGGCGCTCGCCCAGCTCTGCCGGCCGATCTCCCCGCCCCAGCACCGTTCCTGGAGTTGCCAGCCCAGGCGCAGATTGTTGCCCTCCTCCCCCCAGCGCCAGTCCCCCAGCAACCAACCCATCAGCCAGTCGGCCTGGTGGCGCAGCAGCCAGGGGAAATCGCCGTCGCCGCCAGGGTGTGCCGCGGCGATCAGCCGCAGGGCCCTGGCCAGGCTGCCGCTGGCGCTGGCGGCCGGCGACCCCGGGCAGGCGGCCACGAGGGCCGCCGCCCTGCCCGCCTGCTCGGGGCAGGCCTGGGAGTAGGGCAGGGCCTGGCCGAGGGTCCCGGGGCCGGGGGAGCCATCAGGCCGGCACAGCAGCAGGGTTCCCGAGGTGCCGGCTACGGCCACCGCTCCAACCAAGGCCCGCCGGCGCGGATCCAGGCGTCGGCAGAGGGCAGCCAGGCCCTCCAGCCAGCCCTGGGGCTCGCTGAACGGACGGGGGTAGGGGCTGGCCTCCTGCGCGAGCAGCCTTCCGCTCGCCTCAATCAGCGCCAGCCGCAGCCCGCTGGTGCCGAGGTCGACACCCAGGGCGAGGGGGCCGCCTGCGGGCCGGGCAGCGTTCAGGCCGCCGTTGCCGCCGACCGGGCGGTTGCCTGACGCAGGGTTTCGGCAATGGCGCCCACTTCTTCCCAGGGGAGCCTGAGGTCATCGCGGCCGAAGTGACCATAGGCGGCCACATCCTGGTAAAAGCGGCCGCCGCGTTCCTGGGGAAGTCCCCTCAGGTTGAAACTGTCGATGATGGCGCCGGGGCGCAGATCGAAGTGCTCCTGCACCAGCGCGGTGAGATCGGCGTCGGAGACGCTGCCGGTGCCGAAGCTCTCCACCAGGATGCTCACCGGTCTGGCCACGCCGATCGCATAGCTGAGCTGCACCTCCGCCCTGCGGGCGAGTCCTGCGGCCACGAGGGCCTTGGCCGCGTGGCGGGCGGCATAGGCGGCCGACCGGTCCACCTTGGTGGGGTCCTTGCCGGAGAAGGCGCCACCGCCATGGCGGGCATAGCCGCCATAGGTATCCACGATGATCTTGCGGCCCGTGAGCCCCGCATCCCCCTGGGGCCCGCCCACCACGAACTTGCCGGTTGGGTTCACCAGGAAGCGGATGGAGTCCTTGGCGGGCCTGAGGCTGAGGTCATCGGTGGCCGGTTCGACCACGTGGGTCCAGAGGTCGGTGGCGATGCGCTCGCGCAGGGCGGCCTCCTCGCTGATGCCGTCGATCTCCGGCGTGTGCTGGGTGGAGATCAGGATCGTGTCGATCGCCACGGGTCGGTTGTCTTCGTAGACGACGCTCACCTGGGTCTTGCCGTCCGGCAGCAGATAGCCCAAGGTGCCGTTGTGGCGCACCGCGGCGAGGCGCCTGGCCAGACGATGGGCGAGGCTGATCGGCAGGGGCATCAGCTCGGGTGTTTCGTCGCACGCGTAGCCGAACATGATTCCCTGGTCGCCGGCACCGATCCGATCCAGGGGATCGCCCTGGTGATCATCGGCCTCATCGACCCCCTGGGCGATATCCGGCGACTGCTGGTCGAGGGCGACGAGCACGGCACAGCTGTTGGCATCGAAGCCACCGGCGCGGGCGCCGCTGTAGCCGATGCGGGCGATCACGCCCCGCACCAGGGTATTGAAATCCACCCGTGCCTGGGTGGTGACTTCACCGGTGATCAGGCAGAGCCCGGTGTTCACCACCGTCTCGCAGGCCACGCGGGAGCTGGGGTCCTGGCTGAGCAGGGCGTCGAGCACCGCATCACTCACCTGATCGCAGATCTTGTCGGGATGCCCCTCGGTCACCGACTCGGAGGTGAAGACATAGCGACTGCCCATGGGCCTGCGGCTGAGCGGGTGCATCACCCTATCCCAGGCTCCAGGGCCGTTCCCCACACAACCGATCTTTGAAGTCGGATTTCTCGGCCGGGGCGGGATCCGCGCCGGGGTTCACTCACCCAGGGTCAGTTGGCTCCAGTGATGCAGCTGGGGAAAGGCGGGATCCAGGGGGGGGCGGCGGCTCCAGCCAGCCGTGTATCCGATGACCACCGGTACGCCGGCGGCCCGGGCCATGCGCAGGTCACTGTTGGCGTCACCGATCAGGGCGCAGGCCCCCGGTTCCACCCCCAGGTCCCGGCAGAGGGCCAGCACGGCGGCGGGATCGGGCTTGCGGGGCGTCTGCTCCGCGCTCCGGAAGGCCTGGAAATGGCGGGCGATGCCTTCGCCCTCGAGGAAGTCGGCGATGCCGGCCGCCTCGTCGTTGCTGATCACGGCGCAGCGCAGCCCGATGCCCGCCAGCAGCTCCACCAGACCATGGAGCTCCTCGGTGGCCTGCGGCCTGTGCACACTGCCCCGTCCGTGCAGGTTGTCCGTGCCGGCGAACACCGCCTCACCCAGCTCCATGGCTTCCGGCCAGCCCAGACCCACCATGGCCAGCACCGTCGCCGTCGAGAGCAGGTTGTGGCGGCGACTGGCGACGGCCGTGGTGCCGGCTGGATTGACGCCGGCGCCATCGAGTCCGTAGGCCCGCCGCAGCAGATGTTCCAGCTCCGACCCCAGCGAGGCCGCCAGGCCTGGATGGCGCCGCTGGAGCAGGCGATGGCAATGCATGATCCTGGCCTCCGCCAGGGCCAGCAGCATCGGTTCACTCCGGCAGAGGGTTCCGTCCTTGTCGAACAACACGGCCCTGATCGGCTGGGCGGGATCTCCGAGCGGCTCGTCCCGCAGGCGCAACCGGACCACAGACGCTGGGCTCAGTCGAGAGTGACACCCATGGGCTCGCCGTCCTCCGCCTGTTCCAGCAGCATCTGCTTGTAGCGGGCGGCCATCTCTTCGGCGCGGTCGAACACTTTCTGAGGATCGGTGAGCATATCGCCCGGTTCGGGCTCGAGGGCTTTGGTGGAGAGGGAGATCCGGCCCCGCTCGGCATCGAGATCGATGATCATCACCTTCATCTGGTCATTCACGTTGAGCACGGTATGTGGTGTTTCGATGTGCTCGTGGCTGATCTCGGAAATGTGCAGCAGGCCGCTGACGCCGCCGATGTCGATGAAGGCGCCGTAGGGCTTGATGCCGCGGACGGTGCCGAGAACCACCTCACCCACCTCCAGGCGGTTCATCTTGCGTTCCACCAGCGCGCGGCGATGGCTGAGCACGAGGCGGTTGCGCTCCTCATCCACCTCCAGGAACTTGAGGGGCAGAAAATCGGCCACAAGCTCTTCCTTGGCCTTGCGGGTGCTGATGTGACTGCCAGGGATGAAGCCCCGCAGCCCCTCCACCCTCACCAGGGCTCCGCCGCGGTTGGTGGCGAACACCTCGGAGTAGATGGTGGCGTCCTCCTTCTGCAGCTGGCGCACGCGTTCCCAGGCACGCTGGTATTCGATGCGGCGAATCGAGAGGGTGAGCTGGCCATCTTCGTTCTCCTCGCTGAGGATGAAGAATTCGCGCACCTCGCCCGGCTCGAGTACATCACTGAGTCCCTCGACCCGGTTGATCGACACCTCCTGCAGCGGCATGAACGCTGCGGTCTTGGCGCCGATGTCGATCATGGCCCCCTTGGGTTCGAGCGCGAACACCGTGCCGTTGACCACGTCGCCCGGCTTGAAGTTGTAGTCGTACTTGCTGAGCAGCGACGCGAATTCATCGAGCGTGAAGCCCACCCCATCGAGGTCGCGGGAGCTGGGCCGGCTGCGGGGGTCGTCTGCGCTGGGAACCTCTTCCGGGATGGCGAGGTCGAGTTCGTCGATGGCCGCTGCAACGGCCAGGTCGAGATCGGCCTCAGTGGTGCTGACGTCGGAAGGGGTCACGGTCATGGGAAGGTGGCGGACTGCCGGCAGGCAGTGCGAAGGAAGCGCGTCCACCCGCCAGCGGACCACGCAGTTGTTCACTGTATCAACGCGCCCCTGCTCAGCTGATCGCCGCCAGGGCCTTGGCCTTGTCCCGGTGGTGGCTGCGTCGGTTGAGCCCTTCCAGGGTGGCCACGAAATCGCTGATTCCCTTGAACTGGCGGTACACCGAGGCGAAGCGCACGTAGGCCACCTCGCTCATCTCGCTCAGCTGCTGCAGAACCAGCTCGCCGATCTCGGAGCTGGCCACCTCGCGCCCACTGCGCTGCTGCAGGTGCAGCTCGATCTCGTCCACCACCGTTTCGAGGCGGGCGGGTTCCAGGCCCGTCTTCTCACAGGCCCGCAGCAGGCCGTGCAGGAGCTTGCCCCGGCTGAAGGTTTCGCGATGGCCGTTGCGCTTCACCACCGTGATCGGCACCGTCTCCACCCGCTCGTAGGTGGTGAACCGGAATTCGCAGTTCAGGCACTCCCGTCGGCGGCGCACACTGCGTCCGCCATCGGCGGCCCGTGATTCGAGCACCCGGCTGTCGGTGTGTTGGCAGGAGGGACATTGCATCCCTGAAACAGCGCGGGTTCGTGATGGACCAAGTGTAGACAGCCGAACTGACTTTGAGAAGGGCTCTCAGGCACGGGCTGCCGCCCCCAGCAAAAAAGGCCCCCGCTGCAGCGGGGGCCTGATGGGTGAGCGCCATTCACGACGTCATTTGCCGATCTTGGGAGGGTCGCGAAAGGCGATGGCGAAGAACAGGGTGGAGATCGCCAGGGCGAGGATGAGGATGTACGCGAAGCTTTCCATGGGGTATCCGGGGGCTGGCGATCAGCTGAGGGGGGTGCCGGCCGGGGGCACGAAACCCTCGGGCAGACGGCGGGTGGAACGGTCACCCAGCTTCTGGAACAAGCCGAACTCCACCTGTTCGCCCAGGTCGGGATCGATACCGGCGAACACGTCGCGGTAGAGGGTGCGGGCTCCGTGCCAGATGTGGCCGAAGAAGAAGAGCAGGGCGAAGGTGGCATGGCCGAAGGTGAACCAGCCGCGCGGTGAACTGCGGAAGGTGCCGTCGGAATGGTAGGTCTCGCGGTCGAAATCGAAGGCTTCGCCGAGCTGGGCCTTGCGGGCCAGGCGCTTCACATCGGCGGGATCGGTGAAGGTCTGGCCATCGAGGGCGCCGCCGTAGACCCGGGCGGTCACCCCGCTTTGCTCGAAGGAATACTTGGCCTCCGCCCGGCGGAAGGGAATGTCGGCACGCACGATGCCATCACTGTCCTGGAGCACCACCGGGAAGTTCTCGAAGAAGTTGGGGAGCCGACGGACTTCCAACTCCCTGCCCTCCTTGTCGGTGAAGGAGATGTGGCCCAGCCAGCCGGTGGGCAGGCCATCGCCGTTCACCATCGGACCCACCCGGAACAGACCGCCTTTGGCTGGGCTGTTGCCGACGTAGTCGTAGAAGGCGAGCTTTTCCGGAATCGAAGCCCAGGCCTGGGGCTTGCTGGCGCCGTTTTCCAGCGCGGTCTGCACGCGGCGGTTGATCTCCGTCTTGAAGTAGTTCTGATCCCACTGGTAGCGGGTGGGGCCGAACAGCTCAACGGGGGTTGCCGCTGCGCCATACCACATGGTGCCCGCCACCACGAAGGCGGCGAAGAAAACCGCTGCGATGGCACTGGCCAGCACGGTTTCGATGTTGCCCATCCTCAGCGCCTTGTAGAGGCGTTCAGGCGGGCGTGTGGTGATGTGGAAGATGCCGGCAATGATGCCGACGATGCCGGCGGCGATGTGGTGGGCCACGATTCCGCCGGGATTGAAGGGGTTGAAGCCCTCGGGCCCCCAGGAGGGCTGCACCGCCTCGAGGTGGCCTGAGATTCCGTAGGGATCGCTCACCCACATGCCGGGACCGAACACCCCGGTGAGGTGGAAGGCGCCGAAGCCGAAGCAGGCCAGTCCGGCCAGCAGGAGATGGATGCCGAAGATCTTGGGCAGGTCGAGAGCCGGCTCGCCGGTGCGGGGGTCCTGCCAGATCTCCAGATCCCAGTAGGTCCAGTGCCAGATGGCGGCCAGGAACAGCAGACCACTCAGGATGATGTGGGCTGCGGCCACTCCCTCGAAGCTCCAGAAGCCGGGATCCACGCCGGTCTCTCCGGTGATGCTCCAGCCGCCCCAGCTTCCGGTGACGCCGAGGCGGGCCATGAAGGGCATCACGAACATGCCCTGGCGCCACATCGGATTGAGCACCGGGTCGGATGGATCGAAGATGGCGAGCTCATAGAGCGCCATCGAGCCGGCCCAGCCGGCCACGAGGGCGGTGTGCATGAGGTGCACGGCGAGCAGACGGCCCGGGTCGTTGATCACGACCGTGTGCACCCGATACCAGGGCAATCCCATGGGGAGAGGAGTTCTGGGGGGTGCGGCGATCGTAAGGGTCGCGCCGGCCCCGCGGCGGCGCTGGTTACGGAGCGCAACGGCCGGTCCCAGAATCACTTCAGTTGCCCCGATCCCATGCCAGTGATTCGTTTCGTGCGCGAGGGCCGGGACGTGGAGTGCTATCCCGGCGAGAACCTGCGGGAAGTGGCCCTGCGGGAGGGGATCCAGCTCTACGGATTGAAGGGCACGCTCGGCAACTGCGGCGGCTGCGGCCAGTGCATCACCTGCTT
>Ga0315899_10004885_pt1 | contig 14473 bp, 16 predicted proteins | sample LakEriMetagenome_2_FD_203518 | JGI IMG/M metagenome (GOLD analysis project Ga0315899, IMG submission 203518) | Freshwater fungal communities from buoy surface, Lake Erie, Ohio, United States - Buoy 4 MA112 | ecosystem: Environmental > Aquatic > Freshwater > Lake | place: USA: Lake Erie, Ohio... | reverse complement strand
GGGCCAGTTTGGTGTTTGCCAGTTGCTCCGTCACATGTCGTTGTGGAGACTTTCTCCAGCGACCTCCTAGTGCAAGTGAAGTCCTCGAACGATCTCCACTCTGGCACTGAGAGATGGTGCATGTGAAAGTTGGCGTGGTGCGTGGTGGGAGGGGGGAGGAACATAAAGAGATAAAAGAGTTTGTTTGAAGTGTTGGGAGTGTCTGTCCTCGTGTGCGCGGGTATGCAAGACTGCTGCAAGTGTGTGCAGGTATGTAAGACAGCTGCAAGTGTGTCGAGGTATGTAAGAAGGGTTTAGGTAAGAAAGCCATCGCCCGCACACATGCAGAACGGTTTAGGTAAGAAGGGTTTAGGTAAGAAGGGTTTAGGTAAGGATGATTTAGGTAAGAAAGCTTTCGCACCACACGCGTGTGCGGGCGAGGCGTACTTGTGTGCGGGCGTGCGAGACTTGCTGAGGCCCATGCGAGGCGCATGCGAGGCGCATGCGTCTCCACTCGCGGCACCAAGTCTCTTGGAGGCACACCAAGTGGTAGCGTGTGGGGGCGAGGTGGAATAGAGGCTGATCAAGGTGATGGAGACACTTGAGAACTTGAACTTGAGAACTTGAGACTTTGCGCTTTTGAGACACAGACACTTGAAGCCGTACCCAGACGCATCAAGCCGTGTGGGCGTGGGGCCGAGGCGTGCGAGGCGTGTGGGCTTGCAGCAGAGGCGTATGGAGGCGTAGGCGTTTGCGGGAGCGCAGAGGGGTATGCAGGCTTACGCGTGTGGACACGTGTGCGGAAGGCGCACAGACACACCTCAACACACCTGACTCAGGCACCTCAACACACTTGAAGCCCACGAGAGGAGGTTGTTGGGGTTTAGGGTTTTGGGTTTAGGTTAGGACACCTGACTCAGGAGAACGAGAGGAGCTTGTCCGCCCACCTCGATCTTGCCCGGTGGGCGAAGAACGTTTGCTCCGTCGGTGCAGCTCGCTCGCCGGGTTGTCCCAGTGCTTAAGCTCCTCTGCCATCCCCAGCGTGTCAAAGACTCCCGAACCTGCGCCGCGTCAGACATGTGTGTCATATGAGGAGGAGGATACATGTGTGTCAAAGACTCCCGAATCTGCGCCGCGTCAGAGAGCCCGCGCCAGCAAAGCGAGAGTCAGTGTCAGAAGAGGCCTACACTAGTGTCGTTTGGCGGTGACGGAGGCGGATGTGCTGTGGGCGTGGGGCCTAGGGAGCGCATGGTTGACTGGGCCTCAACGACGAGCAAGACAGGCTGGTGCCGGCGCGCGTGGACCCGCAGCACTAACGCAGCACAGCACACATCCTCCTCCTCCTCCCAAGGACCCCCTAGGTTGCCTGCCCCCCTGGCGTTGATGGGCGCATGGGCAAGCAGTGAGTGGGGTTGTAGTGTTGGTTGCCTATGCTGGGCCCGTTGGTCCATTGGCAGCGCTAGGTGGCAGCCAGTTGCTCTTACCAACAGACATTCAATATACATAACACATTCTATAGAGAACACAGCCAGTTGCGCTTACCAACCGACATTCAATCCAGCGTCCACCACGTTCACTGCTTTGAACAACCCTCCTCCTCCAGCATTCAAAAACGGAGAGATTGGGCAGTAGGGAGAGTTCAAGAGTAGCACTAATTACAAAAAAATCGCACACAGTGCAGAACTACTCAGACAAGTGAGAGCGCTCACTCAAGACGTTGTGAGGCCGGTGTGTGCACGCCGACTTCTGACTCCGCACAGACGCTATCTGTTTTAACTGGTGTGCGTCAGCACCACCTCCCCTTTTGGGTTGAGGATTTAGGTTTTTAGTTTCTACAGTTTGATGGTTTAGGGTTAACCCCTGTGTCCGTCAGCACTAAGTTGCCTGTTTAGGGTTCAGGGTTTAGGGTTCAGGGTTCAGGCGTTACACCCTGGGTGACAGGCGGCGTTACCCGACAGGGCGTTGTGCTTTCCGACCTTCAGTCACTTCTTGATTGTCAACAAAACTTCTCTCTCTCTCTCTCTCTCTCTCCCCCCCCCCACCCCCACCCCCACCCCCACCCCCGCAGCAAGGTTCTGCCGGGCACTTCTGGATAAGGAAAGAATAATAATTTATGTCCAAGGCTCAGCATGAACGGGCATGCAAGGTCACATGGGCGACCAATATCCTGCTCGATGGCCTGGGGCATGCAGAAATGTGGCCAGAGCGCTGACTTTGAAGAATGTGTACACCAAAAGAGACCTAACAAAGAGTCAAAGGGAAATGCCGATTTTCTCTGTCTCTCCTCTCCTCTCTCCCTATCTCTCTCTCCCGCTGTGCCTTTTCAAGCACCGACATTTCAAGTATGTGTCACACCGCAGCTGTTTGCCGGTGGCAGTCGCTCGCCATGTCTGGTGTATCACAGCCCTTTGCCTTTTCACACCCTGCGCCCCCGAGGCACCGGAAGAGGCCGGCAAAGCAACCAGATTTGCCCGGGGATGTTGAGACATTGACTTCACATGCTGGTCTTGAGCTCAAGGATGGCGGCTGTTTGAGCGGCCAAGATGGCGGCTGTGGCGGCGGTTTAGACGGCAGCTGTGGCGCCTGATTGTGCTGCACACGTGGTGCGCACGCAGCAGCCCAGTCCCAAAAGACAGCGCATCTCAAAGACCTGTCGAGGCGCGCTCGCATTCGCTCAGCTCCAGCCTGGCTTCGGCGGCCGAGACGGCACGCCAGCATGTCGCTGCGCCAAGCCGCAAAGCAACTTTGAATGTTGTGAAAGCGCCGTCGCCACGCGAGCGACGCTTGATTCGCTTTACCCCGTGCGCGCACGTGCTCGCCGAGGGCGTGCAGAGAAGGCCCGGTTATGCTGTTCCAGAGTGAAGTGTTGAGCGCAACTTTGATATCCTGGCGCATGCACATCGCCTCCCATTCCTGGAAATGGACAATGCGCGCAAGATTTCGTACTCGCTGCTCTGCATCATCATCCTGCCCCTCGACCGACGGAGCACCGTCCCTTTCTTCCCCTTGAAACTCGCGCGCTGCCGCATGCTCCAATCCACTCAACGTCCCTTCAGTGGAGCACATCTTCTTGACATAATCAACCAACCTGCCACGCACGATTGTGTTTTCGTCCTTGCAGTATGCAACACAAGTTGCACCTCCATTCATGGTGGCCAGCGAGTGGTGGTCACGGTTGACCGACGGTGCATCTGGCTGCAGAGCTGAATGACTTGCATCATGCCCACTGCTCCCGTCCTGTGTGACGCCGCTCTCGGGACCAGAGAGCCCCTCCCCACTCCCTCCCCTTTTGTTCTCCACAGGGAGAGGGAGAACTTTTTCTCGAGATGAGCTACGCTTTTCTCGAGTTGAGCTACGCGGGACCAGGGGTGAACTTGGCAGTTCTACAACTGGCTTTGAGACGGCATCCGGTGACTGGACTAAAATACTCAGTGCTTTTCCCTTTCCAAAGTCGTGGCCCGTCTGTTCTGTGTCGATAGTCGCGGGCTCGACAGAGGATGCAGAGGCTTGGTTCGTGGATAGCTCCTGAAGCAAATTCTCAAAAGTCAGCACCCTACTATATCCACTGTAATGCCACTCTGTAGCGGACTCTTGAGAAATGCTGTGTGTCACGTGACTAGTGGCCGTGTCACGTGACTTGTGCCACTCTGTAGCGTACTCTTGAGAAATGCAGGCCTTGTCGTGAGTTGTCTTGAGCTCTGATACAGTCGACGTTGCCACATCGTCCTTATCATCCGCTCCTTTATCATCCGCTAATGCGGACCCTAGACTACTTTCAGACCCTTTCCTACTCAAGTTCTTGGCAGCGGAAGCACATGCATCCCCCTCCTCATCTTTCCTACTCAAGTTCGTGGCAGCGGAAGCCAACGACATTTCAGACCCTTTCCCACTCAAGTTTGTTGCAGCTGTTGCAGCGGAAGCCAACGTCTGCAGCCAGTGGGCAGCCGTACCATGGGGATGGGAGGGGGCGGGTGCAGTGTGCGGCACAGAAGAGCTCGCTCCTGAATCATCGGAATCTCTCACGGAATCTCCAAGTCTAAGTCTCTGGCTGGTAGCTCTGGCAGGGGGGTGAACCGTTGCATTTGCGGTAGCGGGCTTGATCCCGCGTATCGCCTGAGGAGGCTGAGGAGGCGTTGTCTGCGAACCTTGTGGCAAGGAGCAGTAGGAGCTGCCCTTCCAAGCCTTGGGTCTTACGCGGCGTGCCGAAGTGATGGAGCTGGCCAACTTTCCGGCATCTTTTCCATCTTTTTTTTTGGTACCCACCCACGAGGACAGAGTGTGAGAACGATACCGCGCCTGCAGAAATGTACATCAACGACACTGGCTGACGATGCACCGCAAACTTCTATAACTGTTTGCAAGCAAAAAAAAAGACGGCACAGGCGCACCTCAAGAGAGTCAGGTGGGAGGGACAGGGATAGAGAGGCGGCGGGGCCGGGTGGTGGGGGGGAGGGAGAGTCAGAGGAAAAGAGACCGTTTGCCTAAGCGGCATCAGCCTTATGAAAAAGCAGGGGAAAAAAAGAGACCGTTTGCCTTAACCGCATCAGCCCCAGCTTGGAGCTGGAAGGCATGCTGGAGATTGGCTCGCAAGTGCGCCCTTTGAATGCGTAGTATCAAGGCCTCGGGCCACTCACTGTGCGCGCGCACAAACAAACACAAACACAAACACACACTCTCTCTCTCTCACACACACATACACACACACACACACGAGTCGCGTCCCCTTTGTCTTTTTTGCTCTCGCTTCCTTTTTTTTGTTCTCTATTTTTCCCCGCTTTCTTTTTTTCTCGCTTGCTTTTTTTCGGCTCTCGCTTTCTTTTTCTTGCTCAAAAGAAAGCTCAAGGGCTGCCAACTACGCAGTTTCATGCACGCATTTCAAACAATAAAACCAAAAATTAAATCCAAAAATAACTGACTACGCAGTTTCATGCACGCACGTGAGCCATCTTGTGTTGCATGTGCTTGTGTTTGCAGGCATGCGCGCGCAGTCTCGTCGTATGTGTGTGTTTGCGCGCACGCACCCACCGACTGATCCACACGCATATTTACACCTGAGCTCGCTTGTGTCGAGGGCTGACAAGGCCAGGCGCGGGAGGCCCTCACGCAAAGCCGCTGATCCCATGCACAACATGAAGCACGCCTTGCGCTGTTTATTTATATTTATTTATTTTTATTTCATTTTTATTATGCGTGTTGTCCACATGAAGCATGCCGTGCGCTTTTCAGCGTCCAGCCTCGCTTTTAGTAATGCGTTCAGTAATGGGTTTCCACATGGTAATGGGTTTAGTAATTGATTTAGCCACCTGGTCACTGTTGGCATGTAGCAGTGCTCCATCCACCTCGGAGCGCGCTGCGGCTTGGCGTGTGTCGACTTGTGCACGAGAAGATATTGACTCGCAGGTGTCATGGCTACCCATGCCTGAGACCACCAGCCCTTGCAGCGGAAGCGACAGTATGATCTCCCCGTCCAGACCCCACTGCTGCGGCGTTAGGAACATGGCTGCGTCGTGGTCGTAAATGCGCATCCAGCGCCTGCGCCAGGGAACTGCTTCTCCGAGAGGGGAGTCGAGCTCCTTCACCATCAGCCAGCCTTCCTTTGTCACAGGTTGTGCGTCGAGGGCCTCCATCTTTGCTACAGAGAGCTCCGTGGGCACGGACGCCCCGAGCGGCTGCTCGGCGATGTCGTCATACAGGGCCCCCAGCATGGCGTCGGGCACGTCACACACGGTGTCGAGGCACCGGCAGCCTTCCACGAAACGGCTCCTGGTGACCCGCCGCGAGCCGATGCCGCTCCCGTGCAGGTTGTGGCTCAGCATGACGCCGCTGAACGCCAGGGCCTCGGCTGCATCTGTGCTCCCGAGGGCGCACGACTCTTGCGCCTCGCGTGCCAGCAGCGTCCACGCGTGGGCAAACGCCGATAGCACCTCGCGGGCCTGATTAAAGCCCGCCGGCACGCGCACCCTGTCCGTGGAGCGCCGGAGGCATACCACAAAGTCGAAGGGCGCTGAGCACTCACGCCGCAGGATGAGCTGGAACACGCACACGGCAACCTGCGACTGGCGGTCTGCCCTTGAAACGTCCACTTGCATCGTCTCCGCGCCGTCGTGCCTCACCAGCTTCCTGGCGATAGCAGTGGCACCGAACTCCCTCAACAGCTCCTCCGCCTGGCACCGGACTTCTCCTTCAAAATCGCCTCCATCCGGCCGCTCCGCGGCCGGTTCAGACGATGCCATCGTCGGTTGGGCTCAGCTGTGCGGCGTTATGTCAGGAGCTATGCACGTCAACGAGCATGTTCAATGCCCCACCAATTGAATCGTTGTGTTTTAATGTCTTTTAATTGTCGGTGGATCGGAGTTCAAAAGATATTTGTCTACTGATGTTTACTACACAGTTTGAAGCTGTCGCACACCGGAACGGATGCTTGGAGGGCTCGCAGAGGGTCAAGGAACAGCTGGGGCCAGGTGCTAGGGCCGTGGGCGCAGAGGCTTCTGGCTGTGTGCTCTCCGAGTCGGCCGATGTCGCAGTCGTGGCGCGCGCTGCGGCTGCGCGACGCCTTTGACACGCCCAGCAAGCACGGCGTGGTCAAGGCGTGGTCGCCTGCCGGAAAGAACGAGGGCTGGCGGGACTACGCCAACTATGCCCCGGAACTGCGCGAGTGGAACACGCAGAAGAAGGCGCTGCGTAGCAATGAGCGCGGCGAATCACGGCGCACCCGCAGCCGGTCTCCAGAAGACCTCGCGTCGAACGGGCTGGGCCGCTCGAGCTCCCGCGCATCCGACGACAGTCTCCCAGGGTCGTGGCGCCTGTCGTATCGCGCCTCAATCTCGAGGCGGACGCTGCTCCAGCTCAAGCAGCAGCGGGCAAAGCGCGTCGGGCAGCTGCCGGTGTTTCCGGGTATGGCCACCTTCACCCTCCGCAACATGGGCATAACGCACCTCGACGGACTGGGCGTGCACCCCGAGGTCACCAAGATCTTCTTGCAGCAGAACTTCCTCACGTCGTTTGAAGGCTGGGAGCATCAGCCCAACCTCGTTGAGCTCCACGCGTCCGACAATTGCATCGAATCCTTCAAGTGTGTCGCAACTCCATTCTTGTCCTCCGCGAGCATCCGTGCGTCGCATGTCCTGCGCGCATCGCGAATGTGGTTGGCAGCAGAAGATCTGACCTCTCCCGCTTGCATTTTTGGGCAGAGGCTTTACGGCAAGCACAACACTTGAGCGCATTTTCCTGCAGGGAAACCCAATCGCACACTGCTATCACTACCGACTCATGGCAATTGCAGCATGCGGCAAAACTCTGCGCATGATAGACAGCGAACCTGTGCGGAAACTAGAGGCCGAGCATGCCCTCGAATTGGGAAAGGTTTGTGACCTATGAGCGTGCGTCTTGCGCCAGTTGACACGATGTCGCGCCCAGTAATGAGCTTGTCTCCTCCTGCAGGATGTGGCGGATGCAATTCGGCACGGATGGATCCTGGACAACATGCCAAACGCAGACGCAGACGTTGACCTTCTCCTAGAGGATTACCTCTACTACAAAAAATACGGCGTGCTCCCGGAATCTGCGCGGCCCACGTCACCTGACGAAGCCAGGCGACAGCGGAGCACCTCCAGGTGCAGCATTTTGTACAACCCCCGTAGTCTAATCGGCTTATTGTGCTTACATGTGTGACCTGTGGTGCAGTGGACGAGGAGAGGCGACCAGGCATCGAAGTGCGACAAAATCGCCGCAAAATCGCGTCAAGTCTCATACGCCCATGCGCAAGTCATCTTCATCGCAGTCTGTTTGGAAACACTACGACGACGACGACGACGACGAAACCTTGGGAGACGACAGTGCATTACCACGGTAATTTCTTCACACATTTTCCCGACCTGCCTGTGAGTATGCAAAATGCAGCGGTCTGTTGTCTGAGGCTGAGTGCGAGCTCGCCTAGCCTGGACCGAGGCTAGGCTAGACTCGGGGCCGGGGGTGAGGGCTGGGGGTGAGGCTGGGCTAGCCCTCGGCCGAGGCGAGGCTGGGCGCCGGGGGGGACAATACTGGCCTCGCATGACACTGGTGCTCATGAAATACTTGTGAGCAGCGGGAGACGAGACGGTAAGTACGACAAATCAAGGAGTCCCGAGCAGCGTACCACGCGGTTAAGCGAGCAAAAAGGGCCCGACGTAGAGGGAAAGACAGCGCCAGAAGATCCTGAAGGGTACGGTGATCTGGATCGCGCGAATGATCACGTCAAACAGCTCCTGAAAAAGCTGCTGACGGGGGCTGCACTTGATGATCAGCTAAAAACTCTTCTGAAGCTGCAAGGATCGCTCAACGAGGTCGATCTAGAAAACGATGAATCGTATCAGGTCCTGAGGCTTCGTCAAACCGATGCTGATGCATTTGATGGCTGGCGAAATGTCCAGGAAATGACTATGAAGCTCATTGACGATGTCAATGCTCTGGAGAAGCGTGTGGAAAATCGCAGGCACGTTGATGCCGTAGAGCCCAGACGACCAAAACCACACGAATTTCAACGCCGTGTCACGCCCGAGTCCGATGTACAAGAACAGTCAGAAGTTGAGAAGAGGATTGATGCTGGCTTGCGCAACAGCCTGTTGGGTACGAGTGGGGAGCCGCGCACATCCAGGTGCCTGAAACGTGCAGTGCTCGAACAATGGGCCAGGGTGTTGGAAGAATTTCAAGACCAGGGTCCTGGGCCTTCGAGACAAAAGCCAGAAGAAGAAGAAACTGTGCGAATGATTCTGGATCTCGACTTCTCCAAGGTCAAAAACAATCTCGATGGATTCCGTACCGCCTTGGAGACAGATCTTAAGAACGCACTCGGCATAGATGGGGACGGCATACGAGTTTGCAAGATTGAGGCCGGAAGTGTAATTGCCACGTTGGGGTTTTTGCCCGTTGCCGATGGCCGTTCTGCAATGGTCTCTCGCTCTCGACTGTGCAATTTCACCCTTTTCGTTTTACATGCTCTAACACGCGTGTCCGAAAGTGGAAACTGATAAAGTTTCCGCGTGTTGCAGGAGCTGGTTGATACCCTCAAGGCACAAGCAGCCGACCCTGCAAGCACCCTGCGCTCAGGAGTGTACACACGCTCGGTGAGAAGTCTGACGCACGTTTCGAAGCGTGGTTCGTCGCAGCGTACTCTGTCAGAGACAGCACACCGCCCCACGGTTCTTTCCAAGACTGCAACCCCCATAAACAAGCCCAGCCCACAATCTGTTGCGAATGCGGCATTGCGAGCACAAGAATTTGAAAAAGAGCGCGAAGAAATGCAGCGGCTCGCGTCTGAGTGGCAAATCAGACATCTCAGCCCTCAACCCGGCTCGGCATCATCTGTGTCGCCCAAGCCCAGCACAATGCCGACGGCGCCTGTTGAAGACATTGAAGCAGAAGAAGCGGCACTTATGCGAAGGCTTGCTGAGGTGCAAGAAAAGAAGAAGAAACACCAATCCTCAGCGGAAAATACGCCGCAAATGACGCCGCAGGCCAACCCGGAGTCCAAGCGCAAAGCTCACTCCCCGCCGGCCAGTGCTTCTCCCGACGTTGGCTCAGCAGACGTGAAGGCCGCTGCGGAAGAGGTGGAAAGCAAGGAGAGGAAGATGCAGCAGGAACGCGAAGAAGCTGCGGCGTTGGAGGCTAAAAGGCTAGAGATCGAGGCCAGGATGCGCAAGCAGTGGGAGGAGGAGGAGCGAATGAAAAAGGAGGTAGAAGAGAAGCTGAGAAAGGAAAAACAGCTGGAGGATCAACTCAAGCGGGAGGTTGAGAAAAAAATGAAGAGGGAGTTTGAGGAGAAGATGCGAAGGGAGGAGATGGAACGCAATCAACTCAAGCGGGAGCTTGAGGAAAAACTGAAGAGTGAGTTTGAGGAGAAGATGTTAAGGGAGGAGATGGAGCGCAATCAAAAGGCAGAAGAGGAGAGGGCCAAGAAGGCAGCTGAAGAAAGGATTAAACGCGAGGAAGAGGAGAAGATGAGGAGAGAGGCTGACGAAAGGAAAAGACGTGAAGAGGAAAGGGCTAGGCAGAGGCGAGAAGAAGAGCTAAGGCTGGAAAAAGAGGAAACGGAGAGGAGGCTGGCGGAGGAGCGGAAGGAGCAAGAGCGGAAGGAGCAAGAGCGGAATGAGCAAGAGCGACAGCGAGAGGCTGAGGAGTTGAAGAAAAGGGAGAGGGAGAGACTCGAAGCAGCATCGGAGAACAAGAGCCAAGACGATGCAGAGAGAAAGAGGAAGGACGAAGATATGAAGAAAGGAGCCGAGGAGGAGGCTCGGCGGATAGAGTATGATCGTCAGGCAGATGAGGAGAAGCGGAGACGGGAAGAAGAGTCTTGTGTGGCGTTCAGTCCTGATCGGCAAGAACAATCACAGGAGGACAGCAAGGGGGAGACACAAGCAGCGATGCAGAGTTCCTTATCACCGTCCAAAGACTTTGAAGACAGTGCTGCAGAGAACGATAGGACAGAGGACCAAGAACTTGATAGATTAGAGCAAGATTCTTCCTTTACCGGGATAAATGAGATGGAGGGACGCAAGGAGCAGGAGACATTACTACGTGAAGAGGAGCTCAGGGCACAGGAAGAGGAGGAACGCAAGGCAGCAGAAGAGAGGATACGAAGGGAGAACGAGGAAAAGAAGCTCAAGCAACAGGAGCTGCGCAAAAAGTGCGAGGAAGAGGAGCGGAAGGCAGAAGAAGAGAGAATTAGAAGAGAGGAAAAAGAAGAGAACGAGCGCACGCACAGGCTCGAGCAAGAGGAGCAAGATAGAAAGGAGGCGGCGCGACAAAAAGAGGAGGAGAAAAAGCAAGAGACAGCGAAGAAGGCTGCTGAAGAGGACAAACGGAGAGCAGAGGCAGCGGCGTCTCCCCAGTGTGAAGCTGACAAGGCAAACACGCGGTCAGAACGAGGTGCACAGGAGGATGCTTCAGTATCATCGCCGCCAACGAATGGGCACGATGCGCACAAGGACATCCAGGATCAGCGATCCAGTCAGCGCTCCAACTCACCATCTGATTCGACAGCTGGAGAGACCTCCGGGGAGAAGGAGAAAAAGAAGAAGAAGAAGAAGCAAGATGACCTGGACGCAGAAGGACGGCCACTCTTACTGAAGAATTGCGAGATTCGCGGCGAGCCCATCGAGGGTGAAAAAATGACTGCTTTTGCCAAACGCGCCAAAAAGATTGAGGTTGGTAACATTATCTCCCATCTATCTTCTTCACCTGCACCCCTGCTACTTGTCCTTGGTGCTTTTTTTTCGTTCAATACTTGTCCTTAGTGGTTTTTTTCGTTCAAAAAGAGTGCCAAAGCTCGGCTGTGCTTTCTGCGTTAATGCTCTGCACGTCAAAGCGGCCCACGGCCAGGCGTGGGGCGCAACAGCTTTGTGAGTGTGTTTCGTTCAAAGTTCCTCTTGCAACCCGTCAGGTCACCGCAAAATTTTGTTTCTCACCTGATCTGTGATGCAGATATCATGCACATTCCAATGGTATCGAGCTTTGAATGGCAAAGAGCAGGTGATCGCAGGCGCCGACAAAGCCTCGTATGTGGTCAGCATGCAGGATGTGGGCCACCTTCTGAAAGTGGTAAGGCCGTCTCTCTTCACGTTGATTATGTCCTGCATTTTCTCCTTCAAGGTTGCACTCTTGCGCAATGTGGGAGTTCTTGGTGCTTGATGGATTTAATCATTTCGTCCGGTCAGGAACGAAGTGCATTTGGGTGGTCTAAATTTATCCTGACATCGCATGGCATGTAGGTTGGGCTGCCGATTGTTAAAGAAACGAACGAGCACGGGCAACCCGTTTCTGCCACAACTTCTAAGCCAGTGCTTCCGATGGGGACAACTGGGAATAGCTCAAATGAAGGTGACCATGATCAACCACGGCTTACAGATTGGAAAATCGAGATGAACCCTCGGCAAGAGTACGTGGATCCGATCCGCATGCACTACACGTACACGGGAGGTGTTGAAGGATGTTCAATTGTTCAATGGTTCCGAGAGGTATTTCCCCTTCATACGCATATGGGCGCTTACACATGTGGGGTTATTCCGGGCATGTGACTATACTGATGGCAAACATCAACAGGTGAATAACGAAGAGACTGGTGCTGCCGGAGAGGACGGATTTGAGGAGATAGTTCTCAAGGATCCTTCATGGTATCAGCCCTACGTTGACGACGTCAACAAGCGAATCAAACTGCTTCTTACTCCTGTGCGTAACGATGGAGTGCATGGCCCAACCTACCAGCACATCATCGATGGTCTCACTCTTCCGTACCGCCTTCAGGTTCAACATTTGCATTGCTTATTGTCAACTTGCATGCTGGCAATGCATTCAACACCGACATGATGGGGTTGGCAGGAGGATGTGAAGAGGTGTACACAAGAATTCAGATCCCGTGGTGCAAACTTTTTATTAGCGCAAGTTGACCTTGTGGACCCTACCCGCCCCCCTCGCAACATGCGCATCGTATGCGTTGATAAGCAACTCAAGGTTCGCAATGCTGATACCGACAAGACTGAGGTCAAGGTCAAATTGGGCTCTGGTTGTGTCCGGGTAAGTCTTCCTGTATGCATTGCGCAATCCCGCATTCTCTTGGAGCTACAACTTTCCGTCGAAACGACAGCATCAAATGCTGACCACTGCAAGTTACCTGAACCTGGTGCTCGCGTGCTTTTGCTTGAAACACAGGTTCAGGCGCATCAAGAGATTCAGCGACTCTTCACAGCGACTTTCACACCCCCGAAGACGAATTCCAATCCAATTACCTACCACTTTTTGGCCGACAGCATGCGTTCAAGGGACATCATTGTTCTTACATTGAGGGCTTTAGCGAAATCCGACCCCTGAAAATAGCTCGCTGTGAGAGCTGCTGCTTGATGCTGCAACACATTGATTACATTCGATTTCCTGCGTAATCTTAATTTAATTATTCAAATAGAGAGTTGGAGTTGCGCCACCGGCATCTTGGGACTACCGCAAATTCCAAACCTTTGCCTTGACGCCCTTGCCGCCCTTGCGCCGCAACAGCTCCAGACCAGGCTTGACATCTGGCACCATGTCAGGATTGTTCGGTCGATGGCATGAGTCGCGATCGAACCTCTCAGACAATGGCACGTGGATCTTTCCACTCTTTTTCGCATCACTGGGCAGACGTCCTACTCCACCTTTCTGGGTGGAGTAGGGCAGGGCAAGGCTCCTTGTGCTTGCTCCTCCATTCGCATTGATGGGCAGGGCAAGGCTCCTTGTGCTTGCTCCTCCATTCGCACCTGATGCATACATTTGAGGAAGTTACGCCGGGATCACGGTCCACGTGTTGGCTTCGCCCTACTGGCATGCGCACTGCCTGCGTTCGCAAATGAGCTCACCTGTTGGCGATGAACCATGCAATATGCCGGCATCCCAGTCAGAAGAGGCTGCTGTGTCATCAGCGTCCTGCAGACGGCACACTGTAGCCGAGGCCTGCGCGTCGGCTTGCAGCGAGCTGTCATAGTAGAGCATGGCTTGTTGATACTGTTGAAACCGCTCTTCAATCGCACGTCCCTGCTCCAAACGTTTTTGTTTGCACCAGCTGGCGTCACGTCTTGGCAAGGAAATAAACAAACATCACAGAGAGATTTCTTAGTTTGTGGGTGCCTTGGCGTGTGGCAAGTTTACACTCACAAGTGGGGATGGCGGCCGACGACCCCGGAGGCCGGACATTGGCATGGCCCTCGTTGACTGCGGCAAAGCGGCGATGCTTGCTTTGCTTCCTGCATCACGTGCTTGCGGTCCGATGCTGCTATGATCATTATAATTATGTCCTTCTCGTGCCGGAGTTGGTCGCATATTTGCACTTAAGCTCATCTCGAGACGACTCATGTCACTGACCCCCCACACTCGCAGTCGAGATGCATGCAGCTCCGCCTCAGCTGCAGCAGCTTCTGCCGCTGCTCGGGCCAGCGCCTGCTGCGCAAGGAAAATGTCTTGAGGGCGCTGCGGCGACGACGATTTGCTCTGCACCCTTTGAAGGAATCCCGTCACATCTGCCTCCTTCCCTTGATCAAGGTCTCCATTCCACTCACTGTAGTTGCCTGCGGCGTGTTGATAATGCTGCTCATGAGACGGAGACGGATACTGCTGTTGAGTCAGGTGGTGTCGAGAATGAATCTGCGGATCGTACCGACCCCACTGCGGGCCTGCCGACATGCTAAGCGAAGGATCGGCGACATGCTGCGGCGTAGCAAAGTGAACGGTCTTGTTCCAATAGGCCTCCCCCGCGAAAGACCCCCCTCTCATAGTCTCGTGCAGCTCGTGCAGTGTTGCATTATTGAGCGTGATCGGGGCCTGGGGACGATGGTCAGTAGAGGCGGGCACGGACGCGTATGGAAAATTCCTGTGACAGATTCTCAAAAGTCAGTTCCCTATCATATTTACTATATAAAGTCACTAGAGGACTTTCGAGAACTTGTGCCAGGAGCGCGGATGCTCCGTGTTTAGCGGCTGGGGTGCGGGGAGGTACACA
>Ga0315899_10004884_pt1 | contig 14473 bp, 14 predicted proteins | sample LakEriMetagenome_2_FD_203518 | JGI IMG/M metagenome (GOLD analysis project Ga0315899, IMG submission 203518) | Freshwater fungal communities from buoy surface, Lake Erie, Ohio, United States - Buoy 4 MA112 | ecosystem: Environmental > Aquatic > Freshwater > Lake | place: USA: Lake Erie, Ohio... | reverse complement strand
GAGAGGGCGCGGGATCCCGTTGTATCGGCCCGCGGGGTTGTGGCAACCAGTTGGCGATCCATCCCACGCCTGAGTGGGACGTTGTGACACCTCTCGACGACTCTAGAGAGCTGTACAACACCCAAAAAGGCCTAACCCTACTGATCATGAAGTCACGTTCATTTCGGTAGGAAGTACTCACAGACAAAATTTGCCTGGGTTAAAAAGGTATTATCTCACTGCACACGGTTGACAGGGTTCAAGGATGGGTACCGCGCGGGCAGTTTTCCTGGTTGCGCTGCTCGCGGCCCAAGCAGAAGCCGAGCCCAGTCGAGACGTACCGTGCTCGCACCGTGCCCTGGCAGCTTCAGGTCAGAAATTGCCCAGCATTGTGGAGGCACGCCTACCAGAGCGCTCAGATGCTTCTGGTTTCAACACGCACATCCTGCCCTCACAGACTCACAGAGCAACCCACTGTGTGTGTCCGCTGATTGCACGTGCCAGGCAGTCGAATCAGCAGCTTCGCCCGCTTTGCCACGATTGATGCAGGCCCGAATGCGCAAAAGGATGCAACCTCTTCTGCGTGTGAAATTAGTCGTGAGGTAAGAATTCACCACCATGTGAGTGTACTCGAATATGGTATTTTGCCCCGCGAGCTAATTACTTCCTGGTCTGCACGCAGAGGCTTGTGCGGATGCTAGAGACCTGGGCGTCTGAGATCAGCAAACTCAACGCGTCGCTTCCGCCCGACTTCTTGGACAGGCGTGCTGTGATGCAAAAGGACTGCGAGGCGGTTGCTGGTTTTGGCAAGCACATTTCAGTTGCGCTTTTCGAATACCACGCTGATTGCTTTCGGATAGTGAACGGCGGCGCAAACTGCACGCTCAAGCGCGCTCTCGGACAGTCTTGGGACCAACTCTTGGATACGCCGTTTGAGTGGTCGGGCGCGGGGCTCAAATCCTGTAGATCGAATACATCGAGCGGCACGAACGCATCGAACAGCAGTGCGCCCTCAAGCAGTTCGCAACTGAGCTATGGCGACTTCCAGGCCGATAATTCGTACAAGTGCGCAGTGTGCTCAGGAAACGACGCTGCTGGCAGTACGTGTGCCACGCCGGCGATGGTGCGGCTGACTGTTTGCCCTGCAGAAGTGTGGTGGCCACGAGCCACGTCCGCTGCCGTGGACACGCTGTCCATGTGCCAGTCAAATCCACACTGCGCCTTCCTCTGCTACGGCCACGAGGCCTGGAATCGCACGCGCATCGAAGTTGGGGAGAATGGACGCGTGGACGACCTCCGCAAACTGTCGTTGCGGTTGGGACGGCAGACGGCCCTCTTTCACACCCTTCATGCGGTCAAGCGAGTGGTTCGGCCATTGGACGAGGTGGTAGAAATGTGCGGAGCGAGCCCCGATTGTCGAGACGGGCCCCCAATTCTGGGTCGATCACAAAACACGACCACAAATGTATGCGCGCGCATCTACGCGCCAGAAAGTACGAGAGGCTGTCCAGACTACTCGCGGGTCCTCAGAGCGCTGGTGGAAGCGGCACCCGTACTACTGGAGCCACAGTACAATACGACACCGGATCAGTTTTGCGCCGCAAGGGCGAACGCGGCTGTATGCCAGAGCAAGCTGAACAAGTATATCCGCGATTGCGCCGAGAGCAAATTCCAAGGCTTCTGCAGACGCCAAGCGGAGTATCTGGATCTTAAGCGCGGAGCCCAGGCAATGAGATTCTGAATATCAGTATACGTAGATCATTATCACGTCTATTCTAGTACGAGCCTTCTGTCGACGGGACATTAGTATCACACTGCGCACAAATGCGTCGAGGCATAACAACGTGCGTGCGCTCTCTCTCCTTCTTCCTCTCCTTCTCCCTCTTCCTCTCCCTCTCCCTCTCCCTCGCCCTCTCCCTCGCCCTCTCCCTCGCCCTCCCTCCCTCCCTCCCTCCCTCAATCCATCCCTCGTTACATCCGTATATATATCATCGGCTCCTGCTCTTTGACACTAAACAAGAACAAGTTCAAAGCCTCTTCGGTGATATCCAGGCAAATTTGAGTGACTCCTAGCACACACACACACACACACACACACACACACACACACACACAGCAGCAGCGAGTCACGAACTCATCTGCCCCCGGTGCGTCCTCCTCCTCCTCCGGAAGAATTTTTGAAAGCTGCTCCGAGCCATCTGCCGCCAGTTATATGACACTGGTGGCCGAGGTCAACGCCGCCTGCGCAGACGAGAATTCATTCCTCACTTTTTCAGGCAGATCATTCTCAAAAGACTGCTCTGCAGTTACTTATGCAGCAAATATACTAGGGGCCTGACTTTCGAGAAAGTTTGTCAGACCGCGGGGGCACCATGCTGCAGATCAACTCCCTGGTTCCGTATAATGTCAGTCGAGTGAAGACAATGGACCAATGGGATGACCAGGCGTAAAACCAAAAAGTCTGCATATATTTGTGTGTGTGTGGGGGGGGGGGGTTGAGTTGTATGTGTGTGTGAGAGAGAGGGGGGGGGAAGGTATGTGTGTGTGTGTGTGTGTGTGCGTGCGTGTGTGTGTGCGTGTGTGTGTACGGAAGACCAAGATCAATTTTTCAAACGTCACCTGCTCTGTGATGTCGGTGTGACATTTATGTAGTACATCTAGATAGCACTTACATGAGTGCGCTCACGTCCCCCCCCCCCTTTTCATCATCAGTGCACCATGACTCCATACATTATGTGGGCCTATGCGGCGTTCTCTCTCTTCCTGTTCGTGGTGATCTTTGCCGTCATCTTGATCTGTCAAGTTTGTAGCGTGCAGCTGCCGTGGATGACTGTCGCTGATTTCACCACTGGTGTGTCTATTTATGAGAGTGAGTTGTGTGTGTGTGAGAGAGAGAGAGGCGAGAGAGAGAGAGCGCGCGCGCGTGAGAGAGAGAGAGAGAGAGAGAGAGATACACACACGCATGGATGTGCACACAAGAACCGAAACACACACTCACCCACACAAACACACACACCAGATATCTGCAGAGAGAGACACACACACGCATGCAAACACACACACCAGATATCTGCCGAAGCCGCCTCTTCACCTCAATGAGCATCACATGGCTGTTATATGCGTTTTACACCTTGATGACTGAATACTTCATTCATTCGGAGTCTGGAGGATATAGGTAAATTGAGTATATATATATACACACATATATATATCATAGAGTTTTTTTTACATCTTCACACCATTTTTTTTCTACTCACTTAAATACATCGATACATATCATGTAGGTACATTAGGTACAAAGATACATGTATCCTTTAATTGAGCATAGAGATTCCTTGATCTTGATGTGCGTCCTTTTCTCTCGATATTGTCCCCTATAAGCTCGTGCGTTAGTGTATAATAGGTAAGTTGAGAGTACATGTGTCGCGTGGCGCTGTGTCCTTGTATATGTCTGTCATTGTATGTCTGTCCTTTCATGTGGTGTTGTATGTGCATGCGTGATATTGGTCTTGTTGTTTTTGGGTGTTCGTGTTGTAAGTGTGTGTGCGTGTGCGTTGGTGTACACGTGCAAACATGTATATTGAAAAGTAGGTGTGCTCTTGCATTTCTGTATATAGGTATATCGAAAGCACGGGAGTATACAAGGGATTGTAGTGTAGATTTATTTAAGAGTGTACATGTGCTGTTGTATGTGTTGAACAGGTACATCCAAAAGAGCAAAGTGCCCAAGAGCATTTACTTCCTCATGTTAAGTGTCGGATGGGTTCCACATTTTTTACTCCTGCTCCAGGTGTGTCAAAGAGGCCAGATACAAATTAAAGAACCTACTGTGCGAGTGTAGAGAACGACTAGTAGATCCGCGTAAGCGTCGCATAGTGCCCTCATTTTGTGCTCTTGCTCCAGGTGTCTGTATGTGGTTGTGTCTGGTTGTGAGGTTGCGTTTGTGTTTGTATGTGTGGGCATGTGCGTCTGCGTGTGTGGGCGAGCGTGCGTGACAAACGTGCGCGCATACAGGCAAACAACCCTTACCGAAGCCACTTGATTTCGTTTACGATCACCGGGACGGGCCTGCTGGTGCAGCATGGCGTGGCGGCAACCATGGTCTATTTGAAGTTATTTCGCTTGCTCCGTGCGCCGGCTGAGTCTGACTCGGGTCTGAAGGAGACCCTTATTTTTGAAGCGATCCTCTCAGGTCTTTCCCTCCGTATGAATATAAATGTATACATGCAATATTATAATGTAGAATCTCGAAGAGATTTTCAGGTCTTCTATAGCAGGCCTATTGTACTTCCTGCTGCAGTAGGGCTCTTGCTTCTATATCAGGTCGCTTTTAACGCATGTGCTTGCCAGGTGCGCTTTGCCTAGCGATGGACGCGGCGTTCTTAAATATGATGATTGCAAAGGAATACATTTTTCGCTTCAAGCATTCCTGCCTCGCACACACGCGGGAGATCCTTAATCATCCTCGTGAGGAGCAGGCAGCCAATGGTCCAAATATTCCAAGTAATTTGGAGGCTCAACATGAGGAAGCTGGAAATGATCAAGATGTTGGAGACAGGGTTGTGATGACGGAGCAAGTGAAAATGAAGCGACAGATTGGTATTCCTATTGTCGTGCACGTCAGCTATGCGGGAGCGATGCCGACGCACAATGAACTTGGTTATTACTTCAGCCAAAAGCTGCTTGCCGGGGCGGTTCCCCCGCGACGCTTGGTGATTACCGGCCTCAAGGTTATCACGGGTCTCGGCTCCGGCCCGAGCTCCACAGGTGCATTATCTCACGTGCATCATCCAGATTTCGCCGCGCCCAGTGCATCTGACAAGGATGGGTTTAGCGTTCTCACGATGCGTCCCCTTGAAGGCCCAACGTGGTTCCAGAGGACGCTACAATTTAGCCTGTCGCCGGGGACCAGCGTGGTCGAAGTTTCGATGCTGGTGTGTGGCCCGGGTCGAAGTTTGCGGGAAAGGCGGGAGCTGTGCGACATGCTTGAACGCGAGCGTGATGCCATGCAACGGCGCAAGGATGACGCAGGTTTCGCGCACGTGCACGGGCGGCTGTCAAATTACAGAATGACAATCCATTCGATCGACGAACATTTGATTCAGCTCATGATTGAAAGACTGACGAGCTCACATTTGGTCCAGGCGCTGAAAAACTGCGCAGAGCAGCGGGGGCAGCAGGGCGCTTCTACATCCTTGACGCTGGATCAGCTGCAGATGCTGTTTGGGCCCACTTTCAAGGCACTCAAAGAGAAGTTAGAGACCAGCTCCAAGAGTTCACAAGCCCGCGCGAGCAAAGAAAAGATAGAATTGTTTCGTGGAGTGTGCATCCTCGCGGGGGTACTGATCGAGCATGCTGAGATCTTGTCGTGTCTCCCCGAGGACAAACTGCTGTCCGTACAGACGGAGATCGAAAAGCTGCAAAATGAAAAATACCAAGGTGGGGAGTCTGCTCACGCTGTGCAGAAGTTCGTTGCATCTGAGGTGTCGAAACTATTCATGCAAGAAAGGGGCTCTCTTTTGGAGCAGTTGCAGGCCCCGGCCTTTCGCGAATGGCTGCATGAGAATGAAAGCTTCATCTCTGAGCACGGTGGCCCTTTGCAAATTGGTTCAAAGTGGGAGAGGGTGCACAGCGTCCTGAAGACTGACATTGAATTTGTCAATTCCAAGCTCGCCTCGGCTCTGCTGAACAAACGACACGGGACCTTCAATAGAAAAGAACTCGACAGCTTCGGCGTGCGCGATCTGACGCGCAACAGTTACCTGAAGGCAGGCGGGCAAATTTTCATGCCAGTAGCTGGACCAGTTGTCCAGCCTTGTTTTCCGCTGACTTCCGTGTTTGCATTCTTCAACGCGACTGTGGCTGCAGATTTGCAAGCTGACGCGGTGGAAATGACTGCAGAAGGAATCATTCAGCAGCTCATCTGGGCAACTGAATTCCTTCACCGTCGAGATGACAGTGGAGATGAGGAGTCGAGCACTGCGGCCTTGGCAGTGGAGCAAGGACCTGAAAGGTCATCAGAAGCACTAGTACAGTTGCAGAAAGAATTGCCGACGCCGCCTCTTGGCGCGTTTGCCGGAAAACTGTGTGTGACTGTAGAGAAGATTGCCAACGTCTCTGCTACGGCTGGTTTTCTTGATCGATTAGATCCATATGTCACGTTGACCCTGGGCAGCCAGACCAAATGCACGAGCGTCAAGGAAAATGCTGGAGGCAACGTGATTTACCGTGAGACATGTACGTTCAATAAGTCCCTCAAGCTCAGCGAGTTGCGGGTCGTGGTCATGGACAAGGACACAATGGTTGATGACAATTTAGGCGATTGCACCATTGATTTGAACCAGGTGCGGATTGACCACGGGTTTGAGAGAGGAAACCCAGTGCCATTTCAATTTCAGTTAATGCGCAGTGGCAAGGCAGCAGGCTTCGTGCACTTGCACTTTTCTACGAGGGCTCACATCCTGAAAGCATTTCGTGCCATTGTGTGGCGGGCAGTCACGCTCACCAACAACTCGTCCTTGATATGCGATCTTGTGAACAGGCGCAAACAATCCGCGCAAGCTATGCAGGGCGCTCGTGCGATAAGCCTCGCGAATGAATCATTTGTGCGTCCTCGCGGCTCATCATTTTGTTGTCTGCCCCAAGTCGAAGCCAGGAGTATTCGGTCTCTGAGCGTACAGGAGTGTAGGCCTCGAGCACTGACAGAAACGCGTCTGTCGACACGCTTCGTGGTTATGCAACCGCCCGATCACGAAGCCCAAATAGCCGGCGCTAAGAAGGATGCCCATTCTGCCCGCTTTGTGCCCACAATTCTGTGGGTTTCGTGCGCGTTGGCGCTGCTGGTGATTTTCCGGACCTTCTTCATAAATATAATCTCTGCGTCGCATGTGGTCGACTGGCTGGTCGCCATGGCCGCATGGCTTCGTACGAGCTGCGACCGTGTTGAAATGTTTGGCAACACCGGCATGGCTACCTTCCAGTAATCTTCTCACATGTTTGCTGATCTTTCTCGCATGCCCGCTGATTTATTCACATGTCTGCTTATTTTGTGGCGTCTTTTCGATCTATGGCAGGTGCTTTACGCCCGATAAACTGCGGATACTACTCGAGAGTGAAGCTGGGGCAGAACTGCAAAAAAGCGCACGGGATTTGTTTGAGTTGGCCAAAGGAGGGGATGTTGCAGCTGCCACCAATTCGCTCGCGGCGGTTACAGAGATTGCAAAACAGGTCGATTTTTTGGCGCTGCAGCAGGATCTGGAGCGCATCAAGACTATCCTCGTCAAAGTGCAGGAGCTTCAAGATGCCTCCAAGGAGGTTCCGCCGAATGTGCCTCTGATTAAAAGCAAGGCAGATGAGATTGATGCTGAAGCGAAAGAAGTTGAGGGCAGCATAAAGAGGCTGCAACAGACCGCAGAACTTGTCTCTAAGTCCCAGAAGGACATCGCCAAGGTAGTGGGGCTCAGCGAGGAGGTGCAGCGGCGAGCGACAGCCCTTCAGCCCCTCGTAGAGCCGGTGCAAGAGATATTCTCGTGCATGGACGGTGCGCTCCAGGGATTTAACTGGACCATGGTGCACGAGATGACGGGAGAAGAGGCTGACAGCCAAAGCGATTGGCAGCGCATTTTCCTGCAAGCAGATGAGGACAGAAACGGTGTGGTCGACCGTGCCGAGTTTGCGCGCATCAATTGGGAGAGCTATGGAACTATTCCATTTGAGTTTGCTGGTATGGATCACGACGCTTCAGGGACGGTGGATGAACAGGAGTGGCGGCTGTACAAAGCCAATGGCGCAGCTGTGTCAGAGGCGCATGTCGATGCAGACAACAAGCAAGCGCAATCGCTCGAGGAACTCGAGGCCTCGCAGATAGCATGCAGGGCCTTCTTGAGGCAGCACAAGTGTGAAAAAGAGCTCCGCGAATACCTGCCGCGTTATCGCAATGTTCGTTCTGTACTCCAGCCCCTGTCAGACCATGAATGGCTAGGAGCTCTGCAAGTTGAGCCAGAGCCTGATGGGGCGCTGTCACAGGAATGCGAGCTGTATTCTCGAGTGGGCTGCAACGTTCCCCAAATGCAGTTCCTGCTGCGTAATTCCGCCGGGGACCTCGAAAAATGGAGACAAGTAGTCGACGACGGACACACGCGGCTCAATGAGACGTTAAGTTTTGTGCGCGTGAATGCTGAAAGGCTCGACAACTTTGCCACTGGGACGTTTCTGTGGTCGAGCATCATGGGTAATGCTCTTGCGCTGGTGTCTACAGTATTGCTCACCTTCCGCCTGGGAGCCCGTTTCACTTTAGCACTGGGGAAACTTAGGAGCGGGCACCCACAGGGCAAGCTGATCGCACAAATCAAACACGAAAGTGGAATCTCTGCAATCCAAATCCCCAAGCTCGTAGGGATGACTCTCATGTCCTTTTGGATTAGCTATGTGATAGCAGCATACTTTATGACGGGAGTGCTCTGTTTCCTTTTCGGACCGTGGATTGTTGAGGTTTTCCTGTATGTGGGGCAAGAAGCAATGGGGTTCGCCATTGAAACCCTCGTGGTTTTAGTGATCAGCGCTGTAATATTGGATATGGTGGTGGGTAAGAAGATGCTCCTGGGGGGCACAGACGAGATGCTACACCCCGTGCTGTGGACGTGGTACGCAGTTGTCATGCTGCTTTTTAATCTTGCCAAGGGTGCAGCTCTGGCAACGTCGCGCGTCATAATGATGGTGGTTCTCAATTGCATTCGTTTTGCTATTCTCGATGAGACCTCCTTCCCCTCCGGCTTCCAGGGGATGGATCCCGGTTACTCCGCGTTTGTTGCTAGCGTATACCACTGCAACAAGTACCGCCACCCGATCCTCACGTCTCTCTTCATCCGCCACGTAACAAAGCTGAAAGAAAAAATGGAGGAGGAAACGACAGGAAGTGATGGCAGTCAAGCTGCTGACGCGGGCGTAGGCTTTTCCGATCGGCGCTTCAGGTCGTGGCTCGCGAAAGATCATTCAACGCCCACTTATCTGGGATCTTGTTTGCGTTCACGCAATTCTTATCTTTCCCGACGCCCTGACCAAGGAATGGAAATCTATCACTCAGCACCTGACGTGGTATACGCCGAAGCTGACGGTAATCTCCCCCCATGGCCAGGCATTGAGCCAACGAAGAAGCCGCAAGATGAAATACACCCTGGAGATGTGAGAATACACACGGGGCGCAGAGTGGTCAGCAGCTTGGTGTACACCGGGATGTCCGAAGGAGAAGGGGAAGGAGGAAGCGTTGGTAGTGATAAACCAAACGAACTACCACCCCCTGGGTTGTCCAAGACTGGGCAGGCTATTGTCACGCAAATGACAGAGAGCGCACGCGTGCGCTCTCTCTCTCTTGATCCTTGACTCTCTGCAACGCCACGGCGAGATCATCGCTGGGTGTCTTTCCTCTGATTTGTAAGGGGGCTTTCTCAAGTGCAGCTGGTGCGCGGTTATTGTTTCCCGGCAGATCCTAGCTGTAACGATCACCACCACATGCGCATGCTCTCTCCCTGTTCAAAAAAGTGAATGGTGCTACAGTAAAGGGATTTATTGCCCAACGGACTTATTGCCCATGTGGCGGCCGCCGACCCAGTCCCTTCTGGGTGCCGGAAGTCGTGGCGCAGAGCCGGAACGAAGTAGTGTCCCACCTTCATGCGCGTGATGATGATCACTTGAATCGCACGCTTGCACTGTCCTTTGCCGTCGGACGAATGGCGCCAGGCACCCAAGAAAGCAGTAGCAAAGAAGATGGTAGGAAGGTGGAAAGGAGCGTGACAACAAATGAACTTATTAATGAATGAGAGACGCCTGCCGTGGCGGTAGCTGGGATTGTCCACACCACTGGAAAACCCCTCTTGTTCCTCTGACCGACGGGCACACCACGGCTGCCGCACCTCGATGCCCGCGCCGCCCGCGCCCTGCAGGGCGCGGCGACCACGCGTTGTCAGGGGCGTTGCGCTGGACAGACACCCGCACGGGTGCGGGGCACCAGAAGTGGGTTCATTTGTACCGGTGACAACGTGTAGTGTTGTATAGGGAGAGGCTGCATGCAGAATCGCTTGCGCACATCGATCACATACCGGTGCGCTCATTTTAGCAAAAATACGAAGATCAGAAACATACTAACACGCACGGTCGTCGCTGGGTTTCTGTTCCTCCTCGCCCGCCCCTCCGACCGCCCCCAGCGAGGGGACACTATAGTGGTAGAAGAAGAGCATGTGGCTAGTCCTCATGTACCGAGAGTTCGTTAGTGGGAGTTCGTTAGTGGGATTTGGCGAGTTAAGGGTAAAGTAAGGATCATTACTCGTCAAGAAAAAAATCCGTCATTCAGTAAGTCTCCAAACAACACCCTCGCGTCCCCCCCACGCTCAACCTAAACCCTACTCCGCCTCTACTCCACCCGCACCCCCGCCATCGCCGCCGCCATCTCCTCTTCATCACTCTCCTCTTCCTCGCTCTCCTCTTCCTCGATCTCCTCTTCCTCGCTCCCATTCTTGTCTTTAACTGTGGCGGATGAAGAAGAAGCAGGTCCGTTTAACTGTGGCGGATGAAGAAGAAGCAGGACACAGGCAATCCCTAGGTTCGTCCCACCGCTGTCCGGGACCCCGTTCAAGCAGTGTCGATTTGATCACTGACAGTGGATACTATTTGCAATTACGTACTAAGGATTCTCATTCATAACTGTGAATACTAAGGATTCTCATTCATAGCTGTGAATGAGAAATTCATGACTATGAATGAATCACAGATGAGAATGAGAAATTCATAAGTGTGAATGAGAATCCTTGAGATAATCAGGATTCTCGTTCATAGTTATGAATCAGGATTCTCGTTCAATGAGAATCCATGAGCACAAGTGCCAAAAGAGACCTACTAAGGGATAAAAGAGACCTACTAGAAAAATTCATAGGTATGAATGAGAATGCTTGCTCAGACCATAGACCAGTCTCGGTGTAGTGGTTTAGTTTAGTGTTGTGGTTTAGTTTGACTTTTGAGAATGTGTGCCGTCATCAACCGCACAGCATAGACCGAGGCAGGACCTGCCTCCTCTTCCTCCTCCTCCTCCTCCTCCTCCTTCCCCCGTGACAAACAGATGGAGGTGGATCTTGACATTTCAAATGCTACAAAAGATGTGTCCGTGCAAACTGACAAGGATCAGATGCAAACGGCGTGGGGGATATGGCGACACTACAGATCGTCCATATCAACAGATGGGTGTCATGGACTCCCCTCTCGGATGAAAACGAATACACTAGCAGCGACAGACCCAGCCCGGTGGAGAGCGAGCGAGATAGCACAATCTCAGAGCGAGGGCGCACAGGCCTGGCATCAGTATCGGTATGCTATAGGACACCATCTTCGTAACCACTCGCAGTCTCCATGGGACGAGGCGGCGGCGAATGTAGTCGAGGCGGCAGCTAAGCTACCACATGCGGCCGATATCCAACATCCGGATACTGACCTCAATGCGCCGTTTGTACGAGAGGAACTGTGTTCCAATCTCCGTAGACTACTGTCTGACAAAGCAACGGGACCCGACGGCCTCTCCAACAGGATGCTCCAGTTGGGAGGAGACCAGTTTATAAACCTCCTGTTCCTCCACCTAAGCGATATCTGGCGGGAGAGTATATACCCGGATCAATGGGCATCGTCGCTGATGCAGCCGCTATACAAAGGCGATGGACAAGATCGAGAAGATCCAGCGTCGTACCGAGGCATCTTCTTGTCCAATGCGATGTTGAAGCTCTTTGAAGGCATCCTAGAAGCACGGCTACAAGTGTTCACAGAGAAGGTTGATATGCTCACGCCGTCGCAACAGGGATCGCGTCCGGGTCGTCAGCGACATGACGCAATATACGGACTTTTAGCGGCAGTTCAACAACAGCGGCAGTCACCCCAAAAACCCACACAGGGAGCAACTCCGTCATTGGGAGCCTCATACTGCGGGTTTGTGGACTTCATAACGACATATCCGTCGGTTCACCGAGAAAGGTTGCAAATGATATTGAAGGACAGCGGTATCACGGGGAAGATGTGGGACTTATTGAAGGAATATATATATATATATATAATTCCCAGAAAATGGGAATTTTCTTCAAACTCTCTTGAATGGCAGGAGCAGTACGGCTTGTGCTGCTCCTGCTGCTCGCGTGGACCTTTGGCTAAAGAACATGCAACGTCTGGAACAGACCCCAGTCGCCGCCACTCCAGCGCGAGAGAGGCTACCACAAATCCTCCAAAGTCAGTGCCCTAGTACTGCAAGTACATTTACTATGTGGCACTATATCGAGGACTTTTGAGAAATGGGTGCCGTGGAATACATGCGCAGACTGACAGTCGCGAGCTCATCGCGTGATGGCGGTGGCGCCCCCAGCCAGCCTTCCTCCTGCCTGATCTCCAGCACTCATGAGTTCGTGGGCATGAATCATGAGGTTAAATGTGGACTTCTGGCTTCGCATAAAGCGGGGGGCGCCCGACAGGATGCTGATGCCGCACGCGGCTTTTACCACCTGGATGAGAATCACTGTCTGTGGCATTTGCAGCTGTACCGTGTGCGCGCTGTCTACTAGTTCAGCAACTTTCTTGATAAGATCCATTTTCTGGACACTGGTACAACTGCGCACGTCGCAGACGACCGAAAAGGTTGTGGGTTTCGACGCAGAAAGGTGCTGGCCTATCATGGTCTTTACTGCTGACAATATCTCGGATTCGACTGCACGGCAAATGACCTCGAGCGGAATGAACCTGTGACAATGCTTGTGCTTCAGGTAAAATGCCTTGATTGCCTCTTTGTCCTTGCCGAGCTCATCGACATAATCCCATATGGCTTTCAGGACGCACAGCGGAGCAATTCCTTTCTTCTCCACGGTGATGCACGCGACGCCATTACATCCAGGATCAACAACCCACATGTCCTCACTCCGGCCAATCTTTCCATCACCGTCTTCGTGTGCATCCTGGGCTGCACCCTCGCCTGCCGTCCTTGCTGCATCCTCGCCTATCCCCCCCTCCCCGCCTGCCCCCCGTGATTCGCCTTCGGCTGCTGCGCCGGTGTCTGTGCGCGGCGCGGCGGGGCTCAGGAATGCAAGGGCCATCTTGATGAGCTCGCATCCTGACTGAATGCACTTCGCCTCTTTGCCTTGATCGCACGTCACAAGGATGGCCCGAGCGGTTTCGCCACCAGCCCGCTGAAAGAGCAGCGTATGTTTGCGCAGGTGTTTTTTGAATGCTCCGCGGTGCGCCGGAATGTTCTTGTGGTCGCCTGGACCTTGCTGTTCCTGCACACGATTCACGGAAGAGGGTGATTGACCACGGTCGTGTCTGTGTCTCGGAAACATGCGCGTGGGGTGCTGAAGATTCTCTTACCACTCAGTGCGCACGCGCCTGCACTCTAGTGCGCACGCGCCTGCAGACGCGCACCTGCTTGGGCTTCTTGGGCGGGCGGTCCCGAGCGCCCTCTTCAGCGCCTCGCTTTGGCCCGGACTCATCGCCCTCGGCTTGAGCCAGCTTTTTTGCGCTGTCCACCGCCTGCTGATACAACCGATCCATCGTGTACTCCCTTGAGTGAAAACACTCAAATTTGCCATAGTATTTTCCTTTGGGCCCTATGCCCGGTCAGCGCGCCACAGGGCAAGGCGCACGACGGCCGCGGGCAGAAGGGGAAGCAGATGACGGATGGCACGAAATTGAGGAGGAGGAGCCTCCTCGCAGCGAGGCACGGCGGAAGGCCCTTTCCGAAGCCCTGCAGAAGGTTGATCCCAGCACCTGCTCCGCGGTGGTCTGTGGACGCAGCCGCGACGCACACACGCGCGAGCACACACGCACGCACGCACACGCGCACAGTAGGGTAAAACTAATCTGTCTCACGACGGTGTACAGTTTATCTCGGTGCACTCCTCGGTGCAGGGCTATGACAAGACGGTCAAGCTCTTCTCCTATGCGCTGCCATTGGCTGCGCAGGCCCTCCGCCGCCTTGCAAAGAGGTATGCATCCATACCTCATCCAGGTCACGTACATGCATCCAGATCACCGCCTCACATTCGGGTCACAAGTGATGCTGTGATGGGCCTCAGCAGTGGTTGGGTTGGCTGCAAGTGGATCTATCCAGACACGCGTGCACGCGCGCGGAAACGCACAACACGCGTGCTGTGCCACGCGTGTGTCATGATCAACACACGCAACAGGGACTGCTTTGGCTGAGGATTAGAAGCTATCGGAGGGCACTTTGTCACGTATCCCTTCACCCTAAACCCTAGCACTTTCCTTTCACCCTAAACCCTGAACACACGCAACAGGGACTGTGCTTTGGCCGAGGGATTAGAAGCCATTGGAGGGCACTTTGCCATGTATCGAATCACGACCAGATGGTGCGGTGGCTATTTTGGCCTCCCTGCTGAGACTGGTCTCCTTCCTCTCTCTCCCTTTCCCGGCCCACCCCCCCACCCACCCCCCACCCCCCCCCCCACCCCCCCCCCCCCCA
>Ga0315899_10004883_pt1 | contig 14474 bp, 10 predicted proteins | sample LakEriMetagenome_2_FD_203518 | JGI IMG/M metagenome (GOLD analysis project Ga0315899, IMG submission 203518) | Freshwater fungal communities from buoy surface, Lake Erie, Ohio, United States - Buoy 4 MA112 | ecosystem: Environmental > Aquatic > Freshwater > Lake | place: USA: Lake Erie, Ohio... | reverse complement strand
AAACAACATCAGCTTAAAGATGAAAACGGTTTGCAAAGTTGGTTCGTGCAACGCATTGTCAATTATTTACAAAGCAAAGGAAAGCGCGCGATTGGTTGGGATGAAATTCTGGACGGTGGTCTAGCTAAAGGTGCTGCTGTAATGTCGTGGCGCGGAGAACAAGGCGGGCTGGATGCGGCGCTTGCAGGACACTATGCAGTGATGACGCCCGGCAGTCACTGCTACTTCGATCATTATCAATCCGCTTATCCGACAGAACCTTTAGCCTTCGGAGGATACACGACAGTTGAAAAAGTGTACAGTTATGAACCTGTTCCGAAAATCTTACCGAAAGAAAAACACGAATACATTTTAGGAACACAAGGCAATGTGTGGACGGAATATATCCCTGATTTTTCTCAGGTACAATACATGATTTTTCCGCGAATGCTGGCCTTGGCAGAAGTTGGTTGGACACAGCCCGGCAATAAAAACTGGACAATGTTTAAAGAAAAACTTCCGATTCATTTTAGTTGGATGGAGCGTGAAGGCATTCGCTATTCGCGTGCGGTGTATGATTTAAAATTTATTCCGAAACCAAATCCGAACGGTCCCGGAATATTATTACACATAGAAACACCGGATGGTTTACAAGCGCAATACCGCATTGGTAAAGACCAAACCATGCGCACTTATGTTGAGCCGATTCCGCTTCAAGAATCTGCAATCGTTTATGCGGTTTCTGCAAAAGATGAACTGCCCGTGGGTGCGTATAACACGTATAATTATTGGCACCATCTCGGTAGTGGCAATGCTGTGACATTAACGCCCCCCCCGCATCAGCAGTATTCAAACGGAGGTGCGTTCACACTAACCGATGGCATTACAGGGAATTTACCCTGGAAAGGATCCGAGTGGTTAGGATTTTTAGGTGAAGACCTTACTGCGATTTATGATTTTCAAAAACCAACAGCTATCGGTTCTATTCGTGTTGTTTCGCTGGCCGATGAAGGTTCATGGATTCACGGACATCGACCGGTACAAGTGTTCGCATCGGAAGATGGTTTAACGTACAAAGCGGTTCGTGTAAAAAAGGTAAACAGCGGATTTGCACAAACGCCTCCATTGCAGGAAGCATTTTATCAATGTCAAGCCACAACGCGTTATTTAAAAGTTGTAGTGCCCAATTCAGGAATCATACCCGATGGAAAACCCGGAGCAGGACACCGCGCGTGGTTGTTTGTATCGGAAATTATAATTGAATAATTAATCGTCGGACAACATCACTTCCCAGTAATCACCGGAATAGTCAACCAGAATCTCGGAACCGGGACCAATGCTTTTTGTCGCAATGATGTACGGTTTCTTCTTGATCACTTTGTATTCGGCATTGTTCTTCAAGCCGCTTACATTTTTTCCGGGACCATTCGCATCATTCGCGTAACGTGCCAACGCGTCCAAGGTATATTGTGCATCTACACAATTCGCGTCGGTAATGTGAAACACGTAGCGTGCTTCCTTCAAATCATTCTTATAGCGCTTCATGATTTTCGCCCAAGTCATCTTCTCTCCCTGATACTCCACAATAACATCACCTTTACGAATTCGCGATGTAGTGAATAAGCCTTTTCCGGCGCCTTTAATTCGGGACTTTTTAACGATGAGCATAAGGTTGATTAGATTAGAATAGGCGGCAAAAATACGCGCTTAGAGTATGCGAGGAACGGGAATGTAAAACTTTTTTAACCGAAGCGAATTAGCAGCACAGAATGCAGTATTTTTAAAACATCATGATTCTCGAAATAGCAGCATTTTCGGCAGGAGCAGCAATCAGAGCAGCACAACTCGGAGCGCATCGTATAGAGCTGTGTTATGGTTATTCGAACGGCGGTCTTACACCAACCACTGCTGCATTGCGCGCTGTAAAAGACTCCGTCGATATCCCCGTGTTCGTTATGATTCGTTGTCGTGAAGGAGATTTCACCTACACTCAAGATGAAATTCAACTCATGCAACATGAAATTACAGCACTGAAACATGCCGGTGCAGACGGATTCGTGATTGGTGCCTTGAATAAAAACTCCACTGTTGATGAACAGGCGATACAACACTTGTTGGAGTGTACTAAGGGTTTGCCCGTGACTTTTCACCGTGCATTTGATGCTGTGCCGCACCATGAAGAAGCGTTGGACGTGTTTATTCGATTGGGAGTGCAACGTGTATTGACTTCAGGTGGCGAATCGAATGTGGATAAAGGAATTTCCAATTTAAAAAAGTGGAACGAATTGTATTCCGACAAAATCATTCTACTTCCCGGTGGCGGTGTAACTTCAAAAAACATTTCCCGTATTAAAGAAAATATTGGCTGTAAGGAATTTCATTCATCTGCAAAAGGCGCAACTATAGCAACTGCTTTCGGCAGTAATATTGAACCCGATCCTGAAGAAATGAAAATATTACTTCACGCCATTCGTTAAATCCATTTATGCGAACGCTTCTTATCATAGCAGTACTACTCTTGTTTCCGATAATTACCGAAGCGCGATCGGAAGTGATATTAACTAACGGATGGCAATTCAGAGAGGTGAATAAAAACAACTTTCATCCGGCAACAGTTCCCGGTTCGGTATTCATGGATTTATTTCAAAATAAATTAATCGAGAATCCCATCGAAGGTGTACGTGAAAATGATTTGCAATGGATCAACGAAAAAAACTGGGAATACCGCACCACCTTTACCTGTAGCAAAAAGCAACTGCGTGAAAAATTTCAGGAATTGATTTTTGAAGGATTAGACACCTATGCAGAAGTTTATCTGAACGACAAATTGATTCTTACCGCAGAGAATATGTTTCTTCCGCATCGTGTATCGGTGAAAGGAATTCTAAAAAAGAAAAACGAGCTCCGTATTGCCTTCTCTTCAGCCACTCAAAAAGCAAATGAACGAGCACAAAAAGTGGCTTTCAAAAATCCCGGAGGTAACAGAGCCTTCGTGCGCAAAGCTCAATATCAGTTCGGTTGGGATTTTGCACCTGCCTACACGGGCGTTGCTATCTGGAAACCTGTGCGCCTTAATTGTTTCAGTGAATTTGATATCCGCGACTGGACAATCGTGTGTACAGGAGTAGATAATGGCGTTGCAAAAATGTTGATGACAGGAGAAGTATTTCTTCCCGGAAACGGAACTATTGCATTAGCAATTACCGGAGAAAATAAAACAGCGGGAACATTGGCTGTTGGAAACAATGCGGCAGAACCTCGTGTTGTCGGATTTATGCAGGAACTTGAAATTCCTGATGCAAGTTATTGGTGGAGCAACGGTCGCGGACAACAAAAGCTATACGCGTTTGAATGTGCGGCATCAGGCAAAAAAGAACAAGTGAAGTTGCACCGATTAAGCGGGGTGCGAACCATTCAATTAGTCACTCAAAAAGACAATATCGGTGAACGATTTTATTTCCGTTTAAATAGTGCACCGGTATTTATTAAAGGTGCCAACTGGAGTCCGTTGTCCATGTTTCCTGGAACACTCAGCAAACCCGATTACCGTAAAGTGCTTATTCCTATTCGTGATGCGGGTGTAAATATGTTACGTGTTTGGGGCGGAGGCATCTATGAACACGATGCATTTTATGAATTGTGCGATTCACTTGGAATTCTTGTTTGGCAAGATGCCATGTTTGCTGGTGCAACTGTTCCTTCTGATTACGCGCTATTGCAAAACATCAGAAACGAAATCACCGCACAAGCTTCACGATTGCGCAAATACACGTGCATGGCCCTATGGTGCGGGAACAATGAGATTTCCGAAGCATGGTACAATTGGGGCTGGAAAAAAGAATATCAACTTTCATCAGATGATTCTTCCTTGTTGTGGCGCAATCAGCAATACGTTTTTGAAGACGTGATTCCAACCATACTAAAAGGCATGAACACCACTGTGTCGTATTGGCCGAGTTCTCCTTCAACGGGCTGGGGACGTCCGGAAGCGTACAAGTCGGGAGATGTGCACTACTGGGGCGTTTGGTGGGGCGAACGTGACTTCTCTTCCTTCTTCGAATTCACCGGACGTTTCGTAAGTGAATACGGATTTCAGTCTATGCCCAATCCTGCTGCCATTGCACAATTCGGACCTCTCTCCGACTCTGCAGCGTATCATGCGCATCAAAAACACCAACATGGTTATCGTTACATGAATCGTTTTGCGGATCAACATTATCCAAAAGCCAACAGTCCGGAATCGTATCATTACGTTACGCAACTGGTACAACGCGACGCGCTGCAAACAGCCATCTACGCGCATCGTGCGGCACAACCGCGTTGCATGGGAACAATGTTGTGGCAATGGACTGATTGCTGGCCGGGCGTTTCCTGGTCAGTTGTAGACTACAACCGCCAACCCAAAGCTGCAGCATATCAATTGAAAAAATGGTACGCACCACTTACTATAATGCATCGTCTTACAAATGATTCGTTGTTCGTATATCTCATTAACGATGATACCACAAGTTACAAAGGCATGATTACGATGCAATACAAAACCTTCAGTGGTGAAGTGATCAGGAGCCTTGCAGGAGTAAATGATTCCAAACGCGGCACCATCAATCCGGTGTTAAGTGCTAGTCGTAAAATGTTCAGCGATACATTGGCACCTGAAAACGGTTACATCAAACTTACATATAGCGGTAGCAAACAACCAATTGTATCGTATGTTAATCTGAGTAAAACCATGAACGTCGGGAATACAGATGTACTACCGTATAATATTTTGGGTCTTACTTCGGGAGAAAAAGCAGGGACCTACATTTTGTCGGTTGAAGCAACTACGTATGTGCGCGATTTTCTGGTAACCAGCACCAACACTCAAACTACTTTCGACCAAAATGTTTTAACCGGAGAACGAGGTGACCAATGGAAAATCACGATTCAATCACCATTATCATTAATAGAACTTCAGGAAAGTCTGAAATTCTTTAGTGTGAATCAGTTGAATTAAACCGACGACGTTGCACCAATAATGCGGACGCAAATAATACGAATCCTGCTGCACCAATCCACCAAAGCCAATTTCCGGTACCATCATCACTTGTTTCGAAACCTCCTTTGTGCCTTTTCTTCTTCCACTGTTGCGCAACACTCACGCGACCTGTTGAATCGATGGCCAACACCTCCAACACAAAATCGTTACTTCAAGTAAAGTATGTCAGTGTCGGACCAAAAAGCGTATCTCCAATTTTTTCCGCACGAACTTCACGCATCACAAGACGACCTCTTCCTCCCGGCAAGATATATGCTGAATCCTGCTTCACCACAGTCCAATAGTCCTCACGATCCAAACGAGTCACAATTCTCCACGCAGGGAATGCGTTTACGTTTTTAAAAAACATGTGCGAGGCAGGTCGGGCGAGCTGACCAACAACATCAGCTTGTACATGTAATACCGGAAAAAAATGCAAGAAGTACAATTATTCGTATCATGAGAATTCGCTTAATACGGGAGATTAAGCATTTATCGTCGAACCTTCTTCGTAAGCCAGGTTCCGGCATCGATATACCAAATCAACTTGGCCGAAATATTATTGTTCTGCGGTTCACCGAAAACATAATTCAAATTATTGATATAGGTTCCTGCCAAATCGTTTAACGACGAGATGATTGAATTTTTCCACATGATCGTCAATTCACTTCCGGGCGAAAATTGCCACACATAGATCATATCAATATTAAACGCATTAAAATTCACGTTGGCATCAATATTCAAATCTCTGTCCTCTACCCGACCGCGTTCACTCAGCACATAATACTTGCTGTAATTCGCTTCCGACCAGTAATGCCGCACACGTAACATCAAGCTCATGCGATTGGTGAAAATGTAATTGGTAGTTAACATCGAAGTCACCGTATTCAAATCACGAACGCCCATGATAATATCATCACCAATGCGCGTTACAAAACCTACGTTATCGGTTTTCTTTTCGTTCTCCCAACGATACACCAAAAACAACTTATCATTAACACGCCAACGCGGAGAAATAGCATATCTGAAAATGGTTCGATCCCGCTCCATGTATATTCGATACGTCGTTGAAACATCCAATGCGAAAGGCTTTCGGTAATCGGAAGAAATAAATCCTCCGCCTTCGTAGTTCTTCGGATAAATCAAATACCTGCCCGGCGTACGCGTTTCGAAAAAATCGTAACTGATAAATGGATTGGTGTAAAAATTCAGTCCAACCGTCAAAAAATTTCGGAATGTGCCAATGCTTTTGCCGCTAATAGAGAAAAACGTATTCGTATTGGGCTGACACATGAAACCCTGATTGATCGTGACATCATTAAACAAACTCACAAAACGTTTAAAGGGTTTATAAATATTGTACGCATTACGCAAACTAAAATTGTAATAATTCGTGCGCTCGATAAAACCCATGTCGGTTGGATCAAACGTGTTACTCACCAACGTGTGCGTTAAATCAACCAAATAATTCCCACTCACTTTTCCACCTTTCACCTGATAACGGTATCCGTTCTTTGTGGCATCCGGATTCATCACTGCACTCCAATCGCCGTGACCTTCTACCGCCCAGCGATTTTTATTATTCGCAGCACGAAAGTTGATGGAAGACACATTAGCATCACGCACAGTACCGTTACGAACCACGTTAGTATTCACCAATCCGATGTAGGAATTCTTTTTTAAAATCTGATCGACAACCAACACGTTGTAATTCACCAACGGCTCCGTTTGCACTTGCCGCGCTTCACCGGTATTAAAATTCTCAATCGTAGCAAAAGCCGGCGCTGTGATGGAATTCAAAAATCCTACTCCGAGATTGGACGGTGTACGTCCCGTTATTTTAACGGAATTAATCACACGAGCGGTAAGCGGATTCATCACAACAACTTCACCGCTATCAAGACCTGCGTAAGCACTGCTATAGCCGGAAGGTCGCGCACCAATGCGCCGCGAATAAAACAAATCGTACTTGTTAAACAATTCCGTTCCTTCCGTAAAGAAGTAACGACGCTCATCAAACTTAATTTCAAACGGAGAAAGATTGAGTACGAGATTATCACTAATGGCCTGCCCGAAATCGGGAATCAAGGTCATGTCCAACGTAAAGCTTTCATTCAACCCATACTTAATATCCATTCCTCCATTCGCCGTGTACGCATTGGAACCGTCGTAATTTTCTGCATAGCCCGAAACGTAGGGCAATAAGGCCAAACGTATAGGCGATTGAATAGCAGCAATTCCTGAAATATCACCGGCCTGATTCACAATTCCCGAAACCGCAGGATCCACAGTATTCCACCAACTCGTTTCCCGATAACGACGTGTATTACGCATGAGATTTACGCCCCATAACATTTCGTGTTCGGCAGGAAAACGTAATGTTTGATAAGGAATTTTCATCTCCACCGTCCAACCTAAACTATCAATACTCGTTTCACTCATCCATAACGCATTCAAGCTCGCGTCGGTTTTGTCGAAATTATATCGCGCATCGGTTTGCACACCGGCCGCGGTTACCACAAACCAAAAGGCATTGCGACGATCGTGATAGGTATCGAATAAAATTCCGAATGCATCCGTGTTGTTCGTGTATTCATCTCGCGGTCCTAACTGGTGGAGAATACTATCCGGTGCCGTATCGTACATACGGGCAAAAACATAAATCGCTTCATCATCATAAGCGATACGGACTTCAGTTTGTTGTCGCGCCGAATTACCGGGATTGGGTTGAATTTGCGTAAAACCACTCATGGGTTGTACGAACTGCCAACATTCATCGGCTCCTTTCCCATCGATGGTCGGAGGACTTACCAAACGACACGCTTCCGCATGCTTCACTGTTTGAGCGTGAAGCACCGGAGTTAGTATCAGCAATAGTATGAATAAATACGTGCGCATCGGAGCCGCGCAAAAGTAATAATTACAGAATGGAAACAGGTGACGAAACCGCACGTTGTATCCGTCGTTTACGATTCCGTTTCGTTCGTATCCTCATCACCAACATCCAGAATTTTGGACGAATCAGATGCAGGCAATTCCTGCACCTGACGAAGTTTGCGTTCAATACTTCGTGTACGCACACCGGTATTATCCAGCTCTTTGGTGGCAGCAACTAACTTATCCCGTGTTTTCTCGATGATGCTTCCAAACTTCCCGAATTCCGTTTTCACCGCACCCAGCAAATCCCACACTTCACTGCTTCGTTTTTCAATGGCCAACGTTCTAAAGCCCATTTGTAAGCTGTTTAACAAGGCGCTGAGCGTTGTCGGACCTGTAATGGTAATCTTATATTCTTTCTGCAATTGCTCAAATAATCCCGGAACACGAAGCACTTCGCTGTATAAACTTTCGTACGGTAAAAACATAATGCCGTATTCCGTGGTATTCGGAGGATCGATGTATTTATCCTTAATGTCTTTCGCATTCTTTTTAATGCCACTGACAAAAGCCTTGCGGTACTCTTCAATTTTTTCCGGATCGCCTTTCTCGTAAGCGTCTACCAAGGCTTCATAATCTTCCTTCGGAAATTTGGAATCTATCGGTAACCACAATGTCTTCTCCAAATTATTTCCGTGTGGCATCTTAATCGCGAATTCCACAATAGCACCACTGCCTTCTTTGGTCTTTACGTTTTTCTCGTATTGCTCGTTGGTCAATAAATCTTCAATGATATTTTGCAATTGATATTCACCCAACACGCCGCGCGATTTCACGTTGCTCATTACCTTTTTCAAATCGCCTACACTCACGGCCAGCGTTTGCATTTCACCCAATCCTTTGTGTACTGCTTCCAAACGATCGCTCACTTGCTTGAACGATTCGCCCAAGCGTTTCTCCAAAGTTTCATTCAACTTTTCATCCACCGTCTTGCGCATCTCATCCAGCTTTCCTTCTGTGGTCTTCACCAGTTCCTGCTGACGTTTTTCCAAATCGTCGAATTTCTGTCGTTGCAAATCGTTAAACGACTTCACACTGGCTTCGAAAGTTTCACGAAATTCTTTCAGATTTTTAGCTAATTCTTCGCGTGAAGCTTTATTCGAAATTTCATTTTTCTCCATCAACAACACCAATCGCTCGTCCAACGTTTTGTTCAACTGCTCCAACAACAAGCGATTCTGTTCACCAATCTTAAACAACGCATCATTCGTTTCCTGCTTAAATTCTTTCAGGGCCACATTCAATTCTTCCCTATTGGATTTCGATTGTGCCGCATATTCTTCGCGTGAACCTCTGAATTCCTCGCGAATGCTGCGTTCCATACGTTCCAGTTGCGGTTGTAAAGCAGCGGCGGAATCATTTCCGTTCGTGTTCTTTCTGAGCACAACAACCAGTATCACGATCAGCACTACCAGCACTAAGGTGATTAGAATAATTTCCATCATAATGAGTTATAAAGATACACCCTTAATCGTAAAACACCGTCGCAGGAATACTACCCGATTTATAAATAACTCCTTAACTTTAATCATGCCTGTAAATAAATCTGCCATGCGGCGTTACCTTGTTATTGACGCTGCATTGAACAATAAATATCGTCCATATCCCGACAAAGAGCGACTGCTGGAACTGATCGAAGAAAAAGTGGGACAAATTTCCGCCGCCATGGTAGATAAGGATATGCACTCCATGCGCTTCGACGAAACACTCGGTTTTTTTGCACCCATCGCATACAGCAAAAAACACAAAGGGTATCATTACACCGAATCTAATTATTCCATCCTGCAACATCCCGTTAGCGAAGAAGATATTGATACACTTAAAGATGCCGCTGCTACACTCGATAACTACAGCGGATTGCCCGTATTCGCGCAGTTTCGGGACTCCATCCGAAAAATCAATGAAAAGTTAAAATGGTCGGAAGGTGAAAAAGAACGCGAACTGGAAAAAATCATTCTTTTCGAAAGCAATGATCAGGCTTCCGGTGTGCAATGGATCAGTGATGTGCTGAAAGCGATTCGCAGTCGCACTGTATTGGAATTTACCTACGAGAATATTTATAAAAATACGTTCAATCGGTATCGCATTCATCCGTATCTATTGAAAGAATATCGTTCCCGCTGGTATCTTATCGGATGGAGCCCGGAGAAGAAAGACATTCGCACCTTCGGACTGGATCGCGTTACAACATTGGACAGCACCAACGACTCCTTCACAAAACGAAAAGATTTCGAACCGGACTTGTTTTTCCGTTACAGCATCGGCATTACCGAACATCCGGAACAACCCCAAACAATTGAATTGTGGTGCTCTCCGATCCTTAGCAAATTGTTATTGCGTCAACCCTTGCACGCCACACAGAAAAAAGTCAAAGAACAGGAAACAGGCACTACATTTAAATTTCGTTTGTTAATCACGGAAGACTTAATTCAATTGTTACTCTCCTACAACACGCACGTGCGCGTCCTGCAGCCGCAACCGCTCCGCGACGAACTGGTGCGACGCCTTCAGGCTACGCTCGATCATTATCGGTAATACGCGTTTTATATTTTTTAAACGAACGATTCACCACTGCTTCCGTTAACACCGTCGAACGCTGCAATCGTGTTTTATCCCGGTGTAATTGTCCCAACAAATCGTCGGCCCAGCGCAGGTATTCTCCCACGCCGGGCAGCGACTTGCTAACCATGGCAAACAACAAATATTCCGGAACGCTATGTTCACTTTCTGCATGCACATTAACATGTTGCGCAAGAATTTTATACAACAACCGACGCGAAGGCAATGTCCACTTTAAACGCAACACACCCGCAGGCGAAGCACATAATTGTTCCAACACGTCCACATACACATCGCGACTGCCCAGCAACGTTAACTTGCCTGCTTTCATGCGTGCACGAATAATCGGCACCCACACATCCTTCCGGTCCGAACGATCAAATGCATCCACTACCAACAACGAACACAACTGCAACGCATCGGCATCTGTTACAACAGGTGTTGCTGCATTTACAGAACAAACTGTTTCATTTTCGTAACGTTCACGATACAACGCCGCCGCGCCTAATAACGAATGCGTCACTCCGTTGCCCGCGCCTGCTTCCGCAATAATTAACGAATATGCTTTACCGCGTTGCAACACCGCATACCGAAACCGATCAATACCTGAAGAATCATCCTGATAAAATTGCTCCAACAAAAATTGATGCGTAGGAACTTCGTACTTCATCAGTTCAAATAAATTAATGATGCACTGACATCCGCCTGATGCATGCCTTCACACAATTGCACCGGAGCTACCCAGCTGCCGAACGAATTCTGCAACAACAAAAAACTTTTCGGAGCCGCACTGCGCTTCACACGAAAGGCAACAATTCTACATTCGGGACGTTCGGTAAATAAAGTCTTCATACGAGATCAGTTTGATGAAGACAAAGAAAAAACCGCAGAATGTAACCTATTTACAAACTGCGGTTCGGTGTAAAATATTTTAAAACTTATTCCTCATACTCGGGCACCCAGGCATTAAACAGAGCCGTTAAATATTCATTCTCCTCGCGCGTAATTTTATCGTCCGCCTTTACCAACTTCACCGCAAAGTCCAGGAAATGATCGCGTTCTTCCGGTGTGGAATCTTCATAAAAATCGTTCATGGCGGTAATGAAATGAGTCATATACTTGTCTTTCGACAAAGAAGCCAACGTATCAAACTCATCATCCAAATTCACGTGTATCGGAAAATTCTCATCCAGATAACGAATGATCACTTCTCCTTCCGCTACCGGAAATTCACCATCCACCTGCGACAGAATCATCAACAAATGATAACCTGCAATGGGTTTATTCAGTTTATGTGCCATACTGAACTACTAATTAATGAAGTGAAGGTAATAACAACGACGTAAATATGACCATTGCGAGGCAAATATAAAATACTCACATGCATTCCTTTTCCATACGAGGCTACAACTTTTTGGTGTAAATTTCCGCATCAACAACTGATCATTACATCGCATGCATAAAATCTTCACTATCGCCCTCCTGTTGTTGCACGGGGTAATCGGTGCTCAAAACAGCGCTCCTGTCGTGGTTCCTTATCAGACGCAGCATACGGAATGTTTATCCGACGTGCATCGTGCGCAAATCATGAACACACTCGACAGCATACGCGTGCAACTGTTCACGGAACAACTGCTGCCTCCTCCGGATCAAAATGCACTGGTACTTTTTGCCTGGCCTTTGCAATTACGCGCAGGTGTGAATGAATACGGTTATCATTCCATTTCCGCTCATGTGGATCATAATCCCGCTTTCCCGAATCAATTGACCGACTACAATTGTGGACAACGCACGTACGACACGCCTTCCGGCTACAACCATAAAGGCACCGACTATTTCCTCTGGCCCTTTGCCTGGAATAAAATGGACAGTAACGATGTAGAAATTGTTTCTGCCGCTGCTGGAACCATACTCTACAAATCCGACGGTAATTTCGATCGCAGTTGCACATTTAATAATAACAATTGGAATGCTGTTTACGTGCAGCACAGCGACGGTTCTGTAGCCTGGTACGGACATATGAAAGCGGGAACGCTTACTACAAAAAATGTAGGTGCGTCGGTAGCGCAGGGCGAATACTTAGGCGTAGTGGGCAGTTCGGGCAATTCAACGGGACCGCATTTACATTTTGAAGTGTACGACTCAGGAAACAATCTTATCGATCCGTATGCGGGTACATGTAATACCATGAACAGTGCAAGCTGGTGGCAAAATCAACACGCATACTTTGATGCCGCATTAAATCATATCTCTACCAACAATCAACTCCCGAATTTCAATCCCTGTTCTGCACCGGATGTGAAGAATGAACAAAATTACTTCGGTCAGTTGGATACCATTTACCTCATGTCGTATTACCGTTTTTTGAATACCGGCGATTTAATTACCGTCAACATCTATCAACCCAATAACACCTTATGGTCAACCTGGTCTTGGAACAACACTATGCCCAATTACAATGCCGCGTATGTGTACTGGTGGATTATTTTAGGCAGCAATGCGCCGTACGGGCAATGGAAATATGACATTGTATACAACAACCAAACCTACAGTCATTTCTTCTACATCGGCATGACGGCACAGGAAGAAACAGACGCTAACACTAACGTTCAGGTATTTCCTAATCCAAGCTCCGGCCAGGTTGAAGTTATTTTAGAATCAACAACACCACCCACACAATTCGAATTGTACAATTTGAACGGACAATTGTTGTACACTCTTTCGCTACAATCCGGCCGCACCACCTTACCGCTTGCGGTACAGTCAGGTTTGTATATGTACCGCATCACGAGAGGTTCGGCACAAGTGATGAAATCGGGGAAGTTGGTGATTGGGGAGTGAGGGGAGTGTGGGAAGATGAAATTCAACTCTACTAAAATGTTACGTAGAAGTTTTCACCGCATTCGAGAATATTCCAACGTTTTATTGAGACCAAGTCGATCGTAAAGTGCAAAAAAAAGCAGAACTCGTTTCCATCGCTCTCGCTCTGTACACTCGTTCTGCTTTTTGTACCCGAGACGGGACTTGAACCCGTACGGCATTACTGCCAAGGGATTTTAAGTCCCTCGTGTCTACCAATTCCACCACCCAGGCATGTTCATCTGATGATGAACGAACCCCAAAATCGGGGTAAAAAAAAACCTCTCATCGAGAGGAAAAAAGAGCGGAAGACGAGTCTCGAACTCGCGACCTTAACCTTGGCAAGGTTACGCTCTACCAACTGAGCTACTTCCGCTAATTATTACAAAGAACGTTTCCATTCGACAATAACGTCTTGTTGAAAACGGGTTACAAAAGTAACAACCCAAATGAATAATGCAAAATAAATATGGGTTTTTATTACCCTATAAGTCAATCACTTGCCTCCAACCAGCTTCTTGATCTCGTTCAGCTTCATCAAAGCCTCTACGGGAGTCAGATGATTGATGTCCGTTTTAACCAACTCTTCTTTGATCTGCTCCAGAACAGGATCGTCCAATTGGAAAAAACTTAATTGCAGGTTTTCGTCCTTGCCCGTTCCGGTTTGATGCATGAGCTGATCACCGCTATGCGACTGCTCCAACTGCTGCATCACGGCCTTTGCACGTTCAACCACTACACGCGGCATACCCGCCAACTTCGCAACGTGAATACCAAAACTGTGCTCACTTCCACCCTGCTCTAACTTGCGGAGAAAAATAATTTTACCACCCGACTCCTTCACACTCACGTTAAAATTGCGAATGCGCGGAAAGGAAGAAGTCATTTCGTTCAATTCGTGGTAATGCGTCGCAAACAAGGTTTTCGCTTTGTGCTGCTGCTGCTCGTGAATAAATTCGGCAATAGCCCACGCAATTGAAATACCATCGTACGTACTTGTGCCACGACCAATTTCATCCAGCAACACCAAACTTCGGGCCGACAAATTATTCAGAATGCTAGCCGTCTCGTTCATCTCCACCATAAACGTTGATTCACCGGACGAAATATTATCCGATGCACC
>Ga0315899_10004882_pt1 | contig 14476 bp, 20 predicted proteins | sample LakEriMetagenome_2_FD_203518 | JGI IMG/M metagenome (GOLD analysis project Ga0315899, IMG submission 203518) | Freshwater fungal communities from buoy surface, Lake Erie, Ohio, United States - Buoy 4 MA112 | ecosystem: Environmental > Aquatic > Freshwater > Lake | place: USA: Lake Erie, Ohio... | reverse complement strand
GTAGTGCTGACTATTTCAAGAGTTAGTCTTACGTACCAATTCTTTGAATTACCAATAGAAATTGGTTCAAGGTATGGGTCACCAGCTAAAATAAGAGCTGCTGGTGGAATAATAATATCTGGTACGTGGTCGTATGCAGAATATTTTGTGTTATCTGTAATTGCTGTTTTAAGCCCTGCACGTAGCGTACTAAGAGGCATAGTTAACCTACTTGACTATTAGAGTCAATATATTTGCTAATTAAACCTGTAACTTTGTACAAAAGGGTTCTGCCCATTCTGTATGGTGCTGGGGTGTAATCAAGAGCTTGCTGTGTGCCACCTGCAGCTAGTCTTGATTGGAATACGTCTACAGCAATTTGTAGCACAGCTTCTTCTATAGCTGCTACGCCGTTGTATTGTGAAAGGTCATTTGCTGCAGCAATTCCATTAGGTATTGTGTTATTAAAATCTTCGTGAGGTGTAGCAGCAGCTACAGTTATCTTGTAAGTGTATGGGTCTATTATTTCTGTTACGGCTTTATTGCCGTTTATTTTGGCTTCAACGCCTGAATGGGCAACTGATTGTCCTACATAAAATTGGTGTGGTCTAGTTGTGTGAATTATTGCTTTAGTTGCTGTTTCGTATCTGTGTTTATCTATTCCAACTTTCCATTGAATAAGAAAATCACCAATAGCGTCTTCTGATGTGTCAATGATTGCGTTTAATGCTGTGTCGTCGTAAAGAGTATTTGGAACGCCGAGTACAGCTCTTAACTGTGCTGCTGTTACTAATACTGGCATTTTATTTCCTCTCGTTTAGGGTGAGGCTAGCCACAGGGGCGAGACTAGCCTCACGACTTAGTGGTTTATCAGGACTTGTTAAACCAGTTTGCGCCAGCTGCAATTTTTGTAGCTAGTGCGCCATAGCCGTAGTAGTTTACGTCTATTTGTCCTGTGTTGATTACGTTGGTGCGTAGGCTCAAACGTGGGCTTTCGTACCAAGTGTATGCATCTGGGTTTACAACAGCCATTGAGTAATCTGCTGTTCCGTCTCCACCTGAACCTGTAAAGTTACGGGATACATACAAATCTAACCCTGCAACTGTTCCTCGTAATGATTGTGGGCTTACTGCGCCACCTGCATTGCTTGGTTGTGATGCTGTGTAGATTGGACGGCCTGCGTCGTTGTAGCCCATAATGTTACCCCATTGTTCAGGTGTAACAATAAGTGCGCGAGCAAATCCAAGTGATGCTGAATAAACTGCTGCAGCTGCTGATGACACGTAAGCAATTAAGCCAGTTGAAGAATTTGCTTGACCTGTTGCGTTAAGTGTTCCTGTACTTTGCATTGCTGTTCCAACAAAAGAATCTGTTGCTTTAGCATATGCATATTCCATTTGACGAACTAATTCATCAAAAAATACTGGTGAAGAACGGTCTAACAATTCAACTGACAATGTTTGTTGTCCACCAAATTTTTTAACTGCTACAGAAACAAAAGATGAAGCTGTGTCTGTTTCAGACATTGCGTTTGCTTCGGCAACTTCTGCAACTGTTGGTGCTGTTGTAATTTTAGGAATTTCAAAGGACATTCCAGAATTTGGAAGTGTTCCTTTTGAAATCGCATCTATAATTCCTCTATCTGCGTTTGCAATTCCGTTAATTAGTTCGGTTGATTGTGGTGTTGGAATAAAGGCTGCGTTGTTACCTGTGGTATCAGCTGCCATTACGTATTGACGTGAATCTTCGTTTCCAAGTGCTGCACGAATGTTGTGTTCTAAGTATGAACCTTTAGAAACAATTGGGCTTCGTGGTGCTGTGAAGATTACAGGACGCGCGTTGCGTTCTTGGGCTTCAACAGCTGGAGCTGCAACTTCTGCTGCAACTTCCTCTACTACTTCTGGGGTAACTTCGTTTGACACGATAGTTTCCTCGCTTTCTGTTGGTTGTGAAGTGTCTGCGCTTGCAGCTACTTCTGTTATTTGGGCATATTCGCCAAATGCTGGGAATGTAACGTGTGAAACTTCTCTTAGAGTTGCTTCGTTAACAATTACTTGTTCACCTTTTGTTACATAGTCGTCAATCATTGCGCCTACGCTAAAGCCAGTTCGTAAACCCTCTTGTGCTTCGGCTAATGCGTCGTCTCCTGCATTGGTTCGTGCGATTTTGAATGTTCCGACAATTCCTTTGTCGTCTTCTTCATATCTTGATAACTTACCTATTGGTCTAGTCATATCGTGTTCGGTAAAAAGTTTTATACCCTCACCGATTTTTAATGAGCCTTGTTGAAAAACAACATCACCCATATTGGTATGTCCTACCTGACCAAAAGGAACAATAACGCCTGTTAATTCACGTTTTGATGAATTAGCTGCGATAATGTCGGTTGAGAATTTAATAAAGTTATTCATTTATCAAATCTTCCCTTTCTCTTGCTTCCTCTACTGTCATTACACCAAGAGGAATAAGTTTACTGTAAATGTCTGCGCGTTCTTGTGCGCTTGGTGAATAAAATTCTTCTAAATTGTATTTTACTATTGAACCACGTGGGGTTATGTCGTTATCGCTAAGTCTTTGTGTAATAGAAGTCATTAAAGGACGTAAAGATAAATCTATAAGGCTTCGTCTTTCAGCTGTAACGTTTGAATAAGTCATTGAACCACCTGCGTTACCACCTACATAGTATTCAGGAAGATTACAAGCCCTAGCAATTTCGGAAGCCATATATTGACGTGCTTGGTTTAGCGTTAATTGTTCTGGGCTAAATCCTATGCTTTGAAAGTCGATTGTGTCGTTTACAAAAGCTGTGCCACGTGTTTGTCTTGCTTCTTTCCAAGAATTTAATAGGGCTGTAACTCTTTCGGCTGGCATTGGCAAGTTTGATTTCAACACAACGTTAGGTGTTGGTTCGTCTGCAAATCTTTTAACTGCCTTTTCTAAAGCTAGTGCCGTAAGTATTGTTGTTCCTGCTCTTACAAGTAGTCCCTCGTCGTAACCAGTAAACGGAATAAGTGAACCTAAACCATTTTCGGGTACACGATTGCCGTCTACGCTGTAATAACGTACGTTGTGTCCAAGTGAATCTAAAGTTCTTGTAATACGGCTTACTGAAATCCATTCAGCAGACAAAGGTCGTCCGTCTGTGCCAAGTTCAAGTGTTCTTAAATATCCTTGACCTGTAAATAGTAAATCTTCTGCAAGAAATGTATATACAGATTGTCCAGTCATACGTGGGTCTGGTTGTCTAATAAAAGGTGGGGTCGGAACTTTGCTGTTGTTTGATTCGCGTCTAACTTCTAAAGGTAATGAACCGATAGTTGCACAAATAATGTTTCTAGCTCTTGCAACTGCTGGTACTTGCATAGCTTGTGCTCTGGTTACAGCTGATAAACCAAAATAGTCAAAAGGTTGGGCGTATTGTTGATAATTGTAAGGCGCAACAGCTGCATCTACTTTGTTTACGCTGTCGTCTGGTGTGACACCAAGAAGATTTTGAAAGAAGCCCATAACTTCTAATTCTTTACCAAATCGTTATAATAGTCAAGCACCTAAGCAACTACAATGTCTTGGTTTGAACCACGTATGCCGTACTGTTCGGCTTTGAATACAGCTAGAACCATTGAGATAGCAGCTGTTGATTGTTGTCGTCGCATAATATACCAAGCCCCAGACTCGTTTGCTTTTTTAATACAAGAATTAACGCTTGCTGTTAAATCAGGTTGATTACTATGAGCAAGTCTACCACCACTCATAGCTGACAATGTTGCATCACAAGCCTGGTAGTAGTCACTTCCTTTAATGACTTCTGCGTTTATGCCTGCTTGTCTTAGCTTGGCAACAACTGAGTCACCACTAAACCTGTTAGCCACTATTGCTTCGGCGTTGTAATGTTTAGCCCACTCTGAAACACGTCCAGCAATTATTAAATCATCTATTGCGTATTCTGATTCAACACATTCCATAAGACCTACAGCTATTGAACCATCATCTAAGACTTGTGTTCCGGTTAAAGCCCAGCTTGTTCGTTCTGGTGATATTTCTAAACCTAACCAAGTTGGTCTATCTGGTTTAAGTTCAAGTATTGGTTGCATACAACTATTCCAAGAACCAAGTGCCCAAGGGCTGTTCATTGTTGTTACCCACATACTTAAACATTCGGTCATAAAGACTTCTGTGGGGTCTGACATTCTGGCTTTGATTGCTGATATGTCAATGGTGCGTCCTAGTGCAGGGTTTGCTTCTTTCCAGCCCTCTATGTCGTTTAGTTTTCTGTGTGGTGCTGCTGACCATTCCATAAAGTTAATATCATCATTGGTATTTTTTTCGATTTTTTCTAAAGCACGCTGTCTGAGATTGTTTAGTACAACGCTTTGGTGGTCACCTGCGTTACTGATAAAAAATCCTTGAGAATTAGGGCGTGCTTGCATTGTGTAAGCAAGAGCTGAGTATGCGTCAAAGTTTTTATGTTGTCTTACTTCGTCTAGGTAAACTACGTCTGAGGATAAACCTCTAGCTGCGCCTGCTGTGGGTGCAATAATCTTGTATCTACAACCTGTGCCTTTGATTTCAATTTCTTCACGACCATTAGCTCTGGTGATGTGTTTAACTTTACGTCGAAGCCAATCAAAGTTATCTACAACCTCAATGACTTGACGGAAAGTTTCCAAAGATAAATCTCTGTTTTGCGCCGTAGCCACCTGTAGTTTTTCGTCCCATAGGTAAAGCCCAGCCAGGATACGCATACGTAATAAATGTGTTTTACCATTTTGTCTAGCTGCAATAATCAGGTTAGTCTTATGTTGAAATGAACCATCTTCTTTAATTTTGCTTGACTCAAGAATTACATTTTCTTGCCAAGGCAGCAAAGGCATACCAATCTGTTTGGCAAACTCTACAACTTCGTGACCTTTAGTTTGGCTCGCTATTGGTGTGGTCTGTAGTCTCGGTTTTGAATTGCCGTAATGCTTCAAGTGGGTCTTCACCAACTTCTAGTTCAGGTTTTTCTTTACGACCAAACAAGCTAAGCCCATACTTATCTAAAATCTGTTGCAACTGTCCCATATACTTAACTTCTTCAATAGGTTTAAGTGTTCCACCATCAAGAACACCAGCTAAAGTAAACGCCATAGCCATACCAGCAGCATCAAGGTCTGTAATCATTCCCTGACGTAACGCTTCAATATGTGCCCTATCTAATGCTGGCAGAATTCTGTGCTTTTCTTCTTTAATCATTACAACTAACTCCTTTAGGTAATTCAAACGGCGTTTTAAGTTTTTTTGGAGAGAAAGAAGTGGCAGGGGTCGGTGCTGTCTTATCGTGCTCAAAAAATCGTATCATTTCTCGTTCTTTTTTCTTTCTTGCTCGTTTACGATTGAATTGTTGTTCGGTCTTTGAGCCTTTAGAGTAGTTGCAATGTGAGCAAGCAGCAACGAGATTACTGAGTTCATCTGTGCCCCCTTTATCGAGGGGTGTGAGATGGTCGACCGTATTAGCTGTAGGAATTCCACAGTAGTAACAGGTGTTGTTGTCTCGTTTAAGGACGAACGCTCTAAGCTTTCGCCATCTTGTTGATGAACCATTACGTCTTATTATATCCATACGTTTATAGTATATCTGTTAAGAACCTTTGAGTGTTGAAGTACAGAGAACGGCTTAATGATTAGAACCATTCTCTTAGTATGAACCCCTGAGGTTTCGTACTTTCAAACGGACGCGTTATTTATTATTCTGCGTAGTCTCGCCATATCATCACAAACTTGTTTAACTACCAGGAGACTCGTTGATAGTAGCTTGTGATGTCGTAACTTCTCGTATTGTTACACGCTATGCATAGTGGGCATAGTTGTTTAAGACCCTCTAACGGCCATTAAATTGCTTACTAAGCAACCCTCAAGTTAAGGTTTAGAGTTGGCTTGAGCGACCAACAGGTTACTTATATCAGTAATCGTTATAGTTGTCTATCCTTGGGTCTTGAATCATATCTTCAACTATTCTTAAATTCTCTTTACGTGCTAAATCACAATCAACTTCAAATTGGTATTCTTCTAGCTTCTTTTTATCTTCTAAACGTTTCTGATAACACTTAGCATCACGGCACGCAACTTCTTTACTGTTATCGTAATCGTAATGATAATGCAAGTATATGACATTACTCATTTTCACACTCGTGTATCAGTTCTTTGGCAATCATTTTGTGACAGCCTTTACACCAAATATATGTAGCCATTATTTCAGATACAACTTAATTGCTACAGCTAGTGACGCAACACTTATAAACGCACCAGCAAATAGACCTACAATGAAATGTTGCATTATTTAATTCCTTTCATACAAGTTTTACAATAACTAGCTGCGTAACACCAACCACCACAATTAACGCACCTTGATATAAGTTCTAACATACGCTTTCACCCACTCCCAAATCTGCATAATACCAAGAGTAAATATCCCACCAATTAACAAACTTATTACAGCTTCTCTACCCAATGGTGTTCCCACTTATTGCCCCTTTGCAATTTCGTCGTATATTTCATCTAATCTTCGTTTAGCTTGGTCAATGTCAAATTCGTCTATCTGACGACTTATATCTTTATATATTTCAGGGTATTGAAATTTTAACAATTGACACATTTTAGCTTTTCTTGTAACTTTTCTAGCCATTTATTGCCCCTGTCTTGACTTAGTGTTTTTTTTCTACTATCTTTCTTGCTTCTTCCATATCATCACGATTATGAAAGTTTGATGCCTTGTTGAGTAAGTCTTGTGAAATTGAGAGTCTCAAGACTTGCTCTAACTTGTATACGTCTTGTGGTTTCATTCTGCCCCCCTTTCTTAGTCTTATTGTCTCATATATAACACGAATAACACTAAAAACATTCCCAGAAACGCTGTAATGACTTCCACTTATTTTACCCCCATTTTCTTTGAACATTGTGGAAACGCTCTAGCAAATCCTTGCTTCTTTACGAGCTTCTGTGCGCGTAGGAGTTGTTCACGCACAGATGCCCGAGCAGGGTCACCAGTTCCCCCGACATACACCCAACTACGATTATCAAACTGAAACAAGCCCCTGTACTTGCCTGTTCTGTTAATCGCTTCTGGATTTAATGACGACTCACAAACGGCTATTTTCCGATAGTCGCTTGGTAGTAGCTCAACGTCACTAAAATATGGGTTCATTAAAAGTATCTCTAAAATTGGTCTGTCTTCCAATCTGCAGCTGCCATTTCAGCCTGTTCGTGGCTTGATGGAAGTCTAGAAGCATTTAACCAGGCACTAAGGTTATCTGCCAATTGCTGTTGATTATCTAATTGGTTTTTAACAATTGTGTATGGTGCAAATTCTAGCTTAGAAAACTCCTGTTCCTTACTTAGGAATTGCAGATATTTCAGTAGTTTCTCTTTATCCCAGTCAGTATAGATACGCTTACATAAAGAATGCAAGAAATTTACTTGCTTTTCTGTAGCAACTCTATAAGACCCAAAATAGCCCATTTCTAAGCCTTGTCCTTGTCCTGATATAGGCGCAGGGGTTTCGGGGCTAATTTTGCCCTCTATGGGCTTTTTAGGGCTATCTGGTGGGGTTTGCCAAGGGTCATTTTCTGGGTTCACGTTACGTTGTACTTCCTCTCTAGAAGCAATACCTTTAGTAACAGCAATTCCTAGGGCAGCTATTGCGCGACCCCAGGCCGACGTTTCCAATACCATAAGTTCAGAACCTCTAGCAAAACCTTTCGCAGGAACACGTTCCCAAGCCCAACCTGTTGCGTGATTTAATTGCTCTCTATCTGGGTAAGCAAAGGCTTCACCATAAATAAAGGTTTCGCCATTAAATTCCAACACGCCTCGATATTGAAAGCGTAATACTCCGTTTGGGTATTTATCGTAAAACATTTGTATTCTGTCTTTAACTTCAATGTAGTTTTTTAGATAATCCATTTAATTAACTCCTATAAATAGTCCTTGAAATTCTTGCAATTGCGCTAGCTTGTTTTCACAATCACATTCCTTGAACGTGCATTGGGTTTTGTGATAAAAATACATTTTGTGATAAGCATCAGCTATTAGTTCTGATATTGGATACCAGACTTTATCCATACTGCCCCTCTCGTTAAAACGAGATTAAGGCAAAGGTGCGTCAAAACACAGCATTGAATTATAACAATTTGATAACGGCTTTAACGCCAGAGTTCGCCTTCGGCTATAAATGAGCCGTCTTTGTTAAATGACACAAGTTCGGGTTTAACTTGTCCGTCCTGTTCGTACACGATTCCAAAACCTGCCGACCAATTCGCTATATTTTCTTTTAAATAACTCATTCTTTTAATATCGCAAAGATGCCCAACTTCAACACCTGTAAGTGTAGTTTGATTGCCCCCAAAGCCGTATGACTGACGCAGGATTCCTTGACGATGCGTATGCGAGCAAATAACGGACTTATTAGTTTTTATAGCTAAATTGAGAGCTGTAGCCCCAGCTTGGCTAAAAAGGCGATTTTCATCTCCGTGAGCCAAAAGCCAGCCTTTAGTAAATTCTTTTAATGACCTGTTGTATGTGATGTTTATGTCTTTGTCGTTGTAACCTAAAAGGTTTTCTATTTTGATTGCATCTATGACAGAAAACGCTGGTGCAAATTTTGATATGTAACGTTCTATTCTAGCTGTGTGATTACTGCGTTGCATAATGAAAGGCTTACTGCGTCCAATAGCACTACGGAATTCTTTGAGTAAGCCCTTCAAACCAATTATATTCTTTTGTAACGAACCTTCAAACTCCAGGCTTGTTCCACGCGCATAAGTTGATATTGTCTGTGCATCAAGCTCATCTCCGACACACAATAATTTATCTGGTTTAACGTAATCTATGTAATCAAGTAAAGATTCAACGTATTGCTTTTTAATGTATGGGTATTGCAAATCTGAGATTACGACGTAACGTTTAATAGTTACCTCTTTCGTGTAGGTTTCTTACCTAACTGTGAGTTAATACTATCTATAGTACTACGAATTTTAACAACATCTAACTGTAGGCGTGTCACTTTATCTGACAAAGAACTTCCACCATTAGGAAACAATTGTGACTTCATTTTAATAATTTCTGCAGTTGCCTTAATAACCAAAACAAGAATAGTAATAAGCAAACCAATGATGCCAACAAGTTCATTTATCATTGTCCGTCAAACCACTCAGGGTCGTAAAAGTCATCATCTTCATCTTCATCAGGTGCAAGAGTAAACTGGTATTTTTCAGCTGCATAGTTAATCATTCCAAAAACTGAATGTTGTGGCATATCTGCGTTTGATGCAATCTTAATAGTTTTCTTTTTACCATCAAAAACTTCCATAACGCAAACAAAACCCGTTATCAGTTTTCCGTCTTCGTGAGCTGTATTGACAATTCTTACAAGTTCACTAGCCATAACATCAGGTAGTTCAATTGTTTGCTTTTTTGCTTTAGGTTTGCTCATATTCCAAATGCCTTTCCGTTAAGGTCGCCTGCCTTAGTAAAGGATATATGCAAATGCGATACGTGAGGGTTAGACCCTTTGTAGACACGCCAAGCCCAATTCTGTCGTGGTGAAGCTATTCGGTGCTGGTGAATAATGTAACTAATTCTTTTGTCGCCCTTGAGTGCTATCATCTTTATATTCTCGGCTAATAACCAGGATTCTTTAGATGAGCCTTTAACAAGGTCTGAGTCAATATCTATAGCACGAACCCAACCTTGTTTATCTGGGTTGTGGTCTGACTTACGTGCGTTGTGTGCTGTGTCGCCTATCCAGCCGTCTGAGCGTTTATCTCGCTTAGGGTATTTGGCGTTTATTTCAGAGCGTAATTGCTCAGCTGCTTTACTTAACTTTGGTTTTGGCATTTGGATTCATCGCGCCCATTGAAGCAGCTACGACAGCACCAAGTACAGCTCTGTAATCAAGGGCAAAGTCTGTGGCTTGCCAAGCTGCTAGGAAAGCAATTGCAGCTAAAGAAAATTGTTTGTGGTTAAAGGATTGCATCTAGCTCTTCTTTTGTGAGTCCTGCTATTTCACCAAGTTTTTTAATTGCTGAATCGCGTGCATCTTGTTTGGCTTTATACTCGGCTTCAAGTAGTGCTGAGGATTGTGCTGTTGCTTCTCTGTCTGCAATAAAAGCATCTTTATTTGCGCCAGTTAATTCAATAACTTGGTCGCCATCTTGAATTAGAATCTTATTTGCTGTAGCCATACACGCTCACTGTTCCTGTTAATGTTCCACCATCTGGAAAAAAAGATAATGCGTCATAACTTGTGTTTGCTTTATACATACCAGTAGTTATATTCATTTCTGCGTCATAAATATCGGTTGAAAAAATAGAAGTTCTTGCACTCGCGAAAGGTGTTTGTATCCAACCGTGTAAATTGTGACCTGCGGTTTTGCAAGCACCAACAGAAAATTGTGTACCACCAGTATATGAAGTGTAATTACCTATGCCACCTGTTGAAGGGTTTCTTGCGTCAGTCATTTGTGCATAGTTAGAAGCAGTTTCGTTAACGCCACCAACTCTTAATCTAACTCTAATTGCACTATCAATTGAAGAAGTGCCATAAAAAGTGAAATAATAATTGTCATAAGTTGCATTAAAAGTTCCAGCAGCCAAATTTACTGCTGATACTGCACTAAAACTAGTCGTATTCAGTAAAACCATTCCAGCCTTTTTAGTACCAAGAGCTGTGTTCATAGCTGTATCTATGTCTTGACCAAGCGTGGCAATAGCCGTAGCGCCGTCTTTAACAAGGTCTGTGCTTTGAGGAATATCAAAGCCATAATTGGTCGTAGTAGTTGCCATTGTTCTAGTTTATCCTTTTCTTAAATAACGTCAAGCCAACGAGTAGCATTATCTAGGTTCTGCCATTGAATAGCAGAGTTGTAGTCTTCCCATTGTACATCAAGGGTAGAGTAAATTGCGTTAGAAACAGACATAGTAAGTTCAAGGTTTTTACGTCCAAGTGTCCAAGTCCAACCCTCAACAAAACCCTCATTGTAACCCTCAGGTATTAAACCTACTGGGATATTGTCTAAGTATAAAAGGGTATCCATTGAGACACCTAAAAGGTTATCTCTAACAGTATTTGTCATATCTGAATGAGCCAGGTTAACTGTGACTTCTTCTAATGAAACTTTAGGTGTTCCTCTGTAATTAACAAAATTTGTAGCTTGTTCTGTGGCGTCTACTGTTTGAGCAAGAATCGTAGACCTAACTTCTTCTAATAAACCATAAGCATTTATTGAGGTGTCATTTTGTGCTGCTACTTCCAAAACTGGGTCATCGTATTGAATTACAACGCTGTTAACAATATCTGCTGTTTGTAGTCTTGTTTGTATATCAGCGTTTACAAGATTAGCGTCAAGTTCTATCAAGTTGGTTGTGTAGTTTGCGCTTCTTCTTTCAGCATCGGCATAACCAATTGAAAATTCTGGTGTGTCATATAAATACCCTAAAGCTGATTGTTGTGTAATATCTGTTAAATTGTAAGCCTGTTCTACTTGTGCAGGTCTTGCAAGCACTTCATAACGTCCTGCGTCAATTGTGTCTATGCCTTGAACACCATAGTTAGCCCAAGTTTCAGTTGTAAAATCATTCCAAGTAAAAGTGTTACTTATGTCTTCCCAAGCAACATACAAAGTTTCTTCAAGGATACGTGTAATACGTGCGCCGTCTAATTCCTCTGGGTAAGCAACAGAACCAGCGTAACGTTTAACAAGTAAACCAAGTGCGCCAATAGCTTGTATTTGTAAAGTGTTAGGTTTACCACCTAAACCTGCGCCCTCAAATCGGTTATAAACACCTGACACTTCACCAGTAAACAACTTAATAAAAGCACCTGTTGAATCAGTAACTTCAATTAACACTGTGTCTAGTAGTTCAACTACTGGGCTTGTTCCATCAAGGTTTAATAATTCAATGTTACAATAACTTGGTTGAGTTGCTTCAAAAAAATCATTACGACCATAAGTAATTGTGCCGTCTTCTAAAGTAGCAGAAGTTTGTACAACTCCAGCAATAGTGACCCTATATGTTGGTGTGTAAACTGTCATAGGTTTATCTGAAACCGAAGTTAAAAGGTTTTATACCTGTTGTTTTAGCAGCTGTGTTTTGAACTTTTGTAATGGTTCTAGCTGTGGCTTGTGGGTCTATTGCACCTTTAATGTTGTTATATATATTCGTAACTGTGGCAGCAGGTCTGTTAAACACAGAATTAGGGTTTGTGGTTTCTGGCATTAGTCCAGGTAGTTCTATTCTTCTTTGTGACTCTGTTTCAGCAAACCTTTGTGACAATTCAACAAGTTTTGTAAAAGGGCTAATGATTGCGTTAATGATTTCTAATAACTTTGTTAGATTGTTAATAAAACCAGTCAAGCCTTTTTCACTATTTGCTTCTGTAATCCCAACGTTTAATCCTGCTAATTGAATTGCCATTTCTCTTAATGCTGCACCAAATCCGTAACCTGCGTCTTCAGCACTACTAGTTTCTTCTTGAAACATTATAAAAGATGGAACAACTGATTTCTTTTTACCAGTTAATCCAGCAATAATTCCTTCTAATGCTGGAACAAGGCTTTCGGTTGCAAATTTAGCAAACTTTTCTAAGATAGGTAAAAGAGCTTGACCCAAACTTTCTTTGGCTTCATCAACAGCAACTTTAATTCTACCCATACGACCAGCAAAAGTATTAGCTGCTACATCTGCTTGACCAGCAAAGTTTTCAGTTAATTGCCTTACGGCTTCATCAAAACTAATAGTTTCTTCTTTAGTAACCTTTATAGTTTTGCCTTGTTTATCAACTGTGTCGCTGTATTTACCTGAGGCTTTATCTAAACTTATTTGGGCACGCTCTACAGCGTTTTGTGCTTTTTGGGCTTCAATACTTTCTGCACCATTTTTAGTAATTGCTTTGTTTAATCTTTCTTGGGCACTTGCTAAACGAAGTGAAGCGTCTTCGTTTTTAAGTTGTGCTTCTTTCAAATCTGTTTGAGATACTTTAACTTTTTTGGTTATTGTTTCACTTGTTTTGAGTTCAACACCCAGGTTCTTTAATGCTTTAAAATTGCCGTCTGATGCTTTGGCTAACGCATCTGAAACGCTTAATAAATCTTTACCTGTGCCAGCACTAATGTCTAAAGCAAGTGCTTGTAATTTTTGTGCTTGGGTTAAATCTTTAGTTGAAACTAAAAGTCTTTGTAATGATGGTCTTAGTTGGTCATCTGCCACGCCAGTTGCTCTTGCTGTTTTGTCAATAAAATCTTCTGTGGCTGCTATTTGTGCATCTGTGGCTTTAGTTGTATTACGTAATGTTTGAGCAAGACTTGCTTGCGCTTTTTCATCTTCAATAGCTGCTTTAACAGCATCAACACCAATTTTAATAGCTGCTGCGCCGGCTGCTGCGCCAAGGGCTGCAAAAGCCAAAGCACCAGCTTTTAATGCGCCACCAAGTTTTTCGCTAAAACTTCTTGTTTCTTTATCGGCTTTATCAAGTCCGTCTATGAATTGTTTAGTGTCAGCAAGTAACGCTAATTTGAGTGTCCTAATGTCAGCCATTATAAACCTGCTTTCCAAGCGTCTCTAATTTTTTCATAACCTGCTAACCACTCTTTAGCAATTGTAGGTTGAAATCGTGACATAGCACGATACAACCACCAACCCTCTTTACCACCCTTGCCAGAGCGTCTAGGGAACTGTTTATATTGCTTTGACCCGAATTCATTACCCATTATCACATAACCAGCACTAAAAGCACTAGACCCAACTTTTTGCCTACCACCAATACTAAAACTTGGGGCTTTATCTGACTTAGATATTTTAATAGATTCAGCAACAGCTCTAGCTTGTTTAACGTTATATGGTGCGTTATTTGCTGCACCTTTAGCATAATTAGCACCACGTTCAGCCAAATTTTGTGCAATCTTTTTCATATCGTTTTTAGCAATATCGTCCATTTTACTAAAAGCACGTAGCAACCCACGATAGTCTTTATCAACTTTAACTAATTGAATTGCTTTAGCCATTAGCTTGCACGTTCAATATGTCTATAGCCGTAGCCCATATTTCGGGTTCGGCATTGAGCCAATAATCGGGTGTTATCCCAGTTGCTATTGCTAACTCGACTGCTATTCGCCCAAGACTTCGGGCTTGGTAAAATTTGCTGTCTCAAAATCAGAAGCTGCAATATCGGTAACTTTACTTTTCCAGGTGTCAAAGTTCTCGACTTTTTTAGTAATACGTTGTTGAATTTTGTGAGCCAAAAATAAAAGAAGTGTATTACTTGGTGTGCTTTCGTCAATAAGTATTTTAACAATTGACTTACTGTTGTAAAGTTCTTTTTCTGCAAGTGAAAGTTCAATTGGTCTTGTCCATTCTTCAAACTTCTCACCTGTTTCTAATTCCCACGTTAATTTAAGTTTAAGCATTTGTGTGCCCCTGTTCTGTTTGTTGTTGTTATGCTGTTAGGTCTTCGGTTGGTATACCT
>Ga0315899_10004880_pt1 | contig 14476 bp, 13 predicted proteins | sample LakEriMetagenome_2_FD_203518 | JGI IMG/M metagenome (GOLD analysis project Ga0315899, IMG submission 203518) | Freshwater fungal communities from buoy surface, Lake Erie, Ohio, United States - Buoy 4 MA112 | ecosystem: Environmental > Aquatic > Freshwater > Lake | place: USA: Lake Erie, Ohio... | reverse complement strand
GTAAAACCAAAGGTTGGCGGAGGAATAGATACTTATATATTATTGACTGCCTCCGGCAGGAGGTCGCATTCGCTCCCAAGGTAATTAATGCGCCGTAGGCGCAATCAAAGGTAATTAATGCGCCGTAGGCGCAATCATGCATGGGCGGAGGGAGGGGTCGGAGGGGTGGGCGGAGGGAGAGGGGGCGGGTTTATGAAGCTTATGAAGTAAAAAATTAAAGGCAAAAATTACGCTGTCTTTTGCTTCGCCGCAAAAAGAATTTATTTTATTTTATTTATGATTACATGGGAAAAAAGAAAAAAAAGCTCTGCTATTTAGTAGTCCCGTGAATGCTGTAAATGTGTCACAGCACATTGGAAACATTGGCGAGAGCACCTCTGTAACAAAGTTTGGATTTTTTTTTTAGAACAACTCTGCAAACAAACCCAGCATGCTGTAAATGTGTGACAGCCGCACTTTATTGTACAATATCAACGTGAGTAAGTGAAGCGTGTGTGTAAGAGAGAGTGTGTGTCAATGAGTTCACGATAGATGTCCTGTGAACGCGGGGAAAAAGGAATGTTGTTTGAGAGGAGTGTGGCGAGGAGGAGGGGAGCGTGCGAAGGAGCGTGAACTGGTGGAGCGACAGCTCGTGCGACGACGCCACTGCCGTCGATATTCAGGTTGATCCTCAACGCCGCTGTTTTGGCCGCCGACTACATAGGCGCGAGACTCGCGTCCATCCTCCTCCTCCTGCTCCTGACAGCCCCTTCTCCGACTTTCCTGTGCCTGGTTATGCCGTGTCTCCGTCTCCCAGGGCAGCATTCTGAAGCCTCTCGCGTCCCTGTCAAGCTGGGACCAGCCGGCATCGGGGGCCTGCTGCGTGGTCCACACAGTCTCCCCACTGAAGACGTCAGTAGTATAGATATGAAGCTACTTTGTATGCCTCCCGGGTCCCTTTCTTGAGGAGGGCGTTGCTGATCTTCCAATCGACATGCTGCTGCTGGAAGCAATTTTGATTCGTAATATCATACCTATATGAGAGACAAGTTGCATTGTGTGCGGGAGCACAAGACTGTCTCGCTGGCTTGCAGTCAAAGAGACCTAATATCACAGTAAAAGAGACCTAACATCGCAGTAAAGAGACAGTAAACGAGACCTAATATATTATGTGGAGCGCGAGATTATCACGTTGACGTGCGACGAAAATTTTCGTCTTTCCGATTGCGGCTCGCGGTGTCCCGAGTGCCTCCACGATGGGCACTGGTATGATATTAGGTCTATTTTCCCTTTGTAGGTCTCTTTTGTAGGTCTCTTTTGACATGTAGAAAGAGGTAATATAGCTATTCAGCGGCTCGCTTGCGGTGGCCCGAGTACTCGGCCTCCTTGATGGGCACTGGTATCTGAACCAAACCCTAAACCATAAACCATAAGCCCTCAACCCTGAACCGAGTGCCTCCATGAGGATCACTGTCGTCAGAAACTGTACACGATCTTTGATATTAGGTCTCTTTTCCCTTTTGTAAGTCTCTTTTGTAGGTCTCTTTTGACATGTAAGCTCCCCTTTGTAGGTCATGAGGGACACTGTCGTCAGAAACTGTACACGATCTTTGATATTAGGTCTCTTTTCCTGCGATATTAGGTGTATTATACTGCGTTAACAGGTCTCTTGTACTGTCTCTTTTACTGCGGTATCACATCTCTTTTACTGCTGTATCAGGTCTCAATTACACGATATCAGGTCTCTTTTTACAGCGGTATGACGTCTCTTATACTGCGATAACAAGTCTTTGTTACTGTCTCTTTTACAACGATATCAGGTCTCTTTTTACTGCGGTATCACGTCTCTTATACTGTACGAGCGCGGAATACACTCAATGCCCTAGTGAGAGAGAGAGAGACTTGCCAGTTCGTGGATCCCTAGTCACCTGACCGTGGGCAACGGCCCTGACCTTGAGAGAAACGCGGATGTTGTGTGTGTGTGTGTGTGTGTGTGTGTGTGTGTGTATTATGGCGTTCTCCCAGGGGATGGACGACTGGCGAGTGCACGAGGGCAACACGCACGTGGGCGGAGGCAAGGACGGCGATGGAGTCACGATCAAGCATGATGTTGGCGCGCGCTGGCCGACACATCAGGTCTCTTTTGCCTCTATAGTAGGTCTCTTTTGCCTCTATAGTAGGTCGCGGTCTGGCCAACACATCAGGTCTCTTTTGACATGTATTAGCTCTCGTCCACACGGGTACTAGAAAGAGACATGTATTCGCTCTCATTTACTGATGATGCTGGCGCACGCTCGCCCACACACATCAGACCGGAGAATCAGACTCGCGCCTCTCCAGGGTGACACCGTAGCAGCACAGTGGCAGTAGCTCCCTTGTCCCTTGTCCCTTGTCCCTTGTCCTTCTCCTCCGGCAGGACGCGAGAACAGAGAGAGCGCGCGAGAAGGAGTTTGGCGAACGCGCACGAAAGAGTAAGGGGGGAGTAGTGTTAATCAAAGAGAGGGTAGTAGTGTTAATCAAAGAGAGGGTAGTAGTGTTCATCAAAGAGAGGGGAGTAGTGTTCTTCAAAGAGAGGAAAATAATGTTCCGAGTCATCAAAGAGAGGGGAGTGGTGCGGGGAGCAATCTGTTTACACACAAAATAATACATCCATTGCGTATGACATGTATCCTCCTCCTCATATCAAAACCATGTGAGATCTGCCGTTCTTGCTTGCCGTGTTCAGGTGTGTGTGGCGCGTCCTCCTTGAGTACATGCTTCAAGTCCGAGAGCACCTCGAGGGCGACAGACAGCTTGGCCTTGATGTAACCATCATCGGCGTATGCTACGGCGCACGCGTCTTGGTGGTGCTTGTTGAGGGTCCGGCCCCACAAGTGATGGATTCTGAAACAGAAGACTATCATCTCGAGGGGATCTCCTTGCTGGCCGCCAGTCTTGCCCCAGGCGTCAAGCACGTTGCCAAGATAGTCGAAGTAGCGCAGGTGTGTCTTGGTAGTGCGCATGGCCTTGAAATACTGAAACGTGTTGCGGAGCTCTTCACAAACAGTCTCAATATTGTCACTCTCTTTAAGTCCGCATGCGTAGTCACAGGAGGCCTTGCCTCCCAGGACGTCAAGGGTTAGCTGGCGGCACAGCACGTTGAAAGCGTTAGAGATGTCCAACTTAATAATTACGGCGGCCAAAGAAAAAAAAATTCGGACTCGCAAAGTCGCGAGTCCGACTTTGCTCTTCAGTCCATGATAGAAGGCCGCGCGGCGAAAACGGAACTTGTCCGAGTTGTGTTGCGTGGCGATCCAATGACAGTGAAGTGCGCCTCGGTCTCCCGGTGGGAGAGAGAGAGAGAGAGAGAGAAGTTTATTGACAATCAAATAGATGACTGAAGGTTCGGTAAGTACAACGCCTCTTGGGGTGTTTTTTTAAATGCCCCATCAGCCCCTTGTGTTTATGATTGCGATTGTATTTGTACATAAAAAGAATTTCGGCGTTTTAAACGGCTTATTACTAAGGGTATAAGGGACATAATGAAATGTGCGGGTCTGCGGAGGCTTCCGAGCTGGCTAGGCAGTTTACGGTCTAGGGTTTAGGAACATGTGATGTGTACACACAAAAGGGTCGATGGGCACTGGACCCTAGGGACAATCGAATAGCGGCTCTGCTCTATCATTGAAAGTCTGTCTGTCAGAAGTCTGTCTATCTATCTATCTAGCGATCTATATCATTTGGGCCAAAAGTCAGGCGTGACAAGAACATTGGCGTCACCCTCGCGCTCCAAGGGCGTCAGTTCGTGCGCGTCTACGACCACAAAGCGGAGGACAAACTGCCCCTCGAGTGATCCCACATTGAGATCTAGGCCAACGTCGCTGAAAGATGCGCCTCCTTGCTCCTTCACGTCCACTAGCAGCACATTGCCTAGCGCCCCGTACTGAGTCCGCAGCACATGCCCCGGGTCCAGTTGCTTTGAGGAAGATAGCTGTGGGGGACTCTCAGGCGCCCTCTCAGGTTTCCCACCATCCCCGTTGTCACATCGGGTGTTATTTTTTAGCTTCCAAATTTTGTCCTCGCCCTTTTTGATGCATTCGACCAGGTCGGCTATCCGCTTGTCGTTCTTTGTGTGCACGTTCAGCTGTGGGCCGATTAAAGTTTGATAGTGCGTCCTCTGGGTTTCGAGTGCGACTCTTTTTTCTGCCGTCTCCCTGAGGGCTGCTATTTTGGGCTGTGCCTCATCGGGCCCCGGAAGCAAGATGCTTGCATTTGGATGACGGCTTTCAATAGCACGCCGAAGATCCTCGAGCGATCTCGCCTTGTTTTTGAACCCACCGATTATTCCATTAGCTGCGACCTTCTGTTTTTCTTTGGCACTCCACAGCTCAGGCGGCGAGAGGCGATTAGTCATCATCATCTTTCGGAAATTCATTGTTTCCCGCATATCGTAGTCGAATATCATAGTGCTGTGAAGCAGCGAGTGCAACACCGTGAACCGGAGGTGCTGGTGTGCAGGATTACGGAACTGGATTTGATTGATGAGCATTTGTTCCGAGATGTTCGGAAAGTGACGGATATCGCCCCGGAAGCGAACCATCTCCTCGCCTGTATCCGGGTTTTGGTATACGAGGTTTTGAGTTCGTGCATTGTTGGCCTGATCCATTGAAAATTGCTGGATATCCCAACACTTCCGATTGCAATACTGACACACAGCGACTTGCGTCGCTGAATCCTTGCAGATGAGGAGCTTAAGGAGGTCGCTCTTAAAGGCCGATAACAGGTGCGCCACCGTGTCGTCTTTGACGATAATCAATTGCCCGAGCACACCTAAGACGCGTTCCTCTCCAGGCTGTTGTGCAGGAAATTCGTTTTGAATGTCCTTGACCATATCCTCTAATGATTTGGACACCTGCAACCTGCGCGAGGTGTCACGTGACACCGTCAAACGATCCGCAAACATCTTCAGCCTGCCTTCTATTTCTCTTTCAGACGGTGAGTCTATGATATCCTTCGGGGTCAAGTCCTGAGGTAGTGCGTTCAGTCTCACGCACACAGCGACGGCCTGCATGAGGCAAACCTTCGCGTCCTCAACTCGGCGCAAGAACTTCTCCTTACCTTGTTCATACTTTTTCTTCTGTTCAATGAGGTCACTGTGCTCTTTTTTGTATTTCTCAAGCGTTTCGTTCTCCTTCCTAATCTCTTCGCGCCGCTGCGCGTTGTTCATGAAAAGGAAATCCACCTCCGCACACACCTCGCGCGTGCCCTTGATCCGCCGCTGACTGTGAACTGCTGGATCTGGGTGCGCGAGGAACGCAGCGATTTTCATACTAGCCGGCGGCGCTCTGATGACGTTCCTGTGGCAATCCTGCAGCTGCAACTCAATGTTTTGCACCACAACGTTTGTGGCGTCCTGGTCTCGAATGTTGCTGACCGTGGGCATGCTCAGATTGTTCGAAGCCGCGACGCACCTCTGGATCTTGAGGTGCCATGCAGTGCCGGGCAGCACGTTGAATCTACTTTCTTGGTTGCTCACCTTGGGGAGACCTAGACCCTCGAGCATGGCTTTTATCTGAGGACGCGTGTCGGTGAAGCTCACGGTAAATACGTACATGCCCATCCTGTCAACATCATCTCCACTCAACTGCCACTGCACCCAGTGATCGGGGTCGGGGTCCAGGCAGATGTCACACTGGCTCCTCTCCAAGTTATGCTCGCATATATCCATCTGGCAATGCGAGCACTTGCTCCGCTCCAGACTGTGGACGCATACGTCAACAAGCGCGCCCGGGAGTCCATCTATTAGCCCGTTCGGCCGAGACAGGACGCACTTGAGCGCGTCAACGAGCAGCGCTTCGTACTTTCCCCCGTCTTGTGTATGCACGCGCGCACGCAGACTGACGCATTGGCCAGCCCTGGCATTTTCCGGCACTTCCTGCGCATGCAGCTCAATTCTTTGCACAATATTGTGCGCCACGAAACTGATGCTTGCCTCGGCCTTGCGGATCTCGTACCCGGAGATACTGGCGCTGGCTTCGAGCATGGCGGTGGAGCCGGGCTCGCCATAGATGTACACCCTTTTCAGCTTCTTGAACCAGTCAACCGCTCGCTTGAGCTCGAGTTTGATGGGATCCAGCTCCTCGCTGCCTCCAGCCGGGCTGCTTTTCCCCGAGACACAGAGCTTGCCTCCGCGCAGCGCCAGCTTGATCGTAAGCTCTGAGTTGTGCTTGGCGTTTATCACATTGCCTGCTTCATCCACGATTTCGACACACAAATCTTCGATCTGCGTCAAGGAGGGCCATTCGAGAAACCTCAGTCCCACCTGCACCTCTGTGGACAGTGTCTTGACTTTGCTACTGTTGGCGTCGCACGCTAGTGTCTCTGTGCCGCCGCTGGTGCTCATCGGATCGAAAGGGAACCCCGCAATAGACAAACGTACGCGATGCGGCTCGCCGGCAACCATTTGGATCGTCTGCATGCACGCCTGCGCAGACCAAACAAGTGTCAACAGAGACCTACTTTAGGGGCAAAAGAGACCTACTATATGCAGACTTTTGAGAGCTTGCCTTGATGTCCTTGCACTCTGGCTGAGACTTGGCCGTGTTTGTTGTCACTCTTAGCTCCATCTTGCCATGGCCAGTCAGCCCCTTGAGGTTCATGCCAGACTGAAACATGAGGCAATTACTTGCAGGATTGTACGCATAAGACTGCTCCTTCCACTCGCCGCCCTTCTCCACCTTCTCACCGCCCCCAACCCTGCTCACATATGGCTGCACCTTGAGGTGGTAGTCCTCCAACGCCACGAAATTGCCATACTCGTCCACCAGCGCCAAACACATCACTTCGCACAGGGACTGGCCGCTCCGAATGTGCACAGGCTTCGAAGCCTCACATCGTGTCACACTGCTACCTGTCTGCTCTGCCGCGGCATCGCCTTGCACCGGTGCGGCTTTGGAGGAAGTTGACCTGGTGGGGGCTGCTGACATAGCAGAGGGGGCTTCAACGACCACCCACTGGTGCGGCTTGGCGGCTACCGGCAGCAGATTGATATTCACTTTCATGGTGGACCTGTGTGTGTGTGTGTGTGTGTGTGTGTGTGTGTGTATGAATGTGTGTGTGTGTGTGTGTGTGTGTGTGTGTGTGTGTGTGTGTGCGTGTGCTTCAGTAGCCCAGATGACCGAGCAGACACAGACACGCTCAAACAACTGGGGGTATGAGCTTTCGGAAAACAAACTGTTACACGTGACGCCTTTACCCATCTATGATATATCTGCCTCGTCGCCAAAGAATCCTGCTCTTGTGGCAGGATTCCAAAACATGGAGTTGCTTGTTCTCTCTAATTTTGCAGAGCGGGTCGTCGGCAGCGAATGTTTACGTGATGGTGGTGTTCTACAGAACTTCTCTGTTGGCAGAGAGGGGCTTGCAGGTGCAAGCACATGGATATGCGTTTCTGCTCGTCGGATATTATTCTGCTTCGTGGCCGAGGTAGTTTGTGATGGTGTGTGCGAGAGCTAATGCCCTTCGGCATCGACATGGAGGACAGACCATAGAATGTGCCGGCGCTTCTTGTGATTTTCGGTGGCTCCAGCGAGATGGTGTACTGTACAATTATCAAATTATTTGGGCCAGCTTGCGAGGGTTTGCGCACTGCCGTCTTGATGTTCGTTAAAGGACCTAAAGGCTGGCAAGAAACTAGCCCAAATCTGTGAGTGGAGTTTTCTATTTTAACTTATCCCGGCGTAGCATGAAAGAACATTGGTTCCCCAAGTGGATGCGCTTCCCCTACGCGACGCCTCTCTCCTCCTGTAAAATCAGTATGTACGGCAGTTGAGGTCGAGGCGCGCGACATTCGGCTGCGCGTGGTCGAGGGTTGCATACCAACTCTGCTAGGACTATCTGCCTCGACGCCAAAGAATCCTGCTCTTGTGGTGCCTCGCGATGCAGGGCGTTCGCGGTGCGTGGATGATTTGCTCGCTGAGGTACCCTCGCGCTTGAGTTGCCGCTGAAGTTTCTTCTTCCTGCGGCACAGTTCAACTTTTTAAGTGCGCGTGAGGAGAGCGGGTGGTCTCAAGACCACTCGTCGCACAGCTCTGTGGATTATTTGCATGTGCGGACAAACGCCGAAAACTCGGCATGCAAATGGACTCAAACGTGGCAAAACATACACTGACTTGGGAGAAAGACGGCAAGAACAAAAAGTGGACGGGAACGTTTTCCAGCGTTTTTAGCAGATTATTCGTCAGTAATCAATGAGAGGTCTTGAAAGGCAATACATACATCGAAAAACAAATCAGCAGCAAGCCGCCTCACCATTGTGATTTCTTCTCTATGCCCAAGGCCTCATGATAGCTGCCGACAGGTTCGCCGGTGGCTGCCAAAATGTCCTCTGTCTGGGCAATTTTCGCCACGAGCTCCAAAACACCTGAGCACACACACTCGTTCTTCAGCAACATAAACTCGGACGGAGTCTCGAGCTTGTGGTCGACGTCTATCTGGCCCCCAGGGGGACAGCCGACGCGCAACTGCACTTCATCATGCACAGGTGCACTGGAATCATGCAAATACTCTAGAATTTGCACAGCCCCACCAATGGAGCAAGGCGCAGCTCTTGCACCTCTGGCCCTCCCTACTCGCTGTGCTAACCTTCTGAAGGTGAAGTCGCCTGGGCAAACACCTCAATGAAATCGTCTGATGAAACAAGGCCCAGACTTGCATCACCCGTATCAAACGTCTGCCGGATGCGCTCTAGCTCTGACCTGGTCAGCGCCCATCCTAAGCTTCGCAGGAGCGTTTCCAACTGGTGTGTGTACAAACGTGTAAAGAAGTGCGTGCGCATGTGTTCAGAAGGCCACATAAGTCGTCACCGCCCATATCACTGGGTCGGAGCAAGCAAGGGTCAGCGCGTAAGTTTGGCTTTCGTTACCTTGAAGATGCTGACGGTTTCGCTTGGTGCCAGCGCCTCACAAATGACGTTCAGATCCGCCTCTACCTGCTTGAACAACATTGTTGAAACCAGCGACTGGTACCGGCCTTGGCTTCCTGTCACGCGTCCAACCGGCCAAGTATCCCCCCCCCGCCGGTTGAGAGGAGAGTCACATCCGTCTAAGACCAAAATATCTGCATTGACATCCCTCTTCTCCGAGAAGAGGGATGAGCCACTAGTGGCTCTAGTAACCTTGCCGACCTCCTGCACCAGCGGGCGCAAATCTAGAGTGCATGGCAGAAGCATGGGATCAGACTGTGACGGAGCGAGCGTTTCCAGGAAATCTCGCCATTCTTCTGCGTCGAACCATATCCTGTGCCCTCCAAGAATCTTGTACACGTCCGTGGCGCCAATTGAGTTCTCGCTCTCACCCTTTGAAAAGTGTGAGACAGATTCCGCCATGTCCTGCAGGTCAGCATGAAGACGTTTCCAGCCTCGGCAAATGTGCTGGCGTATGAGCATCATTGCGCTACGCTTGCTGTTTCAGTTCAGAATGTCGATTTGTCAGCCAATTCAAAATGGGCGCATGCTCCACCCGATGCAAACTGCAACAAAGTAGTATGCAATTCTAATTCACGCAATGCATTGAGCGTGCGCGCACGCGATCGCCACTGTCCGTGCGCGTTTGCGTCAGCGCTTTCCATACCTAGGAAAGTTCCACAGCAAGCCTGCTGGAGGCTGTCCCGCACCATCATCCCAGGGGCCCATCATGAATTCACAGTCAGGTCCTGTATGTCGAGCTCCAGTGGTGGGTGTTTTGTTGGGTCGCGGAATGCTCGGAGGATTGCCACCAGCACCTGCGGTCAATGGATGACACCACTCTGCTTGAGAAGAGCGAGGGATTGATCGGCTGGTTCCCATCATCCGAGAGCTGTGTTATGTGAGCAGGCACACGCAACATGCTGTTAAGATTCAACATTTGCCCGCTTGTAGCACGTCATGGTGTTGTCGAGTCTACATCACCATCACGTAAACATTCGCTGTGATAGTCTACAGAATAACATTCAATGAACCTGCTGCTTGCGAGCCGGTCCTTTTGAGGTTGCTCAGCTTTATCTAAGAACAGCTGGGTGTAGCGGTCGGGCTTGAGCTGTAGCTCTTTGACAAGGCGGTGCGCAAGATCCACAGCCAAATGGCTTGGGCGGAATTTGATCGCTGTCGAAAACGCAAAATGAGCTTGGCACACGTGATGCAGATGGACAGGGGCGATGCGACACTATGCATACAAACAACTCAGCATGACATGGCCAAGGTTGGGCGATGCATCGATAATGTCTTATCATTCGATCACAGCATGCATCGACCAGAAACAGGCAACAAAACACCTCGGAAGAGAGACGCGCCAAATTCAAGATTGCGTAGCCGCTTCTTCACCTCAGTTTGAAACAATTTGGTCTTGATAACCGTGTGCCCATCGACAGTGAGCAATCTCAGTAGTAGATCTATTGCACTCTCCAAACACCCTAGCTGCACAGCGAGATCTTTCGAGGGATCCTCCTCCCACTCTTCCACATAGGCGGCCAGCTCCTCCACGAGGCCACAGTTGAAGAGTTCCTTCTTATTTTTCTCGCTTGATGTCAAAAACCGAAGGGAGAGTAGAACTGCGTGGATATGGCAGGTAACACCCGCAAACTTGCCGCCCACACGAGCAGCGTGGAATACAGCCACTGCAGTTTCGAGATCCTTTTCGTTTGCAGCCCAGGTACGCCGCTCGATCGTCCCGATCGAGTTCCCACAAGCACATGTTACCATGAACCCGTACAGCCGGCTCTGTTCTGCGTTCCCCGCGCCAATACCACTGGCTTTTGTTAACTCGCTCACAAGGCCTGCCTCTGATAGCAAGGCTCCTAGTTTCAGGTTACTCAGAGCATGTCGAGTAAGGCAGTTGACGGCGCTGGCGGCGCGGAAGCGTATGAGGAAGTTGGAGTTGCTGCAGAGGTGCCTGATTGCCTCCAGCATGTCCGGATAGCGGCACAGTCTTTCAGCAGCATGCACGCTGGAAGCGACCATGTTATTGAAGAGTCGCGCCGTCTCCATCTGCAGCAGTTCGATGCCGCTGAATACTGCTGAGGTCATCTGACCAAGCATGTCCTCCTCGCCTGCGAGCACGTCCGCATTCTTCTGGTTGTAAAAGCAAAGCTGGCTCAAGGTCTTCATGACCATAGGCTTGTGCATTTGGTGGGGGGGCTGGCAGAGCTTGACAAGCTTTAGCAGGCTGTAGAGGATGCCGGTGATTTCGCTCACAGCCTCACGTACCTCAACCGCAGCTTTGCCCTGGCCCTGCGCCAGATGCAGCAGCTGCGCAGCCGCGCTGAGCATATCGGAAATGCCGACACCGGCAACTAGGCGCTGGGCAATGCCGGGAACTTGCGTTGTTGCCGGTTTATGTCTGGGTTGGACCGGGGTTTGCTTTCCGCCTTTTGCGTTTGGCAGCACCAGCGGAGATGCGGCGTCTCGCCGCTCTCCTGCTGGCTCGCCGCACGAGACCTCCTTGGGACCCGGCGTAGGCCGCAGCTTGCGTGACGCCTTCAGATGGCGCACGCCACTGCGGCCAAAGTTGGCTAGGTCCGGGTTCGCGCTGACAGCGACCCCCCGGCTCCACTTTGCCGTGCTGAGCAAGTCCGCCTCCAGCGAGCCGTGCGGCACTGCAGGGCGGCGCTGCAGGGCCGGGTCCCCCAGGAACTCGGCTTCGACGGCCTTGTGCTCGGCCGTTCGCGCACTGAGCGGCCCGAGGGGGCGGTCGAGCACAACTCCCCCTGTTTTCCAGTTGATCTTGATGCGCTGCCTGAATTGGTCTGCATCCTCGGAAAAGGGCATCCGGCTAATTGCACGAAGTGGCGAAGTGTCAGCGCTTGTGTGAGTGCTGTACAGAGGTACCGACCAGGCAAGGGCGGGTTGGAGGGTGTCAAGGGGCGGGGCCCTTTGTGGGCGTTGAAACAAGTTCGTGCGAACCTTGTGAATTCCAGCAATTGAATGGCCGGTTAGAATGTGGCCCAATTCCTGGTGGGTGCCCCCTTGCCAGAGGCATAGGGGGTGCCCCTTGCAGCGGCCGATGCCAGGGCTGCAGACAGTAGCTGGCGCGTGCGGGCTTGCAACGGGACAGCCGCAGCGTTGACTAGTACAACCGCCGGCCTTATGCGCACTTCTTTCCCTTCGTTGGCTGGGCGGCTCTGCGTCGCCGTGCTGCTCGCACGTAGTCTAGGACAGGAGGTGCCTGCGCGAACACGGATCGTGGACTGTGCCGGTGGCTCCGACCATGAGCACTGTGGCTGGAGCGAGGCGCCATGCGGGACGATTCAAAGGGCCCTCGACAGGTCGAGCAACGGCGACCGCGTTGAGGTCAAGCGGGGCGTGTGCAAGGGCCCGGGCAACATCGACCTTCGGTTTAGGGGCCTGGAGGTCGAGTTAGTTGGCAGCGAGTGGACGCCCAATTCAGGCCCCGCGGTTGAGATTTCGTGCGGGGGCGCCGGACGCGCCTTCAAGTTCGAGCACAATGAGGGCACCCGCACCAAAATCAGCAGCTTCCTCGTGCGCGACTGCCAGGCCGGCTACGGCGGCGCCGTCTGGTGTGAAAACGCATCGCCGCTGTTCGAACGCGTGGTCTTCAGCGACAACAAGGCTGGCTATGCCGGCGGCGGCGTCTACTGGGTGACGCGCGGCCCGGTCCTACGCGACGTCGAGTTCGTGCGCAACTCTGCCGGCTCGTATGGCCCTGACACTGCCAGCACATTTACAACCCTAGACCTCCCGGGCTTTCCGATGGCTGACTACACGCCAGGGGCGCCCTTTCCTGGCCATGGCGTGCAGGCGCGGCTGCTCGACGCCTACGGGCAAATCGTTTCCACTACATACGACATCAAGATGGCGATACGCCTCATCGTCTCAGACGAGGCGGGCGGCACGGGGGGGCGGATGGGGGGGGGGGACCGCGAAACCGAAAATGAAGAACGCCGACATTGTCCAGGCAGCGCAACTGGCGGCGGCCAAGGGTCTGTCCCCCGGGCAGCTTATTGGGCAGCTAAAAAGCCGCTTTCCAAACTTGTCACCTGTTTGGAACGATGCCACCGGATACACAGACGGAGCCTTAACTGTCATCGACACGCCCCCCCCACCTCGCCTGGAGGGCAATGTGGAAGTCCCAGTCGTCGCTGGAGTAGCGCACTGGTCGGACCTAAGGATGTTTGCCAAGCCCGGCACGCAGATAACCATGGTCGTGAGTCAGGAGGAGGAGGAGGTGGAGTCCTTCCTGCGAGTCTCTGTCCGCAAATGCCGTCTGGGCGAAGAGGAGTTGGCGCTTGAATGCAGAGTGTGTCCGGCAGGCTGGGTGTCTACGGTTCTTGGCACTCCTTGCCAGCCGTGTCGCCGCGGGTCGATATGCGCAGGCGGGCACGCGCTTGAGGTTTTGCCGGGCTTTTACCTCGAGTCCACAATGCCTCTAGTTGTCACGGAGTGTCCGGACGCCACCAAGTGTTTGGGGGGCGCTACCTCTACTTGTGCGACTGGCTACAGCGGGTTATTATGCCAGAGCTGTACATCAGGGCGCAGGCATCAATTCTCAAAAGTACTCCTAGAGTGGCTTTACATACTTAATGTACTAGGGCACTGACGTTTTCAGAATTTGGGGCAGCCATTGTATCGGCGGACAGTGCATCGAGGGGCTGTGTCCTGAAATCAAAGGTCTTCTTGCCGGGGTCGGATTGCTAGCTGTGGCGGGGATGATGATACAGCACTTGTTGATGCGCGAGCGTGACATGGAGCTCTTGGAGTCGCTCTTGAAGCACAACAAGGGCAAGCGCTACCGCCGGCATAAGAAGGATGACGACTGGGTTGATTCTGAGGAGGAAAAAATTCTCAAACAGGAAGAGGAGGAGGAGCAAGAGGCGGATATGGGCTCCGAGCCTGGTGCCCTCCTGCTTGCACGGCGCCTGGAAGAGGGCTCTGCGGGACCTCCCACGGGTGTGGAAATGGTCGAGCTAGGCTTGGATGTTCGCGTTGCGCGTGATGCCGGGTGGGGGGAGAGTCAACGTGACGGGTTATGGGGGGGGGGGATGAGCAGAGAAGAGGCTCCTGTCGGACACCTTTTAGATGGCCGCGGCAGTTTGGGTGGAGGGGAAGGCGGCTGGGAAGGAGGCATGAGGGGGATGGAGGGTGGGAGTGGGGGTGATAGTGGGCGGGGAGTGGAGCGGGGGCAGGCGAGACGGGTGGGTGGGCGGCGTGGGGTGGGGAAGGCGGGTGGGAGAGGGTTGTCTGGGGATGAGGCCATGTTTCAAGGTGTGTGTGTTCAGTGTGTGTGTATAATCGCAGGTTTGTGTGCATGTGTTTGTGGGGGGGTGTTGAGTGAGTTGGGGGGGCAGGGAAAGAGGGAGAGAGCGAGCACACACACACACACACACACACACACACACACATAGACAGAGACGGGGCGAGAGAGAGAGAGAGATGCGCGCACTCTTGTCGTGTCCACTTGCGCATACGCTCTCACCCACCCACATACCCTACCCACATACCCTACCCACATACCCTACCCATGGTTGA
>Ga0315899_10004879_pt1 | contig 14477 bp, 8 predicted proteins | sample LakEriMetagenome_2_FD_203518 | JGI IMG/M metagenome (GOLD analysis project Ga0315899, IMG submission 203518) | Freshwater fungal communities from buoy surface, Lake Erie, Ohio, United States - Buoy 4 MA112 | ecosystem: Environmental > Aquatic > Freshwater > Lake | place: USA: Lake Erie, Ohio... | reverse complement strand
GTGCTCATTAGGACACAGAGAGAGAACGAGAGAGAGATAGAGAGAGAGAGAGAGAGAGAGAGAGAGAGAGAGAGAGAGAGAGAGATAGCCAGGGGGGGCGTTTTTGACACTTTGGTTTTTGCTGTTCCTGTTTTGTTGTGACGGTTTTTGCTGTTCCCGTTTTGTCGAAAGCAAAGAAGCGAAAGCAAAGAAGCAAATAACTTCCTGGGCGAGCCAATTTTTCCCCATGGAAGAAGAATGAAAATCTCCAGCACTGACATGGAGCATTTTTTTTTTTGTGGCTGCTCAGCACTGACTTCGAAGGCGGCCAACTCATTTTCTACGGCGCGCGCGGCACTGGTGAAGCTCTCATTTGTCTTGTCTGTATTGGTGAAGCTCTCATTTGTCTTGTCTGTATTTTTTTTTTCCCTACGGCGCGCACGGCACTCTCCACTCTCCCTCTCACCCTCACTCTCTTTCCCTCTGACTCTCACTCTCCCTCTCCCTTTCTCTCTTTCTCTCTCTCTCTCTCTCACTCTCACTCTCCCTCTCCCTTTCTCTCTTTCTCTCTCTCTCTCTCTCACTCTCACTCTCCCTCTCCCTTTCCCTCTCTCTCTCTCTCTCTCTCTCCCTCTCTCGCTCTCACGTGCAGACACTAGAGCCCAAGTGCGCGCATGAGAGGCAGACATTTTCCAAAGTCTTGTCTTGTGTGTGTGTGAGTGTGCGAGCGTGTGTGTGTGTGTGTGTGTGTGTGTGTGTGTGTGTGTGTGTGTGTGTGTGTGTGTGTGTGTGTGTGTGTGTGTGTGTGTGTGTGTGTTTGTGTGCGAGTTTTTGTGTGTGTGTCTTGCGTGCGCTATATATACATATATATTTATTAGATTGAGTAGGTTGAGTAAGTTGATAGATTGTGAGTAGCGTGAGCAGCGTAAGTAGACAGAGTTCGTGAGTAGACAGAGTTCGTGAGATAAAGTTTTCGCCACAAATAGATTTTTTACCTATGAACAAAATCTTAGCTTTGTTGTTTATACTCATAAATTTATGATAAAGTAAAAAAATTAGCAAACCACCAACATTCTAGTTTATACTTTAAATAGACAGGAGAGTCTTTTTAGACCTAAATCTGCCATAAAGTATAAAAGGTGGGGGTGGGGTGAGGACCCCCTAAACTTTCTATATTTCCCGTGTATACGAACAAATCCCTGCGTTGCTGGGCAATCTACGTTTGCACAGGCGCCAGATTTTGCTGAGGGAGGAGGAGGAGGATTCGGCGGCGGCGGAAGCGGTGAAGAGGGCGGGGGAACACATGGAGTAGTTGCGGCGAGAACGGGGGAGGGTGAGCAGGGTGAGGGTGAGGAGGTCTTGGGTGAAGATCATGACATGGGAATGGATGGATGTCAAAGACGTGATGAGGTTGCAGAGGCGTGTGCGATGACGGAGGGACTGGATGCTGACGCGAGTGTGGAAGTGGAAGAGGATGAAGAGGAGTGTGGTGGAGATGGATGGGGGTTCGGGAGGGGGGAGCCCATGAAGGCTCGGATGAGCGGGGGTGGGGGTGTGGTTGAGAGGGGACGGAATGCGGAGGCGTTGGATGTTGAGATGTTTGTTGCCTTCTCCCAGGTGAGATGTGCGTGTGTTGCTAATGTGTTGCTAATATGTTGCTAATGTGTTGCTAATGTGTTGCTAATGTGTTGGATGTTGAGATGTTTGTTGCCTTCTCCCTGGTGAGATGTGCGTGTGTTGCTAATGTGTTGCTGATCTATCCATCCATCCATCTATAGATATACATACATACATTGCCTTGAATCTCCACAGCTCGATGGGGCAACGTCCGATTATGAAGATTGCGACCGAGGCGCTCCCGAGGGTGATGATCTGGGGAGTGGCCGGCGGCCAGGGAGGGAGCGAGAGGAGAGAGAGTCAGGGGAACAGAGGCTTGGGGGCACGGTCAGTGAAGCTGACAGGAGGGGGCATGGAGGTGGGAGAGGCGGCGGGGCGGGAAGTGGGGGAGAGAGGAAAGGAGGGAGCGAAAGGAAGCATGCAAGACACGGAGGGGCGCTGGTCTCTAAACGCAAAAGGGACAGGGCTGACGATAGTTGGCAAGACGAGAGAGAGAGAGAGAGAGAGAGAGAGAGAGAGAGAGAGAGAGAGAGAGACCCTAGTCGACACAAAGTTGGGCACAGTGCCAGGGGGACGGACAGTTCAGCGGAGCGATCGGCGCGGTTAATGGCCAAGGCCTCCAAGCTCTCCATGCGCGACTCCCCAGGCAGCGCGCTGGTGGGAAGTGCGGGCGCGCAGAAGAGGGCGAGGCCCTTAGCGCAGCGCGGCAAAATGCCTCCGCATGCGTTCAAGGCCACTACGCTGCAGGTGGTGCACGTGCGTGCAGGAGCAGCTGACGATGAGGTGGCTGCGGGTGTCGGTGGAGGAGCAATGGCGTCAGTGCCGTTGCTTGCAGTCGCCGAGTTCCCGCGTGCTCGTGACCGGCGAAGCTCAACACGAGTGGTCGAGGGAGGCGGGGAGGGAGGGGACCGCCGGATGGAGCCCCAAGAGAAGGACTTCTCCGAGAAGTCACACGGTGTGGCTGAGCTGCCTCACAGGAGTGAGACGAGGCTTATTACGAGTGATGATGGCACAATGCCTCCAACGACCCATTCAACAACGCACCGTCGCCTATCCGCTGGTTCCTCTGCGGCCACAGGTGCCGACTCTGCAGGCTTGGTCCTTGGAATGCACATCGTGCACAGCACAGATGCGGGCTACTCGCATGCTTCAGATTTGGAGGGGACAAGGCGGTCTGCGGTCGATGGAGGCCCGCCAGTAAGGGAGCAGCGGCAGAGTAGAGACGAGTACCGAGCCCAAGGGCCTCCAGGAGAGCCGCGAGGGGCTGTGGATCATGCTCGGGGGCCTGCTGGCGCCGGTGCTTGGGGCTTGGTTGCACGGGAGCAACGCGGGCAAGCAGTCGGAGGAGCACGAGAGAGGCCGCGGCGGGGTGCGCTTACTATTTCCGAGATGTCAGTGAGTCAAGGTGGGGTGTGGTCGGCGTTGGGAGAGAAGGGGCAGGGGCCCATGTCATCACTTGCTGACCACCGCGAGTTGGACGACACGGGCAATGGTGCCTCGCGCGACGACAACGAGCTGTCAGCGCTGTCAATGTCCCCCATTGCCCCATCCCCTGCGTCGAGTCAGCGACTTCAGCGACGAGGTGCAGGAACTGCGGGTGCCACAACACACAGTGATGTGGGTTGTGTTGGGAATGCCACTGGTGCTAGGTTAATTGACGCGGGCTGGGAGTCCGTTACGGCAGACCAGTATGTTGGGTCCCCGGGGTGCGGTGTAAACGCGTCTTCGTTGCCATATCACGGCGAATCCATCCTCTCTTCTGCGCCCGCAGAGGAAAGAAACGCAGCAGGCGAGGTCTTGGGTGTCGGGAGTGCGGCGGAGCGTATTCCTTCTTCCTTGCCGGAGGAGGAGATGGTGAATCACATTTCGTCTTCTGTCCCCGAGGAGCTTGCGGCGCAAGACCCCGCCGCTCATTCTTGCCGGACAAGTGAGTCAGGAAAAAATGAGTCAGAAAATGTGAAGCGACAACACGACGCTGGCGCATCTGCAAGGTTGACCTGTCGTCCGGCTGCCGCTGAGCGGGAAGAGCGATCCAGCAGAGGTGAAAGGGGAAAAGGGCATGAGAGTGAGGGGAGCGACGACGACGCAGCAGGCGCTTGCCAAAAGCACATCGACCGACCGAAAACGAATCTAACGGCAGGGGAGACTGCGAGTCAGACCGGTGACGAGAAGATGGGGCTTTCGCTGCCGTCGCGCGACGCTTCTCACACTTCAGCAGGAGAGGAGTCGGTGGAAATCCACATGGCGCAGCCGGTGACAACGCCTGCCAAATCCATGGGGGTGCCGGCCTCGCAAGATAACAGCAGAGAGGCAGGGAGCGAGAGCGCTAGTGTGAGCGTGTCGCTGCCCACGTCGATGCTCACCGACGTTTCCCATCCCTCTCAAGGCGGCGAGGCCATCTCAGGCGCTGCCAGCAGGGAGGGCAGTACTGCGAGCACACACGGCGCTGCCGCGGTGCACGGCGGTGCGCCTCAACGTAATTCGAGCAACGGCTCCAAAGGCAAAGGTGCTGTGCGGTTTGCGTGTGTATCCGACACGTCAGGTTTGCAGACAGATGACCCCTCGCGGCACGGGGATTCCGCTGGGCGAGGTGCGGCAGGCACATGTGCGCCTCTAACAAACCAAAGCACGCGATGCCGGGTATGGCGATACGTCCCGCCGGCGCCGACACTTGGACAGCTGCGCGAGGAGGCAGAGGCATTGAATACCGCGTATCTAGCGAAGCTCAGGCCCAGAGAAGAAATACGGCTTCCGCTGCCAGAGGTAGTGTACTCGGGGCCCTTTTACTCGCGGCTGCAAGACGTGCCTCGGCAAGAGGTCCGGTTTGCTGGCCGCACCTTTCGCATTGGCTCCAGCCACAAGAGCTTCCTACCAGAGTTTTCCTCGCTTCTCGCTCTTCAGCCCGACGCTGCGCCGTGCGGAGCGAGCGCTCGCCAACCGCTTGGGGTCACCAGCGCCTGGGTGCGGGGGGGGGTGGCTGGGCATGGGGCGCATGCTCACGGGCATTCGGACGCCGAGGCAGGTGGTGCGCGACGTGGCAGCTTCATATATCGCCCTGTCAGGGCGCCTCCCTCGCGCAAGGCGACAGAGCGATGGCTGCGCGCGCATGCGCGTGGTAAAGCTGGCGCTGCGGCGCGCTTGTTCGAGACTGCTGATATGCAGATTGACAGCGCGGGGAGACTGTGCTTCAACCCAGTCGGCACCGACGGTGACAGCGACTTTGCGGCCAACACTCCACTGGACGACAGCGCCGCGACGGGTGCGGACAGTCAGGGCAAGCGCACGCAGTCCGGCTCAAAAGGCGCGTCTGCCTCCAGAGACTCATCTGCCATCATCCGCGAGCTGTTGGATCAGCGGCCTCCCTCGCCACGCTACGACGAGAGTTTCCTCGTCGCCGCGTCCTACGCCCCCATGTCGCAAGGTGCTGCCGCGACCGGCTCCGAATCTTGGAGTCAAGAATCAGACGCCTCGCACTTCTCTCATATGGTGGACAGCCCCGTCAAGTGCGTGTCCCTCAAACCGTCGTCGGCGCGCATGAAGAAATCAACGCCTCCTGCCGCGTCTAAGCGTGCTGCCTGCGTCACTCTGTCTGATACAGCGCCAGCCGTGCCGCACGCTCAAGCTGCAGAGGCAAGCCTTGTAGAATGCCATGTGAATAGTGCTGCCGGGGCTGATGCTGATGCAGCCGAATCTCGTCAGCATGCCGCACCGTCTGCACCAAAGCAGGCTGCAGATGCAGAAGGAGTGGGGGTGGGCGGGGTAGGAGGAGGGCGAGGAGCCGGCAGCACCGGAGGTGGTGCTGCTGCAGGGGAACACACAGGAAGAGGGGTCGAAAAGCAGACTGCAGGCGCGGTTGCGGCAGAAGGGGGCGGGTATTTGTTGACGTTGCTCAGTCTGGAGGCCCAGTGCGAATCACGGCGTCCTAACAAGGCTTTGCCTGCCCTGCATCCCGACCCCCGCGTGGATGCCGTGCGTGCCATCTGTTATGTCATCCAGGAAGAGGGCCGGGCCTTGCTGCCGCGCAGGACGCGAGGGAGCATAGTTTGCGTGCCGCCGGGAACGACGCGGCATGTGTTGGGCCTGCCGCCCGGCATTGTCTGCCGCTTGGTGCACTCAGAACTTGCGCTGTACCAAGAGCTCGACGACTTGCTGCGCGACTGCGACCCGGACATACTTGTGGGCTTCGAAGTGCAGCAGTGCTCCTTCGGCTACGTGTTAGACCGTGCCGGGCACATTGGCTTCCCCTTGGATCGCTCCTTGTCTCGGTGCCCCATGTTTCGTAGTGTCGCCGAGAAGCGCCCAGACCAGTACGGGCAGTCTCAGCAGTCAGGCATTCACATTTGTGGCCGGGAGATCCTGAATGTCTGGCGTATCTGCCGCAACGAGATCAAGCTTGCCATGTATACGTACCCGCACGTGTGCGAAAAGGTGCTCAACAAGCGTGTGCCTGTGTACTCGTACGGCAGTTGTCACACGTGGTTCGAGGGCACGCCGCCCCGTGCTGGGGCTCCTCCTCTATCTGCAAGAGAACCAGCGCCAGCCCCGGGGCAGGTCCAGGGCGCGGGTGCAGGAGGCAAAGACTCTGCTTTAGACCCTGCTCCAGCACTCGCAGACGCTGCCGTAGACGACACTGCTGGTGCCAGCGCTGCTCTCAGACCGCAAACGACGATTGACGTCGCAGGCGAGAGCGAATGCTTTACTGCAACACTCATGCAGTCCGCCGCAGCAGCGCCGCAGAACACGGCAAGCGGGGCCGAAAAGCAACATGCCGACGCCGACTTGCATGCGCAGCCTCGGGCTGCTGGCGGGGGTGCTGGTGACACGGCGATGGCAGAGACCGGAGGAACCTCGATGGGCGTGTGTGCTGCAGGTGCAGAGCCGGGAGGAGGAGGAGGAGGTGTGCAGGGACTCGAGGGGGTTGCAAATGCGGCGTCTGGAGAGGCGAGTGGGGGCGTGCAGGTGGAGATGGGTAGGCGACGGCATATGCGGCGTGTGTTAAGCTACCACCTAGAACGTGCAGAGAACAGTCTGGCGATTCTTGACGCCATGGAGTTGGTGGGGCGCACGTGCGAACTAGCGCGGGTGTTTGGTATCGACATGTTTTCCGTCTTGAGTCGCGGGTCGCAGTACCGCGTTGAGAGCATGCTCTACCGCCTTGCGCGCTCGCAAAACTACGTGCTCCCCTCGCCGTCGATCCAGCAGCGGCAGGCCCAGCCCGCTACGGAGTGCATCCCGCTAGTGATGGAGCCCATGAGCGCGTATTACGACAGCCCGGTCTGCGTGCTAGACTTCCGATCCCTGTACCCGTCGGTGGTGATAGCCTACAACCTCTGCTACTCCACCTGCCTGGGCAAGGCTGGCAGCCAGCCCGATGCCGAGGGGCATGTGAAGCTGGGCGTCACCTCATTTGCACGCCCCCCGGGGATGCTGGCGGCCGTACAGGAGGACACGTTTGTCACGCCCAACGGAGTCATCTACCTCCAGTCGCACGTGCGCGAGGGTGTGCTGCCGCGGCTGCTGCGCGAGATCCTGTCGGCGCGCGTGGCAGTCAAGAAGCTGATGAAGGAGGCGCTGCGCGTTAACAACATGGCCCTCTACCGCGCCCTGAATGCTCGGCAGTTTGGGCTGAAGCTCATTGCCAATGTCACCTATGGCTACACGTCGGCGGGCTTCTCTGGGCGCATGCCGTGCGCGGAGCTGGCAGACTCGATAGTGCAGACTGGGCGCGAATCCCTCGAGCGCGCCATCCGCACGGTGGAGAGCATGAAGAAGGAGTGGGGCGCGCGCGTCGTCTATGGTGACACCGACAGCCTCTTCGTTGAGCTCCCGGGGCGGAGCAAGGAGGAGGCCTTCCGCGTCGGCAAGCAGATCGCGGCCTACATCACCGCACAGAATCCTCCGCCCATGGAGCTGGAGCTCGAAAAGGTCTACCTCCCTTCCATGATGGTCGCCAAGAAGCGATACGTCGGCTACTCGTACGACGCCCCATCCGCGACCCCCTCGCTCGACCCCAAGGGCATCGAAATGGTCCGACGCGACGGCTGCGCGTTGCTGTCGCGCGTGCAGGAGAAGTGCCTGCGCGAACTCTTCGAGACAAACGACCTGTCCCGTGTCAAGAGGTTTTGGGTTTAGGGTTTAGGGTTTAGGGTTTCGGGTTTAGGGTTTAGGGTTCGAGACAAACGACCTGTCCCGTGTCAAGAGGTTTGACTGTGAAAGCTAGTATTGATTAGTTTAGGGTTTAGGGTTTAGGGTTTAGGCAGAGGTTTTACGGTGAAAGCTAGTATTGATTAGTTTATTATCTATACCTGTTTAGGGTTTCGGGTTTAGGGTTTAGGGTTTGAAAGCTAGTATTGATTAGTTTATTATCTATACCTGATTGTGGTTCTTCTTGACAACTTGTGAGGTACACCTCCGACCTGTCCCGTAATCGTTAACTGATAAAAGGGCTTACACGCACACACACCGCACATATCGTTGACTAATGAAATTGGTTACACACACCACACATATCATTGACTGATAAAATGGCTTACGCACACCGCACATATCGTTGACTGATAAAATTGCTTACACACACCACACCAAAATGAAAGGAATACTCGCAATGCGTTTAGTTCCTCACAAAAGTCACCGCCACCAGGGCACACACGCACGCACACACACACACACATAAGTCGTTAACTAATAAATTGCTTACACACACCTTTCAAAAATGAAAGAAATACTCGCGATGCGTTTGGTACCTCACAAAAATGTAAAGAATAATCACAATGCATTTAGTACCTCACAAAAGGATAAAGAATGAGTTATGATTAATAATGTAACTAAAAATAGTTGTGGAATGATTATGATCAATAAAGTGACCAAAAATAGTTGTGGAATGTAAGAAAACAAAATTGCCAATAAAGTGACCAAAAATAGTCAATAAAGTGACCAAAAATAGTTGTGGAATGTACAGAATGAGTTATGAATTAAAAACGCAATCAACACTAATTTTGACAATGAACTATGTATAATAAAGAAACCAGTACTAATTTAAACAAAATCAATTTCAGGTACCTTACAGGGGTCTTCACCTCAATGACCACCTCGGCGCTCAACACGTCCCAGTACGTCTTCGCCAAGGAGGTCCGCGCTGGGATCTACAACGCTACCACCCTTTTTATTTTCTTTTTACCTTTGTTTTTTGTTTATTTATTTCTATCTTGTTTTTTGTAGGTCCGCGCTGGGACCTACAACTCTGCCACATTGCCCCCCGCGGCCGTGGTGGACGACAATCGAAGGCGGCGCGATCCCCGCGCCGGCGCCCTGTATTGTCAGCGCGTTCCCTACGTCGTCGTCTGTGGTTCTCCTGGCTCGCGCCTCGTCGATATCTGCGTCGACCCCGGTGTGTATGTGTGTGTGTGTGTGTGTGTGTGTGTGTGTGTGTGTGTGTGTGTGTGTGTGTGTGTGTGTCGTGTGAGTTCGCACACACACAAAACACCACCCTCACACACACTCACACACTCACACACGCACGCACTAGTGGACCTGGTCAAGTCGCGCGGCAACCTGCGAATCAATAGCACCTACTATATAACCAAGCAGCTGCTGCCGGCCCTGGAACGTCTCTTCTCGCTACTCGGCGCCGACGTGCGCCGTTGGTATCTCGACATGCCTCGCTCCTCTCGGGACAGGTGTCACCTCTGAACTAAACCCCCTATACTAAACCCTAAACATGTGCGCCGTTGGTATCTCGACATGCCTCGCTCCTCTCGGGACAGGTGTGGCCTCTAAACTAAACCCCCTAAACTTAACCCTAGCCCGAAACCCTGAATTCTTTCCCCTATTTTCTCTGCCGCCTTTTGATCAACATGCCATGCTCTAAACTAAACCCCTATAAACGAAACTCACTAACGTAAACCCTAATTTTGAGCTCAAGATGCCTTCCTCCTTCCGGGGCAGGTGTGAGGAAGGGGGAAAGGGAGTGGAGGACGAGAGTGGGAGGGAGGGAGGAAGGGAGTGGAGGACAAGAGTGGGAGGGAGGGAGGGAGGGTGATTGGTAAGAGCGAAAGGAGAGTGGGAGGGAGGTGAGGGAGGGTGGGTGGTACGAGAGAGAAGAGAGTGGCAGGGAGGGACGCGAATAAGCACAACATGTGCGCGTAGTTCAGGGTTTCGTGAGCTACGCACGCGCATGAGCACATGCACGTCAAGAACACCCTGGAGGTTGGTAAGAGAGAGAGGAGTCGAGTCACCTGCCGGAAAAACTCAAAGGACATCATTCAAGGTCTAGCATTTAGGGTTTGTTTTAGGACAAAGGATACATACAAACAAACATAAATACGTACACACCCACATATGTGTGTGTGTGTGTGTGTGTGTGCGTGTGTGTGTGTGTGTGTGTGTGTGTATACGTATATACATACATAAATGCATATATATACGTACATATATACATGTATATACACATACATACACACCTACTTTTATATACGACAGTGTATATATACATAAATACATACATTTATACGAGACATCGGGCGCATATATATACGTATAGACATATACACACATGCGTACGTGTATACATACGCATCAAAATACATACATAAATATGCGTTGCACCTTGGGGATACTTCCTCTTACACACACACACACACACACACACACACTCACACACACACACATACATACATACATACATACAGACGTATGGGAATGGCTGGATTAGTTAGGACGCAACATGTATGTTTATACATACATACATTTATATACGACAGCGGGACGCTAGCCGTCCTGTCAGATATCGTTGCATCAGCAAGCAGGCGCGAGACTGGGGCCGGGGGGGGGAGGGGGGGGGGGGCTGTCACGGTAGCCTACCAGGGAGGAGTGGGCGGGAGTATTCGCAGCCATTTTCTCTCTGTCAACTGCATCCTATGTGACACCCTCTCCAGGTCTAACTAAACCCTAGACACTAAGCCCTAGACACTAACTAAACCTGAAGCTCTAAACCCTAGACACTAAACTCTAGACCCGAGCACATGTTCTCTCTGTCAACTACATCCTCCGTGACACCCTCTCCAGCCCCACCCCCCGCTGACGCAGCGCGCGCGCGCGCGCACACACACACACACACACACACACGCAAACCAGGCTACCTGTTTGTCACGAATGCACCCGGCGACCACAAGATGCCCTTTACGCCCTCCTGCGCAAGCGAAGTAACCTCGAAGCCGACCAGCAGCGCCTCACCTCCCTCTGCTCTCACTGCGCCGGGTGTCGCGAACTGGCAGAGGAGTGTGAGGCCACTGAGTGTGCCGCTTACTTTAGTCGCGCAAGAGTGGGCTTGCTGTGGGAGCGTGCGAGGGATCTGGAGGCGTGGTGGTCGTCGTTGCTTTTAGACCCGGAAGGCTAATAACGTGTTTGTGTGTGTGTGTGTGTGTAAAGTGTGCGTGTGTGGAGAGAGAGAGAGAGAGAGACAGAGGGAGAAAGAGAGAGAGAGAAGTTTATTGACAATCAAATAGATGACTGAAGGTCGGTAAGTACAACGCCTCTTCGAGAGAGAGAAGTTTATTGACAATCAGTAGATGACTGAAAGTCGGCAGGTACAGCGCCCTGTCGGGTGACACCGCCTCTGGGCGCTCGGGGCCCAGCATATGACGGCGAGTACTACCCCCACTCTCCGTTTGGCCTTGTGGCACGCCTTTCGGCAACACACAAGAGGGCCCAGACCGTCTCCGGTCCGCCCCAATCACCTACCCGCTCTCTCGAGGTTTCGGGATCCCAAACCGATCTCCTGACTCCCTGGTACAAAGGGCTGGCCGAGATCATCCCTTTCCGATATTCGCCGGTTCTCCTTGGAGGGCAAGGGACGACGGAGAGAGAGAGCGAGAGAGAGAGCAGAGAGAGAGAGAGAGAAAGAGAGAGATTTATTGACAATGAAATAGATGACTGAAGGTCGGTAAGTACAACGCCTCTTCAGGGTGACACCGAGTGCCCCAGCATTGGAGGCGAGTGCTATACCCCCACTCTCCGTTCGGCCTTGTGGCACGCGTTTCAGCAACACACAAGAGAGAGAGAGAGAGAGAGAGAGAGAGAGAGAGAGAGAGAGAGAGAGAGGCTAGACCTTGCGAGGTTTTGTCAACTGGCCCTTCGCGACTGAAAGATCAAAGACTAATGACTACGCTATGGAATGTGTGTGTGTAAAGAGAGAGAGCGCGCGCGCGTGAGTGAGAGCGGGAGAGAGAGCAGGAGAGAGAGCAGGAGGGAGGGAGGGAGAGAGAGAGGGAGAGAGAGAGGGAGAGAGAGAGAGCGCGCGCGGCGCTAGACCTTGCGAGGTTTTATAAACTGGCACTACGCGACTGAAAGCTCAAAAGACTGATGACTAAGCTTTGCAAAGACCTAACAAGAGTTTGCTTGCGTGTTGCTCTGCGACTGCTCTCTGCCGCTGGAGTGCCAATCAGTGAGGTCCGAAACGACAAAGACACTTGAGGACGAAAAGCGATCAAAATGAGGTAGGCATGTAGCCCACGAACCCAAACACTGCTATACCGATTCTTCTGCCCTCTCCAGCGATCCCCACAACCCCCACCCCATGTACGCCGCTTGTACCTCGCACCACCCCCTCACCATCGCCGCTCCTGCTGCTGATAGCCCGGCGGGCCGAAGCCACGCCCACCCTGCGGGTACCCAAACATGCCCCTTCCGCGTGCAGCAGACTGCTGCTGTGGTGTTGGCTGCCCTGGCTGCCCTGGCTGAGCATCACGGCCGTCCATTGGTGGCGGACCAGACGGCGGAGGCGGCCGGTTGTCACTGCCTCTCCCCGCTCCCATCGCACCCCCTGCCATTCTGCTGGCCAGCAGCGCATTTTGGTTCTGGTACGCTTGCATGCTCATGAAGCGCTGGCCCTGGAGCGAGCCCAGCATAGACCTCGCCATCTCCCCCCGCCCAGACATCACGCTCCCGCCACCCAGTTGCGGTGCGCCGCCATACCCCGGACCAGCACCTGGGTGCGGCGGTGGGTGCTGCGCCTGGGGAAACGGCTGCAAACGCCCAGCAGTGCTGCCGGGTGGATGCGCTGGGTTCGGGGCGACGCCGCGCGGGCTGTCCTGCCCGCCCGGGCCGTAGAATCCCTGGCGCGGCGACAGGAAAGGAGCGCCGTGCGGTCCAGCTTTGTGGCCGTAGCCCGCCATCGCCATGCCCGGAACAGGGCCCATCATCCCAGGGGGCATGGCGCCCATCTGGCCCATGTTGCTTGCAATCATGGCACTCATGCCAGGGACGCCTGGCGCGTGCACGCTTGCGCCGGGCCCGACGAGCGCCTGCGCGGCCTCGGCCAGCGCCTTCTCCTTCTTGTCCTTCTTGTCTTGCTCCTCTTTGCGGAGCCGCTCGGCCTTTTCCTCCCGCTGCTTTTTCCTGGCCTCCTCTATCAGCGCCTGCTTCAGCATACCGAACAGCGTGCTCTTTTCCTGACGCAGCGCCTCCGCTTTCGTCTTGAGGTCCGAGAGGCGCTGCGCCTTGGCCTCCTCCTCTTCCTGCTGCTTGCGCTTGCCCAGGTCGACCTCCTTGGTGGCGGCCTCCTCCTGCTGCTTGCGCTGCTTCTCTCGCTCCCGTTCTATCTCCTCCCTCCGGCGCTTGTGTATCACCTGCTCACCCAGCCATCAGCCGCAGACAGCGAGCGGGCGGTCGCGGGCCGCGGAACAGACCTCGCGGATCTTGTGGAGCTTCTCGGCCGTGTACTTGGGGCGTGCGAACACATACTTTCGCCGGAAGTGGCCCTTGGCCGAGGCCCCGCCCTTGTGCGAATACCTGCGCGCAGAGTGGAGACGGGGTCAGGGGCTCGCCCGACTTGTCGCACGGGACGGAGCAGGTGCTGGAAGGCGGAGAGACTGCCGCCTGGCCGCCTTGCCGTCTCGCAGTCAGGAGCTGAGCGGCATCGGACAGAGTCAGGGGCGTGATGTCCCATACCAGCCCTGCGCAGCGAGATCTATCTTGATGTGCTGCTCAATCATCGAAGGCTCCATGGTCCGCTGGATGGGTTTAGGTTCAGGGTTTACAAAATGTTTAAGGAGAATGGACAATGTTCGTGGGACGAAAAAGTAAAAATAACTTAAAAAACTTGTGGTGACTCACGGCGTACTTGCAGTCATGACCACCGCATCCCGGCTGACGCTGATGCTGGTGGTGGTGCTGGCGGTCCTCCCGCTCGCCGCCTCGTATTGCAACCTCAAGACCTATCGCGTGAGTCCACCCGCATGCGCTCGTGCACTGGGGCAGGTGGTGCGCGGCGCATCTCCTCACCACGTTAGCTTGGTCGCTGCCGCTTGCAGACAGCGAGCGTGGGCGCGTGGGGCGAGAGGCTGCAGACGCGCATGCGCCACCCCCAGCACACAGCGCACATGTGGCTGCCCGCTGCTCCCGTGCACGGCGCGCCTCTTGCGACTGCAACATTACGGGCTGCGAGGGCCATGGCACGTGCGCTGGATCCCACAGCAGCATGAGCATTGATTCCCCGCCACGCCCCCTTTGATGTCTCCGCAATGCATGCGCGCAGGCCTAAACCGAAACCCGAAACCCGAAACCCTAAGCCCTAAGCCCAAAGCCCTAAATGCTAAACTAAATGCTAAACTAAACCCGGTGTTGTCTCGGCAATACATGTATCACAGGCTTACTTGAAGAAGCAGGAGGTCACGTGCGGCTCCGCAAAGACATCGTAAGTCGCACAGACTTGGCACGTGTGCGCGCGCGTGCAGCCCCCCTTCTCTTTTAACACACACACACACACCGTCTCACGCACACCCTCTCTTTCTACCCAGAACAGCAAAAGATACTGTACTCATGTGCTGTCGGGGGCCGCGCCAGGGGGGGGTGGGGGGGGGTGGGTGGTGGGGTGTGGGGGGTGG
>Ga0315899_10004877_pt1 | contig 14478 bp, 9 predicted proteins | sample LakEriMetagenome_2_FD_203518 | JGI IMG/M metagenome (GOLD analysis project Ga0315899, IMG submission 203518) | Freshwater fungal communities from buoy surface, Lake Erie, Ohio, United States - Buoy 4 MA112 | ecosystem: Environmental > Aquatic > Freshwater > Lake | place: USA: Lake Erie, Ohio... | reverse complement strand
GCACACGCCGCGCCACTTCTGCGCCCGACTTTCAACACTCTCTCACACGCAACGCACATCGCGCGAAATTGCGCATTTTCTCGCCGCTATCCCCACTTTCCTGTATACTGCCGCCATGCTCAAGCGATGCGTGGCCATGGTCTGCTTGCTCGGGGTTCTTGGCCTCGCGCCAAACGCCTTCGCGGGCGATACCGCCATCCCCGACGACTGGTTCTTCGGCGGCCGCGAACGCTCCACCGAACTCAAAGCCATCGAGGGCAAGCCCGCGCCCGCCATCAACATCGACACATGGATCGGCGATGAAGTCAACCTCGCGAAAAATCGCGGCAAGGTCATCATCGTCGACTTCTGGGCCACTTGGTGCGGCCCCTGCATGGCCGCCATCCCCAAGAACGTCGCCCTCGTCAACAAGTACAAAGACAAAGGCCTCGTCTTCGTCGGCGTGCACGACTCCAGCAGCGGCTGGGAAGACGCCGCCAGCGTTGTCAGCAAGAACAACATCAACTACCCCGTCGGCAAAGACAAGTCCTCCGCCAAAGGTGGCCTCAGCGTCGAGCAGTACCAGGTCCAGTTCTGGCCCACCTACGTCGCCATCGATCGCAAAGGCATCGTGCGCGCCGCGGGCCTCTTGCCACACCATGTTGAAGATGTCGTCAAGCTTCTCCTCGCGGAAGAGGGCCCCAGCGAAGCCGAAGTCGCTCGCAGTTGGGGCCCCGAAGTCTACATGGGTGGTGCCAAGCGCCCCGAATCACTCCGCGCCATGGAAGGTAAACCCATGCCGCGCATCACGGGTGAAACATGGCTGGGAACCCAGCCGACGTCCTGGCAAAATCAGGTCGTGGTCGTGCACTTCACCGCTCCGCAAAGCCCCGTCGCCCAGCCGCAGCTCGAAGCTCTCGTCAAGACGCAGTCCGCCTTCACCGATCGCGGCGTGATCTTCGTCACCATCTGCGATGCCAACGCCACGTGGGACAGCATGACCACGCTTGCCAAAGCCGCCAAGGCCACGATGCCCGTCGTGCATGATGTGCGAGCTGATGGCGTCAAGCCGATCGAGCCCGCCGCCGCCGAGCCCGCGTCCAAAGACGCCGCCAACGCCGCCGCCGATCCCGCCGCGCCGCAGCCCGCACTCGCCAAGCCCGCCGCGCCCGCCGAGAAGCCCGCATTTGTGTTGCAGCCCACAGGCGAACACGCCAAGGCTTGGGGCGCACGCTTCACGCCCGCAACGTTCGTGATCGATCGCGCTGGCATCGTGCGCGCCGCAGGTGTCAAGGCTGACAAACTCCAGGAAGTCGTCGAATCACTGCTCTCCGAGCGGTAACGAAAGGGTGACGATGGGTGCCGATACGTTGATGAATGGAAAGAACGCCCCCCCGGCGAGTGACTTCGCCCTGCGCGTTCGCGAACAAGTCGCTCGCACGGTGGTGGGGCAGAGTGTCGTCGTCGAGCGCGTGCTCATCGCGCTGCTCACAGGCGGCCACCTGCTGCTCGAAGGCGTACCCGGCATCGCCAAGACCCTCATGGTCCAGGCCGTCGCCAAAGCCGTCGATCTCAAGTTCGCCCGCGTGCAGTTCACCATCGACCTGCTCCCAAGCGACATCGTCGGCTCCGAAATCCTCGACCAGCGCAGCGCTGAGTTCCGAGTCCACAAAGGCCCCATCTTCACCAACCTCTTCCTCGCTGACGAAATCAATCGCGCCAGCCCCAAGGTGCAGTCAGCTCTGCTCGAAGCGATGCAGGAGCGCCGCGTCTCCATCGCCAACGCCACGCACGATCTCCCCGCGCCCTTCCTCGTCATCGCCACGCAGAACCCCATCGAACAAGCCGGTACCTTCGAACTGCCCGAAGCCCAGCTCGACCGCTTCATGCTGCGTCACCGCCTCAGCTACCCCACCAAAGAAGACGAAATGCAGGTCGTCAAGCGCAGCCTCGCGTTGCGCCTGAAGCGCCAGGGCGATGGCGCCGTCCCCATGTCCGCCTTCGACGCCATCGAAACCCGCGACCAGCTGCGCCTGACCGATCTCACAACTGCCATGTCGCGCGTGCAGGATGTCTACGTCAGCGACGTCTTCGTGCGCGACTGTGTCGAGCTCGTCAATCTCACACGCAATCACCCTGACATCGAGCTTGGTTGCAGCCCTCGCGCCGCCCTCGCCCTCGTGCACGCGTCCCGCGCCCGCGCCTTCATCTATGGCCGCGCCTACACCGTGCCCGAAGATCTCTTCGCCCTCGCCGAAGACGTCGTGCTCCACCGCATCCGCCTCAAGTACGAAGCCCTCGCCCAGGGCAAACGCGCCGCAGGCGTGCTCAAGGAACTGCTGGACACCATGGCATGACCGCCCCCGCGATCCATCGCGATGTCCACACTGTGGAGGTGCTCCCGCCGCCCCAGTCGCTATCTCACGATGCCTTCGAGATCATCGTCCGCCGCCTCGCCGACGATCTTGCCTTCGGCAGCGACACCTCCCTCTTCGTCGGCAGCGGCCTCGAATATGCCAGCAGCCGCCCCTACGAAGCAGGCGACAGCATCCGCAGCATCGACTGGCGTCTGACCGCTCGCACAGGCCGCGCATATGTCCGCCAATACGAGTCACTCAAACGCACCAACGTCTGCATCGTCGTTGACTCTTCCGCCTCCATGAGCGTGCGCAGCGTCGCCCGCAGCAAGCACGACACCGCCGTCTGGATCGCCTCAGCTCTTGGCCTCATCGCCCAGCGTCGTCTGAGCCCCGTCGCCATCTTCGGCGCAGGCGAGCGCTCCGCCCGCAGCGTCCCCAGCCTCTCACGCACCGATCTCTGGAGCGCCATCGACCCGCTCCGCATCGCCAGCCTCACCGAGCGCACCAAACTCGCCGACGCCATCGCCTCCATCACCGTGCGCGTGCCGCGTCGCAGCGTCATCATCGTGCTGAGTGATCTGCACGAACCCGGCGCAATCGCCGCCATCCGCAGCGCCTGCCAAAAGCACGAAGTCATGGCCCTGCACATCCAGGATCCCGTCGAAGTCACGCCCCTCCGCGCCGGCTTCGTGCGCCTGCGTGAGGCCGAAACCGGCTCCATCTTCTTCGCCCCTCGCCGCAAACCGCTCGATACCCAGCGCGACACACAGCTCGAGCTGCACCGCTGCGGCGCAGACTATCTCCCCATCCGCACCGATCGCCCCTTCATCGCCGATCTGCGCCGCTTCCTCGCCTCGCGCAGTGGCCAGATGCGAGGTCGCGGATGAACCCACGCCCTCTCATCTTCGCAGTTCGCTTGGTCGTGGTCTGCATCACCGCCGCATGCCCCGCACCCGCGCTCGCCGCCGACCCCATCCCCGCCAAGCGCGGCGTCGCCTCTTCCATCGAAGTCACCCACGCCCCAGGCCGCCTGCGCGCCCGCGCCAGCGACGCGAACGCGCCCCTGCTCGTGCGCGTTGAATCACTCGCCGAAGATCGCAGCCGCATCGAGTTCTTCCCCCTCCGCTCCGGCGAGTTTGATCTGGCTCCTTATCTCGAACGCACCGACGGCACACCCGCCGCCATCACCAGTGCCACCACGCTCATCCAAGTCACCTCGCAGTTGCCGCCCGATGCCGGCACCAACATCTTCGAATCCTCTCGCGATCCCGTCGCGATCGCCACCCGCTATCGCACCGCTCTCTACGCCATCATCGCCCTCTGGGTCCTCGTCCCCATCATCGTCATCGTGCGAGCCCGCCTTCGTCGCCCGCCCCCGCCGGTCGTCGCACCCGTCGTGCCGCCACCCACGCTGCTCGACCGCGTCCGCTCCACCCTCGCGCGAGGCGATCAACTGTCAACCAACGAACGCGCCGAACTTGAACTTCTGCTCCTGCGCCACATGCGCAGCGAGCGCTCAGGCGAAAGTGCCGCCGCCATCTCGCACGCGGTCAGCGAGCTGCGCACATCGCCCGGCACCAGCGAACTCATCGCGCATCTCGAGCGCTGGCTGCACGCAGGCGACGAAGCCCAGCGTCAAAGCGCATTGCACGCCGTCACCCAGTACCTCGCCCAGCGCGGAGGTGCCGCATGACCTTCGCGCACGCATGGGTGCTGCTGCTGCTTGCCGTCCCGCTGCTGCTGGGCTGGGCCATTCTCACCCGCGGCCACGGCGCCGTCGCCCCGGTTGATCACAACACGCCCCGCGTCCGTCGTCCGCGCACGCTCGCTGCCGTGCTCGGTGTCTTTGAGAGCTGGCCCCTGCTCGCCCTCGCCGCCGTCATCATCATGCTCGCAAGCCCGCAAGTCATGAAGCAACCGCGCCGCGAGCGCCAGCTCACCAACATCCAGATCTGCATGGACGTCTCAGGCAGCATGGCAGGCCGCAACTACGAGATCGCAAGCAAAGCCATCGAGGATTTCACCTTCGCCCGCGATGGCGACGCCTTCGGCCTCACCCTCTTTGGCGTCGCCCAGATTCGCTGGCTCCCTCTCACCAAAGACCTGCAAGCCGTCCGCAACGCGCTCCCGTTCGCAGACCCCACTTTCCAGCCCAGCCACATGGGCGGCACCGCCATCGCCGCCGCTCTGCGCTTCTGCACCCAGAACATGCTCGCCGAAGCGCAGGAAGGCGATCGCATCATCATTCTCGTTTCCGACGGCGTGTCCTTTGACCTGCAACCAGGTGACGAAGACGACCTGGGCGATGAACTCCGCGCCGCAGGCGTCACCGTCTACCACATCCACGTCGACGAGTCTGACATTCCCGACGCCGTCGCCGAAGTCGCCCGCCTCAGCGGCGGCGATGCCTTCCGCGCAACCGACTCGCAAAGTCTCAAGACCGTCTTCAATCACATCGACCGCATGCGCCCAGCTAAGTTCGCCAGCATGGGCGCTGTGCCGATGGACCACTTCGCTCCCTTCGCCCTTGTCGCGCTTGTCATGTTGTCTCTGCACGTCATCGGACTCATGGGGGTGCGATACACCCCATGGTGAGCCCCGCAACCAACCCCTTCATGATCGCACTGACCGTCGCGGTCATCGCGCTGCTGCTCGTCGCCCTCGCCGAGTGGTTCCATGTCCGCCGCGTGCGAGCGATCGCGCACCTCGCTTTCGGTATTGCAAGCAAGCCCGCCCCGTGGGCCCGCAGCGCACCCATCGTCCGCACCATCGGTGCCGCGCTGCTCGCCTTCGGCGCTGTGTTGCTGCTCCTCTTTGATCCCGTCGAAGTCGAAGTCACACCCTCGCCCCGCGCCTCGCGTCAGTTGCTCGTCGTGCTCGATGTCTCACCCAGCATGAACCTCAAAGATGCCGGCCCAGCGAGCGAAAAGATGATGCGAGGCCAGTGGGCTGGCAAGCTCATGCAAGGCGTGCTCGACCGCATCGACATGAAAGACACGCGCATCACCATGGTCGCGTTCTACTCACGTGCCTTGCCCATGTTGCAGGACACCACCGACAAATCTCTCCTTTCCAACATGATGTCAGGCTTGCCCCTCTACACCGCCTTCGTCCCAGGCAAGACCGATCTGCAAGCCGGCCTCACCGAAGCCTTCCGCCTCGCCAAAGGCTGGGCCCCGCGCTCCACCACGCTCATCATCGTGAGTGATGGCGATCTCGAAGCCGCGCCCACCGTCCCCCGCGCGCCCGCATCCATCGCCGACACCATTGTCATCGGCGTGGGTGATCCGCGCACACCCACCATCATCTCAGGCCACAGTTCCCGCCAGGATGAGTGGACGCTCAAAACCATCGCTGCCAAGCTGGGCGGCTACTACCACGAAGGCAACACACGCCACTTGCCTACCGCCGTGCTTGATGGCCTCGAGTCCATCGCCCCGCGCGTGGGCGGCAGCGCAGGCCAGCGCGAGATCGGCCTTTGGTCCGCCGCCATCGGCGCCACCCTGACAGCCTTCATCGGCCCGCTGCTCCAGTTCTTTGGCGTGCCGCGTGCATATCGCACCGCACGTGTCGCGCAACCCGTCACCGTCTCGCTCGAAAGGAGCGTCGCATGACCGCACCCGCTTCCCGCACGTGGCTCGCTCGCGCCGCGTGGACCTTCTGGGCTCTCATGCCCATCGCCGTCCTCGCGTACCACTTTGGCCCCGGCCAAACGCTCATGGGCAAAGCCGCCGCCGCCCGCGTCGTCGAAGCCGCCCGCGCCGATGAAAAAATCGCCGAGCAATTGCTCGATGACGCATACGCCGCGCACCTCCGCGCCTTGGAGGCCCGCGCCGCCGCAAGCGGCAAAGAAGACGCCACGCTGCGTGCCGCCGCCGACAAAGCCTCCGCCGAAGAAGCCCAGGCCTACGCCCGCTCCGAAGCCCAGTGGCAGCGCGTCGCCGACAACCTCCAGCAGGCCATCACCGCTCTTCAGCCCGCCGACGCATCCGCCGCACGCGAGCTCCGCGTCGACCGCGCCCGCGCCGTCCTCCGCGCTGGCGACATCCCCGGCGCCATGGGCGACCTTGAACAGGTCCTGACCGAGCTCGCCGACACCAAAGCCGAAAGTTCAACCACCGCCATGCGCGCCCGCGAAGAACTCGGCACCGCCATGTACTTCGGCGCTCGCGTCCTCCGCATGAGCGGCAAGCCCGCCGACGAATGGCGCCCTCTCGCCGCTGGCGCACGCCAGCAGTTCCGCTACCTCGCCCAGCACGCCCGCGACACCAACGCCTCACCCGACTCGATCACCAACCACGACAAGAACACCGAACTCGTCCTCAACCTCGAGCAGTCAGGCCTCGACGAACTGCTCGCCAAGCCCCGTCCTCGCGCCTGCCCCAACGGCAATGGCAAGCTCAGCACCGCCAAACGCCCAGGCCGCCGCCCAGGCGACAAGCCGGGCAACGGCGCAGGCATGGATGGTGAAATCGGTCAAGGCTGGTAATCAATCCGGCGTCCACATCGCTCACAGATCAACGTCCCGAATCGAAAGCTCCTCATGAATCGCGCAACACATCTCTTCGCTCTCGCCGGTGGATTGCTCGCGGCCCCGTGCGTCGCGCAAGTCGCTGCGCCCGCCGCCGCACGCGCTGCTTCGCTCATCGCCTCCGCCGCTGTCGCGCAGCCAATCTCCAAGATCGTCGAGGCGATTCTCATACAGCCCCTTCAGCCCGCCGACGAGCAGCCCCAAGCCGCCGCGCCCGCCGATGCTCCAGCCGATGCCGCCGCCCCCGGCGCACCCAAGCCCGCCGCCGGCGCAACCGACCAGCACACCGCGTACTTCAAAGCTCTCTACGACTCCCTCAGCCCCGCCGAGCAGAAGCAGATGCTCGCCTACTACGCCGACATGGGCCTCAATCTCGATGAGATGCTGGGCATCTCCGCCAAGCTGGGTGAGCAGGCCAGCAAAGGCCAGCAACTCGCCCAAGCCATGCGCGAGCTCGACTTCGCCCGTACGCCCGCCGCCGTCCTCGGCGCGCGCGGCCGCCTGGGCTTTGGCCAAGTCGCTTATCCCAACCCCGAGCTCATGCAGATCCCCGACGTCGCCGCGTGGATCCACCTGCAAGTGCTCGCCGGCGAATGGAACACGCTCGCCACATACCTCAAGTCCCGCCCCGCCCCCGAGGCCGACGCCGTCTACGCCTTCGTGCTCGAGCAACTAGGCCAGCACGAAACCGGCATGCTGCCCGAAGAAGTGCTCGCTCTCGCCCACGCCGCTCCCTCCGAGCTCAAGCCCTGGCAAATGACCACGCTGGGCAAAATCCTCGCGCAAGCCGCCGGCAAGTTCAGCTCCTCAACCATGCTCGCCCAGATCCGCGCGGGCACAACGCTCTTTGGCCAAGGCGACGAAGCCAAGCGCCGCCGCACCGTCGAGTTCCTCGCCGGCGGCGGCCTCGTCAAAGAGTCCTACGAGTTCCTCACACCCATCGATCAAGCCCTCGCCGCCCAAGACGCGCCGCTTCTCCTCGTCCACGCTCGTTACCAGCGCACACTCGCCCAAACCATGCCTCAGGGCCCGCAAGCAGAACAGCTCCGCCGCTCGGCATGGGAGCTGCTCACGCAAATCGCCCTCCTCCCCGGCGCAAGTTTCGAGAAGCGTCGCGAAGCCCTCCAACTCGCTATCGAAGGCATGGGCGATGTCCCCCGCGCCAGCGTCTCGCCCTGGCTCACGCAAGTCTTCGCCAGCGACGCGCTGGGCCCCGTCGCTCTCGAGCTCATGGCTCTGCAAGCCGCCAAAGTCGGCGATTCACAGCAAGATGTCGAGCAGCGCGCCCAGACCATCCTCCGCCTCAAAGAAGGTGTCGATGTCCTCCTCGCGCGCGAGGATCTCGACTCCTCCGCCCTGCGCGTCCCGCTACGCATGATGACAACCGCTCTCGTGCAAGAGATGGAACAAGCCATCACCAGCAAGGGCCGCCAGCGCGATGTCGCCGCCGAAAGCCAGTTGCTCCTCAAAGCCGTCCCCAGCGAACGCTGGCTCAGCGTCCTCGAACCCAGCCTCGCCACACGCGCTCGCAAAGCCTCTATCGCCATCGCCACCGTCGCCGAAGAGACCGACGCCGCTCTCGCCTTGGTTGAGCAGGCCATCGCCGCCTCGCGCGACGAAGCCCCCGCCTATGCCGATCACTTCCTCAGTAACTGGGAAGGCCGCCTCCGCCCCAAGCTCGACGTCGATCCCGAGTTCCAGTTCTACTTCTTCTATCGCGAGTACCTGCCCATGGCCCCGCTCACGCGCGGCGCGCAGCGGCGGAATCTCGACCGCCTCAGCAACCTGCTCGCCCAGCTCCAAGCCGTCGGCGTCGACGCATCCAAGCTCACCAATCTCGTCCCCGCCTTCCGCGCCTGCCACGCCACCACCGAGGTCTACCAGCGCGATGACATCCAGCGCGTCTTCGGCTCACTCAGCGCCATCTCCCCCGCAGTCGCCGTTGATCTCGCCTCCACCATGAGCGCCGGCCTCAACGGCGATTGGCGCAGCCGCGATGCCCAGCGCAAGACCGGCACTAAACGCAGCGATTCCGAAATCGCCGCCCTCGTTGACAAGGGATACGGCGTCGCGCTCGAACTCATGGACGCCGCCGTCGCCGCCGAACCCACCGAATGGCGCTACGCCATCCTCCGCGCAGCCATCGCCTACGACCGCCTCCAGTTCCAGCAATCCCAAGGTCGTGGCGGCGACGCCGAAGCCCAAACCCGCTACCGCCGCGACGCCTTCGAAGCCTTCGCCAGCGCCGCCGATCGCTACACCAAAGCCATGGCCGAAGGTCTCGAGCGCGACGATCCCACCATCTACCGCATGTGGTTCGGCGCCGCCATGGGCACCGCCGAACTCAACTTCATCCGTCCCGAAGACCTCCCAGGCGAAGGCAGCCTGCAAGACGATCAGATCGATCTCATCCGCAAGTCCTTCGACTCCCTGCCCACCGAAGCACGCGACCGCCACCTCGCCACCTTCGCACGCGACATGCAGGCCGCCGTGGGCCGCGCCGCCCCCGAAGTGAAACCGCGCCTCGTCAAGCAGTCACTCCGCATCCTGCAAGACCACCCCGCCGGCGCATCGCTCCGCGCCATGAACGAGCTCTATCTCGATCTCATGAAGAACGAGCTCCGCCTCCGCCTCACTGTCGATGGCGATGATCGCGTCGGTGTCAACAAGCCCTTCGGCGTGCTCATGTCGCTCCGCTACACCAACTCCGTCGAGCGCGAAACCGGCGGCTTCGCCAAGTACCTCCAGAACAACGTCTGGGGCTACACAGGCGGCAGCTATCGCGAGGTCAACTACCGCGATCAACTCAAGAAGAACATCGAAGAGTCCCTCGCCAAAGGCTTCACCGTCGAGTCCATCGGCTTCTTCGACGCCTTCATGCCCGGCCGCGGCGTCATCGAAGACACGCAAGACGGCTGGGTCGAAAAGCCCATCGCCTACCTCGTCCTCACCCGCAAAGATGCCAGCGTCGATCGCCTCGCGCAGATCACGATGGAAATGCAGTTCAACGACCAGACCGGCCCCGTCACCCTCGCCCTCCCCAGCAACACACCCGCCCTCGCCGTGGGCGACACCTTCGCCACGCGCCCACTGCAAGACCTCACCATCTCGCAAATCGTCGACCTCCGCGCCCTCACTCCCTCCAGCGGCGTCGCCAAAAACCACCCCGTCACGCTCGAAGTCCGCATGCGCGGCAAAGGCATCCTGCCCGACGTGACCGACGTGCTCCAAGGCATCAACGACGCACTCCCCGGCTTCCGCGTGAGCGACTCCGCCATCGAAGCACAACCCCAGATCATCCTGCAGGAAGGCTCCGTCGCCACCGGCCGCTTCGGCTGGTCCCGCAGCGAAACCGAGCCCGAAGGCGGCTACCCCGAGCCCGACGCGACCGGCATGTACCGCCTCAAAGGCGAACGCACCTTCATCGTCACCTACACGCCGCAAGGCAGTGGGGCGGCTCGCGCTTTCACGCTGCCCACCCTCACGCAGGCCGCAACCCAACTCCCCCGCACCAAGCCCGACGACAAGGACTTCGTCCCCCTCGAAAGTCGCACCTACGCCGACCTCGACATAGTCCCCGTCACCACACCAGTCGTGCACATCCAGCGCTCATGGTGGCGCGCAGCAACACTGCTCGCCATCGCCGGCGTCATCGTGCTCATCGCCGCCATCACATGGCTCCGCAGGCGCACCGCGCAGGTCCCCGCCCTCGCCGCCGCCACGCTTGCCCCCTCCCGCATGACTCCCCTCTCCGTCCTCGCCGCCCTGCGCCGCCTCGAGTCCCGCGCAGGCTTGCCCAATGATCGCGCAAACGAACTCGCAAGCGACATCGCCGCCCTCGAGCAGCAAGCCTTCGCCCCCGGCGCAAACCCGCCCGCAGAGTCAGACCTGCAAGCCGTCATCTCCAAATGGTCACGCCCCGCCTGATCGTGTCCCGCGGCAAACAACCCCGCACCATCACGACCTGTTCCCCGCGCTCTTGATCCTCCCCACCAGGCCTTGCGTGCGCACCTGCACGCCCTTCAGCATGCTGCTCAGCGCATCGCGATTGGGCGCATACTCCATCGCCGTCTGCAGCGCAACCCACTCCTTGATCACCAGGTCCGCCAGCGCCTTCGTAAAGCTCTGCATCCCTTCTTCGTTCTTCCCCACGATCATCGGCAGCGCACTGTCATCCCCCTCCCGAATCTTCTCGCGCACGGTCGACGTCCCCAGCAGCACCTCACACGCCGGCACCACGCCAAATCCCGTCTCCACCTGCGCCGGCAGCAGCCGCTGCGCCAGCACGCCTCGCAGCGTGTTGCTCAGTGCATGCCGCAGAAAGCCATGCTCATGGCTCGGAAAAAACTCCAGAATACGGCTGAACGCCTGCATCGTGTCCGCCGTGTGCATCGTGCTGAATACCAGATGCCCCGTCTCCGCCGCCTGCACCGCCGCCAGCACCGTCGCATGATCACGCAGTTCGCCAATGAAGATTACATCCGGATCTTCCCGCACGATGTACCGCAGCGCATTCGCAAAATCCGGCACATCAATCCCGATTTCCCGCTGACTGATGATGCTCTTCTTGGGCGCAAAGCGATACTCAACCGGATCCTCCACCGTGATGATGTGCTCAGCGCGCGTCTGATTGATGTGCTCCATCATCGCCGCCAGCGTGCTGCTCTTCCCGCTCCCCGTCACACCCACGACGAGAATCAGCCCCTCCGTCGTCTCATCAATCAGTTGCCCGTAAATCGCCGGCACATGCAGCTCGCTGTAACTCGGTATCTCCGCCTTCACCCGCCGAATCGCCGCATGCGTGTGCCCGCCCGACCGAAACATGTTCACGCGAAACCGGTCCCCGTCCTTCAGGTGCGTCGCAAAATCCAGACTCCCCTGCGCGACAAACTTCCCCTTCAGTTGCTCCGGCACAATCGGATCAAGCAAATGATCCGCCTCCTCCTCCGTCAGCGGCTCCACCGCAATCGCGCGCAGCACCCCATTGATCCGATACGTCGGCGGAATTCCCACCTTCAAATGCAAGTCGCTCGCCCCATACTTCTTCATCGCCGCCAGCAACCGATGAATCGAAACATGCTGCTGCGGAATCGGCGCACCAGATGAATGGGACCCACCACCCAGCCCACCGCCCAGCTCACCACCAAGCTCACCACCCACCACCCCACCCGTCACCCCACCCGTCACATGCATTTCAGCGTCCATCGGAAATCTCCTGGGACACAAATCAGTCTACCACAACCCGCAACCCCCTGCACGCGTCCCCGGTGGCCCGCCCGTCCCGGGCGGGCGCATGCCAGCGCAGCTCCGATGACCCGGGCCTTCAGCCCGGGCGAACAACGACACCACCACACAACCCTCTCGCGACTTCTCGCCACACCTCTTCACATCGCGCATCATCTCACGCCTTCCCCGCCGCAACGCGGCGAGCGTCCATTGCCAGACGCGCCAGCGTCTGGTTCAGCCCCCATCACATCTTCGCCCTGGCAGGGGCGAGCGAATCTCACGCCCCATCCATCACCATCCCCAGAGGTAGCGTGAGATGTTCATTTCGATGCCACGCCGCTCACCGACATGATTGCGAAAATGGTGTCCATCAGGTCCCACAGCCAGCCTGCAAACCAGCAGCCCCTGACACGCAAAGAATGAACAATGAAAGTCGTACCGCCCGCCAATAGAGTCGGGAAACTTGGAGTCCCCGTGCGGTTCCGTCGGAGGAAATGCCCTTGAAACAACGCATGACCAATGTCTATCGATTCATCGAATCAAGCGAAGTCGCAGGTGATGAAGTCTCTGCAGCACATCTCGCCATGCGTCTGGTGAAGGACAAGTCAAGGCTGTTCGGTCGATACGGCCCCGTTGACTACTGGAACCCCGATGTAATCGTCCGACTCAAACGCAACAAACAGCCGACGGATGTGATCGAGACCAATGGCGGCTGGAATCCGATCGTCTCAACGCGTCTAAAGGAACTCGTGCAGTCATTGGACCCAACCTGCTGCCAATTCCTCCCCTGCACCATGTGGCAGCGTGGAAAGCCGGTCGGCCGCTGTTGGGTCATGTGTCCGCTCGTGGTCGCCGACGTCGTCAATCTCTCCGCGATCGAAAAGTACGTACATCTCAGGTACAAGCGCAGCGCGTTCAATCGCTTGCTTGGTCAACCCATCGTGGATCGATCACGTGTTCACACCACTGCGCCCTTGTTTCTGCCCAAGTACGCCATAGGTCAGTATCTGCTTTGCACAAGCACATTCCGCAGCAAATGCAAAGCCGCAGGCATGACCGGCATCAAGTGGGACTACGTGCCGTTCAAAGACAACGAGAAGCCCGCCCAGCGCAAGCGACTGGAATGCAAGCGAGGGCCGCGTGAACGTTGGCCGGCAGCCCGGGCCCGCGATGACGCATTCAAGACGCTGCCACTGGACGAGCTCTATCAACGAGCTGAGGAAAAGCGCCCCCAGACAAAGGAACCCACCGCGACAGCGCTCGCGTTCCTGGGCCTGCGTTCACCCGGACAACTCCGCTCCGCAAGAATCGGCGAAGGCGTGAGTACAAGCCGCGTGACCCAAGCTGAGCGCGCGCTGGGAGTCAAATTCCCCGCTGATTACAAAAAGTTCCTGACAACGTGCGGATGGCTCAACGGCTCCGGCGCAGAACTGTCAGGACTCGGAGACGGACACCTGATCATTGATGTTGATGAACTCACAAAGCAGTGGCGCGATTCTCCCCAGCCCATCGCGCACGATCGCATCGTGGTCGGCGTCGACGGCCGCGGCGGATACTACTGGATCAAATCCGGCGACACCAAGTGCGTCGTGATGTACTGGGATCATGAACTCGAAGAAGACGAAGTCGCATCACCAACGCTCGTCGCATGGCTGCGCAAACAGATTCGAGGCTGAATCTCACCCAACCCCACAACCCGCCGCCCCAACGGGGCGCAGGCCTGTAGCCACGGGTGCAGCGCAGCCCGCGTCCTCGCGGGCGAAGCGAAACCCGTGGAAAGAACACAGCGCTCGCTCCCCTGCCCCAACGGGGCAGAGGAATCGCCCACACCCCGAGCCCAATCATCGGCGGGTGGCATGACGCCGCCAATGAACTGACCTCGCACTCATGCCTCAGTCTACCGGCATTGCGGCTGCCCGTGCAGAGCGGTCATTCCCCGCCGCTCGCTCGCGCCGCTGCCTGCATCATCGCTGTCCCCAGCGACGGCGACAGGCGGAAACACCCCATTCCCACGAGGTGACGGAGTCAAGTGTGTCTATTCCCCCGCCCGCATGCTCGCCAGCCGCAAAGCCAGCAGCCCCTGGCACGCAAAGAATGAACAATGAAAGTCGTACCGCCCGCCAATCGAATCGGGAAGCCTCGAATCCCATGCGGTTCCGTCGGAGGAAATGCCCTTGAAGCAACGCGTAACCAACGTCTACCGATTCATCGAATCAAGCGAAGTCGCAGGTGATGAAGTCTCTGCAGCACGTCTCGCCATGGCACTTGCGATCGGCAGGCCACAAAGATTTGTTGAGTACGGCCCCGTTGAGTACTGGAACCCCGATGTAATCGTCCGACTCAAACGCAACAAACAGCCGACGGATGTGATCGAGACCAATG
>Ga0315899_10004876_pt1 | contig 14478 bp, 17 predicted proteins | sample LakEriMetagenome_2_FD_203518 | JGI IMG/M metagenome (GOLD analysis project Ga0315899, IMG submission 203518) | Freshwater fungal communities from buoy surface, Lake Erie, Ohio, United States - Buoy 4 MA112 | ecosystem: Environmental > Aquatic > Freshwater > Lake | place: USA: Lake Erie, Ohio... | reverse complement strand
AGGATGAAACCCTTCAAGGAATTGGCTTCACCATCCACCTGCAAACGCACCGCAGTGAGGTCATTGGCAGTCAGGGTCGAGCCCGCGGCCAGTTCTTTGGCTGCGACCATCACCCGGACACCAGGTTGTTTCGCGGTGGCTTGGTTGAGGACATAGAAATTAGCCCCACCGGCTGCCCCTGCCAAAGCCAGCGGGATCCACCACTCGGTGATTTTCATGCTTGTACCCTGTGAGATTTGCCAGATTTTCCCCTTGGCCATCAAGGGCCTACTAGGGAATCACCCAAAGGCGTGCCTAAGCGACAGGGTTGCTGTAGGTAAAAAGGGAAAACATGAAAAACCCAGGGATCTGTGCCCGGGCCTGGTAAAACGGATCCCATTGAATTTCGAGCAAATTACTGAACTTGATAGATCAGAAGCCAAACGGAGGATTCTTCCGTGCCTTCCCCTCCAACTGTCCGGATTTCTGTCAAGTATTCCTTCCCATCCTTTTTAAGCTTCCAGCCTTTCCCATCAAAAGAGTCCTGATTGGAAACTACAAAACCAAGGGAAACAAACTTCAAAGCCAATTCGTCGATCGGAATGGATAGGCGCCCAAACTCACCAACTCTGGAACCATCCGGGCCGATTTTTTCCCGCAAAACTAAAAAATCAGGTAATCCTTTCAACAGAATGGAACGGCTAACCTCCATTGAGTTGTCCTGTTTTAATCCATCTGTAGGGAGGGTACCTACATCTTGTTTCTTCACCGCGACAAATCGCCACACCGGATTGTCTTGGTTATCGAGGATGGCCTCATTCCAGCTAGTTAACCCTTCCTGAGCCTTATCGGCATCCGATTCAAGCCATAATAAAAACCGATAACCGCTTAAAGCAGGTGGAACAAGAAAAAAGATGAGGGTGAAGAAAATGCCTAGTAATAGAAACTTGGCCGCTGTTATCAAAATCCTTGAGCGATGATTCCCAGAACCAAGGTTCGGGCTCAATTGGTTTTCACTTTTTAATTGAGAGTTATCAGTACCCATGGCAATACCTGCATCCATGTATAAACAGCCTGATTTTTAATCAGGAAATGTAAAAAGCGGAAAGGACAGGTCGAGCATTCCCAGGTAAATTAATTCTCTATCCAGCAATAAACCTTTATCACTACAAGAAGAATCACCAATTCCCTTGATCGAACGACTATTCAAGCTGATGGATTATCTGATCCACTTCATCGATTTCTTTTTTCTTTTGAATCCATTCCGGGCTACCAGGGATTAAGGCTTGAAGTTCCTGTTCCAATGAACGCTTTTTATTTTTGAGCTTCCGTTCCGCCTCCGCTTTTTTGGTATTTAGGTCATTTAATATTTTTTGAGGTATTTTTTGATTGAAAATGGAAAGAGCATCTTTCATACCACCTTTCATATCATTCATTAACTTTGAAAACCCTTTTAAATCCAAGAATAACCTGGCAATATTGGTGTGAATATTGACGGCTAAAATCCCCCCTCCTATTTCATCTTCCCAACCCTTATTTATTTTTCGCATCCTGGCAGCATCCCAGGTACCAGCAACAACGCCTGCTTGGTTTTGGTAAGCTAATTGGGGTAAAAAATGAAGCCGGGTTAAACCAGAATAATGGGCCTGGGTTATTCCTCCCATGGATAGACGCTCTGATTTTTCAGCAATCCCATCCAGTAATCCGATTTGGACCTGGTAGGGATGGGGGGTTTGGCTGGATAATTTGCCCCTTTTTTCCCAAGAAACCTGCCGGATAGTCGACTCATCTTTCAGCCGACGAATTCCAAGATGGCAGGTGTAGAACAATATCACACCCAAAAGAATGACGAATGGGATAATGAAAGCCAACTCAATGGGAGCGCTGCCTTCTCGCGCATGCTTTGCCTTGGATAATACCTTCATTGCGTGCCCCTCTTTCAATAGGGTGAATCAGTGCCCAGCCAAGGCTTTCCGGGACAAGGCAGTCATTTTAGCCCATTCAGATGGTGTTTTTGATTGCTGCAAGGCCTCCTTGGCTAACGAGGCCGGAACCAATTTCACTTGCCAGTTAGGCCGGGCTACCGGCATGCGATTTTGGTGTTGGATTCCACCCTGTTCGTGGGTGTAATGAGGTACACAGTTCTTCCATACCAGGGTATCCCAGCCACTGGTATCCTGGAAATTTTTAAGTAACTCCTTGTCCTTTTTGTCTTTATTGTCTTCCATATCTTTGTAGTTGGGTTTATTTTTATCCGGCTCATCCGCCGCATAAACCATGGCCTGGCTAAAAGAGCCCATTTCTTTCAAATCATCCTTGAATAGTTTGATTCGCGATACCGGCTGTTTTTCCCAAACCATGCCGACAGTGGCAAATAACATGTGCAGTCTACGCTGGTCACGCTGGTCATTTCCAAGCCGCCAACCCTGCTTCCTGGAAGGATTATGGCCATTTTTATCAGGCCCCGGGGTATCTTCCATTAGGTATGGCTGGATCCGTTGTGCAATGCCTGGATTTTTCCTTCCTTCTTCCCCACCAAGTTTCATGTGGTTGGCTAGGTCCAAGGTGTATTGGCCAGTCCTCATCTGGTACCAATTGCTGAATTGGCTAAAAATAAATACCTTGGAGGCGTTGACAAATCCGTAACGGTTATATTGAACCCAAGGGGATGCCGCCTTCACCCATTGGGATTGGGTTATTTGTTTGTTCTTCTCCCTTTGGTAGTAGGTTTTCTTTTCATCTAGTATTAGTTTACGCTCTATCCTTTCTTCTTTTTTCACAGGCAATTTTTGATATGGATCATAAACGGAGCTTTTATAAAGATAACGAGTTTGTTGGGTCGTCCTAAATATTTCAGCGGGAAATTTTGCTCCTGAACATTGCGCATTGATAGTGTTAACAACTAATTCTTCATAGGAATGAATAGATTTGATTAGTTCCCAGGATATATTCTGAATTTCCTTGGTTCCTTCCGCAGCTTTTTCCATTGCGGCCAGGGCTTCTGTTTCCAAATTGCAGTACCTCTGAATTTCCTTGGCAATACCTATCATTGCCTGCCCAATTCCCCTGGTGTATCCAATATGCCAAAGAAAAGCTCCAAGGATTTGCGCTTTGTAGGTAATATCAACCACCAAGGCCAATTGCATGTCCGCATCATCAATGGCACCATTGGATATTTTAGGCTTTTTTTGTTTTCTATATGTCTTCTCAAGGCGCTTTTGCACTGATTGAGCCATTTTTTGATCGGGTGGTGGATTATTAGTGCTAGGCAATTTTGCACGTGCTCCCTCATATGATTTTATAAGATCCCCTGGGGTAACTATTTTCTCTGGAAGCCATTTTGTTTCAATCTTATGTTCCTGCGGAAAATGCCCATAAAACCCCGAATGAATAATGGAAACCGCCATGATCTCCCCGATCATGTGCTGGGCCCCGGTGATGGTGTTCAAACCCCTGGCAATGGGAATAGATGCGCTGTAGGCCAGATTGTCGGCGCTATTCTGGGCGCGGATCTTCCCGCGCATGGTCCTGGCAAGATTCGCCGCCAAACCGATGGAAAGCACCAGGAAAAAAATGACCATGATCCCGGAAAGCAACATCCAGCCGCCCTGGTCTTTGTGAAATTGTTTCACTTGTTTATCGGCTGAGATAGGCATGATTAAACTCTCAATCCAGTAACGCGTCGTAAGGAATACTGAACTTTCGTTGGGTGTTACGCGGAAATTCCCCTGGAATCCGAGCCTCTGTTTTGATGGTGTAATATCCTCGTCCTTTGGAACCTTTCTGGACCACATCCGAAAACCAAGGAACAATTTGGGGCGCTTGGTACACCAACTCCAACCTGATTTGACCATCCAGCACGTTGCTGTCCGTGGAGTCTTCTTCAAAGGCCCGGGGTTTCCTTCCCTCCAAAATATTCACCGAAACACGGGACCCGGCGTCACGGTATTTCCGGGCAATAGATCCCGACCGCTCACCGCTTACGGTGGAATAAGCACTTTGGGCCTCTCTCGCCATGGCCACACCATTGCTTCCCGGCCTGGCCTTACTACCTGGTTTTGACAAGCCGAATGGAGTCATTGGAAGAATGGCACTCCAAAGGATTTGCCCTTCCCCATCGATTCGGTTCCCGGCTGCTGTGCCTGGTTGCCTCGCCATTGGTAACCACACGGAAGCGGACCGCGCAGCCATATGGGCCGCCTGAACCGTTGCCATTTTGGTCAAAAGCAAAAACCCAGCCTCAAACCAAACGAGGGTGACGGCAAGAAATACCGGCAGAGCCATCACAAAACCCATGGAATAGGAAACCCCGGATTCACCATGCACCAGGTTCTCTTTTGTTGTGGTGTTGCCGCTCCACCGAATCAAAAAAAGTGAACACACAATAACAATTGTGGTTCCGCAAAAAAGAAACAGCCATTCAGTGGTTTGGTGGAGATTTGCCAACCTATCCATCAACTGCTCCTTTGGTGTCTAAAGCGGCCAACCTGCGATCACCCTGGCAACAATATGAAAGTCCGGCAGAAACCCGGTTTCGCGGTCCGCCAAAGTATGCCAAAGCCAAACACTAGCCATGCAGGTAATCGCCAGCACGATCGCGAAATCCATGCTGGCTTTCCCTGTCCGTTTTTGACCGTTTTTCATGGTCTTGAACCTCAACACCCTCGCCCGGTTACCCCAGGCGAGGGTGTTATGAAAATGGTCAACTGATAAACCCTCTCACGTCAGTAACCCGATTCTCGATATTAGGTCTAAGGTTATCGTTCCATTGCTTCCATCCAAAAAGTAGAACCAAACCACCGATAGCAACCATCACCGCAGTTTCGATAGAAGGCATGACATCCACCTTTCATTAAGCAAGGCCCGTTTTTCCGGGCCAGTTTTGACCGGTATTACCTGGACCATCCAGGTGCCACCGATCGTTCCATCCATCCTCCCAATCACCATTCCCATGAACCCGCGACATAGTTTTTAAAGAACTGGGAAAAACATGGGGATGGATCATCAAAAAACCCTTGTTTTCTCGATAAATAAATGCGAAAAAAAGTTATTAATCCTGAAATTTTTTCCCGGGAAAATAATCGCACTCTAAAAAATGAGCGAAAACAGTCATGAAAGGTATGCATTTATTGAATCAACTCTTTTGATGTGGCTGGTTCGTTTTCAATTCACCCATTTACATCCTGGTTTCAGTCTTTGTCGTCGTCATGATTCACACCGTGATCGAATAAAGTTCGGGTTGTAGCTCTTAACCCTTTAACTGAAGTGGAGCAATTTCATGCGTACTGTCATTAAACGTTTGATCAAGCTGGAACATGGATCAGGTACCATTCAAAATATGGTCCTCCTTGCCATGGGTTTTTTGGTAATAGTTTTTGGAAACAAAATGTGGGAGACATTGAAAGGCCCGGTTTCCGCAAGGATATATGATGTTGTGGTCGCAATTACTGGTGGAAAGTTCAACGGGGGCAACGGAATAACAACCCCAAGTAATAATGGCCCCACCACACCTGGAACTGGTCCGGCGACAGGTCCTTCAACAGGCAACGGTGGCGCACCCTACCCTGGCGGATCCGGTGGAGTTTTGGAGCCGGGAAATAGTGGAAATCCATCCAATCCGCCGCCAAATGGTGGAGAACCTGGAGGTAATGGAACGAATCCAAATGGAAATGCAGGAAACCCAAATCAAGGAAATAATGGACCAGGAAGTAACTTGGATCCCCCAAAGGATGATGGCTTTGTAGATCCGGTAGGGGATGGGTTTCCAAACGCAGTTGCTGAAGCGTTGGCAAATAGAGCAGTTGAAAAAAAGCTGGCCAGCCTGGATGCTTTGGTTGCTAAATCAAACGAAAAACTTATCAATGCTAACGTCTTAAGAGACAATGCTGCCAAGGCGCTTGAGGAAGGATTGAAAAATCCTGACCTATCACCGCTTGAGCGTTTGGATTTGGAAAATAAGGCCGCCAATGCCAGGGTTGATTCACATAATGCAAGAATTCAATATGAGGATGTTCTCGAAAATCGTAAACTTGTTGGCAAGGTAACCCAGCAATTGCAAAGGTCGGTCGCTATCCTTGATGCAAATAATGGATTGATGGAAGCCGATAGGCTGCGTAGGGAATTAATCAACCAAGGAAAGTATCAGGAAGCCTGGAGAGTTTCCGTAAAAGGTGCATTAGGATCTGTTACTGATGTGGCTCTTGCTTTTACAGATAAAATTCCTGGAGGCTTCTTAGCCGAGGAACTAATAGAGGAAGCGGTTGACTTAGCTGGTGAGCGATTAGCAGATGATTCATTTCCAGCCATGGTTGACTTTTCCCATTGGTTATACAAGCAACCTTGGTGGCCTAAAAACAGGGCTCCTAGATTCCCGCCTGGATATGACCCAAGGAATGATAAGACCAAATGATTTGGTGTAGCCCTTAATCCACCCCAAAAATTTGCCATTATCCTATGACCACCCCGATACACATCGGACGGTCACCTTCCCAAGCCCCGGTCCCAATCAGCCCGGGGCTTTTTCGTTTCACTTATAGTTAACAAGTTCGCGATAAATCTCCGATTCTCAAAATATTTCTTAGGTCAAATGTTTAATGATCCTGAGCGCCAAATGCCCATATCCTGCCCTTCCTACGTTCGTCAAAAACTAAACCAGGCTTCCTCTATTTAATCCGCTGATCTTTCAAGATCCTATACTTGCAATCGACCGATTATTGCTTTTCAAGAATTGCCAGAATTCCCAAAATAATATTCAAATTTTTTTGTCGGCATATTAACCCTACGGTGATTCACCCCATGTCAATCAATTGATTCAACGAATTTATAGCCCTCGGGAGGGCTTTGAATGAAGACCTTCCTTTCACGGTTATCCAAGAAAGAGGATGGCGCAGGCGCCATCGAGGCCATGGTGCTGCTCGCCATGGCAATTTTGGTCATGATCTTCTTGAATTCCATGTGGGAATGGATCAAAAACCCATATTCGGCGCGCATGGTTGATCTTGGTGAAACGATAAATGGTGTCGGAAAACCTAAACCAGGGGGCATTTCACCAACGTTGCCCCCGTCCACCCCAGGGAATCAACCCGGGGCACCTGTCCAAATACCTTCGGATCCTCCTTCGGTAAAACCCGGTGGCCCTGGTTCCCAGCAACCACCGGAAGGTCCACCTACCCAAATCGTCCCTGCCATCCCGGTTCCGTTGCCTGATCCCATGGCCCCCGGCCACACCGAACCGTCAAAACCAAATACTCCTTCTGGTATTCCAACAGTTACTCCAGGTCCGACTGTCCGACCGAAAACAATCGAGGAAAGACTTTCCGAACTGCACCCAGACCTCATGACTTCAATAGATGATAGGGTTTTAGCCTACAGGGCGTTTTCGGATTTATTGGCTGAAAATAGTAACCATTCAAAATTTGCCAAGGCAGCTTCAATTGTTTCAGATCAAATATATGGATTGTTTCAGAATAATGATATTTATGTTGGTCCTCCACTTGTTCCTGTTCTAATTAAAATACCTAGGCAATTCGGAGAAGATACTCAAGAGTATCTCGCTTTTGTTAATGACCAATTGTACCGGGTAAATTATCCCATTTTTTGCGAGATGGTCAGAAACCCAACAGTGTATCCCGACCCGTTTCGATTTCTTCCACCTCACATCGCAAGGCCAAACGATTATGATGGTGTACCTTATGACTCCTTGAGTTTTGATCGACGCATGGTTCGTGCAGAGCAAGCAGTGGTAAGTTACTTGAATAATCAGTTGAAAGGACCCAAAAAAGAAAATGTGATAAGGGAATTAGATAATGCTTTCTCACTCGATGTCCCCCCATGGGAACTAAAGGATTTCTGGGTTTCCTATGTTTATGGCCATTCTTCTACAGAATGGGTTCGCGAGGCCCTTGCGGGAAGACCCATCTCTTTCTTGCATGAATCGACCAGAGTTGCCCTTGGCCAAGCAATGATTTATTACCTCCATGGTTATAACAAGGGCCCTTTTTTTGACTACAAAGCAAAGGATCCAACTTTCCCAAAATATTCCAAAAAGTAAAAATCATTGCTGCTTTTGTTGATATTTCCCCCAAACCCGCAATGCTCCAAGGAGTATTTTGTCAAGTTCTAGGTAGGCAAATGCTTTGTGTTATCGGAGCACCTTAATCCACCCCGATTACCCTTCATAATCCTATGACCACCCCGATACCCATCGGACGGTCACCTTCCCAAGCCCCGGGCCCAACCAGCCCGGGGCTTTTTCGTTTTCACTACCAACCGAAGGAGCCTCACGATGTCTCACACCGTTTCCATCAAAGCCCAGGTCAAATGCCAAACGGCCCTGGCCGCCACCTGCCTGCGCCTGGGCCTTCCCGCCCCTACCCACGGACAGGTCCGCTTGTTCGACCAGATCGCCACCGGCACCGGCGTGCAACTGCCCGGCTGGCGATTCCCCCCTGTATTACTTCCGATGGTTCGGTCCTCCATGACCACTTCCAGGGCCTGTGGGGCGAACCGAAGGAGCTCTCCCGCTTCCTGCAAGCCTACGCAACCGAAGCGGCCAAGCTTCAGGCGCGCAGGCAGGGGCACTCGGTCACCGAGACCCAGCTTGCTGATGGCACCATCCAGCTCACCGTCGAACTGGGGGCCTAACTCCATGCAACGGATGATAATCACCATTTCTTCCGAAGGAGAGGTTTCCCTGCAGACCACCGGCTTCGCCGATGGCACCTGCAAGGACGCCTCCCGCGCCATGGAAAAAGCCCTCGGGGTCACCGTGTCGGATCGCCCCACTTCTGATTCCATTACCAACCAACAGAACCAAACCGGCATCCAGTAACCGCCGGTTTTGTTTTCGTTTTGCTCAGCCCGCCGGGATGTTCCCGGCGGGCTTTTTTGTTGTTCCCACGGAGTTTCTAATATGCATTCTGAATTGAAGGAACTGATTGATGCGGCCTTTTCCGGCATCCTCCTACAAACCCTGCAGCCCGATGCCGCCGAGGAAGAGATCCGTGCCCTAGCCACCCGCGAGGGCTGGGACCTGCTGGTCTGGGATCTGGAGCGCGGCACCCGCCACGCCTCCATTCCCGCCAACACCCATGCCGGCGATCCACTCGGTGCCATCCGCGCCTTGTCTTCCCTAGGTAAGCCCGGCGGCACCACAGTGCTGGTGATGCACCATTTGCACCGGTTCTGGCAATCCGCCGACATCCGGCAGGCCCTGCTGCTGGCCCTCAACCACGGCAAGGGGACCCGGCACTTCATCGTCGCCCTCAGCCCGGTGGTTAACCTGCCGGTAGAACTGGAGCGCCAGTTCCTGATACTGGATCACCCATTGCCTAACGCAATGCAACTGGCCGAACTGGCCAGGAGCCTGCTAACCGAGGGCGAGGAGATTCCAGAGGAACGACTCCAGCAGGTGGTAGCGGCTGCTGGCGGCCTGACCCTTGCCGAGGCTGAGAACGCATTCGCCCTTAGCTTGACCCGCACCGGGCACCTCGACCCCGCGACGGTCTTTCAAGTCAAGGCGCAGCAGCTCCGCAAATCGGGACTGCTGTCGCTGCATAGGGGGAGCGAATCGTTCGACCAGCTTGGCGGGTTATCTTGCCTCAAACACTTTTGCTTGCAGGCACTGCGCCCCGGGCCAGTCCGCCCCAAGGGGGTGCTGCTGCTGGGACCGCCAGGTACTGGCAAGTCAGCCTTCGCCAAGTCGCTGGGCAGGGAGACCAACCGCCCGGTGCTGGAACTGGACATCGGGGCGCTCTACGGCTCGCTCGTCGGCCAGACCGAGGCCAACATCCGCAACGCCCTGCGCGTGGCGGAGGCCATGGCACCCTGCGTGCTGCTGGTCGACGAGATCGAGAAGGCCTTGGCCGGCATCGGCGGCAACGGCGACTCCGGCACCGCCACACGGCTGTTTGGGACTCTGTTGACCTGGCTCAATGATCATCAGAGCCAGGTCTTCTTTGTCTGCACCGCCAACGATGTGTCGAAGTTGCCGCCCGAGTTCACGCGGGCGGGGCGTTTCGATGCGACTTTTTATCTCGACTTCCCCACGATCTCTGACCGCGAGCGGATCTGGGAAATCTGCCTGCGCCAGCATGATATCCAGCCGCAGTCCCGGCCGGATGACCACCAGTGGACCGGCAGCGAGATCGCCTCCTGCTGCCGCCTGTCCGTGTTGCTGGGCCTTCCCCTCGTGGAGGCCGGCAAATTGATCCTGCCGGTGGCCAACACCGCGCGGGAAAAGCTTGAGGCTCTGGCCCAATGGGCCAGTGGCCGCACTCTGTCCGCATCGCTACCTGGCCCCCAGGGCGGGGCAGCACCCGTACCTACCCCGCCACGCCGCATGCGGAACGCCCGCCCCGGCCTGAACTGATCGGCTTGCTTCTGATTTCCACCCAGACCCGGAAGGAGCAGGCGCGTGGCTTGCCCCTCCCGGGTCTTCGTTTTTGAATGGAGTGTGTGCACCGTGTCCGAGACCCTGACTTTGGAATTGCCGGAACGAACGATCGATGCCTCCCCAGCGGCAGAGCACCTGCGAGCCAACTGCGCCGCGGTGAAGCTTGCCGTCCGCTGGTGGGGCATCACCCGTGTCCTGACCCCTGACCAGAAGGAGGAACTGGTGCGGGGCACCGATGTCGATGCCAAACTTTTGCGCGCCACCAAGTCGATTATCGATAAGGGGCACCCCGTCATGCGCCGTCTGGGCCGTATTCGCAATCAGGCGGTCGGCACCTGGCGAAATTTGTCTTTGCCGTATGTGGAGGGTGGCATCCGTCTGATGCCACGGCATTTGATCCACGAGTTCTCCCGCCTGCTGAACGGCTTCCGCGAGGAGCTGACCCGGAGTGTTGGGGAACTGGCCCAGGTCTACCCCGCCTTGTTGGGCTCGGCGCGCCAGCGACTGGGGCGGTACTTCGTGGAATCGGATTACCCGGGTTCTGTGGAGGGTTTGTTTGATCTGAGCTGGGAGTTCCCGCAAGTGGAACCGCCCAGCTTTCTGCTAGCCATCGACAGCGGGCTCTACGCCCGCGAAGCCCGGCGGGTTGCTGAGCGGTTCGATGAGGCGGTCCAGCTTGCGGAGTCCGCCTTCCTGGAGGAGTTCGGCCGGTTGGTCGGTCATCTGGCCGAACGGCTCAGCGATGGGGCCACCGGGCAGAAGAAGACCTTCCGGGACAGCAGCCTGGAGAATATCCGCGCGTTCTTCGATCGATTCCGCACCCTGAACCTGCGTGGCAATGACCAGCTTGAGAACCTGGTCCGGTCGGCGCAGGCGTTGGTGGCGGGAGTGGAACCCGGCGACCTGCGGGGCAGCGCCGGCTTGCGCCAGCGCATGTCCCGCGACTTGACCCGTGTCGCGGCGGAAGCGGAGGGGCTGATGGTCAGCCGCCCGCGTCGCCGCATCCTCCGTTCCCAGGTGGAGGTGGCCTGATGAAGATCCGTGTCTATCCCGAGGGGATCATCCGCGCCCTGCACGATGACAGACTGAATCTGGCCACCATCGGCAAGTTCAGGGTGTCACGCGCCAGTTGGGTGGAGCCCGATGCCCAAGGCCGCTGGTGGGTGGATCTCGACAACTCCCGCGGGCCGATCCTCGGCCCTTTTTCCACCAGGGCGGAAGCCCTGAAGGCGGAGGTCGATTGGCTCGAACGCCATCGTCTCTGACAGTTCATGCGTTCCCTTGGATCCAAGGCCGGTGGGGTGGTCCCGCCGGCTTTTTTAGTTGGTTGAGTGTTTTTGGAGGTATCTCATGTTGAAGATGACGGTGAACATCAACGGCAAGTTCGGCAACCAAGTCAGTAACCTCAGTCGCGGCGGAGCGATTGAGGCGGAGATGGAATTGAAGGAGCATCACCTGTCTGATTTGGACGGCCTGCGCGACACCCTGACTCGGCTGGTCTGGGTAATGGGTCACTCCCTCGATGCGGAAGCCCAACGCTTCACCGCGGCCTGCGAGGCCACCAAGCCGGTTCCCAAAACCAAACAGGTGAAGGAACTGGTGGACCATTCCAAGGTGAAGGTGGAACGCCAGGACCTGCGCCCGGTCACCCCGGGGCAACTGCGCTACCTGACTGCCTTGGCGCAACGAGCCGAGCTGGACCTGGAGGAGACCGTTCGGGTGCTGCACCACTGCAGCCCCGAGCAACTGTCCAACCGCCAGGCTTCCGACTTGATCCACCAGATGGTCGAGGTGACGGCAGAGGTGGCTGCCTGATTGCTGGATTTTCCCCGGTGCCCCCCGTCCTTCCTTCGGAGGATGGGGGGCTTTTTGATTCCCCAAGGAGACCCAATGAGTAGCGATGATAGCTTTTTATTGCCTGATCCACCGACTAATCCTGACCATCCATGGCGACGGCTGGTTCGATTGGTGGCCAGACTTCTGGCGGAAAAGAGTCTGAGAGGACCTAGAAAACCCGATGAAAAGTCTTCTGCAGCCGGTCGTTCAGACGAGAGATGTCAAGATAGGCAAAGTTATCAATGTTGAGAGATAATTTTGCTTGCATAGATAGTCGTGGATATGGATAATTTATTATAGGTGATTTGAAGGCGTTTTTGAAATTCCAAGATATATCCTTCACTCCGCCTTGCCCGCCAACCAGATCCAAGGTCGCCAGCACCCGCCGGGTGGGCGCTGGCGATCGGATCTTGGGGTCAGAATCGAGGTGCCGATGAGATGCCTGAAGACGGTCTAGAAGCACGCCCCTACCTGTCGGTGGGGGAGTTCGCCAAGCTGACGGGCTTCTCAGAAAGTTCCATCTACTCTTTTGTCGAACGCAAACTGATTCCCCACTTTCAACCCGCCGGAAAGGGCGGCGGCATCCGGATACCAGCCGATGCCGCCAAGCGCCTCGAGCAAGGCCCACCGCCTGTTGAACCCATCCGGCTGAAAGGCAACCATCGCCCGGAGGGCCACGACCTCCCCGGCCCCCTGCCGGCCTGGAAGAAGGGCCTACTCCGGCGTGGAGGAAAATAATCCATGCCCGCAAGAAGGAAAAACGAGCTGATCCAGTGTGAGCACTTCCGTTGGAAACTGTACCGGCGGAAAGGCGTGTACTGCGCCGATGGCCGATCGAACCGTTTCGACCTTGGCCGTCATTCCCTGAATACCAGGGACAAGGAAAAAGCCTTGGAATCCCTTGTCCAATTGAACTTGGTGAAATGTGTCGAAAATGGATTAGCGGACAGGTCCAGGTTGGTGGGAATGGATTCGGTCGAAATATCATTGGACCAGGCCTTCACCATCTTCATTGAGGATCGGTCCAAAGCGAGGGTAGCCGGAGGGGTGAAGCCGTCATCCCTAAAGGTTTACAAGAAACGGTGGAAGAAGTTCTTCACCTTCGCCACTGAAACCCGCATCTCTCATGTCGGTCAAATCACCAAAGACCTGCTGAACAGGTACTCCGGTTGGCTGGAGGCCCGGGGGACTGCTCCAAACTATGTGGGCTATCTCGTGCGGTTCATCCCGCAGGTGATCAACACCCTGATCGAGACGGACCACCTGGGTTCGGAGCGCAAAATCAGGTTGAGGATGAAAAAATTCGAGGTGGAGGAGGCCTACGCCTACACCGCCGAGGAATTCGGGGCCATCCTGGAATATTGCTCCGCTCATCATAATCCCCGGGTGCGTCAGGTCGGGGATGTGGTTCGTGTCCTGGGATATACCGGCCTGCGCATCAGCGAGCTGCTGTCGCTGCCCTGGCATTACATTGACCTGGATAAGCGCTTCATCACAGTCAAGGATGACAGCGCCAAAGCCCGTGCCGGCACCGAAACCCAAAGCACCAAGTCCTCCAAAACCCGACGGGTTCCAATCCACAAGGACCTGCTTGAGTGGCTGAAGGCGAGGAGTGGTGAAAAGTCGGGCCTGCTGTTCCAAAATTTGGATGGCGGCAGGCTGACCTACAGTTCGGCCCTCGAGACCTTCTGCAGGGTTCGCAAGGAATTAAGGGGAAGGTTCCCGGGAACCCCGGGTGAGAAATCCTTCAAGGATGGCTGCTTCCACAGCCTCCGTCACTTTTTCTGCTCGAGGCACGCCCAGCAGGGTGTGTCCGAGATGACCATGTGCAAATGGCTGGGTCATCAGAGCAGTCGGATCACCCGTCGGTACTACCACAACAATGACCAGGAGTCATTGCGGTTGATCGACGGTGTAAATGTTCTGGGGTCACCTCAAATGGCCGACAAGTCGCCGGCCGGATCCCAGGACAGATTGGTTGTTGGCGGGTCGAAAGGTCGGCAAGGTCAGGGCAAGAAAAGGAGGCGAAAAAGCAGCTGATTGGCACACGAATGGCACAGTGCCATCCGTGGTAACAGGCCGGGATCAAAAAAGAGCTTATTTTTCAGGGTGATTGCGTTAAATCAGGCAAGGGGCAACATGACCCTGATGTTCCCCATGGCTCTCAGCGCCCTCCGCCCAACCGCGCGCCAACGGCGGGAGTCTGGCGCCAAGGGGTGCGACCATTCCGGAACCTTCCGACCCCGGAACCGCACTCTGGATTATGTTGT
>Ga0315899_10004874_pt1 | contig 14480 bp, 14 predicted proteins | sample LakEriMetagenome_2_FD_203518 | JGI IMG/M metagenome (GOLD analysis project Ga0315899, IMG submission 203518) | Freshwater fungal communities from buoy surface, Lake Erie, Ohio, United States - Buoy 4 MA112 | ecosystem: Environmental > Aquatic > Freshwater > Lake | place: USA: Lake Erie, Ohio... | reverse complement strand
CATATATAATATATATACCTACACACACACACACACACACACACACACACACACACACTCACTCTCTCACGCACACACATCACGGCCCACCGTGCGGGGATCGACTACGATGACTAGTGGGGGAATGTTGTTGTGGCCCTGGGCCAAGGGAAAGTGCTCGTGGTTGAGAGAGTATCCACACTTGTTGAAGAGCGTGCGCTGGTCTGAAAACATCTCCTCCGAATTCGTCACCTAAAAAAATAGTATTACAGTATTTTTTTATTATCGATATTTTGTTTTTGACGAGGGTGCGCTGGTCGGGAAAGATCTCCTCCGACCTCGTTACCTCAAAAAAAAATATTATTTTGAAGAGGGTGCGCTGCTCGGGAGAGATCTCCAACTTCGTCAGCTAAAAAAATATTATTGTAATACTTGATCATTATTAACATTTTTAACATAGTTGCAAAACTAATAGTAAAACATTCTTCTCTTAAGGTACTAACGCTGATAGAAAGAGAACACAGCTGACAATGGTACGAACAGACCGCAGGCGCCCTGGGTCCCTCTATAGTATCATTGAATACGAATAAATCCTCCTCCTCCTCCTCCTCCTCCTCCTCCAGAATCCAGCTGACAAAAGTACTAATAATACAGCTGACAATAGTACTGTGAGTGTAGTGCTAGTTCTAATCGTACAGCTGACAATAGTGCTATCAGTGGGCACCTTGCTAATCGAGGCGGCAAGAGAGATTTTTTTTTTTCAAAAAATTTAGGAAAGATCGGACAGAATACAGCTGACAATAGCACTAAGAGTACAGCTGACAATAGTACTAAGAGTGCAGCTGACAATAGTACTATCAGTGTAGTACTAGTTCTAAGAGAACAGGGCACCTTGCTAATCGCGGAGGAAAGATCGGGGCACACAGGCGGCCGGTCTACTTGGTGATGCCCGGACCACCGGCCCCACCTGTGGCAGAGATTCTCCAAAGTCAGTGCCCTAGTATATTTACCCTAAAAAGTCACTCTATGCTGACTTTTCAACATCACACCACGGACGCGCCGCGCCGACAGCCGCATCCATCGTCCCGCCGATGTTCAGCCCTCCCAACCCCACGAGCTCCGCATCCAGCTCTCGGAGGCATCCTAGTTGTTTGCACAGTACGAGAGCAGACCGTGCACTCCCAATCAGTGCAGACGATCAAACGCACACCTAAATCCCTGAACACTAAACAGGCTCCATGGGGCTTGATGGGCACCATGGGGCACACCCGGCACACGCTGAAGGTGGAGGCACCTCCGCACCCTCAGCGTGCGCGCTGGCATCCGCACCCTCAGCGGCTTCTGGTGCGGGTGGTCGCTGGCAGGCGCAGCCGCACTCAAGGCTTAAGCTTGCACGGCACGCCTAAATCCCTAAATCCTACACCCTAAACCATACACGCTAAACCCTACACCCTAAACCCTAAACCACGTTGGAGTTTCTATTGACGCGGCTGCTGCGCACTACACTCTTACAGACGCTGCGCAGGGGTGCCAGCTGAAACGGAGTGACATGCTCAGGAGCAGTGCACCGCACATCACCTTCCAGGTCATGACCGACTGCACATGCTGGCACGACGAGAAGAACCAAGAATGTTGCCACTGATGTGTGGCAAGTGCTGCCAGCAATGCGGCCGCGCGCATGTGGTTGCGTACTAAGCTTTAGTACGCAACCACATGCGCGCGGCCACATCGCCTTCGGGGTTCGTGGATAGAAATTGGTCAAATCCCAAAAATCCCTTTCTCTTTCCAAGATGTACAAATGCCTTCCTGCCTTCCTTGCAAGCGCCTGGTCGTCGGGGGGAATCGCGATCACATCGCATGCCTGATATTTCTACTGCTTCGGGAACCTGGGACAACGCTTACAAGAATGCGGTGTCCGGATCCAGCGATAGTGCCGATGAACTTGAGAGCCTATTGCGGCGCTTGCGCGCGAATGACCCTACCATCACGGAGTTGGACCTGGAAGGCAACGGCCTAGGCGCCGAGGGCGCGGCGCAGCTTGCGGAGGTGCTGCGCGACAGTAGCGCCATCATAAGTCTGAACCTGGGATGGAACGGCCTTGGAGACAAGGGCGCAGAACAGATCTCGGGGTTGCTGCGCGTCAACACCGTCCTCAAGGTTTTGGCCCTGGGAAATAACGACCTCGGAGACGAGGGCGGGAAGCATCTGGCGGGGGCGCTGCACGTGAATACCATCCTCACGAAGCTGGACCTTTACGACAACGCCCTCGGAGACGAGGGCACAGAACAGCTGTCGAGGGCGTTGCGAGTCAACAACGCCCTCGAGCACCTGGACCTGTACGGTAACTTCCTCGGCGCCGAGGGTGCGGCGCATCTGGCCGGGGCGCTGCGAATAAACAATGTCCTAAAGCAGCTGGACCTGGCAGTAAACGGCCTGGGCGCCGAGGGCGCGGCGAATCTGGCGGGGGCGCTGCGCGTCAACACCGTCCTCACGCGGCTGAACCTGACACGCAACCGCATCGGTGTCGAGGGTGCAGCGCATCTGGCCGGGGCGCTGCGAGTAAACAACGCCCTAAAGCAGTTGGACCTCGAAAGTAACGGCATTGGCGCCGAGGGTGCGGCGCATCTGGTGGGGGCGCTGCGCGTTAACAAGGGCCTGACGAAGATGGACCTGGAACAGAACGACCTTGGAGCCAAGGGCGCGACGCACCTGGCGGGGGCGCTGCGCGTAAATGTCGAAATAAAGGAGATGGTCCTGCGATGCAATGGCATAGGTGCGGAGGGCGCGGCGAATCTGGCGGGGGCGCTGCGCGTAAACACCGTGCTCAAGAAGCTAGACCTGCGATACAACAGCATAGGAGCCGAGGGCGCAGCGCATCTTGCGGGGGCGCTGCTCGTCAATAACGCGCTCGAGCACCTTGACCTGGAAGGCAACGGCCTGGGCGCCGAGGGTGCTGCGCATCTGTCGGGAGCGCTGCGAGTCAACACCACCCTCACGCAGCTGGACCTGGGGGATCTGAGGGAGTCTGAGGTCCTGGGGGAGTCTGAGATCTTCCGCGAGATAGAGGAGGTCTGCGACGCAAACCGGGCCCGGCGCGACGAAGAGCGCGCCGGGGACGAGGAGGACGAGGAGGACGATGAGAACGAGAAGGAGGAAAATCAGGCGATGAACGCATGGCATGGGTTCAAGGTAAAGGAGGTTGGCAAGCGGACTTGACCGTGACGCAGAGGGTAGCGCTGCGGAAACTCGCGGGCATGTTTGCGGCGTTCGCAAGATGACAGGAGAATATTCCGGAGAAGAAGGCAATGATATAATCACTTTGTATAACCGTGACCCTGCTGTCCAACTTGCCGTCCTTCCCCTCCTCCTCCTTTCCGTCAGGCGACGCCCCCGTTGCACTTACAATCGACATTCAGTCATTGTCTGGTCTCAATGCAACCCTCCTCCTCCCTAATACCAATATATCAACCTTGAATTTCATCACCCGTGACCCGGGCGAGTCACGCCTTTTCTTGCGGCGATAAAGTAGACAAAAACGGACTGAGGAGGATGGATACACGTACCTCACACAGCAAACCACTTTTGGTTAGGAAGGAATGAGGTTGAAGATGGGAAAGAAACCGATTATTTTACTGACGATAAAAAAATGTGTTCCTCTAATGAGTGTAATTCCTGGTACTTGTCTGGGGAACGGCCTTAGACTCAGGAGTACTATTTTAATACGGTCTTGTAAAAGCAGCTGACCTCGAACCTTCGTTTCCAAACAATACGGGCGAACGGCCTTAGTTTTACTAGCTGTTTTGAGGGATTGAGTAAGTCAGCCTTTTCTTGCTCTTGCCGCTGACAATCATCGTCTTAACAGACTTTTGGAAACGGTGCTCCTCAGGCCCATCGCAGATTTGGCGTCCGGCAGCCAGCAGACACAGAAACCCTCCCACTGTGGGCCGCGGACGGCGCCGAATCTTGAGAAACCCGGTGCTGGCGTTGCGGCTTTCTGAAGATTCGGTCGCCGTCGAGCAGCAAGCGGGATTCTGGAGTTGATTCAAAGTTGTTGCGTATTTCTCAAGAGTCGGGTCTCGGTCAATGTTTTTAAAACTTCCGCAACTTCGGAAGTTTTAGCACTAGGCGACAGCCGGTTGCAATAACCGCGTTAGTGTCAGAGGGCGCCGTGTTATTGGTACCAATTTAGTACCATAAATTGGTACCAATTTAGTACCATAAGGTGCCAAATGAGTACCGTAAGGTCCATTTCAGTTGCAATGCCAGATTGCAAGATTGTCTCCAAAAGAGCAAGATTAAACGCTAAACCCAATCAGCATTTCCCACTTAGACGCAGGCACCTGCGAAGGTGTGTCTACCCCTGGTGATGGTGCCCTGTCTGTTACGTACACCACCCCTGTCTCAGCATTTTTTCTAAACCCGAAAGGGTTTAGACCTACGTAAGTAGTAGTTACTGGCCCGTTTATAAATTTTTTACTTCACAATCACTTCATGACAGAAATTTTTTTAAAAAAAAAATCCGGCGATGTAAATGGGACGAAGTAAAGGGTTTGAGTTCGCGCGCGGAAGGGAGGGAGAGGGTAAGGGGGGAGTAAAGGTTTAGCTCTCTTATGAAGCAAAATAAAAAGGCTAAAATTTGCTTCGTCATTTACATCGCCGGATTTTTTTTTAAAAAAAAATTCTGTTATGAAGTGATTGTGAAGTAAAAAATTTATAAACGGGCCAGTAACTACTACTTACGTAGGTCGTAATTCTTTTTTGAGGTAAGCCCCCTCACGGAAAGCCCCCTTTTTTTGGCAAAAGTAGCCGTTACAGACAGTGATAACGGCTATCCCACCTACGGGATTAATCGATGCTAGCTGTAAATTCACGGTCTAGTACAAACGGTCCAGTACAGTCCTATATACTGAGTAATCTTGTTACCCGAAATAAATTATTCCTTTTACAATCAATCATGACCTCCCCATAGCGTCCGGCGCCTTCTCGTCCTACGACACTCCCAGCGTCCGTCTTCAAGGGGTTGCCATCTTTGCTGGCTATGAACCGCCTGTTCAACGCTCTGCCTACGGCCGACGCGATCCTCGTTTCGACTTCTGCCGACGCGATCCTCGTTTTCGCCTAACCCCGCTCCGGCAAAGTTTGGCTCTTGATTGCCTTGTCTCCCGATTAGAACCGGAACCCGCATTGCGACAGCCCTCATCCTCCGCCCCCGCACGATCTCAGATATGGTCGCTCTGGACAAGCGCCTGTATACATCGCACCCCGCATCTACGGACTCTGTCTCACGATTAGAACCGGACCGTGTGAAGCTCGCTCGCAACGGCTGCATGTTGCCGAGTGCAGTGCGACTGAGTTTATCGAGATACTGTACGCATCAACTACACCCATGCACAGTTCTCACTGCAGAACACCACATTTATATACGCCCCCGGGACGTACATGTACCTGCATGCCTAGCGTATCCGAAATCACTGTCGCACACTTACTCCTCTCTTGAGTTGCGCAGTTCTCCCAGCGTTTGAAATTGCTTGGAGGACCACAAGACACCCCCATCCACTCGAACAGATTATCGTAGTAGGCTGGATCGGGGTGTCACCACATCGCTTCCCGCCACCTTCTTAGAAGGGATGCTCATCCGACAGGAACATCCGAACGTTTATGCTCTTTATGGTACTTTCTCGTTCATACTCTCTATATTCTGGGTACTTTATTCCTCTCTGTCTTTGTGATTTAAGTATTCGATGTTTTCGCATACATTCATTGTGCACATTTGCAATCACGCAGAGCTCTTCTTGTTTATCTTGGGGGAGCGTACAGGGAGTCTCTTGGGAATCTTTTCTCTCTCTATTAGTGCTTTTTATATTTTATATTCTCTCACCCTTCATATTCGTGATTTCCATGTTCTTATCGCACACCGCCTTTTTATTCGGAGCGTACAGTGTCTGTGTGCATCGTGACTCTGTATTCTGTGTTTGTACTCTGTTTTTTTTACACCCCATACGTTTGGAGGGCTCTATATTTGGAGGGCCATATATATTTGGAGGCCTATATCTGTTTGGAGGGCTCTTCGCTCGTCTAAGGCCTGGATCATCCTGACACTTTCGATACCAGCTGCGTCAAAAATGGTGCCATTGATCTTTAGAGATCAGAACTATGTATTTAGGGACATACACTAGCTGCGTCAAAAATGGCGCCATTGATCTTTAGAGATCAGAACTATGTATTTAGGGACATACACTTTGTATGTGTATATACACCATGTCTATACACTCGATATTTCTACAGATATACCTAGTATCTGATCTGGAGGGCAACGATAACGGCGATCCCACTTACGGGATTAATCGACGCTATTTGTAAATTCACGGTCTAGTACAAATGGTCCAAGTACAGTCCTATATAAGTAATCTTGTTACCAGAAATAAATTATTCCTTTTACAACTATGATGGCCTCGACCAACTAGCGTTCGGCGCCCTCTCGTCCTATGACACGGACCCAGCGTCCGTCTTCAAGGGGTTGCCATCTTTGCTCAGACAACCCAATTTAAGAACCATCCCCCCAGCAGCGAAATTGTAACACTTTTCCCGTACCTGCATGGCACATGCAGAGTCCGTGCGCGCGCTCAAATGGTGTTTGGATCAGTATGGCGACCTGGCTGCTCTGCGCCCGCTGCACGCAGGAGCACCCGTGAAGGTCCAGTTCAATGGCAACCCCAATCTGGCGTGGTATCCGGGCGTGGCAACCTTGCAGAAGGCTGATGACTCATGACGCATTGAATATGAAGACGGAGATGTCGAAGATCTGCACGTCGTCCCTCCAGACAGCAAACTGACTTGTATCAAGCATTGCGACGGAACTCATGTCCAGAACCCGTCGAAAGACGTTGCTGGGCATCGTGGTGCTCGCAAGACCAAGAAGCGTGCACCGACAAGGTTGCGTCACACGGGTATCCAGTTCATGCGCATCGACCCCCCAGCTGCAGGAGCGATCGACCAGCGCCACAACCTAGCGGGCAGGATCCATTTTATGTACAAGGAGGAGCAAGTGCACGCTGGCACGGTGACGGCGTCCGAGGTCAAGTATGTGACGCTGCGTGACCTCGTGCTGGAGAACGATTCTGACGCCGCGCGCATGTACCGGCAGGTCTTGGTAGACTTTATGACACACCTGTACACGACACCTCCAGTGTCTGCACAAAACATGCAGCACCTGCTCGGCAGCAACGTCATGGAAGAGTGGACATCAACTGATCGCGACAGGGTGGAGAAAAACTTCAAAGTGTTCAAGCAAGCACAAGTGCAGGAGGAGGAGGCGTTCGAAACCACAGAAAATTGGCAATTAGCAAGGGCAGGGGGGTTGTGGTATAGAGACTCCATTCAGTAAATGTATTCCATTCTCTCGTTCTCCAGAATTCTTCCGTCAAGTCGCCCATGTCTGCACATGTCTTGTGTGTGGCAGTCAGGCAGTGAGGGACCTTCCCGCACCTGCATGTTTTTCACTGCTGATTCCGAGCTGACCACTCTTGAGAGGCTGACGGGCCTTCTTTGTCGGCGGCGGCATCAAGATGGTTTGCCTACCAAGGCAACTTTAAAGTCACCAATCTGCTTGCAGGCTCTCGTGCTGTCTGTCTCTCTCTCTCTCTCCCGCGCCCAGTCTCTGTCTCTCTCTCCCCCTCTTGTGCGCTCTCTCTCTCTCTTTCTCGCTCCCTTTCTCTCTCTCTCTCTCTCTCTCTCTCTCTCAAACGTGCTCTCTCTCTCTCTCTCTCTCTTTCTTGAACGCTCTCCGCATGCTCTCTCTCTCTCTCTCTTTCACGGTTTCATAACAATAACTTTTCAAATCATAACAATAACTTTTCAAATCATTTAATGCAGGCAAAAAGCATGTCGGGCAGGCGCACAACAAAGAGAATGGAGGATGTGACGATCGACGAGGAACGAATCCGCGCAGCGACCGCAGCAGCGCAAGCCTCCCTAACGCCAGCCTACCCACAGGTCTGGCTCACCAGACGTTGCGTGCCGTGTGCATCGTGCTGGATGACCTCTAGGAATTTTTTCGTGTGGGCTCCCTTGGCAAGGAGGGTATGCCGCACGCCGGTGCGGCGTGTCAAGCCCCTCTCATCTGTGATGTCAGGTCGCATCACGATCGTGCATGTGTCTGCGTCCATCTTCTCACTGATGTTTCACCTGCTTTGTCAGCACAAACAGCATCGACAGGCATTGTCGACGAAGGAATTGCTTTCGCGCTTTCTGGTCAAGCAAAACCAGATCCAGCAGACGAGCGCGCGGCTTGCGGCGGACAGCGAGTCGGACGACGATGCCTTCATGCAGCTTCGCGGGCAGTGGCGGCAGCACGTCAGCACTGCTTCTGCCGCGAAGAAGAGGCAAAACAAGATCCAGCAGACGAGCGGGCTGCTTGCGGAGGACTGCGAGTCGGACGACGATGCCTTCATGCAGCTTTGCAGTGGCAGCACCTCAACAGCGCGGCTTCTGCCGCGAAGAAGCAGCAGAACCACATCGCTGCTGCTGCTGGCTAGGCACATGAACTGATTGTGATCGAGGAGGAGGAGCAGCATGTGATTTTGATCGACGATGAGACAGTGAAACAAGGCGTTGGCCGCAAGAGGTCTCACCCTGCTGTTTCTTCCGAGATTGTCATCGAGGAGGAAGAGCCAGTCACGCCCTGCGTTGGCGGCAAGTTGCCTCGCCCGGCCGACGAGCGGCGTTCCGGCAAATCACGCAAGAGATCCACCTCCGAGGCAAGTGGAGGAGGACCCTCCAAAACGCCACTGGACCCCCTACTTCCAGCTCTGTGTCCACGGTGCATGCGGCAGGCGCCGCCAACTATGCTGGCGCCATTTGCAAACGTGAAGGAGATCGAGGATCCTGGCCGGATCCTGGATCACCTCTCCTGCTGCTGGAATGTCCCAGAATTGAGTGCAGGCACTTGCGAGGCAGCATTTACGGCGTTTGTCGAGACCGTGGGTACTCCAGAGCGCATCTCAGCGTGCTGGAGGGAAATGCAAACTCTCATTGCAAACATCCAGATCGACAACTTCAAGAAAGTGGAAGACACTCAGGAGTTCGTGGCGTGGGTCGTTTTTGCCACTCTGGGGGGAGCATTTCATGTGACGCCGTCCCAGGGCGTCGACTTTCCAGTTCTCAAGCAAATGGGCAAGGATGTGCCAATTGTTTTACTCATCATGTATTTCCCCACGCTATTCCCAGGCAGTCCTCCAACTTTGCTGGGCCTTGGCGACCCCGCCCACAGGTGCTTCAACGGATTCAAAGTTAACAGTCCCAGGGCAGATGGGTACCAGCCGAGTGATGACCATCAAGTTTGGGAATTGGGCAAAGTCATGGAGAACGGTGACAGCGTTGGACTTGATACCCCTGTTCTTCTGGGCAAACACGGGGAAGTGCTGTGGATTGGGTGGCGAGCTTTCAACAGTCGACGATTTCTGGGAATCTTTGCCCTCTTCATTTCATACGTGGTATGTGGATTATACCGTGCGCATGATCGAATACATCATGAGAGCATCGTCGACAGATACTTCACGCTCCAGGACCACGTTCGTTGTGGGCACGGGGCATGTATGCAAGCAGATTATCACGAGCGCACTGTACGGACGATCATCAAGCCTCTAGCGACCCTTGCTGGCGTCACCAACGTCCATGGGCGCAACAAAGCATCCGACGGGAGTTCGCAGTTCACATGGACAACTCATTTTTCAGCAGTGACGCGCCGGCACGTGTGGCAGGAGATGACAAGTGCAGTGAGAAGGGGCACTGCACTATTAGCTTCGCTAGTGCACTTTGCACAGTCAGTGGGTGGGCCGGCGCAAGGAAAGATTGTGGGCCGTGCCATGGAGGCGTTGATCACAGGCAAGAAGACGGGCACTCTGGAGATCGATATCATCGTGGAATATGTCAAATGTTGCTGGTCGTGTGGTTCTACCCTGGGTGGACTGGGCGGTCAGGACATGTGGGATTTTCACAACCTGTGCCAGTTCACACAGCGTGCTCCGCAATCATTCTGCACAGATCCAAAATTCCAGGCAATCCTAGCACGTGCAAAGTATCAGCGAGGTCTCGGTCACGACAAGAGCGTAGACAAGGATGTGGGTGAAGACGGGTCCGAGCTCGACGAGACAACCCCTGCTTTTGTCGAGCTTTTCATGAAGAAAGTCAAGTGTCTGGAGGAGTACGGGTCGAAGACGCGGTTCGAGCCCGGCAAAAGCGCATGCCCCGAAATGCAGTGGGAGAAAGGGGAAAGCGCATGCCCCGAAATGCAGTGGGAGAAAGGCAAGAGCGTTTACCCCGAAAAACAGTGGCAGAAAGGCGAGAGCGGAAGGAAGGCAAACCAGTGGGTCTCACCATGGGGGACAGGATCGTTTGGTGTGAAAGGAATCCAACAAACTTACGGATCATTGAATGTCATGACGAAAGCCATTGGCGCAAACCAACCCGGCATGTCCAAGGCCTGGAGAGCAGCTATGAAGAAGGCGCCGCCATCTGCACAGCATGTATGCTTCAGATTCAAGCAGCGCGAACTTGTTTTTTACAAGGAGGTCGACAGCGGAAAAAACTGAAAAGCAGGCCGTACAGCGAGCACCAGCAAGTCCAACAGAGTCAGGATGCAGTCGACACGCAGTTTCCGCCGCCTCCTCCTCCTCTTCCTCCTCCGCCCTGGCCAGACTCTGCACCTCATGGTGTCGTGATGTGTGTGTTGCAGGTGTCACGTGATGTGTGTTCTCGTTCACCCCAGACCTGTGTGTTCTCGATGACCCTAGACGTACACTGGTCTCTGCACTTCTTCAGCGCGCTGTACCTGGTGCATGGTGCCGAGGACTAGTGTGTGTGTGTTGAGTGTTTAATTGGAGAACAAAATAAACCAACTCTCTTAAAGGTCACCGAACCGAGTTCCCTTTTCCTCCTCCTCCTCCTCCACCACCACGTTCGCTTTCAACACCTGCTCCGACGTCCGGGCCTGCTACTATCCCCGCTTCTGCACCGCCAGTCTTCCTCCATAGACATGGTGAGGGGTGAGAGAGTGTGCGCAGATGTGAGTGAGGCAGCGAGCATGTGCCGCCAGTCTTCCTCCTCGTCAAGCCCCCTATGGGTTGCTACGTTGATACCCGATGCGAGTGACAGCTTGTCGCGCCCCTTCCTCCTGAAGAAATTCTCAAGAGTCAGCTCCCTGTACATGTACAACGGGAAGTCAAAATTCAGAGAACTTTGAGATGTTTGTTTTCCTGAACAGCTGGGAAATTAGAAGGTGCAATGCGACCCTTGGGAGATGGTGCCGGCTGGCACAAATCTTCAAGAGTCAGCATACCTTTATTTTTTAATTTTTTCTAAATAAAACGAATCTCGTCGGGTCGTAGAACGGCGGACCACTGTTCATGAAAAAAAAAACTTTATGTCTTACAACTAATGATCGATAACACGCGCGGTCAGTACAGAATGTGTTCTCATATAGAACTCACAGTTCTCATATACAACTAATGAGCGATAACACGCGCGGTCAGTACAGAATGTGTTCTCATATAGAACTCACAGAATGTGCTCTCATATACAACTAATGATCGATAACACGCGCGGTCAGTACAGAATGTGTTCTCATAGAGAACTCACAGAATGTGTTCTCATATACAACTAATGTCCGATAACACGCGCGGTCAGTACAGAATGTGTTCTCATAGAGAACCCACAGAATGTGCTCTCATATACAACTAATGAGCGATAACACGTGCGTCCATAGGAGGAGGTGAGAGATCTAGGTACTGCAGAGCGCTGCGAGCCGCGGCCATTATGCCCAAGCGTGCCCTCCACGTACTAGGTGGGGCGGGGGACGGGAATAGTGTGAGAGAGTAGGTCGGGAAAGGAAGTTGGATCGAGGATGTGGGCATGAGAGGAGGACGAGAGGCTAACTGCGCAGCGGGAGGCAAGCTTGCAGGCATCGGCATGTAGGTTTAGGGTTTAGGGTTTAGGGTTTGGGCAGCCATCTGCATGTATGTTTACGCGCAGGGCGGAGGCCTTGGCAATAATAGAGGCCTCTTTGCTCTTGAGCGGCACCTAGGCCATGGACTCCAAACAAACACAAAAAAGACACTCAGCGAGTACTTTTGAGAATTTGTACCAGCGCCACGCTATCCCCCCCCCCCCCCCCAAAAAAACTAACTCTAGGGAGGACGTTTGCGACTCTACGGAGTACTTTTGCGAACATATACCGACACGGCAGCGGCCACGCGTGCCACGGTGTCCCTCCCCAGAGTACCCGGTCCGTGTGAGTTCGATCCCCACCTCTCCCTTGCCAAGACTCGCCATGTTAGCAACGCATTAGCAACACATTAGCAACACATTAGCAACACCTCACCTTGCCAAGACTTCAGCCAGGGGGGACATTGGGGTCTCGATTAGGAGGTCAAGCTCTGGCGGAGGCTTGTCTGCAGGGTTGAGGGCGGGACAGGCAGGTAATTTTGGGGATGGCGGGCAAGGACACGGAGGAGTGAAAGCAGGCGTTGGGGGTTTAGGGTTTAGGGTTTAGGGTGTAGGGTTAGGGTTCAGGGTTTAGCAGGGCACACGCACGCTCGTTGTTGAAGAGAGAGCAACATGGAGAGACAACGCGAGCGCGCGCGCGAGAGAGAGCGAGAGCGAGAGCGAAAGAGAGGGAGGGAGGGAGGAGGGACGCAGGGAGCGCTCGCGAGAAAGATGGAGAGGAAGAGGGAGGGAAGAGGAAAGCCATGGGGAAAGGGGGGTGAGGAAGCGGCAGATATGATGCCGCAAAAGAACAAATAAACAAACAAACAAAACAAAAAAATGAAACAGTCACCTGCGGAAAGGCGGGGGGGGAAGCGACGGATAGGAGATCCTGGTGGAACCGTGTTAAATTTATGTTTATTTATTTATTCATTCATTTCAGACCTGCGGAAAGGCGGGGATGAAGCGACGGATAGGAGATTGTGGTGGCTCCATGTTGGATTTTTCATTTTTTATTTTTATTTTTTCTCATTTCAGACCTGCGGAAAGACGGGGGATGAAGCGACGGATAGGAGATTGTGGTGGGGCCACTCCGTCCACGCGAACTCGGTGCGTGGAATACGATGAAGGATGGTCGACCTAATTAGTGTCAAAAGAGACCTAATTAGTGTCAAAAGAGACCCAATTAGTGTCAAAAGAGACCCAAGGCAATACAGTTGAAGGATGGTCGACCGGCTCCTGCAAGGCCGTGTAACTCAGATAGCAATTCCATAACAATGCCCCTGTGTGTGTGTGTGTGTGTGTGTGTGTGCGTGTGTATGTGTGCACGCGCGCGCGCGTCAGATAGAAATTCCATAACAATGCCCCTGTGTGTGTGGATGTGCGTGAATGTGCACGCGCGCGCGCGTCAGATTGCGTGCGTGCGTGTGTGTGTGTGTGTGTGTGTGTGCATGTGCACGGGAAGCATAATGCCCCCGTGTGTGTGTGTGTTTGTGCGTGTGCTCGTGTGTGTGCGCGTGCGCGTGCACGTGTGGCGATTTGTGGCCGCAATGTACATATGTGGGAAACATACACACTTACACACACACACTCTCTCTCTCACACACACACTCATGCACACACATGCTCACACACACACACACACACACACACACCAAAAGAGGCGAATTTGACTTGGTAAGAATTAGCCACAAGATAAAACTGGCAGATATCCACAACAGTCAGTGTCCGTCAAAAGAGACCTAATTAGTGTCAAAAGAGACCCAATTAGTGTCAAAAGAGACCCAAGACAATACAGTTGAACAACAGTCAGTGTCCGAGAGAGAGCGCGCGCGCACACACACACACACTTGAGAGAGAGAGCGTGTGTTTGCGTGTGTACATATGTATATGTGTCACGCACGTATAATCTCGTACGTACATGTATAAACGCGCATACATACTATAAACGCGCATACATACGTATATACATACATACATGCATACATACATACGTACATAAACGCGCATACATACTATAAACGCGCATACATACGTATATACATACATGCATGCATACATACATACATACATACATAAACGCGCATACATACTATAAACGCGCATACATACGTATATACATACATACATGCATACATACATACATACATAATCGCGCATACGTACGTACATACATACATATATGTATATCTATGTGTGTGCGCGCGGGTGTGCGCATGCGTGGATATATGCACGCCATAAAAAATCTGGAAAAAAAAATCTGCCTGGCACGCACTCCACATAGGCCAAAAGCGGAGTTCCCACACAAGTGAGGTGGAAGATGATGTCGGGAAAAAATTCTGAAAAAATAAATCTACCTGGCACGCGCTCCACATAGGCCAAAAGCGGAGCTCCCACACAGTGACGTGGAAGATTTTGGCTGCCCAAAAATTTGAGCAAAATTTGTGAAAAATTCAACAAACACATTTTTCAAGTGCATTTTACAAGCACATTTTTCAAGTACAATTCTTGCACAGTTTTCT
>Ga0315899_10004873_pt1 | contig 14483 bp, 14 predicted proteins | sample LakEriMetagenome_2_FD_203518 | JGI IMG/M metagenome (GOLD analysis project Ga0315899, IMG submission 203518) | Freshwater fungal communities from buoy surface, Lake Erie, Ohio, United States - Buoy 4 MA112 | ecosystem: Environmental > Aquatic > Freshwater > Lake | place: USA: Lake Erie, Ohio... | reverse complement strand
AACAGGACGACGATTCCTAAAGCCACGTTGCAAACCATCGCATTGACTCGTCCACTTTGATTTCTCAGGGTTGCTATCGTAGAAACACTCTCCGCAACCAACACATATAACAGCGGTAATGCAGGAATGAGATACCGCATGTTCCAGACCAAGTTCTCTTGAGTCGTGAAAAGAAGAAGCATCGACATCAAAGACAGAAAGCAAAACAAACTCAAACGATATCTATCGTCGATTAACGGGCTGGGGACTCGGTCGATTGTTGCGTCTTCATTCCTCTTTCCGTATTTGTACTTGTCTCGAAGCGTTTTTATAGCGATCGCAAGTAATCCAATACCTAACGCTATTGGTACAGCTGGTTGTTCTTTAATCCAGAACGCAACTAAAAAGAACCATGGCAACGGACCCTCGATACGATCTCCTAAAAGATACGCCCCACGGGGTTGATTCATGTCTGCAAGTTGCTGATCGATTCCTTCCAGAAATAGGCGAGGAAAGGGGGAGGGCACATGACCTATCATGCTATGGAACGTCGATTGACTTTCTGCTCGTTCAAAACGAAAGTCACGAAACTCCTTGCTGATAAACTCATGCTTGCCAATCGCCACCAATGGTTCTTGAAACAAATAGAGTGCATGAAGTGTCACGCAAGCGACCAGAGCATGGATCGGCCATCGCAATAAAAATTCACGCCACGAGAACTCTTTTCGCATAGCCCAGCGAGTCCCCTCGATTACAAGCGGAAACGCGACGTACAACGGTGCAAACGTAAACTTGGTCCCAATCGCAATTCCCCATGCAATCCCTGAAAAGATCACGGCGTTTAACGACTCGTGACGCATGAGCCGCAAAGCAGTCCACAAGACAGCAGCCATGGCAACCCCTGCCGGCGTATCAGCCGAAACGATCCAGCCATGACCGAGTATCAGGGGTGAGGTACACCAGAACGCTTGCACGAATATTCTGGAAAGCATCGGCATGGAACTGCATGACATCCACAACAGCCACGACCCAAACAATATTAAAGGGATCCGAAACATTCTGGCAATCCAAAGCGATCTTCTGTAGATCGCTTCGTTGTCCGACATGACTTGTTCCCCGAATGAGAATTCAAGTCGATTAACATTGCCATGCTCAGCAGAGGGAATGACGGGAGGCATTTGGAGTGCCGGTATGAAAGGTTCGGCAATAGCGATCATCCATTTATTGGCTGGAGGATTGACTCGAAAGTATCCCGGGTCGGAATACTGAGCCAAAACGATCCCACTCGCGAAGTGAGCCGTTTCGTCGAAGGTCGGTGAAGACACCCAAGCCGCTCTAGCGAGTATGCAAGCCATAAGAAGATTGAGCACGATCCCCGACACGATGGCAAGCGTTCGAAGGGGCATTTTGGTTTCAGTCATGCAAAAGATTACGCTAGGAACACACGTGTCGACGATAGCTTAGCAATAATGCTACCAGAGTTCCCGGACTCTTCAATGTTTACCCGTCCTGTCCATCCGAAGCAGCGCTGACCGAACAGATAGGAGTTTGGAGCCGTTTATTCGTTAAGGCAGACGAAAAATCCTGATATGGCAGAAAGATCGAACGCAGAAAAATGAGTCACGTATCTTTCTGCGTTCGATATTTCTGCCATTACAAAAAGGTATTGGGGCGAGGTAAAAACCCTCGTCACCTTTGTGTTATCCCATCATTTTCAGTACTGATCAGACTATCCTTTTCGTTTACGGAGCACGAACAGCAGGAAGACTAAGGCGAAGCCGATAACATAAATCCACATTCTGAAACTTGCTGAACTGGTTGTTTCCTTGTATCCGATGCTGGCAAGATCAAAGACGTCATCGCTAACGGGCGAGGTATCAAACTGAATCTCGTTGAACTGTTTCTCTTTCCATGCTTTTTCAGAAGGGAATACGATTCGTTCTTCGACCTTTTTGGGAACAAAGAACTCGCTGGACTTTTGGTACTCAATTCGGATCGAAGTTGTTCGAATGGGAGGCTTGCCGACGAGTCCTACGGAAAAGTCGGCACGCGTTAGAGCCATATGATTATCGATATCCAGCAGCATTTCACCAAATCGAATAACAGGTCCTGCTGGATCACGCAGGATTTCCGACCACGCAAGTTGGAGTTGACGTCTTCCGTCAACGACTAACTCCTGAGCATCGGATATTTGCGTTTGGTCGTCTCGGAGAATTTTGAGGATATCAGTTCCGTCAATAGAATAGGGGGCAAATATTGGAAGGACTGAAGAAAAGGACTGCTCTGCATCTTCGTCACTGTTCGCCACCTGATCTAAAAAGTAGTCTGGTTTACCTGGAAAACGCTGTGCCGAAGCATAGGCCGAATCCGTTTTGATAGCAGTTACAGAATATCCCACCCGACTTTGGTCGTTAGACGATTCGACTACCGTCAAAGTTAGTTTTTTACGTTCGTGTTTTCTCGTGTAGCTGACTGTATTTCCATTCTTGATTCCATTGGAGCGAGTCGACAGCTCGGTGGCAGACATCGTATACTCTGCAGGAAAGATCGAGTGTTTACGGGCTCTTTCATAGGCATCTACGTCAAACTCGTTCGACCACGAAGACGGTTCGTGTAAGAATATCATCCACGCGAACATAACGCAACTTATTGTTATGACGCTTGGTGTCTTGTCGCCCATTGCTTGCTCCCCCTTCTCCGCTTTCGAATATTCATGCTTGATCGTAGTACCGACGTTGCACCTATGGCGATGTGAGCCGGAAGCGTAGGCACAGGCCATGTCGAGATTCCTGAAAACAAGATTAGCGGCAGTCGTCGTAAATTCCTACTATTCGGCAACACAAATGTAAATCCATAACCCAGTTGTTCTCGACTTAAAATTGACGCCTCTCGACTCACAACAAAGCGTTTCCTCTTTTCATCGACTCGTGCGCAGTGAAGTGGCGCTCATTCTCGTTATCGAGCAAGTTTACGAGCACCGCCAGTGCCTGAGCACGAGCATAAAAAAGTTGGCTTTGTCAACGCAAACGCAAATGGAGTGGTGATGATCTGCAAGGAGTGTCGTAGTATGTAACAATTTCAAGAGAAGGAACTCCTGCCTGACTCCTGACTTCTATGCAGAATCCATGTCTTTTTATTACAGCGTTTCCTGTGAAGGAATGCAATTACCCGCCACATTGACTACTGCTTTACATCTTAAAGACACCAATCCGTCGCAAATACATAAGTTATCATTCTCATCGCAACGATCTCCTTTGGAATCATTCTTATCACAGCACTTGCGAGTGTCCACGCAACCGGGTGCGTTACCCGCGTACGATTTGTTTATTCCGATATCACAACACGCCAGTGTTGGAATGCCAATCAGCAATCCAAGCAAAAAATCGTCAACAATCTTCATTTCAATTTCCCTTCCAAGAAACTATCACGAATAACTTTGTAGCGAACGAATGCCGTGCTAGTAAACGACTTGCCGCCACAATGACCAAAAAAACGAATACGTACAGAGGAGATTTCGTCAGGATTAGATTCCCCCGACGCAATCGAAAACTCCAGTTTTTCGGTACTTCCAGAACGAAGTCGCACGGGAAAGACAGGTTTTGCGACGCAAGAACACGATGTCATTGCCATTGCGATTTCAGAATCAGTTTTGCAATTTGAGCGTAATTGAACCACGAAGGACGTTTGGGAGTTCTCATTGACCAAGACAACATCTTCTGGCGGACAAATCTCTACGCAATTTGATTCTGCAAGCAGCGAAAAAACGCCACCGCTTACAACCAACACGCTAGTAAGCACTATTACTATGATTCGATTCATGGGACCACTCGGGTGATAAAGCAACAAATGGGTGCAGTAATCGTGTATCGATTTTCCATTGTCAGATCATTGCCAGGGGCCAAGTGGATTTCCCTCAGGTTTGTCAAACGGAATCTTGCAAGAAAACGTTGAATATTGTTGGTGGCACTCATATTCTGGAATCCAAAGCCAATAGGCTGCGTTCCATTTCATCTCGAAAATTGCTCCTCTCATCGGAGCGGTCCTTAAACATCATGCCAAATTCCTCACATAAAACTTGAACGCAAGGTCCAAAAAAGTTTTTCTCGCTAGGGTAACCAAACTCTTCGGAAGAAAACTGCAACGTTTTTGTAAGGAACGGTCACGAAATCTGAAAAAGTTTTTTCCAATTTCTCTAAACGGATCTTTGATTTTTGTAGTGAACACCCTCATTTTGGTCCAAAGCTGGTCCTTATGCTTCGATTTCGAAAACGGTTTTCTGAGCCGATTTTTTTATCGGTTGGAATCTTTACCGAGCGTAAGCTGATAAAGATTCGTTGTGACCGATGCCTTTTGCTCCTTGCGCGATCTTGTTTTTAAAACAAAAAGCTTCGTCGCTCTTGCCACCGTTAGTCTTGCGGAGTTCCCTGAAAATCAACAATCGCTGTCCCCTCACAATGGGGGGCAAACGCAGATGTCTCTGCATCTCATATCATAAAGACGAATAAATTCTCCAAGCATTTTACAGGCATTGAGCCGTGCGTCATAAATCCTAGAGAAATCGCTTAAAAGAAATTCTAACGGATTCTACCCCAACGTACTTGCATCCCCCCCAGCAACCCTCCTATCATGAAGTGCAACGCGGCGATCTGATTCGTATTCGCCTTGACCACGCCCTCGCGCTATGCGAGGCCTCCCGAAGCCTTTAACAGGAGTCACAGCTCCCCATGAACAAGCTACAAGCTACAAGCTACAAGCTACAAGCTACAAGCTACAAGCTACAAGCTACAAGCTACAAGCTACAGTGCATCGTCTTGTATAGATCGTTCCGCAACTTGCAGAACTGTTCCTCTCTTCTCTTCTGAATTTTCTGCAAAGGTCTAGCCCATGCCCGCGCCAGATTCAACTCACAACCATAAGCTAATCCATGCGATCGAGCGGATTCAACGTGGTGACTCTGCTGGCTTCGAAACGATCTACCATCTCTTCATCGATGATGTGCGGCGATGGTGCCGCTGTCAGCTTGGCTGGCAAGATCGTTATGATCAATATGAAGATGACCTCGCACAAGAAGTTATGCTGGGGTTGTGGCAAGCCATGAGTTCATTGAGAGATTCCTGCGACCAGCAAGGAGACAAGTTATGCGATTTTGTTTTCTTAGTGATTCGCCGGCTCGTCTTCGAACAAGGGGTCAATCGCGGCAAGTACAACAAGAGGCGAAAGAGACTGAGAAACATTACATTACCAGCTCTCTACACCGAGTTGACCCGCGGTCATTATTCGGGTCGTGATCAGGACGAAATCGATGCCCGAGACGCGTTGCAAATCGCTTTGACCCGTGTCTCGGGATCGAAAACGCACGAAATCATGACCCGAAAACTGAAGGGTGAATCCAACCACGAAATTGCCCTAACTTTGCAACTCTCTTCGCGGAGCATTCGACGACTCTTGGCTGAATCAAAGAGCCAACTCAAAGCGTTTCTGATCGCTTGATCCGTGGCCGTAATGTGTCGGTGAGTCTTGTACTGCCCCTGTTGATTCCTCGTAGTCGTCGTTGGAGGTCGAAATGAAACTATCAGTCATTGTGCCAGCCTTCAACGAGGAGCAGACCATTGCCATGTTGCTCCAGCGACTAAGGCAAGTTCGACAATCGGACTGGCAAATCATCGTGGTGGACGACGGGTCAACAGACAGGACCAGAGAGATCCTGCGAGAAGAATCTAAGCGGATGGATTTCGATCTGATTTTGCGAGACCAAAACGAGGGTAAAACAGCAGCAGTTCGTATTGGACTAGAGGTTTCGATCGGCGATTGGGTCCTAATTCAAGACGCCGATTTGGAATACGAACCCGCAGATATCGATCGATTGATTTCCGTAGCAAGCAGTTCACTGTCCGTTGTTTATGGTCGCCGTCCAAGTTATTGGAGCAAACCCTCTCGCTGGCTCTTCGCTACAGGTGTCCTCGGAATTGATATCGCTTTATGGTTGGTGTATGGACGTTTCGTTCGCGATCATGCGACCTGTTACAAATTGTTGCCAAGGTCGATCATAAAATCGTTAGATTTACAATCGACGGGGTTCGAAGGATGCGTGGAAATCACGGCCAAGCTCATGAAGTTGCAGATTCCCATCCAACAAATTCCTATCCGCTACCATCCACGTTCGACAAAAGAGGGAAAAAAACTGACCGCGATCCACGGCCTAAAAGCGTTGCGTACTCTTTGGCAATGGAGGCATTGGAAACCACTTGGACACCTCCATGTCTGTAACGACTTCAACACCAGAGTGTTTAACTCTCTTGACTCGCAACAGACAAGCGTGGCCTGTGGTCTTCCCGTCGTGGGGAAATAGAGAGGAGCCTGGCAGTTATGTGGAAGTTTATTAGGATCCTGCCCGGCGGGATTTTGATGGTCGCTGCGATGGCCAAGGTTGTTTGGGCTCCTCAGCTACTACAATCCCAAGGGCTTTTAAGCTCCTGGTGGCTGTTGGTAAGTGCGGTCTTCGGTGAAATGTGCTCCGGAATATTTATTATTTGGGGACCGCTATTTTGGTCATGGCGGGCAACGACGGTGATCTTTGCTTTCTTGGCAGCGGTGGCAGGATATTCTCTTTGGACAAATCAGGAATGCAATTGTTTTGGCTCCCGCATTGGTTCCAACGTAACACTGCCGCTCGATCTTGCGATATTGCTAATGTGTGGTCTCTTCGCGCCGCGAAAATGCGATTACCAATCCGCTCGCAGTTTCGGTGCCGTGATTAGCAGCGCCTTGGTTGTTGCAACGGCATTGACCGTTGTTTTGACGATCAGAGCGATGAACGCACCAACCCACGATCCGATCGCGTTTTTTCTTACTAAATCGATGTTGAAAAAGGAATGGCCTTTAGGTCGGCGACACCATCCAGAACTTAGCAAGCTGGAAGAGGGCCGCTGGTTAGTTTTGCTAGTTAGGGAAGATTGCGGCCATTGTCGAAACTTGATGGAACGACTATCCGCGAATCCCAACCTGCTAGTTAATGAAAAACGAATTGCAACCTTGGTCTCGCGGGACGGTGAATGGCACCTTTGGATAGACCAGGTCTCGATGGATCCATCGGAACATAGAATTATTTGGGGAGGAAGTGAGCCATTTTTTAGTAGTCCAGCAGCCTTTGTGCTCATGGACGGCATAGTCATCCAAGGTGAGGATGCCGGAGAGGCAGAACAATTAGTCGAGGCATTTTTACGGCTCAGTAGATAAAACACCAACGCATTGTACGTGTCCATCTTCTGCGCAGAGACCAACGCAGCTTCGTTTTCAAACAGCTAATCAATGGCCTTTTTTAAAAAGGCCATTTCGCTTATTGGTATTTGCTGGTTTTGGCTTTAAAACTCGTTAGAAAGTAATTCAAGTTGACAGTGAAATCGCATTTCTTTTTTTTCCTAGTGACCGTGTTCATTTTGACCTCTTCTTCTGGATTGGCAGGTTATCAGGATACACCTGAGTCCTCAGATTCGCCGGAGCGAATAATTCAAAAAATCCAGGAAGCTGACGCGAGAATTGAACGGCTACTCGAAAACTCCTCCGTCAGAATCGAAAGCCAAACCGTTAGATTGGATGGCGAAAAAAAACAGTATTCGTCACGATCCGTTCTGTGTAGACGCCGTGCGAACAACCTTCTGGCAATCGTTGACCAGATCTCGCCTGAGGGCAGACCGCAGGTTATTTGTTGCCTGAATCGTAAGGACTCCTACTATTTCAGACTTCAAAAGCTTGCAGACTCGAAAAATTACGAGCTTAAGAATCTTGAACTTCAGCCCAACGAATTTTCGGACATTGAACTTTCTCAGTTTTTTCTCGCACGAACTTTTTATAGAACAGTTCCAGGAGAGTCGCTTTCGTCAATTCTTAGTCAGGCCAATCGTATTGAAACAAAAAGTTCATCCGGGAATTATCGGCCCATAAAAGTTATAGGGTTCATACCCAGCGGCAATTATGAAAAAATCGAAATGGTCGTGTTACAAGACTTGGATTTTGCGATCGAAAGTCTCCGGATCGACTTCCGCGGGAGTAACGCGGAGGAGTCTATAACCACGAAGGTCCATTACGGTTCGGACAAGTTGCCATCTACAGTTGAAATTCACCAAAGAACCCAAAGCGATCGTGGAGTATTCGAAGGAACGGAAAATTTGACGTTCGGAGAATTTCAATTCGACGTACCGCCTGCTGAGGTTTTCGAACTAGAGCATTATGGAATAAGTGGGCCTGCAAAACCTGAGAAGCAAACGTTTTGGATGATACTCTTGGCTTCACTATCGTTGTTGTTTCTTTTCTATTTGACCCGACGACGTCGCCCCTCACCTCCGACTAAATCTGGGGGTTAAGGAATAGTAGTTGGGAGTGCTCCGTTGTGGAGTGTAAACTGGAATTCAGAATCCCTATTCGATCAGAAACCAAAGAAAGAGTTTTACGTCAGGAGGCGATGTGTCCATGTGCCGCCCGTAGAAAGTTCGAATGTCCAGAGTACTTTCACTGACAGCCTAGTCTCCTCGGTTGATAGGCTTGTTGCTTGAATCCTCGTCATGAGCGAATCCCGCTAATAGACAGATGCAATAAGCACGGAAGTCATCCATTCTTTAGCAATCCGGCCGCATTCGTGCTTGAGGACGGCATTGTCGTCGAAGGCGAGGATGCCGGAAAAGTAGAAACTTTAGTCGAAGCATTTCTAGGGCTCAGTAGTTGAAATACCACCCGAGGAACATGGCCGTGTTACCGAATAGTAATATCGCGTTCAACGTTAGCATTATCCAAATCGCCGACTGGTCAAATCGTCTCAAACTCCAGATCACCACCAACGCCAACGGAAAAGCGGCCAATGCGTACCGTGACTGCGAATTCAAACAAATTCTATACCTTTGTATGGAGTCGGGCACGCTGATGGCGAAAAAGAAAAAACGCAGATCACACCAATGAGATGAGCCGCAGCAAGCTACTACAGAAGCCAATCTTGAAGCAAAAGTCCAGGAATTCGCTCGAAATCAACCGTGTTTTGAGTTATCAACGTCATCTGATTTGCGATTGCAATTGACGCCATTCTTAAGTCCATCGACCCAACTCTCAGTTTCTTAAGATTCAATTCGTCATATACCTCTGCTGCCTTTTGATCAAAAGACACAAGGGGCATAACTGAAAAGTCTTTCAGAATTTTCTCGAACTCAAAATAGGTACGCACCAACGCTTCACTGCTACGTTTGTGGGATGAGTACGCATTCCAGCCATTAAGCATCTCATGGGAGGATACAACGCTCACGAAGATTTCATCGCCCGTGCAATTCTCTAGGCGTTTGCAAAGCCTTTCGTACTGCGTACCTTCTCCCCGCTGCCATACGGTTATGTGGTTCGTGTCAAAAAGAAACACTACAAATTGCCCTCAGAAGAATCCTTGTCGCGGAGCTCCTTTCCAAGACGAACAATCTCCTCAAAATCGGAATCGCCTTGGAACGTACCTCGCACTCGCTCTAACCAACCAAGCTTCGAGTCGTGAGCAAGCTTGTCACGTTTGATTGCTTCTAAGTCGCGTTCAATTGTCTCGAGACGTTCCTCAACCGTTGCCATTTTATCCTCCTGAGACACGCAAATAAACCATCCCGTTATATCTCATTAGTTCCCGAAAAAGGAAGATCGAATTCGTTTCAACGGACTAGCCAACATCGGAGATGCCCCTCCATTGACGCTGCTGTCGTTATCGAATCGTTAAAGATTCCTGGCTAATTCGAAAATAGGCTGTGTAACCCTCACGCAAATGATTTAGTAGTTGAAGTACCACCCGATAAACATGGCCGTGTTACCAAAAAGTAATATCGCGTTCAACGTCAGCAATATCCAAATCGCCGACTGGTCAAATCGTCTCAAACTCCAGATCACTACCAACGCCAAGGGAAAAGCGGCCAATGCGTACCGCGACTGCGAATGCAAACAAATTCTATACCCTTGTGTGAAGTAGGGCACGCCGATGACGACGAAACAGTAAAGCAGTTCGAACCACCTTAGCACGCTAAACCGCCAACCTACTACGATTAAACTGCCGCACAATACGAGAACGATCGGGTTCCAAAACTGCATGTTGAAAAGCGGCAAATCTCTCGGTGGACTATTTCCCCAGTAACATCGACAATCGCTCTGATAAGCATCCCATAACGGCTGCCCCGATACTGCGTGTAGGATCTGCTCTAAGAACGAACCTTCCGGTCGAATGGTCCATCCCTTCTGTGCTTCAAACATGGCCAAGGCGTTGCCTTGCATAAAATGCAAATGCACCATAAAAGCAACAAAGCCCACCCCTCCCATCAAACTCACGACACCCGTCCTAAAATACCGGAAGCGATGCCCAGCATAGTAGAAGAATGCTGCGATGCCCAATACAGGAATGAGCGTTACGCCCACAACCCGAGTTGCACCAGCACACGCAACAATTGCCGCTAACACCCATGGATTCCAATTTTGCTGTATCCCTAATAGCAAGCAGGCGGCCAAAAAACAAAATAGCGATTCGGTGTAAGCCATGCGAAAGAAATAACTGAATGGCGAGAGGGCCACAAACGCGATGCCGATCGTTGCCCAGCGCTTGTTCATCCCACGCTCTCGACAATAGCAATAAAGAATGATCAGGAATCCCAAGAACGCAGTATTAGACACTAGCAACAGCGCAGTCTCTTCGCGTAACCCAATCTTGCATAACACACTGCTGATCAAAGGATAAAGTGGCGGGAATGCAGCCGGATTTAAATCTTGCCAGTTGATCTTTCTCTGATACCCATGACGAATAATGTCGACTTGCCAACGGCCGTCCCAAGCGGCCATCGCGGATGGTAAATCGATTCGACTGAGATGGTCGGGATGCTCGGTGCAAAGGGTAACGACCGACATCGAAAAATCGATGGCAGCAAAAACGAACATGCCCGACCATGCGAAGACCAATACGGGTATTAACCACTCACTCAGATAGTAACGATTGGAACTCACAAGTTCAGAAAGTTTCACTCGACGTTATCCTTCTCAGAGCGATCCTTATCTGGGCTTTGACATCGCTCGGCCACATGAAAGCACGGCGCATTCTCTAGTCGCTCCCACATAAAACAAATCGACGGGATCAAAAACAAAGCTAGAGACATTAGCTGCAAACTGCCTAATATAATCCAAATGCGACTATCCCATCCTAAGCTAACTATAACGGCGAATAGCATCGTGAATAGCGTTTGGCCAAGAAGGCACAACTGCCCCAGTCGACGGCGTGTACGAGGCTGACTCCAGGCAGCTTGAAGACTCAAGGCGATCATTTTTCGATAGGAGTACTTTGTCTCACCCGCGGTGCGAACTCGCCGATCATACTCCACCGCTAAGACGGGGTATCCAAGTTCAAAAACTTTGAACCGATGAAAGAGGGGATGATGCGATGTTCTGACTAAATCCTGCACAGCCATTCGAGACATCATTCGAAAATCCCCAGCTTGCATGGTTCCTTCATTGATGCCTAGAAGTCGCATGCTTCGATAAAACCCGAATGCTGTTAATCGCTTTAACCAGGTATCCACGTTCCGCGAACGTCTGCGTCCAATAATAATTTGTGCACTATCAAGAGTTGCTTGAAACATCTCGGTCAACACCTCTGGTGGATCCTGGAGATCTGCATCTAGTGTTAGAACCCAATCGCCTAGTGCATGTGAGTAACCGCATAGCAGTGCGGCTTGTTGACCCGCGTTACCTCGAAGCCGAATACCCTTTACACAAGCTCGACTCGCGCACTCGCGTTGAATCAGTTGCCATGTCTCATCAGTGCTGCCGTCATCCACTAGAATGATTTCATATTGGAATGGAACGACCGACTGCACCATCTCTAGCTTCGAGTGCAGTTCCGCCAGTGTTCCAACAATGCAAGCCGCTTCGTTGAAGCATGGAATCACAACACTCAAGGTTGTGGGGCTCATGGTTTTGAGGCTCGTGGCGGTACGGCTTGAGCTTGGTGTGATAGAAGGGGACATGCTCTCAATCTTGAGAGGTGATGATTTCATAGCCCGCCTTGGTCGCATGACCTCGATAGATACGGTGTTCGATGTATTCCGATACGAATCTCACCGAACCATCCGCCATAGCAAAATGGACTCCTCCTGGATGTCGGCTTCGGAACCCTTGAACATCCTCCCAAACATCCGGGGTCGCTGGTTTCGGAAAGTAATTGGGGGGAGCGTGGCACGACGCCCAGTCTCCGTTCGCATAATACGCCATCGATCGGCTGTTGTGAGCAGCCACTCCCTCGCCGACCATGAACGTGTGACTGAGCCCGTCTGTGACCGAGGCAAATCGTTGTGGATTTTGGTAGCTCAGTCGGAAAAACAGCCCATTGCAATTTGCCAAGTTATGAACATCTGGCAAAGTACCAACGTGTCGACTCCTGGTGCCGCCGAGTTGGATATCACCGAGAACGCCTTGATAGCTGGTGACACCAACCGGAATTCCCAAAAACTCGGGCTGTCGGATTGTAAGCTCGCTGGCCGAGGAATCGGAGGGACACCGTAGCGAACTGGGGATCAATTGAAGCGTTGTTCGCAATCGAGGATCGAACATGCCATTACCGGAAAAGAAATCCCCATCAAAACCGATACTGAGTTGCTCGTAGATGGCAGATTGCTCCAGTTGTGGCAATATGCTAACAATCCAGCCCTTTCCGTTGCGTTGAGGAGTCGGGCGACCATCAGGCCAGGGGCCAATGCTGATGGGTAACATACGAAAGCTTCCCTCGTAATTGTGCAAAGCCAGTCCGAGCTGCTTCAAATTGTTCGAGCACGAGATTCTTCGGGCTGCTTCCCTCGCCATCTGCACCGCTGGTAGCAATAGGCCAACTAGAAGGCCGATAATGGCGATAACCACCAGCAGCTCCACCAATGTGAAGCCACGATTGAAACGCTTATCTGGGAGTAATTTGACTTCTCGCTGAGATAGCTGAGATAAACGTGGCGAATGCATAATAGGGCTGTGAATGAACGCGTTCCGGGAGCATGGTTAATCCAAAATGAAAAATGGCGGCACAAGCGACCAGAATCACTCGCCACACGAATAAATGCACCTTTTCTTGGCTAGGCGGACAACAATTCTTCGAAATTTTCGCTTGATCTCGAGACCAACTCACTTCAACAACCGGTCGCTAGCCACCGAAACGAAAAATGCTAGTCTGATTGCGACCTTGCACCTATGGTTGTGGTCCATGCTGAATTTGTCTTCCGACCTCGTACCTGATCCTGGTTCTTTGATCTACATTTCAATGGTCATCTGGCAAAGAAAACTGAAAGTCATCCTTGGCTAATTCAAGGCTGCCCTCTGCATAGTAGGTAATGCAACTTTTTTTGTTAGGCTGGCCATCGAATTCGAAATTTCTTCGAAATCTTTTTCTACCCCCCAAAAAACAAGTCACCACGGGAGAATATTTCAATATGCCTAGTCCTCAGGCCATGGGCCCATGCGATAGACTTTTCAACTGAGACGCTGCCCATTCGCGGTTTCCCACGAACCGCCATTCGCAATGACCTCATGCAGCGAGATGCCAATCGCGCCTCGCAAACTTCCTCTTCTCACGTTGGAGTAACTCATGTTACGAACCTCGCCGTCTAATTTACTGGCTCTTTTGCTGGTTGGCTTTTCATTAAGTCCACATTCATTAGCTCAGCAGGTGGTGCCGGTCGATGATTGGAAGCCTGCACCCACCAATCAAAACGGGAAAGAGTACCCTCAAGTTAACTCAGAGGGACGAATCAAATTACAAGTCGTTGCACCTGATGCCAAGAGTGTCTCATGTAGCTTTCGCGATAGCAGCGAATTTGTGAAAGATGACAAAGGTGTTTGGACTGGCTTCACTCGCCCTCTCGACGAAGGATTCCACTATTACACCATCAAAATCGACGGTGCCGAAGTCCCTGATCCTAACAGCAAATACTACTTTGGCGCTATGCGATGGGGCAGTGGAGTTGAGATCCCTGCCAAGGATCAAGATTTCTACGCCCTCAAGAATGTGCCGCACGGGCAACTTCGCGAAGTCCTCTTCTTTTCGCCAAGCACAGATACAACCCGTCGCGCGTTTGTTTACACGCCACCAGGCTACGACGCGAACCAAGAAATCCGATATCCAGTTCTATACCTGCAACATGGCTGGGGCGAAAATGAATACGGCTGGGGCGCTCAAGGCCACGCCGGGCTGATCATGGACAATCTCATCGCCGAAGGAAAGATCAAACCGTTTATCATCGCTATGACCTATGGTATGACTAATGAGGTGCGCATGGGAGGCATAGCTAATTTCGATATCAAACACTTTGAAAAGGTTCTTGTCGACGAATTGATTCCTTACGTCGATTCGAACTTTCGCACTCTAACCGACCAGCCAAATCGCGCCATGGCTGGCCTCTCCATGGGAAGCATGGAAACCAAGGCGATCACGCTTAAACACTTGGACAAGTTTTCTCACATCGGCCTGTTTAGCG
>Ga0315899_10004872_pt1 | contig 14488 bp, 13 predicted proteins | sample LakEriMetagenome_2_FD_203518 | JGI IMG/M metagenome (GOLD analysis project Ga0315899, IMG submission 203518) | Freshwater fungal communities from buoy surface, Lake Erie, Ohio, United States - Buoy 4 MA112 | ecosystem: Environmental > Aquatic > Freshwater > Lake | place: USA: Lake Erie, Ohio... | reverse complement strand
CCACCGCCTGGTCCGATATCGCTGACCTGGCAGGTAAAGGTAGCGCCATCACACGTCGTTCCGGTCAACGTCACCGTAGCCGTTGCAACAGTTAATCCAACTGCAGTATAGGTAATTGTGTAAGTCGATCCCAAAGTTCCATTAACACCTAGGTTGCTAAATGTTGCAACACCATCAGATGCGGTGGCAGTTGTTGTTCCAAGTAAAGTTCCACCTGCACTTATTGTGGCGGTTACCACCGCGGATGACTTAACGGTGCGACTGTTTACATCTTGAATTGTTATCTGAGGTTGACTAGCAAAGACGGTGTTTGTCGTAAGCGTCCTAACTGGTGAACGCGTAATTACAACTTTAGTCGGTGCCCGCCCAAGGCCAAATGCCCGAATTGGTCGAACTTTGTGGCCGCCAAGCTTGCCTCCAATGAGCTGGGCACCAGTGAAGAAATTATGAAAATGCATGTTGTTTGCACTGCTCTCCGACGAGGATGCGTAGGTGCCATTCACAAATTCGGTGCCGATGGAGGCGCCGACCGTTACTCGCTGTAAATAGAGTTGATTGAGTTCATCCCTTGAGGGTAAATGCCAGTCTGACAAACTGTTCGGTCCACGATATGCCAGTGATTTAGTGCCAGCCCTATCTGCTGTGTTACTTTGAGCAACAATGTTTAATGTGTTTCTATACCCAGTTCCAATTGCCGTGCCTGTTGTTCCTACTCCGGAGTTTGTATTTCCAGACCATACGTAAGAAGCATCGGTCCATGCATTTTCTCCCGTTGTGGGCGCTGCTTCAAGATATTTGCAATCAGTTGAGCACATCGAATCGGTTGCACCCTCTTGAGTAAATGTCCCATCATCTGGTGCAACGTAGAAGACTCTTCCACCTCCAGGTCCAATATCACCAAGGCTGCAGGGCCCACCTTGCGCACATGTTGGCGTGGACGCCACTGCCTGCTCTGGTGCAGCAGTCAATGAAAGTAATGTTCCAAAGAGTGCGAAAACGAGCACTGTGTGATGGACTTGTCGAAGCAGAGCAGATTTAAACTTCAATGGTCTCTCTCCCTTAGCCCCACGATTAAATAATCGGGGCATCTCCGGCAAATCACTCTGCAGGAGTTGGGAAAAAAGACCGAATAGTGTCTGGATTTACAACCTTTTACGGCGCCTATTTCGGCGAAGGCTTATCGGAACGACTGATTACTGTCATCATTCTCGTGTGAAAAATGCACGTTTAATTCTGGTGGAAGATGATCCGTTTACGCGTGCAACCTTGGGTGATGCTTTAGCTCAGCATGGCTTTGATATCCGAGCCCGCGTGGGAACTGCCTTTGATGCTATCGAAGCCCAGCGGATTCATGATCCGCAAGTTGCCTTGTTAGACCTCGATCTTGGAGTTGGTGCATCTGGGGTCGATGTCGCAATAGCTCTGCGAGAGAGGAATCCAAAGATTGGAATAGTTTTTCTCACAACATACAAAGCCCCTCGGTTGATTAACTCGAATTTACCTCACTTGCCTCAGGGTTCGATCTTTCTGAATAAACTTGAGATTAATTCGACAGCAAAGATTGCAACGCAGATATCCCTAGCTATTCTTAAGCCGTTGGCGAAGCGTGCCTTACCGTGGGTGCGTAATGGACCTTTGAGTACTATGCCTGCAGCACAAATCGAGATTATGAAAGATATTGCTGCCGGATTAAGCACTGCAGAGATTGCCCGTACTCGTGGCGTCTCGGAACAGGCTATCGATAAGTCAATCGGCAGAATTTCAAAGAATCTCGGTATTCCTAAATCTGCTGACTTAAATCTTAGAGTTCAGATAGTTCGGGCATACTTCGAAAATAAGGGTCAAGGCATTTAGGTGACACGAACGCCTTGGCTTTCCTGGAGGCTATATTTCTTAACAATTCCTGTTAATCTAATCGTCTTACTGTTGTCTAGCGATCATGCAAGTACAGGTTCTAGAGATTTTTCACACTGGGCAATTCTTGCACTGATCGCTCATGGGTCGATCGCACCAGTTATCGCGGTTGCTCTTTTCTTCACCTCAAGAGTTAATCGTTGGGAAACCGATTTAATTGCGCTCATCATTTTGGGAGCGGTCCGTGGCGTAGCAATAAATGTCGGCGTGATTGTTTTGAATTTAGAGGCAACCGTTTCTCCTGTATATAAGGTCTTTAACTCTGCGATATCCCTGCCTTTGTGGTTTATCGGCATTGCGAGTTTCGTAGAATCGCGACGCCAGTATCAACAAGAGTTTGAGGCACTTTTTCTGCGTTTTATGCGTAATGAGCAATCACCTGCGGGGAGTCAAAGTTTAGATCTGGCCGAGATACCGGTGGGGGAGTCGATCGAACACCTTCAATCTGCAACTGCAGAGTTAGCCCATGAAATCGAAAGCGCCTTAGACAATCCAACGTTGCAAGCAAATTACGAACACCAGAAAAACAAAATTCAGGATCTAATAAACAGAGAGTTACGGCCAGCCAGTGCGAAGTTGTGGAGCAACTCCACCTTATCCGCTCCCAAACTTTCCATTTTGACTTTGCTGAGAATCTCATTACTGGAGCAGAGATTAAAGGCCACTTCTGCTGCTTTGATCTTTAGCCCATACATTTTTATTGGACTCAATGGGACTCAGGGCTGGAAGTTGGCAGCCGCGGACACAATCCTTGCTACATCGTTGAATATTCTGATTTACCTCTTAGGCGAAACTCTGTTTAAGAAGTCTTTCTTGAGTCGAAGAAACACAAATATTGGGATAATTAGTTTTAGTTATGTAATACCGTTTATTGCGATTCTCTTTTTTCTCCCAGCTGATCTATTTTGGACAGATAGCGTTGCAACTATATTTGTATACCAGTTATTTCTGTCCTCTTGCCATGTCTCATTTCTTTTGGCTTTTAATCTGTATACGTTGTTGGGTCAGCAAAGATCTATAGTTCTAGCAAGTTTTGAACGAATGATTCAAAGCAAAGAATACTTACCTATTTTCAACGCCGATTTTACGGTTGCGAGAGATAGTGATCTTGCACGGTATCTGCATGGTGAATTGCAAGCTGGTTTAGTTGCTTCAAGTTTACTTCTAGAACGAGCCTCAAAGACAGGAGATACTGATTTAGCGCGTCATGCATTGAAGAGTGCGGTTGATATTCTTAGCCAAGATCATGCTCAAATTTCACAATCTAGAGTTTCCTTCCCACAAGAAAGATTAGAAAAGATATCTTCAGGTTGGCGCGGAATAGCGCAAGTAACAATTGACCTGGATTGGATTGATAATTTAGCAATCCCCGCACAAAATGATGTCATTGCGTTAATTGATGAGGGTGTATCAAATGCAATTCGTCATGCTAAAGCGAGCCTGATTTCAGTCACTGGTTCTTGGGTGGATAACGATGCGATTCTTGAGATCCGCTCAGATGGAGCAGGTATGACTCAGAATGCACCTGGCTTAGGCACCAAGCTGTTTGCAGAATTGGCCACAAGCTGGAATTACTCCCGCAATGGGGAAGAGAACATTTTGAAATTTACGGTTAGAACTTAAGGCTAAAGATTTCGGCCTTACTTTCATGAGTGGGTTGCGAGGGACTGGAAAGGTTCATCCAGTCATGGCCAATTGGCTATTAAGGGAAGATAAGAAATAACTCTTCAAGCCCCCAATTGAGGTGCAGATCCCATTACCCTTTTGGAATGCGATTCAAGGGGCGTTTTTCCATAGGACTCTTGGTTGCCCTCATTCTTACCCTGATTCCAATCACGGCCTTTTCTGCCCAAAAGATAACTCCTGGCAGTTCATGCAAAGTTTTCAACCAGAAAATCGTTTACCAGAATAAAACTTACACCTGCACTAAATCAGGTAAGAAGTTCACTTGGAACAAGGGGATTGTTCTAAAGAAGCCAATTCCAACTCCAACGCCAACGCCAACGCCAACGCCAACGCCAACGCCAACGCCAACGCCAGATCCAGTAGTCAGCGAAAGTTCGGTCTATGCCAGTACATCAATCTGCAAATTGCCCTATACATCGCAGGATAGCGATTCCTTTCTTGGCTTTCCAAGGAATCAAAGATATATCCCGTCAATCGGTGAGAGAAAATCAATAGTCTTATTCGTTGATTTTGATGACTTGGCTGCAGATAAGAAGGCGGTAGACACCTGGAAGAATGTTCAAATACCAGTGGCTGAAAAAGCGTTTTATAGATTGAGTTACGGAAAATATCAAATTTCATTTGATGTAAACGAAAAGATTTATAGACTTCCCGGCAGTTATAGATCTTTTACTAGAAATGAATATGTCAATGTTGCGGGATCAACACCTGCTCTCGGTCTCGAATATAGTAGGTTTGTTCAATCAGCAGTAACAATGGCTGATAACGATATTGATTTCAGTAAGTATGACTTTGTAAATGTTGTTACCCCAACCTTCTCTCCAAAGGCCGAGGGCGGAGCGACTGGTGGCGGAGGCTTCAACGTAGATGGCAAGACTTCATTCTTAGCCACCGTTGGCCCAGTAGGTGAATACGTAGACGACCCCCTTAAAGATAATTGGCTGCTTCATGAAGTTGGGCATTTATTAGGGCTAACGCACATCTATAACTATTCACAAAGAAACTTAGGAGCTTTAGATCTAATGGGAAATAGTTTTGGCTTTGATGAGTTGCATGGATGGCAAAGATGGTATTTAGATTGGATTGAGGATATCCAAGTTGCCTGCTTAGACGAATCAGCACCAAAAGAATCGGTTCACTTAATCTCCCCACTTTCAACTTCAACTAAAAGAACCAAGTCAGTGATCTTGAAATTATCACCAAGCTCTGCCCTTGCAATTGAAGTGATGAGAAGTTCACCTGAGAACACATTTCCATCAGCTTTTGAAGGAGTTGTTGTGTACAAAATTGATACAAAACTGCCTGGCGGAAAAGGTTCAATCTCAATTATTTCTAATGCAGGTGAATCGCAACCCACTAAAGGTGGAAGTGCTGGATTGATTGGGACGCTGAGTGTTGGTGAATCAGTTAAATATGAGGAATACACAATAAAGGTATTAAAAAATACGGCCGATGGGGACTACGTTTCTGTCAGTAAGGTAAATGGATAAAACCCAAACCATTTACGAGAACTAGGAAATTGATCAGGAAAAGCTCTGAGTCAAGAGATCAAATAGTGGATATAAAGGTTTGGCAGATATATCCACTATTCAAGGGCTTGCACCAAATCCAAGGTTTGGATATGGAACCCGGATTTACCTACTGAAGTGGGTTGTGAGGGACTCGAACCCCCGACCCGGTGATTAAGAGTCACCTGCTCTACCAACTGAGCTAACAACCCGGGGCATACATTGGCTTTCACCGCTGAATGCAGATCAGACCCTATCAGTGTGTTTGACCTTGTTTTGCCACCAGCCACGCGTGATGATTGAGATATGAGTCGCTGGGAGATCAGGATAGCCATAGCCCTTATCGGCGCAGTTTTTGCTGGAGGAATGATGTCGTCGGCGCAAGCTGCACCAGTAAAGGCAGTAGTTGAGGTCTCTGCGGTTGAGGCGTTGGCTACCTTGGCGGTGAAGGGAAGAGCGCCGAAGACTGGATATGCGCGCTCGGAGTTTGGGCAAACCTGGGCCGATGTTGATCGAAATGGTTGCGACACACGCAACGATATTTTAAAACGTGACCTGACAGAGGTTCTCTATAAAGAAAAGACTCGTAATTGCGTTGTCTTAAGTGGAATCTTGGCTGATAGATATTCGGGGGAGACTATCAACTTCGTCCGTGGAAACATCACGAGTATGGAAGTACAAATCGATCACGTTGTGGCGCTATCAAACTCTTGGCAGACAGGGGCATTTAAGTTAACGCTGGCACAGCGCACGGCTCTTGCTAACGATCCAATGAATCTCTTTGCGGTTAAGGGAAGACTAAATTCGCAAAAGGGAGATGGTGATGCTGCGACATGGTTGCCACCGCTCAAGAAGTTTAGGTGTGCCTATGTGGCCCAGCAGATTGCAGTGAAAGCTAAATATTCGCTCTGGGTTACAGCACCAGAGAAAGATGCAATGACACGAATCCTAAACACATGTCCTCAGCAGGTACTTCCAGAAAAGTAAGTGCTAGTGGCTATCTTTAAAGCGCTTGTACGAGGCGTTAATTTCTAATTCTGCTGCATCGTGTCCAACCCAGTCACCACCGTGTACTTCTTTACCTGGTTCGAGAGTTTTGTAGACTTCAAAGAAGTGCTTGATTTCATCCAATTCATAAATTGGAACATCTGCTAAGTCTTTAAGGTTTGACTTACGAATATCACCAGCTGCAACGCACAAGAGTTTGTCGTCGCCACCTTTTTCATCGGTCATGCGAAACATTCCGATAACGCGGCATGAAACAACGCACCCCGGAAATGTTGGTTCATCGAGCATGATCAGCGCATCGAGTGGATCGCCGTCATTGGAGAGTGTGTTTTTGACGAAGCCGTAGTCGTGTGGAAAACGGGTTGCGGTAAAGAGCATGCGATCCAGGCGAACTTCGCCGGTGTTGTGGTCGATCTCGTATTTGTTGCGAGATCCAGCAGGGATTTCAACGACAACATCAAAGATCATATGGATGGCACTCTCTTTAGGTGGTGATTGGGAATTTCTCAACCAGAAGGTGGAGAGAAGCTTGGGGTGAACGACGGGGCTCGAACCCGCGACATCTCGGACCACAACCGAGTGCTCTACCAGCTGAGCTACGCCCACCATGTGCTGTGCGGGGCTAGTCTACCTTTTCCGCAGGGGGATTTTGCCCTGGGTTTAGTGGGTCGATAAAGATTGCCGAGCGGTAATACTTGAGTTCTTCGATCGAATCCTGAATATCACCGAGTGCGCGATGGTTGCCAGTCTTAGCGGGGGCGGCGAAATAGATCTTGGGAAACCAGCGGCGAGCGAGCTCTTTGATGCTGGAGACATCGACGGTGCGGAAGTGCAGATACTCAGTCAAGCGCGGCATATCGCGCGCGATGAAATTGCGATCAACGCTTACTGAGTTTCCAGCAAGTGGTGATTTTCCTGGGGTAGTCCCGGTTGATTCGAGGTAAGCCAAGATCGCATCTTCGGCCGCTTCAACGGTGATGCCGTTGGGGATCTGGGTGATCAGACCCGAAGAGGTATGCATCTGGGTCACGAACTCGTTCATGCCGGCAAGTTGCTCAGGCGTCGCCCTGATAACAAGGTCGATTCCCTCACCGATCAGGTTGAGCTCAGAGTCGGTGACAAGTACGGCGATCTCGACCAGCGCATCTGATTCAAGGGATAACCCCGTCATCTCGCAATCTATCCAGATCAGATGGGGGAGTTCGGTGGCCATATCGCGCAGTTTAGGGGGTGAAGCGCTCGCTGCGTGAATTCAGCATGAGTTCACCTTCTGTTCACCTTCTATCCCTGCACGCTCTGCCGTCTACGGACAGACTCGGCGCGTGAGCCAGACTGTAGATGTCAGAAGTTCAGCGCCTGTTCCGCGCGAACTAGTAACCAAACCGCGTCGCTCCGACCAACTTTTCCGCGTCATTGTGACTGCGGGTGGAATGTCATCACTCATTATTCTCGGTTTAATTTTCGCATTCCTTGCCTATCGTGGATTCGGCGTCATTCGCACAGAAGGATTTGGATTCATCACCAATTCAAATTGGGATGTAATTGAAGATGAGAACTCAAATATCATCTCGCAAGATTATGGCCTTGCTGCAATGCTTGTTGGAACAGTTCTTTCTGCAACCATTGCAGTGATTATTGGTGTACCAATTGCCGTCTTTAGCGCACTCTTTCTTGAATTTTACTCAGGGCGAAAGATTCGTGCATTCCTGATTGCTCTCATCGATTTAATGGCTGCCTTCCCATCAATTCTCTTTGGCTTGTGGGGCTTTATGGTCTTGATGCCTAGCGCTGAGTACTGGGCCAAGCTCCTGAATAAATATCTGGGATGGATTCCAATCTTTGAAGTTCCGTTCCCGTTCTTTACTCGCTCACCCTTTATAGCTGGTGTCGTACTTGCAATCATGATTATTCCAATTTGTACTTCAATTTCACGCGAGGTGTTTTCACAGACTCCACTTGATCGCATTCAGGCAGCATATGCACTTGGTGCAACGAGACTTTCAATGATCCGTGCCGTAGTAATTCCATTTGGTCGCGGTGGAATCGTTGGTGGTGCGATGCTCGGTCTAGGTCGAGCCATGGGCGAAACTGTTGCGGTATTTACAGTTCTTAACATCGTCTATCAGGTTAACTGGCAGGTACTTTTTGGAGCTGGCGGAAATATTGCCTCGCTCATCCTTCTGAAATTTGGTGAGGCAGACCGAGAAGAAGTGAATGCGCTGATGGCTGCGGGGTTGATCTTGTTCATGATGACTCTGATCGTCAATGCTGTGGCAAATGTTCTCGTCAGTCGTCTTGGAAAGACCGGTCGATAAATGACAACTCATTCAAGTCAACAAACATTGCAGCCAGGTCGCCCATGGGAACCAAGTGTTAGAGAACGTGGCATTAAGTTCTTAAACTTAGTAATCGCTCTTGCGCTCTCCGTGTTGCTTTTATTTGTCACCGGACTCAATGGAAAGCTTGGCTGGGTTATTGCCTTCTTCTTTTCATTTGTATTTGTCTCATTTATCGCGGAGTATCGTCGCGCCGGCCGTCCAGCCGCACAAGACAGTATTTTGACCAGCCTTTCGCGCTTTGCAATTTTCTTGGCGATTATTCCGATCGTGAGCATTCTTGCCACAGTTGTTTCTAAGGGTTGGCGCGGTCTGCACTTTGGACTCTTTACTCAAGACATGGCCGAAGCAACCGTGAATGATCCAATCCAAAACGGTGGAATGCTTGCTGCAATCACAGGTACGACCATCATGGTGGGAATCGCACTCATTATTTCTCTACCAATTTCAATCTTGACCGCTCTCTATCTCACTGAGATCAAAGGAAAGTTTGCTCGACCAATTCGTTTCTTGGTTCAAGCGATGTCAGGTGTGCCATCGATCGTTGCCGGTCTTTTTATCCTCTCAAGTATCGTCTATCCAATTACTGGTGAACGTAACGGTCTGATGGGCGCGATGGCGCTAGCGATACTTATGATTCCAACAGTTGCTCGAACGGCCGAAGAAGTTCTTCTTCTCATTCCAAATGATCTTCGTGAAGCGGGATTAGCGCTCGGTGCAACCCAATGGCGCACGGTCGCAATGGTTGTTGTGCCCGCGGTCAAAAGTGGATTGATTACGGCCGTTATCTTAGGCATTGCACGAGTGATTGGTGAAACTGCACCGATTATTCTGGTGAGCGGTGGCGGTGAAGCGACTAACCTCAACCCAGTTTCGGGTCCGATGGGATCGATTCCATATTATGTGTGGAAGTCATTTCTTCTAGGCGGTACGCCAGAATCCACACAGCGCACATGGGCTGGCCTTTTGGTTCTTCTCGTGTGGGTTTTGTTTCTCTTCACTATTGCCCGGTACATCTCTTCGCGAGCACAGAAAAGGTAGATAAGAACTATGTCAGAAAATAATCAAGAGGAGAAGCCAGAGATGAAAACCGCAACCACACCTCACTCACTAGCCGATGTTGCATCAACTCGTGCGGTGAAGACACCTGGTACTGCGCCTTTGGGTTCGGGCCTTGAAGCTCGCGCAGTTAATGCCTGGTTTGGTACAAAGCATGTTTTGAAAGATGTCACCTTAGATTTCGCTGCCGGCACGGTCACGGCGCTCATTGGACCTTCTGGTTGCGGCAAGTCAACATTTATTCGCACGCTTAACCGCATGCACGAGTTCATCCCTGGTGCCGGGTTGGCAGGCGAAGTTCTATTAGGTGGGAAAGATATCTACGCATCGGGAACCGATGTGACAAAGATTCGTTTGCGCGTCGGAATGGTCTTTCAAAAGCCAAACCCATTTCCATCAATGACTATTGGACAGAATGTGCTGTCAGGTTTGAAGTTGGCCCAGCTTAAGGTCGGTAATACCGATGATCTTCTAGAAGAGTGCCTTACTCGTGCCGGTCTATGGGAAGAATCAAAAAATCGCCTCAACGAACACGCCAGCGCACTTTCTGGTGGACAACAACAGCGACTGTGTATCGCTCGCTCGCTAGCAGTACGCCCAGAAGTTCTCTTAATGGATGAGCCATGTTCTGCCCTCGACCCAGGATCAACTTTCCGCATCGAGCAGACAATCTCTGAACTCTCTCAGACTATGACGATCGTGATTGTGACTCACAATATGCAGCAGGCAGCTCGAGTCTCTGATTACTCCGCCTTTATGCTCTCAGATGGGGGTCCTGGTGAACTCGTCGAAGTTGCCCCAACAAATGAGCTCTTCTCTCGCCCCCGCGACAAGCGCACGGAAGATTACGTGACGGGTCGATTCGGCTAAAAAATTGATGTATTAGTTCGACAGAGGTTCAACTGTTGTTCACCAACACGTAGGCAGTTGGCCTCTCTCTTTCAGTACTTTTCAGACCTCACGCAAGGTGAGTCCCGAATGTGAATCTCATACGGGGAGTATCTGAAAGGTAGAGGATGAAACTCTCGAAGAAAATTGGGTTCGTTGCACTAGTCTCAGGACTTTTGATCAGCGTTGCTCCATCGGCATTTGCTTATAACTTAACAGGAACAGGCGCATCATTTCCTGCGCAGATGATTGAAGAGTGCAAAGTTCTCCTAGCACAGAAGACAGATCACTCACTTACTTACGCAGCTCTTGGCTCGGGAGCCGGCCGCGATGGATCAGATAAGCAGGTTGGACACATCTGGTTCTCAGATACAGCACATTCAGGTTCAACTGCTCGCCCAACATTGGTACACATCCCTGCAGCAGCTGCCCCAATTGCCGTGCTTCACAACCTTCCAGCAAAAACACAACTCTATTTATCTCCAGAAACTGCAGCAAAAATCTTTGCAGGTCTGATCACACGTTGGAATGATCCAGCGATTGCTAAAGATAACAATCGTTCAGTTACTGAAATTATCTACAAGAAAGATCGCAATGGAGACGTTGTGAAGGATAAGGCAGGCAAGGCTGTTGTATTGCGTACAGCGAAAAAGAATGTTCGTTACACACTTCCAAATCAGCCAATCAAGGTGATTTATCGTTCAGATAAGTCTGGTACATCAGGAAACTTCACAGCATGGCTTCGTGGAGTTGCCCCAACAGTGTGGACAAAACCACAGAACGACACATTCGTCACCGCATTCCCAGGAAACATTAACGCTGGCGGAAATATCGGTCGCGTTGTTGGCGCTTCATCATCAACTGGTGTGTCACAGCTAGCAGGATCTTCAAAGTATTCGATCACCTATGCTGAGGTTTCTTATGGTGAAAAGTACAATTTGAAGGCTGCCGCAATCGGTAACGCATCAGGAAACTTTGCTCTACCAAATGGTGCAAACACAGCAGCATTCCTTGCGTCGTCAAAAGTCGATTCAAAGGGAATCTTCACATTTAACTATGCAACACCAGAACCAGGTGCATACACACTTGGAATCATCACCTACATGCTTGGTGATAGCGATTACAAGGACAAGGCTGCAGTTCCAGCAATCAAGGCCTGGGCAAACTTGGTTATCTCCAAGGATTGCACAGACCGCGCACCTGACTTCATTCCAATCGAAGGTGATTTGAAGAAGCTTGCAGAAGCTGCAATCGCCAGGTTGGGATAAGACTTCCTAATCTCGAGGGTAAAAAAATCGACCAGGCCAACCAGCCTGGTCGATTTTTTTTTTAAACCCAAGGGTTCTGCGCGCCTGGCAGGAATCGAACCTGCGACCTACCGCTTAGAAGGCGGTTGCTCTATCCGACTGAGCTACAGGCGCCTGCAGGTGTCGTCTGATTACTATTCTATCGGCTCAACTATTAAGGTGTGACAATGGCTGAATTCATTTACACAATGAAAAAGACGCGTAAAGCGCACGGCGACAAGGTCATTCTCGACGATGTCACCTTAATGTTCCTGCCCGGTGCCAAGATCGGTGTTGTCGGCCCCAATGGCGCCGGTAAGTCAACAGTTTTGCAGATCATGGCTGGACTGCAACAGCCATCAAATGGTGAGGCGTATTTATCACCTGGATACACCGTGGGAATTTTGCTACAAGAGCCAAAGCTCGATGAAACACGCAGCGTGCTTGAAAATGTGCAAGATGGTGTGCGCGAGACCATGGATTTGTTGGCGCGCTTTAATGCGATTTCAGATGAGATGGCAAGCCCTGATGCTGATTACGACACTTTGTTGGCAGAGATGGGAACGTTGCAAGAGCAACTCGATCATCGCAATGCCTGGGAGATTGATTCACAGCTAGAGCAAGCAATGGATGCCCTTCGTTGCCCGCCAGGAGATGCTGATGTCAGCGTGCTATCGGGTGGAGAAAAGCGTCGCGTCGCGCTCTGTAAATTGCTACTTGAAGCCCCTGATCTATTGCTACTTGACGAACCTACAAACCACCTTGATGCTGAATCGGTCTTGTGGCTTGAGCAACATTTGCAGAAGTATCCCGGCGCAGTTGTAGCAATTACGCACGATAGATATTTCTTGGATAACGTCGCAGAATGGATTCTCGAACTCGATCGAGGTCGTGCGTATCCGTACGAAGGAAATTACTCGACATACCTAGAGACAAAAGCTGCGCGCCTTAAGGTTGAAGGCCAGAAGGATGCTAAGCGCGCCAAGCGTCTTACCGAAGAGCTCGAATGGGTGAGACAGAATGCAAAAGGTCGCCAGACAAAGTCCAAAGCCCGTCTTGCCCGCTATGAAGAGATGGCTGCCGAAGCAGACAAGATGCGCAAACTCGATTTCGAAGAGATCCAAATTCCACCTGGGCCACGCCTTGGAAACGTAGTTGTAGAGGTTGAAAATCTTGTTAAAGGATTTGGCGATCGCGTACTGATCGATGGCCTCTCATTTACCTTGCCCCGCAACGGAATTGTCGGAGTTATCGGACCTAACGGTGCCGGTAAAACCACACTCTTTAAAACAATTCTCGGTCTTGAACCTGCCGATTCAGGTAGCGTAAAAATCGGTGAGACAGTCAAGATTTCATACGTGGATCAGTCTCGCGGTGGAATCGATCCCAAGAAATCGTTATGGGAAGTCGTCTCTGATGGTCTTGATTTCATGAAGGTCGGACAGGTTGAAATGCCATCGCGTGCATACGTTGCAGCATTTGGATTTAAAGGTCCAGATCAGCAGAAGCTTGCCGGCGTCCTCTCTGGTGGAGAACGTAACCGTCTCAACCTTGCCATGACTCTCAAGCAAGGTGGAAATTTATTGCTACTCGATGAGCCAACAAACGATCTTGATGTGGAAACACTTGGTTCACTTGAAAACGCCCTGCTGGAATTCCCAGGGTGCGCCGTTGTGATCTCTCACGATCGCTGGTTCCTTGACCGCATCACAACACACATTTTGGCTTACGAAGGTGATTCAAAATGGTTCTGGTTTGAAGGAAACTTCGAATCGTATGAGGCAAATAAAATCGAACGCCTTGGACCAGAGGCGGCTCGACCACATCGTGCGACATATAGAAAACTCACACGCTAATGAAGTATCACAATCAGCAATTTGTTCGTTGGGACGATATTGATGCATTTGGCCATGTGAACAATGCCAAGTATTTAACCTATGCCCAAGAGGCACGCTTTCAGTGGTCGTGGTTTGAATCTGCCAAGCGCGAGAAGAAGCCAACAATTGTTGAAATGGTTGTGGCCCGTGCCGAAGTAGATTTCATTGTGCCAATCTACGAAGGAGGCACATTTGTTGATGTGCACTTATGGGTTGATTCAGTGGGCAATTCATCATTTACTCTGATCTACGAAATTAGCTCACATGGCGTTGTTCATGCACGAGTAAAGACAGTTCAGGTTGCTGTCTCACTAGATACAAAGAAATCTCGCCCCTTAACAGATATAGAACGTGAGTTTCTTAAAGAATTTATGGCATGAGTACTTTTTACGACGAGATCGGCGGAGAAGAGTTTTTTGTTGAGCTCGTCTCCGGATTCTATGCACGCGTTGCAACAGATCCGATCCTGCGCCCGATGTACCCCGAAAGTGATATGAAGGGTGCGGCCTGGCGCTTACAGAAATTTCTCGAACAATATTGGGGTGGGCCTGGCACGTACTCGCAAGAACGTGGTCATCCGCGACTTCGTATGCGCCATGCAGGATTTGAGATTGATCTAGCGGCGCGAGATGCATGGCTAGCATGCATGATGGGGGCCATTAACGATATGGAGATCGAAGAAATTCTCCGTAATCAATTGGTGGAGTACATCGAAATGGCTGCTCACTCGATGGTTAATCAGCCTTCGTAAGTTACTTCTTAGAGGCATTTCCTAGGGTGAGAATTTCACCGTTGCGGATATACCAAAGCATTCCATCATCTGCTCGGACTGTTGTGATGCGAAGGCCTACTCGTTCGACAACACCCTGAATTGTTAAGATATCAACGCGATCACCGACACCGTATTGATCTTCAATCAACATAAA
>Ga0315899_10004871_pt1 | contig 14488 bp, 15 predicted proteins | sample LakEriMetagenome_2_FD_203518 | JGI IMG/M metagenome (GOLD analysis project Ga0315899, IMG submission 203518) | Freshwater fungal communities from buoy surface, Lake Erie, Ohio, United States - Buoy 4 MA112 | ecosystem: Environmental > Aquatic > Freshwater > Lake | place: USA: Lake Erie, Ohio... | reverse complement strand
TCAGCAATAATCTCGGGAGTGTTTTTGTACATGTCCCAGAAAATGTGCGGGGTTGTAATAAACTTGCTATACCCCATTTCCTGAAGATGTAAAATGAGCTGAATGGAATCTTCAAGGCTCGTTGCACCATCATCAATTCCGGGAAGAAGGTGACTATGCATGTCGACACCTAACACTGACAAATCAATCGGGTCGATTGGCTTTTCCTTGCGGTTGGGTTTCCATTTGTCGAAGAATCCCATTGCTAGCGATTGTACTGTTGTTCGTAGTAATGACGGTAGTTTCCGCTTGTAACCTGTTCGAGCCAAGCTTCATTATTCAAATACCAATCGATGGTTCCGGCAAGTAGTTTCTCGAAAGGCTGCGTAGGCTCCCATCCCAATTCTGTTTTGAGTTTTGTGGCATCAATTGCATAGCGTGCATCGTGTCCCGGGCGATCAGTAACGTAGGTAATGAGTTGTTCACTTTCGCCGACCTCACGTCCCAATTTTTCATCCATCAACTTACACAGCAACTTCACCACGTCAATGTTTTTCCATTCGTTATTACCTCCAATGCAATAGGTTTCACCTATCGATCCTTTGTGGAAAATAACATCGATAGCGCGTGCGTGATCTTCCACCCACAGCCAATCGCGGATGTTTTCGCCCTTACCATAAACAGGCAGAGGTCGCATGTTCTTTATGTTATGAATGATCAGCGGAATAAGCTTTTCCGGAAAGTGATGGCTGCCGTAATTGTTGCTGCAATTGCTGATTAGCACGGGCAAACCGTAGGTGTGGTTGTACGCTCGGACTAAATGATCACTAGCCGCTTTGCTTGCGCTGTAAGGACTTCGAGGGTCATATGCCGTGGTTTCGGAGAACTTTCCCTCCGCTCCCAGCGAACCAAACACTTCATCGGTCGACACATGATAGAATCGTTTTCCAGCCATGCTTCCCTTCCAACTTTCGACAGCTGCATTCAACAAATTGGCTGTGCCCACGACATTGGTTTGAATAAAAGCATCGGGTCCTGATATACTTCGATCGACGTGACTTTCCGCTGCTAAGTGAACGACTGCATCGAAATTTTCTTTTTGAAACAACTGCTGAATAAAATTCTTATCGGTAATATCCCCTTTGACAAATCGATAATTCGTTGCATCCTGCACATCAGAAAGATTGGCCAAATTACCGGCATACGTGAGAGCATCGAGGTTCACAATGCGATACTGGGGATAGGCATTAATAAACCTGCGAACAACATGTGATCCTATGAATCCGGCTCCACCGGTGATGAGTAATTTCACTTTTTAAAAATAAGGGGTAAAGTATAAGGGGTAAGGGGTAAGGGGTAAGGTATTAGTCATTCGCCATTCACCACTCATTACAAGCTCCAGTAATTCAACTCCTTCATCTTCCCGCGATATAGTCCTTTGAGATCAATCAAAGCTCCCCTTCCTTCGTGAAGGTAAGCTTTGAAATCGCTCTCAGAAAGGTATTTATACTCTTTGTGGGCTACACCAAGAATGATTGCATCGTAAGCATTTTTATCGGCCTCGGCAACAAGCCCGAATCCATACTCATGCTTCAACTCATCGCTATCAGCATGCGGGTCAATTACATCTACCTTGATGCTGAACGACTCAAGCTCACGAATCACATCAACCATCTTCGAATTACGCACATCGCTCACATCTTCCTTAAAAGTTGCGCCCATTACCAGCACGCGCGACTCAAGTGCGTTGCGCCCTTGTTCCAATATCTTCTTCACCGTTTGCTTGCCCACATACTGTCCCATGCCGTCATTCACATAGCGGGCACTGCTGATAACACGACTATGATAACCGAGCTTCTTTGCCTTATATACCAAATAGTATGGATCGACGCCGATGCAATGACCTCCGACCAGCCCGGGAGTAAACTTCAAGAAGTTCCACTTGGTTCCGGCGGCTTCCAGCACGTCATAGGTGTTGATGTCCATCATATTCATCATCATCGAAAACTCATTGATGATAGCAATGTTGGCATCGCGCTGGGTGTTCTCCAAAATCTTACACGCCTCTGCCACTTTGATTCCTGCAGCGCGAAAAGTTCCGGCATCCACTACGATTTCGTAGGTCTTGGCAATCTCTTCTAACGATTCATCATCGCAACCCGATACCACTTTTGTGATGGTGCGAAGTGTATTGTTCTTATCGCCGGGATTAATACGTTCCGGTGAATACCCAACTTTAAAATCTGTAACGCGCTTCAATCCTGAAAGCTCTTCAAGAATCGGCACGCAATCGTCTTCCGTGCAGCCCGGATAAACGGTCGACTCGTAGACCACATAATCGCCCTTCTTCAACACTTGACCTACGGTGCGCGACGCAGAAAGTACCGGACCTAGATCAGGAAGATTGAGATGGTTTATTGGCGTTGGCACGGCGATGATGAAGAAGTTCACGTCCTTCAAATCATTCAAATCGGCCGTGAAGTGTATATCACACCCTTCGAAGGCCGAGCTTTCCAATTCCTGCGACGGATCAATGTTGTTCCGCATCATGTCGACGCGTTTCTGATTGATATCAAAACCAACCACTTTTATCGAACGCGCAAATTCAAGAGCGATCGGCAATCCCACATAACCAAGTCCAATTACGGCAAGCTTGGCCTCTTTGTTTTTTAAACGATTGTATATCATATTCAGAAATGCTTCAACCTCGTTGTGAGGAGCGAAAATAACATTTTTAACGGCTCACAAAAACCAGAGCAAGCTTATCAATTTTTAATGTACTTCTCGAAATTCTTATGCTCAACTTTGTTAAGCTCTTCAGCAGAAAGAGACTTAAAATAATCGTAGGTAATCTTCAGCCCCTCGCTTCGGTGGACCTTCGGTTCCCAACCAAGCAACTGGCGGGCCAATGTAATATCGGGTTGACGTTGCTTGGGATCGTCGGTTGGGAGCTCTTTATAAATCACCTTTTGCGAAGTTCCTGTGAGCTTGATGATTTCCTCTGCAAAATCACCGATGGTAATTTCATCGGGATTACCAACATTCACCGGACCACTGTAGTCGCTGAGCAGGAGTCGATAGATTCCCTCAATCAAGTCGTCGACGTAACAAAAAGAACGCGTTTGCGAGCCATCGCCGAAAACAGTTAAATCTTCACCTCGCAAGGCCTGGCCGATAAAAGCAGGGAGAACACGACCGTCGTTCAGTCGCATTCGTGGTCCGTAGGTATTGAAGATGCGTACAATGCGTGTTTCTACTCCGTGAAAGGTATGATAGGCCATGGTCATCGCTTCCTGAAAACGCTTTGCTTCGTCGTAAACACCGCGCGGACCGACCGGATTCACATTTCCCCAGTAGCTCTCCTTTTGCGGATGAACCGTTGGGTCGCCATACACTTCGCTCGTGCTGGCAATGAGCACGCGAGCGTTTTTTACTTTGGCTAAGCCAAGGCAGTTATGTATCCCCAACGATCCTACTTTGAGGGTTTGAATCGGAATTTTCAGGTAGTCGATTGGACTCGCAGGTGACGCGAAATGGAGGATATAATCCAACTCCCCGGGCACGTGAATAAACTTGGAGACATCGTGGTGGTAAAACTCGAAATGCTCGTTGGGGAAAAGGTGTTCGATATTTTTCAAATCACCGGTTATCAGGTTGTCCATGCCTATTACATGATAACCTTCTTTGATAAATCGATCGCACAAATGCGACCCGAGGAATCCGGCAGCACCGGTAATTAGAACACGCTTCATAGTAAGATTCGATTATTCGAGGCGCGCGAAGGTAGGTATTCGACACTGTTTCAACGTCATACTATCCGCTAACTTCAGCTAGCTGCACCTTCAAACCATTCATGTGGTTGGCGAGATGCAACTGACAACCCAGGCGCGAGTTGCCTTTCACGAAGAACGCCTGATCGAGCATGGCTTCTTCATCGTCGTTGCGCTCAGGAAGAGCATGATCGGATAGGATATACAAGTGGCAGCTGGCACACATGGCCATTCCGCCGCAGGTACCTTCTACCGGGAGCTCGTAGCTTTTACAAAGCTCCATCATATTCATATTCATATCGGTTGGAGCCTCCAATAGATGCTCCTTTCCTTCTCTATCGACAACTGTAACGTGAATGATGTTTTCCATAACTCGGGCGAAAGTAGAACAATCTTAGAATCCGGTCACCCCGTTTACGGTTGTGTATTTTAACACGTAGTTTTTATCGGGATAAATGCGTTTGAACGCACTCTGAACCATAAGGGTGGCTTCATGAAAACCGCAAAGGATCAACTTAAGCTTACCGGGATATGTATTGATGTCACCGATGGCATAGATGCCGGGAACATTCGTGCTGTAATCGTAGGTATTTACTTCAATTGAATTCTTGTCGATGTTGAGCCCCCAGTCGGCCAATGGCCCAAGCTTAGGCGACAAGCCGAAGAGCGGCAACCAATGATCGGTGCTCAGCGTTTGTTTGGCCTCGCCCTGCACGTCCACTTCAATGGACTCGAGCTGATCGGCACCATTCAAACCCACCACTTCCGCGTCGGTGAGCAATTTGATTTTACCGGATGCTGCCATATCAAGCACCTTCTGAACACTGTCGGGATGGCCTCGGAAACTCTTGCTTCTATGAATTAATGACACTTCAGATGCCACACCATTGGCGAGGAAAATCGACCAGTCGAGGGCACTGTCTCCGCCACCGCTGATGATTACCCGTTTGCCTTTATAGAAATTGGGATCACGCACAATGTACTCAATTCCTTTGTCTTCAAACTGATTGATGTTGCCGATGGGCGGTTTACGAGGCTCGAAACACCCCAATCCACCTGCAATTGCTACAACAGGGGCCTTGTGCAAGGTGCCGCGACTTGTCTTTACGAGGAACTGCCCATCGTCGGTTTTCTCAAACGACTCGCATCGTTCACCAAGGGTAAATCCTGGCTTGAAAGGCGCGGCTTGCTTAATCAAATGATCGATGAGATCGCCGGCCAATACCTCGGGAAATCCGGGAATATCGTAAATCGGTTTCTTTGGGTAAATCTCAGTGAGCTGCCCACCGGCTTGTGGCAATGCATCAATCAAATGACAGCGGAGTTTCAACAGTCCGGCTTCGAAAACAGTGAACAAGCCACATGGGCCGGCACCAACAATGATAATATCGGTTTCAATCATGAAGATTCCTTTGAATTCGCGAAAATAAGACGGGTCTTAAAAGCATTACAACAATTGAAAAGCAAAATGGTTGCTGTAGAAATAGAAGCTTCAGTTAATCATGAAGTTGAATCATAGAGAACCGCTGTTCTTCCTCTCATTTGCAAACGACGCAACCCAACGCAAAAGATGCGTATTAATTCGTTAACAGCAGGCTAATGTCCATCTAGATCCTTGCGGGAATATGTACATTCGTGTTTTACATCAATTTGCGTTTAAATACCGAAATGAACTCCTTGCCTAACCCGATGAAATTTGTGATTCCCTCGATCATTTTTTTCTATCTCGCAATTACCGGTTGTGGACAAAACAACAACGAACAGACGATAACAGCGATAACACCAGAAGTTATAAGCACAAATAATAAGAGCATCATTGACGCTGCGGGGACCACGATATCCGCTCGATTCAGCCCTCCAGCAGGATTTAAACGCAAACCGGAAGACGAAAATTCATTTGCGTATTACCTGCGTAATCTTCCGCTAAAACCATCGGGATCGAAAGTCAGATACTTCAATGGAGATATCAAACCGAGCAATGTTTATGAAGCTGTGGTAGACATGCCAATTTCGAATCACAACCTGCATCAATGTGCAGACGCAGTGATACGATTACGGGCAGAGTATTTTTATTCCATTAAGGCCTTTGACCGGATTTCATTTAATCTGACCAATGGCTTTAAAATGGACTACTCGAAGTGGATAGAGGGAAACAGAGTGGTCGTAAACGGCAATGAAACACAATGGAAAAAACAAGCAGAGCCATCAAACACTTTTGACGATTTCCTGAACTATTTAGAGTTTGTCTATATGTATGCCGGGACGCTTTCATTAAGTAAATCGCTTCATTCAAAAAGCATAGAAGAAATTGCAATCGGAGATGTATTCATTAAGGGCGGTTCGCCCGGGCATGCTGTTTTGGTTGTCGATTTGGCAGAAAACGAGATGGGCGATAAGGTATTCCTACTTGCTCAGAGTTACATGCCGGCGCAAGAAACTCAAATTCTGAAGAACAATAATGATACAGATTTGAGTCCCTGGTACAGTGCTATGATTATTGGAGAATTGCAAACTCCTGAATGGACATTTGAGCCCGAACAATTGAAAACTTGGTAGTTGCAAGATAGGTGCCTAGTTAAAATTTATCTCCTCAATGCGTTATTGGCCTAAAAAGAAAACAATGCATGAGAATAAATTTCAGGTCCAAAGAAATTACTATGTTTGAAGTATAGAATTGAATACATGAAAAAAATTTTACTTGCATTTACATTACTAATGTCGGGCGCAACCATTGCCCAGTGCGATGGCAACCGATACCTGAATTTTATTTTTTCGGAAACGGATGCGACCACGAATGTTCTTTATGGCGAGAATATTAATTATCAGGGAACCAACGAATCGTTATACATGGATGTGTATGAACCCGCAGGCGATGGGCTCGACAATCGTCCACTGGTAATCATGTGCCACGGTGGGTATTTTTTGAGTGGCGATAAAGCGGCTCCCGACATGCTTCCGTTATGCACCGACTTGGCGCGCATGGGTTATGTCGTTGCTTCCATCAACTACCGCGTTGGCATTCCCTTCGGAACCGCACTAGAAGTCCCCTACGGGCAAGCATTGTTGCGCGCGTTGCAAGATGTGCGCGCTGCCATTCGCTGGTTTCGCAAAAATGCCGACACAGAAGGCAACACCTATCGCATAAACCCGGATCAAATCTTTGTAGGTGGTGCTTCAGCAGGAGGCTTCATGGCACTTCATTTAGCATACATGGACGAAAATGAAATACCATCGTGGCTCGATATGTCTATACCCGGACTAGAAGGCGGTCTGGAAGGTGAAAGCGGTAACCCAGGATACTCGAGTGAGGTAAGCGGTATCCTGCCGGTTTCAGGAGCCATGGGCGACAGCGACTGGATTGATGCAGGCGACACAACGCCGGCATGTATGTTTCACGGCGATGCCGATCTCACAGTAACAATCGACTCAGCTACATTCGTACTATTCGGACTTATCAATGTGACCACCATTGAAGGAAGCAACTATATTGCTGATCGAATGAATCAAGTGGGGGTTGAACATTGCTATTATGTGACGCCAGGTGGAGGGCACGTGCCTTACCTTGGAAATGCAACAGAATACGACATGACTCTTTCACTCATGAGCGGATTCTTGCACGGTTTGGTTTGCGGTGAAGCATTCGACTGCACCTACCATGAAATCCTCAGCAATACCGATGAAATTGTTGGTTCAACTCAGATGAAAGTATATCCCAATCCGGCTAATTATCAGATATTCTTGCCAGAAGCAACTAGTAAAACGCTGAGTGCGCTCTATACCTTAGACGGAAGAAAGGTTGCAGATATTACCGGTTCAACTTTCGACACAAGCACGCTGGCAGAGGGAATATACGTATTGGATCGTATCGGAACGGAAGGTGTGCTTGTCCGCGAGCGTGTCGTTATCGCACATTGATTTTTCCGAACTCTGAATATAGGTTATTAGGCGAGTAGAAATGAGCTATTCGCCTATTGCATCGTTTGAATAACCAAGAGGATGATGGAAACAATTACCCCGAGCATAAAAACAGAAGAACTCCCCTTCAGAAACAAATATTTGCGTGTAGTAAGTACTTTACCAATTTGGTAAATGTCCTTCACCATAGCCTCCTGAACTTGCTCGGATGTTTCCATAGTACTGAACATGCGATCGCGAAATTGATGAAAGGGAAGGGTCGTAAAATGATCGAAAAAGAGCACATTAAAATTACTATCGTCGGGATGAGGGCGCTTCTTCTTGAGTGATAAGGGGGCAACCACAAGCAGCGCTAACAGCATCGATATGACAGAGGCTGACAGCATAGAATAAGTGCACCAATAGACTTTAATAAAGTCCATTCTAGACAGGGACAAAGACAAAATAATCGAGTTACAGGCTAGAAGAATATTCGCTTTTTGATCGGCAATAAGACTTAGCTGCACATGATGTTGCTGAGTTGTTCTCAGCATATACATCCAACCGGATTCACTCTGTTTTGACTCCATAATTAGCGACAAACTTAATCGGGGCTATGGGTAACTGCTCATCTTACTTGACACTGAACCCAAAAGTTCATCTAGGGATAACACTTACTTTGTTTCAGTTGAATGATCCGAAATGGATTTCAACAACGTTATCAAAGCGATTTAGAAACGGAAGAATTCAACAAAGAAGAGTGTCAATCGACTAAAGACCATTCACTGCTTCGACAGCTTTGATCTCAGGAACAGCGGCTCGTATAGCGCCTTCTACGCCGGCTTTCATGGTCATTACGCTCATGGAGCAGCTGCTGCAGGCACCGTGCAACTCTACGCGAGCCGTGAGGTCATCTGTAACCTCCACCAGCGAGATGTTGCCGCCGTCGGCCTCCAAGTATGGACGGATAACGTTGAGAGAATCATTGACTTTATCGAAAATAGATCGTTGGCTCATACATCAGGGTTCTTCGGTTGAAACTGCAGGGCTTGATTTCTTGCGAAAAGGAAGCATGCGTATTTCGCGTTCAAAGTTATCTAAGATTGCGTTCAAATGTTCCACGGCTTGCGTGCCCTCTTGCATGATGGCCGGACGGCCACTGTCGCCGGCTTCGCGAATGCTTTGAATGAGGGGAAGCGGACCTAGAAACGGCACTTCGAGTTCTTCGGCCAAGTGCATCGCTCCATCTTTTCCAAATAAGAAGTACTTGTTTTCGGGAAGTTCTTCCGGCGTGAACCAAGCCATATTCTCAATCATTCCGACAAGCGGAATGTTGATGGCTGGCATGCGAAACATGCTGGCTCCTTTGCGAGCATCAGCTAGCGCAACGGTTTGAGGTGTGCTCACGAGCACCACGCCATCAAGCGGAATGGATTGCACAATCGACAAATGAATATCACCCGTGCCCGGCGGTAAATCGAGAAACAGATAATCAAGCGGACCCCAGTGTGCATCGTTCACCAACTGATTGAGTGCCTTCGTAGCCATAGGCCCGCGCCACACAGCTGCTTGGTTCACTTCGGCAAAAAAGCCAATGGAAAGAACCTTCACACCGTATTGCTCAATAGGCTCGAGCATGCTCTTGCCGTCCACATCAATCACGCGTGGCTTTTCATACACCAGGTCAAACATCGTTGGCGCCGAAGGACCGTAAATATCCGCATCGAGCAATCCTACCTTGTAACCGCGGCGAGCCATGCCGGCAGCCAGGTTGGCACTTACCGTGCTCTTCCCTACTCCGCCCTTGCCGGATGCCACTGCGATGATGTGCTTCACGCCGGGCAACACCTTGCGCAATTCGCCATGACGTTCGTCGCCGCTGATGGGCAGCACTTCGCATTCCACCTTAAAATCTTTCCCCAACGTGCGTTCAATGGCAAATGACACCGCCTCGCGCATGCGCATTTTGCTGTGCATCGCAGGATTACTCACCTTCACTTCAAGGTGAATAACCTGATCCTTCACATCGAGGATTTTCACCAGATTCAAGGAAACGATATCCTTCTTCAGGTCGGGTTCGATAACAGTTGTAAGGGCGTCGAATATGGCTGCTCTGGAAATGCTCATAGCTGGAATAATAGTGGCGGCAAATGTACTGCGATGGCTTATTTAGTTGAAGGTTGAAGGTTACTGATGCTCTTGAGAGAACTTTCAACCTTCAACCTTCAACTTTCAACCTTCAACTCTTCTGGGCTCCAAAACACGCTCTCAAACTCCAACACCCGGTCATTCTCCACACGTACACCCTCACTTTCGAGCAGTTCCTGCATTTGCATGGGATAGGAGAACATCATTTTACCCGTGAGCATTCCTTGACGGTTCACTACGCGGTGCGCGGGAATGTCGGGCTGCGTGTGCGAGGCATTCATGGCCCAGCCCACCATGCGCGAACTGCGGGCAGCGCCGAGGTATTTAGCGATAGCACCATACGTGGTTACACGGCCTGGCGGAATGAGGCGCACCACATCATAAACATCGTTGAAGAAATTGGAATCGGTCATGACACCAAACGGATGCGCACATACTTGGTCTTGCGTCCTTCATCGAGCCACATCTGTTCGTAGTATGTTCTGAAGTTCAACACCTGCTGCCAGTAGTCATCTTGTGTTTGCATGAAGTCGCCGTAGATATCGAACGAATGCACTTCAATGGCATAGCGCGGGTCGTTGCCAAATTCCGACAATGCCATTTCATACACCCCCGGATTATCGTGCTTGATGTGAATGCAACCACCCACTTTCAAAAACGAACGGTACTTCTCGGCGTAATACTTCGAAGTGATGCGGCGAACGCCCACTTTATCTTGCGGTTGCGGATCACTGAAGGTGAGCCATATTTCATCGACTTCATCCTTCGCAAAAAATGACTCGATGAACTCCACGCGCGTGCGCAGAAAGCACACGTTGGTCAATCCCTCTTCCAGTGCCTCTTTCGCACCCTTGTGAAAGCGATGCCCCTTCACATCCACTCCCAGAAAATTCATATTCGGATGCAAACGCGCCAAACCCACGGTGTACTCTCCCTTACCACAACCGAGCTCAAGCACCAACGGGTTTTGGTTTCTAAACGCAGCACCGTGCCACTCGCCTTTCATGAAGGTCTTCCCTTGCTTGATAATCGGCAAGAGCTCCGGCTCATATACATGCGGAAAGGTTTTGTTCTCCGCCCATTTTTTGAGTTTGTCTTTTCCCATTGACATCAAAAAAATCCCACGGCTGAAGCCGTGGGCTGTTTTTATGTGGACGCGCAGCTGCGCGTCGCTACCAATTTCCTAATATAAAGATTCAATTTAGATGCAGTGCCGTGTGTCCTAATCACTCGCCACTCGTCACTCGTCATTCGCCACTAATCACTCCTTCGTCGCAAACTTCTCCACCACCTCTTGCGTCACACCTGTAATGCTGAATCCGCCATCGTGGAAGAGATTCTGCATGGTAACGTAACGCGTGAGGTCGCTGAACATCGCCACGCAGTAGTCGGCGCAAGCATTTGCGTCGGCATTGCCCAGCGGCGACATCGCCTCCGAGTAATTGATGAAACCATCAAAGCCCTTCACACCGCTACCGGCTGTGGTTACTGTAGGTGACTGTGAAATGGTGTTGATGCGCACTTTCTTGGCAGTGCCGTAGTGATATCCGAAGCTGCGCGCAATGCTTTCGAGCAAGCTCTTGGCATCGGCCATATCGTTGTAATCAGGGAATATACGCTGTGCAGCGATGTAGGTCAAGGCCACTACAGAACCCCAATCGTTGATGGCGTCCTTCTTCCATGCCGTTGCCAGCATCTTGTGCAAACTGGTGGCGCTTACATCGAGTGTTTGCTTGTACCACTCGTAGTTCACCTCGGTGTAGTGCTTTCCCTTGCGCACGTTGGGACTCATGCCTATGCTATGCAAAATGAAATCGGCTTTACCCCCGAAGTGCTCCATACTCTTGGTGAAGAGGTTGTCGAGGTCTTCCATGTTGGTGGCATCGGCTGCGATGATGGGTGCGTTGCCAATTTTGGCCGACAGCTCATTGATCTCGCCCATGCGCATCGCAATGGGAGCGTTGGTGAGCACAATTTCAGCGCCTTGTTCGTAGGCCTTCTCGGCTACTTTCCAGGCAATCGACATATTGTTGAGCGCACCACTGATGATGCCCTTCTTTCCTTTGAGTAATTGGTTTGACATTCGGTTAAGAGTATGGTCGCAAATCTAATCGGATTTGGTAAAACGAAAACGCTGACTAATCAACACGGCTGCTAACGGAATTCGCGGCTATCCAACCTGTTGTCCACGCAGCCTGAAAATTGAAACCACCGGTGATGGCGTCGATGTTTAGCACCTCGCCCGCGAAGTACAGCCCGGGAAACAACTTGCTCTCCATCGTTTTGAAATCGACTTCTTTCAACTCCACACCACCTGCCGTTACGAATTCATCCTTAAACGTGCTCTTGCCCTTGACATGGAAATAGCAAGCGCAAATAGCTTCGGCAATCTTTTCGAGATGCTTGTTAGAAACATCGGCCCACTTCAAGCGGTCGATGCCTTCTATGTTACTCAACAGCGAAACCCACAAGCGGTGGGGAACCTTCGCTGCGCTGAATGCCAACACCTGATTGCGGTGATGTTCGGCCTTCCACTCTTTTAAAAACTCAATATAAGATTCACGGGTAAATCGATCATCCCAGTTTACACGAATTTGAAAGTCGTACTTCACATCGGCTAGCTCGCGCGCGGCCCATGCCGAAAGACGAAGTATACCCGGTCCGCTTAATCCCCAGTGCGTAACCAGCACGGGGCCATCGGCTTCGAACTTGGTGCCTTCAATACGCACATCACAATTCGGCGCCGAAACGCCCGCCAATCCTTCGATACGAGAGTCGTGTATATTAAACGTAAACAACGAAGCCACGGGCTCCACGATGGAATGTCCGAGTGAAGCCAACTGCTCATGCATGCTGCCCGCACTGCCCGTGGCTATGAGCAAGGCATCGGCTTGCAGCGTGGGCTGATCCAACAATTCGACGACCCATTTTTCACCTTCTCTGAAAAAGCGCTTCACATGGGTGCCTGTTCTCACACGCACTCCTACTCTATTCGCTTCGTTCAGAAAACAATCGATGATGGATTGCGATTTATCCGACACAGGAAATACGCGACCGTCGTCTTCCGTCTTCAATGACACGCCGCGTTGCTCAAGCCAATCAAACATATCGCCCGGTTGAAACACATGGAAGGGCCCGAGGAGTTCTTTGGCGCCACGCGGATAATTCTTCACCAGTTGCTTGGGCTCGAAGCAACCGTGTGTCACGTTGCAACGCCCGCCACCACTAACCTTTACCTTGGCAAGCAGGTGCTGCGACTTCTCGATGATGGTCACGTCCAAATCATCATTCGCTGCAGCTGCATTGATCGCTGCAAAGAATCCTGCAGCGCCGCCACCGATAACCACAAGCGAACGTTTCATGCGGCTAAGATAACATGCGTAATTTGCCACCGCATGAAACGCATTGGTCTTCTTTCCGACACGCACGGCTGGCTCGACGAAGCTGTGTTCCGTCATTTTGCCGATTGCGACGAGGTATGGCATGCGGGCGACATCGGCGATGAGGCGGTGATAGAAGCACTGATAAGCTTCAAGCCTACGCGCATTGTTTTTGGCAACATCGACAGCACACAGATTCGCAAGCGCACGCATGAAAATCTGCGGTTCACCTGCGAAGGTCTCGACGTGTGGATCACACACATCGGTGGACGGCCGGGCAATTATGCAACGCCTGTTCGTGCTGAATTAAAAGCCAATCCACCGGGACTTTTCATCTGTGGACATTCGCACATCTGCATGGTGCAATTCGACAAAACACACAACATGATATACATGAATCCGGGAGCCGCCGGCAAGCATGGCTTCCATCAGATGCGCACGATGCTCCGGTTTGAAATTGACGCGGGCAAAGTGCAGAAAGCAGAGGTGATTGAATTGGGGAAGCGGGGGTCTTGAGTCTCTCCCCTAACCCCTCTCCAAAGGAGAGGGGAACGCCCTTCGCGCGGTTATCGGAAGTTTCAAAAGCGAATGTATTGTGTCTTAATTCCTTTCTCTCACAAGTCCTCTCCTCTGCAGAGGGGCCCAGGATGAGGCAAAAAAAATTCTATCCCAAAAACGGATAACGATAATCCACCGGCGGCACAAAGGTCTCTTTGATGGTGCGCGGAGAAACCCAGCGCAGCAAGTTGAGGTAGCTTCCGGCTTTGTCGTTGGTACCGCTGGCACGAGCACCACCGAATGGTTGTTGCCCTACAACAGCTCCGGTTGGCTTATCGTTGATGTATAAGTTGCCGCAAGCGCCTTCCAACACACGAGCAGCTTGATCGATTGCATATCGGTCGTGCGAAAGAATTGCACCCGTTAAAGCATACTCGCTGGTTTCGTTAATCAAATGCAAGGTTTCAGCCCACTGCGCATCGTCGTAGACATAAAGGGTGAGCACAGGCCCGAATATCTCTTCACACATGGTGCGAAACTTCGGGTTGGTAGTCACCACAATCGTAGGCTCAATGAAGTAACCAACGCTATCGTCGGCGTTGCCACCCGCGATAATTTCAGCATCCGGTTGTTGCTTGACGAATTCGATGTAGCCCTTGATTTTATCGAATGCGCGCTTATCGATGACCGCATTGATGAAGTTACCGAAATCCTCGGGCGAGCCCATCTTCATGGATTTCGTATCCTGAATGAGACGCTCTTTTACTGCAGGCCACAACGACTTCGGAATGTAACCGCGACTTGCCGCACTGCACTTCT
>Ga0315899_10004870_pt1 | contig 14488 bp, 12 predicted proteins | sample LakEriMetagenome_2_FD_203518 | JGI IMG/M metagenome (GOLD analysis project Ga0315899, IMG submission 203518) | Freshwater fungal communities from buoy surface, Lake Erie, Ohio, United States - Buoy 4 MA112 | ecosystem: Environmental > Aquatic > Freshwater > Lake | place: USA: Lake Erie, Ohio... | reverse complement strand
GGGACCTTAATCCCAATCTTCATCGTCTTCGTCTTCATCATCGTCGTCGAAGTCGTCGTCGTCATCATCCCAGTCGTCGTCTTCTTCCCACTCCTCGTCCTCTTCTTCTTCTTCGTCCTCGTCGCCTTCGTCTTCGTCGTCATCCTCGTCTTCGTCGACTTCTTCCCATTCTTCTTCGAGTTCTTCTTCGTCAAGATCCTCTTCTTCCAGATCTTCCTCGTCCTCGAAGTCGTCTTCTATATCGTCGTCGAACTCTTCCTCGTCGTCTTCGTAGTCGTCGTCACCTTCTTCTTCGTCATCCTCGTCTTCGTAGTCATCATCGTCTTCGTCGGACATGACTAGCGGTTGAGCGCTGGGTGCCCATGCGGCATCACTCCAAAGTAACCGCTCAGAGTTGGTATGTCGTTTCAACTCTTTTGCCGTTAACGTCATCTTCACTGGTGGACTCCTTTATTTCCTTTGAACGTGAGGTCGTTTCAAAACTTAGTGTGTATCTTAACGGGCAATCTAGTGTTGAACACTGAGGCTTGGAAGGGAAATTCTGCTCAAGGCACAATTTTTTCTCCCGACTCGGGGCCCGGATCCGTGTCCACCTCTCGGGAAGAAGTCGACATTGCTGACGGAACGCAAATTCTCGTTGCAATTTCGGCTTCAGCTTCACGAATCTTCTGAGCTCTAGGCAAAAAATCGAGAGATTGTAGGCCGAACAGCTGCAGGAACTGCTTGGTTGTACCGTATAAGTAAGCTCTGCCAAGGTCCTCTGAACGCCCTTCGATGCGAACAAGATTCCTCTGCATCAATTGTCGCAGGGCCTCGTCAGACCCCACTCCACGAATCGCTTCAATTTCCGAGCGAGCTACAGGCTGCCTGTAGGCGATTATAGCAAGTGTTTCCAACATGCTGGCACTGAGCACCGTTTCAGGAGGTACGAGTTCCATACGACGGAGCCAGGGCGAAAACTGCGGACGAGTGAGAATTTGCATCCCCCCAGCGACCTCTTCAATGCGAAATGCGAATTGCTCCGAATCGTAAAGTTCATTGAGCTGCCTGGCGATAGTTCTGGCCTCAGTTGGATCGTCCAGTTCTGCTAATGAAGCCAATTTTCTCGCTGAAATGGGCTCGCGGGTGACAAAAAGAATCGCTTCGACCAGATCTCGTTTCCCAAGCCTCTCCGCACCCAGAGCCTGGTCCAACGGATCCGTAACCGGATATTTTTCTGCACGGATTTGGCGACGCCGGTACCTGATGCGTTCCTCTCCCGGCTGCCGCGAGTTCCCGCCCCGTAGACCAAGTTTTCCCATCACGGACAACGGCATTGATGCAGGAGTACGATTCCTTCGGGCCAATGCAAATTGTGCAGATTTCGGCATTCGGTTATCCCTCGACGCCCTTAATCGTCCGGATGGAGGTTCCTAAAGTTCTTTGTTTTTGCGAGTTCAATCCATCGAACCCGACTCACCTAGCTGTACAATCTCTGGAGATAAAACAAGATGTCTTAATGGTGGCTGATTTAACGATCCGCCGATTTAACTATCCTACGTGAAGAGGTGGGCTAAATCCAGCCGCATAGCTTCGTAGTTCCGCGTCTCAGAGGCAAGCTTTCATAAATGGCGGCAATTTCGCAATCATCGACTGTTTCCGCCCCACGACTCCAAACTCGGCATGGCTGGAATGGTATCGTTTTCGTAGCAGGTATCGTTCTGGTAGTGCTATTGGTCATCAGTATGGCACTGCTGTGGTTTTTTAATGGACAATCAATCGCTGGTGCCGAATTTTGTCCACAAACTTTTCAGTTAAGGAGTTTTCAGTATCGCCGCATGCTTTGGGTCAAAACTATCGTCTCACCTACCAAACTTACCTCAGCAAACCTTCCGGTATCTACCGCCGTTCTGCAACATCTCAAGCGATTGCCGAACGAAAGATGGGATATTGTTCATGTAAGCGAGGGAGCACGTGAGGATGTGCGTCCTCCCCAGATTTTGATTCAAGCGATCTCGCCGTCCACGTCAACAGGTTCGTTCTGGGACAGTTGGTCTAGCAAGCATCCGGACTTAGCTGCCGTTACATGGCCATTAGTCCAGGAAGCAGCCGTTTTGCAAGCCTACGAGATTGTTCCGGATATACTTGAATCGGCTCTCGAAATTTCCAACTCCAATGCTCCGTCCGCTGATGCAATCGCCAACCGATGGCAACCAACTCTCGAGGAACTTAGTCGCAAGACCGAAGGGCAACTCTCCAAAGACTAGTCTAGCGGTCCGTTTGCTCTAGGTTCCGATTGCGTCCCGAAGTGCTTCTCAAACCAGTCCAGCACCTCCGTTCTTAGATTGTCTAAACTCGACCGGTTTGGGATTAAATGGGTTGCGCGAGCTCCCTTTTCGACCACACTCATTTGACTCAATTCTCTCGCTCTCCAGTCTTGCTCGGTCCACCCTCGTCGGAATGCATTCGCTTTACGCATCTCTTCTGGGGTGTCAATCATCAAAATATAGTCGCAAAAACGATCCCAACCTCGCTCAAACAATAGTGGTATATCCAAGATCAGGAATGTTTTCGACTTGTTCTTTGACCTCCAACTCTCGATCTCACGAGTTAAACGATCTCTAACGCGTGTCTGTACCACCGATTCTAAATATTGTCGATTGACCTTATGCTGCTCTGTGTCCCCGAATACTTGTTTGGCAATCATAGATCTATTCAACGATCTACTGTCGCCTCGCGTATGTTCATCGTTCGTTTGTTGTCGCTCTGGTTTGACCAACAACACTTGTGAACCAAAGTGATCGACCAGCAGGTCGATCACTTCAGGTTCACTCAAAACTTCATGGGCCATTTGATCGGCGTTGAGAACCCGACCACCAAGTTCCGCTAAGAACCGTGTAACTTCAGATTTACCGCTCGCGACACCGCCGACAATACCTACGATTTTTCCATATCGATTACTTGGCTTCGGAGACACTACATGGCCTCGCATTCTGCCCAGTTACGTCCTCGTTTGACGTCAACTTTAAGAGGTACCCGTAACGGCATGACACGGACCATGGCGTCACGAACCAATTCTGCGAGTGGTTCGCAAAGTTCGTCAGGGCAATCGAAAATCAATTCGTCGTGAATCTGAAGGATCATTCTGGCGTCCCAACTCAGCGTTCGCAATCGTTTTCTAATCTCGATCATCGCTAACTTAATCATGTCTGCGGCAGATCCCTGAATGACGGTATTGATTGCCATGCGTTCCGGCTCCAACAATTGCTTTTGTTTGGCTTCTGGTAAGCTTGGATAATCTCGAATGCCCAGCAAACTCCGTTTACGACCCGACATGGTTTTTACATATCCATCTTTGCGACATGCGACCAAAGTCTCACTTATAAAGTTACGAACTGCAGGATATTGAGCAAAATAAGCATCGATAAAATCACTTGCATCCGTTCGCGAGATCCCGAGTCCTTTAGACAAACCGAATGGACTTTGGCCATAAATAATACCGAAGTTAACGGCCTTGGCACGACGTCGCATCTCGGATGTGACGTCTTCGATTCTCACACCGTGAATTTGTGCAGCGACGATAGAGTGAATATCCTGGTTCTCCTGAAACGCGCGGCTCATTGTTGCATCCTGCGAGTAGTGTGCTAACACTCTCAACTCAATTTGCGAATAGTCAGCAGCCACCAAAGACCAGCCCTCGGCCCGAGATAAGAACGCGGAACGAATCGACCTGCCCTCCGGGGTTCTGACGGGTATGTTCTGCAAGTTTGGCTCGACACTGCTTAATCGTCCCGTTGCTGCGATATCCTGTCGAAAAGAAGTGTGCAGTCGATTGGTATTCGGCGACACAAGCTTCGGCAACGCATCAACGTAGGTGTTCTTCAGCTTTGTAAATTGCCTGTATTCTATGATTTTTGCTGGCAACGGATGCTCTGACGCCAATTCTTCTAATGCTTCTGCATCGGTGCTGGGACCTGTTTTCGTTCGCTTTACTACCCGCAAACCAAGCTTGTCATAAAGGATAGTTGAAAGTTGCTTGGGGCTATCTGGATTGAAGGACTCGCCCGCTAATGCGAGAATCTCATCAAAAAGGGCAATCGTTCGAAGTTGGAACGATTCCCCTAATTCTTTAAGTCGCTCGATGGAAATGCGTATTCCTTCGAATTCCATATCAGCCAGTACGTTGATGAGAGGTAATTCTAAATTGGCCATGACTCCGTCTAACCCCTCAGACTCCAATCGCTTTTTCATTGTCGGATACAAACGAAATGGAACATCTACATCTTCACATGCATAAGGTCCGATAGCATCCAAGGGAACATCTGCCATGGATCCCTGATTTTTTCCGGTACCAATGAGAGCTGTGATGGGAGTATTGGTGTGCCCCAGCCAACGTTTAGCAATGTCGTCTAAATCGTGATTGCGGCCACCAGCATCAAGTAAATAGTCGGCGACCATGGTGTCGAATCCGACTCTTTGAAGCTCGACGCCGTGATTGCGTAAAACGATCAAGTCGTATTTGATGTTTTGGCCAACGAATATCCGATGTTCATTCTCTGCCAATTTCGAAATAAACGGTCGCACATCGTCCCAAGAAAGCGAAGGAGCTCCCTGAGGGGACAAAATCGGAATGTACGCAGCAGCTCCATCTTTCCAAGACATGCTAAGCCCGACAATCGCGGCATCCCGGGCTCGAGTCGAAGTGGTTTCGGTATCGATCGCAATAACCGATGAATCGCTAATTTCCTGAATTAAAGCACTGAGCTCTTCGGTGCTTGTGATTGTTCGATAACCTTCTTTAGAAAGCTGGTTATTGACTGGTTCTGAAGTCACCGCACCCGCAGAGAGATTTAAGAATTGTTCCGCTAATCTTCGAAATCCAAGGTCCTGAAAAAGTGACTCAGCTGCATCTCGATTAATCGAGGTTGGACGCATCTCGGGCCAGTCTAGCGATATTGGACAGTCTCGTTTTAGCTGAACAAGCGATTTGCTAAGCAAGGCTTTATCTTTGTTGTTGCGAAGGTTCTCTTGCTTCTTAGCGCCCGCTACCGAATCCACGTTTTCTAAGATTTGCTCGAGTGTTCCAAACTGTTCCAATAGCTGCTGAGCCGCCTTGGGACCAATCATGGGGACTCCAGGGACATTGTCTACCGAGTCTCCTACTAACGACTGAAAATCAACAACTTGGTCTGGACGAATCCCCCAAACAGCCCTTAACTCTTCTGCACCAAAGATCTCGTTTTTGCGGACATTCAACATTTGAACCCGATCCGAGATGAGTTGCCGACAATCCTTATCGCTGGTTACTAACAAAACCCTAGCGCCACGCGCCGATGCATCATCGGCCAGAGTCGCCATCAAGTCATCCGCTTCGTATCCGCCGAGTGATAGCTTCGGAATTCCCAACACCTCCAAACTATTGTGAATCAGTCCAATTTGATCGCGTAAGGCGTCGGGCATCGACTCTCGGTTTGCTTTGTATTGATCGTAAAGCTCGTTGCGAAAGGTGACTTCGGACTCATCAAAAGTGCAAACTAGAAAGTCTGGATTCCACTGCTGAATGAGACTAGCAATATCTCTTAAAAATCCATGAACCGCTCCCACCTCTTGCCCCTTGGGATTTGTCATGGATGGCAAGGCGTGGAACACTTGATAGATCAATGAATGCGAATCAACGAGGATCACTAAATCACCTGCATCAGGGATGATTGATCTTGATTTAACAACACTCGTTGTGTTTGAGGTAGCAGTTGCTGTCCCATCCACCGATGGGACAGCCACCCGCTTTTCCTGGGATGGCTCAGAGATGGGTTCCGATATAGAATCCGCCAGGCTTTCAAAACCGAAAAGCATAGGCTGTACCGAGTTGCGTTTTTTCGCCATGGATATTGATTCGAGAAACGAGTTTATGACAATAAAGAACCCAGGGCGATCACGACTATGACTAAGATGATCACTGCAACAACAGCCGCAATTACCAACGCTAGCTTGGTACCAGAGAATGGAGCGATTCCTGAAACCTCACCCGTTTGCCCATTTACCAGTACACGGTATGGTTTCTCTTTGTAGTGATAAACCATGATCCAAACGGGAAGCAGCATTGGTATACTTCTCAGGTTCTGTGCTCTTAGATTGACGTGCAGATTTCTGACATTCCCTGGTATCTTCGACTGAACAATTTTACTGGCTCTCTGCTCTAGCATCGCTTGAGCCAGCATACGAGCATCGCGGCGAGTTGTTCGAAATTCTTCCACGACAACATTGTTGAGATCCATTTCGTCAGGTGTCACTCCCTGGTCGAGATCAAATGGACACAAGTCACGGACTTCGACAGGTGTTAAGATACCCGAAGCCCCAACCAGAACTTCGTCGAAACGCTCTTCGATGGTTCCTGCAAGCGGGTACCAACTGGCGCGAGCCCCCATCGGAACTTGGGAGGAGTCAGCGGTCCATGCGACTTCAGCATTTGCCGAAAAGACCCAAAACGGAACGAAAACCGAAGTCACCTTGCTAATGACAGAATCGGTTGATGCATCCCCTGGACGCCAAAATCCTTCCGAGAGCCATTTTCGTATAAGCCCCTCAACATCCCGTTGCTGAATACGAAACGGTACAACCGATTTTGGCAGTATCGTTCGTGCGTTTGGTCGTGATGTTAGTTTCTCGCTGCCACAAAACGGACATCTGAGTTGCTGCGCCGAAGCATCATAACTCATGGATGCACCGCATTGATCGCACTGAAAACTCAGTACGCTTGCAACCGGTTGTAATGACGATTTGTCGTCGATTCCTACTCCGTCTGCATCGCGGCCGTGAAGGTTCTCCGTTCCACAATTGGAGCAAAACAAATCTTCAGGGTCCAGGAATGATCGGCAAACCCGACACCGTGTCTCCTCCATTAGACAGCTCCCCTACCATTGGCGATAAGTACTCCGATTATCACTAAAATCACAATAAGGATGAGCCCGAAGATAACGGCAGCAGCAATTCTCGCCGCCGACCAAGGTTTCTCGCCATAGACCTTGCCAGTCTGACCATTTACCAGAAAACGATACACTTTGCCTCGGTAGTGGTATGCCATAATGTGAACCGGCAAGAGAACTAAATCCGTATCTCCCTCTTCAAAGCTGGTAAACACATTCAAACTGGAATGAGTATCACCCGGCAAGAACTGTGCAATCGCATCCTTTTCGCGACGAAGGAATTCTGATTTGGCGAGCCCCATCGCATCCTGTCGACTAATCGAATACTCTTCGAGCATCCAGCCCGCTAGAAAGTGTGGCCGAAATCTCATCATGCTACTTAGGCGATAAGGTTGGATGGCAAGTGCTTCGTCCTGAGGTAACCCCTTGGATGCGGATACCATGTAGCCAGAATAGAATTTTCTAAACACACCGCTGAGTGGCCACCACTCCGTTTCCTGAACCGTACGAGTTCGCGTTTCACGTTTTCCATTGACCGTGACCGTGTAGGTTTCTGTGCGGTACCAATACTCTCCAATCCTCGCAGACCATTTACTGTGCGACTTCAGAGTGAAGTGCCAAAACGGTATATACACTCCTTGCTGCTTGTCGGAAACCGCTTTGTACTTTAAGTCTCCTGGTCGGAACCAACCGTTCTTACCTAGCCACTCGAAAAACAACTCGGTCGCTTTTTGTCTAGTAATCGCAAAGCCAATAATAAATTCAGGACGCTGCCGACTTTTATCTTCGTTGGATTGCTTGACAACATATGTGGAATCGCAAAACGGACATCGAATACTATTAAGATCCGATGGGATATCGATGTCAGCCCCGCAATTGTCACAATGGATATGATCGAGTACCTGCAGACTATACGGTGGCAATGGTGCTTGGCCTAATCGATCCCTGCCTTCGCGTGTGGATACTCCGTCACTAACATTACTAACGGGTACATAGACTTCATGAGGTACGCCACAAGCGGTACAAAAACGGGATTCGTTCAATCTCGGTGCACCACAAGCAGAACATGGCAACGACACAAAGGAGCGAATTTCGGAAGATTCTTCTAAAGAAGCAGGAGCGATCAAACTCGCTTGTGATGCCTCACTTTTATTCCTCATTCTTAGGTCCACGAATCCAAAGGTTCTCGTTCTCAGCCCGCCTGACGGACTATTTGAATGCTATCACAACGATTCTGCAATCTAGGATTCTTCTGCGCGATCAGCAGAACCGTTACAACCGAACTCCAATTGGCCCGTAAGCTCTCGATTCTTGGCGTTTTTTCGTACGAAAACCTGTTTTAACCTACGGTTGGAGTGGGAAACCGTTCCTCGAAATCTAAACAAGTGATCATGGCCGGAAAAAAACAAAAAGCAGAAACAGCAAAAGACGTTAAGGCTGCAGCACAAGGCGATGGGGCAGCGACCGAACCCAAAAGGAGCAGCGGATTAGCCGGTAAACTTCTGGTGGCAGCTTTTGTCAGTGGCATCATCATCACTGAGACGTTCGTCTTCTTCTTTTTGGTCCCGTCGGGGGAGCAAATTGCCTTGCTGGCGGAACAGCGGCTAATTGCCCAGGCCCAGGAGGTCGACCAGAAAGAAAAGAAACATGAACACGAAGAGGAGGAAATTGTTGAGTTCCACTTTCCTGTCATTATGGTCCATTTCAAGCCTACGGGTACCGACACTTACTACCGTGTGGAATTTGTTCTCTACACGGAAGTGCTAGCTAAGAATCTAGATCACTTGGTAGAGCTCTTTGCCTCGATGGAAGGGCGAATTAAAAACCGACTTATGTTGGAAATTCGCCAAACTTCGCTTCAGGAATTAGAAGAAAACCAATTGGGCTTGCTTCAAAGAAGACTATTGGCGACAGTAACAGAGATGCTCGGTAAAGATGATTTGCTGCTTAACGTCGGATTTGCTGAGTACCAAGTGCTGGAAGATTAACCAGCCGCAGAGAGTAAGAGCCCAAAAAAAGCTCGATCAACTACGGTTTTGATTTGCCACAGTCAATCAAGGAAGATTCGATTGTCCAATACTGACACCAACAATTCCCAGGCCTCCGGATCCGGATCTGTGGACAATGTCATAGAGAGAGCAGAGGCGGCCCTTAGGCAAGTTGAAGAGTCTCTGCAATCTCCAAATGTCCACCGATTTCAGCTCACTGATTTAGTTGGAGATGAAGGTCCTCCTGAAAAAGTCTCCATCGACTTGCTTCGCGATGTTCAGCTGGAACTCAAAGTCGAGTTGGGCAGAACTAGGATGAGCCTCGATGATATTCTACAACTCCGAAAAGGATCGGTTGTAACTCTAGATAAACTCGCTGGTGACCCAGTCGACATATATGTTAATGGTCGGCTCGTTGCTCGCGGTGAAGTGCTAGTTCTTAATGACAACTTTTGTGTGCGGGTTGCAGAATTGGTTGGAAGCGATGCACTCTCTTAGCGTCAATCAAATTTCTGGTCTGCGGACATCCCATCTAATTGAGCTAGCGAAGATAACGGCTGCTGTTTTGCTGTTTGGATTTTCGTACGCTCCCATGGCAACGGCTCAGATGCTGGAGTCCCAACGGATTCGTACTGGGCAAACCTATCCCGATCAGATGCATGCGGGACAATCGAACGCAGGATTGGCCACCGGCGAACCGACACCAGTTCGAGGCGCGGGGCACGTTACCAGCCAATCCCAGACCGGTTCTTATCAAGACCGTACGCAGACACAATATACCTCCGACGTTCGTCCAGCCTCATTTGAAGCCCAGCCTACTTCGGTCTCTGGATTGCAGTTTCCGACTCAGCCCGAATCCACTAAGCAAACTCAATCTTCAACCTCAGAGATCAAACTTAAAGAACCATCGAGAGGAAACGAAGGTCGCATATCCAAACCAACCAGTCCATGGACAACATTGTTCTCTGTTGGCTTTTCTCTCGGCATCGTCGTGTGTCTGTTTCTCGGGGTTGCATGGATTGCTAAAAAATCGATGCCCGCTGGTTCTTCGCGACTTCCTAACGAAGTGGTCGAAGTGCTAGGAAGATCGACGATTGCCCCGCGACAGCAAATCTACGTGCTTCGCTTTGGCCGAAAGCTACTTTTGGTAAGCCAGCAGCCAGGCCAGACGCAAACGCTCTCTGAGATCACGGATGAAGAAGAAGTGATCCGATTGGCCGGCATCTGCGAGGCGAACTCACCGCGTTCCGCCACTCGTACCTTTTCCGACGTTCTAAAACATGTGGCAACAGGAAAGCCGGAGCCGCAAACCAGAGGACAACGCAGGCCAGCCTGAGACTTTCAAACAAGTTAGCACTGCCGGTATGAACTTATTTGGGTAGAAGAACTTCTGCTAGTTCTAACAGCAAGACTTCGAGACGGTCAGCAAACACCACTTCGTCGATCTTCCCCTTTTCCTGTCGAAGCTGCTCAATCTTGGCTTCGATTTCTTGAGCCTTGGCTGCATTCTCTCTGGTTAATGGGACCGCATCGCTTAGTTTTGATATGATCAACCGTTTTGCTATTTCCCCATCCAGCATTAATCCATCGCTGGGGGCCTTGATCGCTTTTAGTCCGCGGAAGAACAATGCAGGTGTACCGCGTTTGTCTCCGTTGTCATCCAGTAACGCTTGTTCAGTAGCTAGTCTTCCCTCATCCTGATAAAACCTGGCTACGCTAGATGACGAGGCCAAAAAAGCCTCGAGTACGGAAATCTGCGAATCATGATCCAGATCGCTTGCGGGATCCGTTAAGGAACGTGAAAGGAAGTCTGCGAATCGCGAGTAGTTTTGCTCCGCACCGCTCTTTGTGGCCGTCACGATAATGCGATTGGCACCCGATAAGTCCGCAATAAAAGGACCGCTGGAGGAAGAGCAGTTGACGATGACCCATTTGCGATTGGTGCTCTTCAGTGCAGCGGATAGTTCTTTTGCTGAAAGGTCAGGACCGTACAGGTTGAACTTACTCCCGGTGCGATCAGTTGTTCCATGACCAATCAAAATGATCCAGCGAACTTCGTTGCTTTGAGCATCTCCCTCCAAATCGGTCGAGGCTGGGGAATCGCCCGAAGGCTGTTGCTGGTTGATCCAGTCGAGAATTTGTTGACGATGGCTTGCTTCAGGAACCACCGGCGATTCAACCTCTGAGGAAACTTCCTCGGAGCTTGTCGTATCTTTTTGGGTCAAGCTCGATTCCGTTCCATCCAAAAGTTTTATCGTCACTTCACCGAAAGCATCCTTCCAACGTTTTCCACTGGCTTGGAATATGGTCCCATACTCTTTCTCTCCGGATGCTCCGAGCACGATCAATACCGTAGGCTCTGCGCCGGTACTACGTATAGATAAGAAAGAGGAACACATGAGTACGACGACTGACTTTGCAATAAGATCATGCCAACCCATAGCGTCTCCTCAAGCTCCATTCCGCGCACAGGCAGGCTAAAGCCACAACGATAACCCATGACTGATGCCACAACGGATATGTTATTCTTTCTCGGATTGGCACCAGGTCGCTTGGAACATTCGCGGTAAAGGACTCCAGTTCGTTTAAAGAAACGACTTTTCCACCCGAGGCCGCCGCTATTTGTCTTAAGAACTCGGAATCTTCTCCGAGTTGACGAAGCTCATCAGCGATCGGTTCATTGGCCCAACCTGTTTGTGCATTGCCTAATATGCTCTCATCCTCCGATTCGCAAGTGGCCGTAGCAACATAGATGCCATCTTGCTCGCAAAGGACGATTGATTCGTATCTACCCGGTACATCCAAAGAGGGTTCGAGTCGTAGTTCCGTTTTATTCCCATCAGGTTCTTTTAACTCGACATTCACGATGGCATTATCCACGATTTTAAAATCGGGTCCTTTAACATCTGCAATGATTCGTCTGAGTTTCGCCGCACCTGTTACTTTTTCGGAAGACATCGTTATGGAACGCGGGACATCGTTGACCATCCAACGAATCATTTGTCTCCATGCTTGAAACATGGGAGACTGATCCAACGATTTTCGATGCATAGCCCAGCGCCACCAGTCCCCAATGAGGAACGCGGCTGTCCGACCTCTTCCATACTTTTGTACTACAAACAAGGGAACTGTTTCTGAATTGCGATCGCCCGATTCACCGAGTTCATTCGTGGATCCTGGTCCTGCTAAAGTGCCACTCGCTAGAACAGATGCACCTGGCTTGACATCGCTTGTTTTGTTTACCACCTGAAAATCGGGCATCTCTGATAATCGTTCTTTTTCTCTGAGCTCCGTATCTACGGTTCGCATGAATGGTTGTAACCACCCTTCTCGAGTGAGCTCAAATCGTATCTGCTGCCCAACCGCTTCGTTTGGATTGTTGGTCCAATCCGAGGGATCCTCGGATATGGAATCACCGTAAACGGGCAAGAGTTGACTTAAAACTGAATTCTCGAAACTCTTGCCTCGCATCGATTCCTGGCCTCCAAGCATGAGCAATCCACCCCCTCGAACCGTCACGAATCGACGAATCATAGATTGCTGTTCCATCGACAGAAAATCGCTTTCTAAATCATCGATCAAAATGGCATTATAACTAAACAACTCCTCGTCATCCTTCGGGAAACCAGCTTGCAATTGTCCAGCCTCGGTCAATCCGAGCCGAACAAAAACGGGCTGATCGAACTGTTCTTTTTCTTCCTCGGAAACATCTTCGAACCCTGAGAACAACGGATTGGCAGAATCAACTCGATTATCTCTAAAATTGAACTTGGGCTCTTTCTTTGCAATGCGAATCAACGCAGTCAATTCGACTTCTGCATCCTCTGAGATTGCCCGCGACAGGAACTTGTATTCCCAATTGGGTCGACCAGCCAGATAAAGAACACGGAATGGACCACGGCCGCGATCTACAATTTGATAACGCTGATTATTGAGCGTGGTTATCTCCTCTTCTACGGATTTTGATGTATCAGATGAATTCGGTGCATCGTTAGGCAATGAAGATAGTTTCGAATCATTAATGGATCTCGCCAACAGTTTGTACCCCTGTACTCCCGGTGCAGAGGGTCGGAATCGAAACTCGACTTTTGCAGACTTTTTTTCTTCGCCGGATTCCGCTGGTTTCGTTTGAATCAGATTGCCATCGCCATCGATCAAATCAACCTCAATGGTGGAGCTTTCATAGCCGGTTGAAGAGACTGTTGCTGTTAGCGTTACGGGAGCGGTTTCAAAGTCGGTTTGATTTACGCTGATTGACGAAATAGCGATATCCTTTTGCGAGCCAATATCTCCACAAACCACTGGATATATAGGAATACCCATTTCCTTTAAAGAGGTCCATTCCGACCGATCCGTCGCTTGGCCATCGGTAAACAAAAGTACTCCAGCCAAGGGTACCGTGCTTGCAATGCGATCGCCCCCTTTACTCGACGATATATATCTGTCTCTCAGCGATAACAAAGAACCAACGAGAGATGAATCAACTCCATTCATCGCGATCCCTTCGAAGCTATCGATGGGATCTAGTCCACTGGAAAATACATAACGCCTCAATCGAAATTCTTCCCCGAGACGGCGTATCCAAGAGGAGTCGTCCCGAAAGAGATTTCTATACCACTTCTCAGAGAGCCCGGCAGATGCAACATTATTCCTAGCATCCCAAATTTCTTGAACGCTCTGGCTATTGTCAACCACGACAGCAAACGCGTTCGCCTGAGACTTTGCTCTCTCTTGTACACCCATCGGTTCTAGCAGGCAGAGCAGTAGCAGGCCGATGCCGAACAGACGCATTGCGAGTGAAGCCAATCGCATTCCTATCGTCATTCGACTCCCACGGTAAGAAAGTATCGATAGGATAGAAAGAATGATACCAGCGATCATGAGCCATGGAGCCCATGCGGGATTACCCAAAAAATAACGGCTCGACAAAACTTCAGATTGTGCGAAGAAAAGCATTACTTCTTATTCCCGCGTCCGAGGTTTTCGTAATAGCGGTCCAGTTGTTTCTGGTATTGGCTCGGAACAGGATCGCGATCAATAGGAACCAACGCATTCCGCTCTGCTGCGAGTCTCATAAGTTCATCGTTTACCTCGGAACGCAACTCCTTAAGGGGATCGGCAATCAATTTGCGAACTAAATCCCACTGTGGTTCCTTGGCGTGCCGCTTATATTCCACTCTCATTTCTCGAGCGGCTTCTCTGATACGGGAAACGTCTGCTTTTCTGGCTGGATCGATTAACAACTCTTCGACATCTCGGAGTGAATCGATCCATTGACGGTACTCATCTCCCGTAATCGGATTCGCGGTACGAGAATTGATACCTCCATCACGACCGCCCTCCCCCAATATGCCCTCGCGCAAGTCGCTTCCGCGGCGGTTTGGTGAATTGCTTTCTGGATCGCTTTCGCCAGGGTCAAATGATGGCGTCTCACCTGATTGTTGATTTGAAGTAGGGGGTTGGTTTGAATCTGATTGACCAGGTTGACTTTGTTGACTTTGTTGACTTTGTTGACTTTGTTGACTTTGTTGACTTTGTTGACTTTGTTGACTTTGTTGACTTTGTTGACTTTGTTGACTTTGTTGACTTTGTTGACTT
>Ga0315899_10004868_pt1 | contig 14490 bp, 12 predicted proteins | sample LakEriMetagenome_2_FD_203518 | JGI IMG/M metagenome (GOLD analysis project Ga0315899, IMG submission 203518) | Freshwater fungal communities from buoy surface, Lake Erie, Ohio, United States - Buoy 4 MA112 | ecosystem: Environmental > Aquatic > Freshwater > Lake | place: USA: Lake Erie, Ohio... | reverse complement strand
GACTCCATGCCCTCCGGACCTGTTGCCCCGACTCTGCGCCGCCCGGGGCTAGCCCCGTTTAGACGACGCCCTCCCGTCGATCCCGCGAAGTGTAGCAGCGCCCCGCCCGCTGTTCGCGGCCAGTTGGGTTACCCCCGAATGCGTCCGAGGAGGCTGCGTGCACCACCGAGGATGCGACCACCAATACCTGCAGCTGGCTCTTCGGCGATCCCCGCCTCGTCGAGCCCGCGGGCGACCCACGAGAAGAGGCCGAGCACGGCTGCCTGTCCTGGCCCGCGGAACTCATCGAGGATGCCCAGCAGAGGGCCGGTCGGTGATGCGACACGCACAGGCGCCTTCAGGATCTCGCGGCCTAGCGCTTCGACACCCTCGAGTTGCGAGCCGCCGCCCGTGAGCACGATGCCTGCGCTGGTCACCTCGGGGCCTGCGTTGGCGACGACCCCAGCGATCAGCTCAAAGATCTCACTCATGCGCGGTTCAATGATGCGAGCGAGTTCGAGGCGGCTGATGCGGCGACCGGCTGGCTCGTCGGGAACGTTGTACTGCTCGGCGTCACTCGCGGTGCGTGGGTCGCAGGTGCCATAAGAGAGTTTGAGCTCTTCGGCGGCGAGGAGGCTCGTCTTGAGCCCAATCGCCACGTCACGCGTGATGAAGGCACCACCAATTGGGAGAACCGTCGTGTATACGACGGCGTTCTGATGGAAGATCGCGATGTCGCAGGTCTCTGCGCCAATGTCGACGAGCACTGTTCCAAGGTCACGTTCAGTTTCGGTGAGTGTCAGCTCTGCGGCGGCGAGTGAGGCCGGTACGTAGTCGTCGACGGCAATGCCGGCGGCCTGCACGCACTTCTCGAGATTCTGAACAGCGGTACTGCCCGCGGTGATGAGGTGAGAGCGTGCCTCAAGTCGGTAGGCGATCATGCCGCGTGGCTGCTGAATCCCCTCTTGGCCGTCCACGATGTAGGAGGATGGAAGCACATGGAGCAGCATGCGCGAGTTCGGTACCTCGATGGCACGGCAGACCTCAAGGACGCGGTCAACATCGTCATCGCGAATCTCGCGGTCGGGGTTGGCGACTGCTACCTGGCCGCTCGTATTCTTACCTTCGACGTGGCTACCAGAGATGGTGATGGTGGCGTGCTCAATGTGATAGCCGGAGAGGCGCTCTGCAGCGTCAACGGCTGCACGAATTGCCGCCCCCGTCTTCTCGATGTCGGTAACCACTCCCTTGCGCATCCCTTGGTTCGGGTAGGTCCCCTTACCGATCACGCTGATGGAGCCGTTATCGCCACCGATGTGCGCGATAGCACATGAAACCTTTGAGGTTCCGATATCAATCGCGGCGATTGTTGTGTAGCGCTCTTCTGCCATTTAGTACTTCCCTCCACACTGTGCGCGCATCTCGCGCATCATACCCCTGCTCACCCGAACGCCAATCCCAATCTGCACCGTCACGGACTCACCGTGGGGGCTGAAGGGCTTGGCGATGGATCAGAGGGGGCTGGGCTCGTGCCCGGGCTTGGGTTGGGGCTCACGGCAGGTGGTGGCGGTCGTACCCCCTTCGCCGTGTAGGTGCCAGCCTGGTCGTCGGCGAGGATCACCCAGCCGATACGGGTCTCTCGCCCCGCGAGCAGGCTTCGGAGTAGTCGAACCTGGCCCGGAATCATGCTGGTTGGGCGGATGGTTGCAGAGTAGATGCCGAAGACGGCGTTCCATTCAATTGATGGTCCGATTGCCTCCACGACGAAGCCGAAGTCACTGAGGAGGCGGAGGGTCAGACTTGTGGCGCTGGTGCCGAGGTCTTCTGTGCTCAAGGAGGCGAGGCGTGTCGCCACGTCAAGCTCTGTCGGCGTCAACCGCTTGTCGGTCAGGAGCGGGCTTGGCATGCGATCGTCAAAGAGCAGAGGGGCCGCCCCGAACTGGGTCGCCGCTGTTGACGCGAGGTTGAGGGTGGCGGTGTCGCCGAGCAGTTCACCGCTCTCAGTCACGGCGTAGACCCGATCGCCAATCTGCCAGCGCAACAGAAGCGTCTTCTCGCGCACCCGAATCTGGATTCCATCTGGCAGCCCAGCGCTCACCCGCACGGTGGCCACCAGCGGAAGTGCCGCCACCGCCTCCTCTGCGGCACGAAGGTTGACCCCAAGCAGGCTGCTGCCAATTGGGATGTTGGCGGCCGCAATCACCGCCTCGGGATCGAGGAGAAGGGTGCCGACCACTGAGACCTCTCCAACTGTCGTGAAGTTGGCGCGCGCCGCCACCGGAGGCAAGATGAATGCGCCAAGTAGGAGAACGACGAGCGCCGAGCGGCGGAGACGAGCAGCGACTCCAGGAGTGAGCCCGGTACCGCGCCCCGTCGGCGCTCCTGAGTGTTCGTTCGGGCGCCGATGCGTTGCCCCAACGACTGGCGTGACTCCGGCACGACGTCGACTCCCGCCAAGACCGGGGCGCACGCCGAGCGGCGCCTCACCCGGGGCAAACGGTCGGGCGCCCGCGCCGCGATGCACCCCTCGACCCCCAGCTACCGGTTTGCGATCACTCATTGGGCGCTCCGCGGTGCAGGCCGAGCCGCCGCAGCAGCGACTAGTTCTACACACAACTCGGCGAAGCTCAATCCGCCAGCCATCACGAGTGCAGGGAAGAGTGAGATCGGCGTGAAGCCGGGGAAGGTATTCACCTCTGAGAGATACCAGCGACCCGCACGGTCACCACTCCGCGCCATCAAAAAATCCATACGTGAGAGCCCACGACTTCCGGCAGCATTGAAGAGTGCAATGGCGACGGCGCGGATCTCATCAGCGAGATCGGCAGGCAGGTCACTCGACGTTGTGGTGCGCGAAACCCCTGGCGCGTATTTGGCATCGTAATCGTAGAACTCGCGACCAGGGAACACTTCGCCAGGGCCGAACGCCTCCACAGTGCCGCCTGAACGCTCTAGTACTGCAACCTCTAGTTCGCGAGCGCGCTCGAGGTACGGCTCGAGCATTGCGCGGTCGCCGAAGCGCAGCGCCTCTTCGACGGCATCTGCCCACGCGCCTGACGTGTGCGCAATCAACATGCCGATTGAGGAGCCATGTGCGGCAGGCTTGCCGATCAGCGCTCCAGTTGCCGTGTGTTTGTGTGCAAATGTCGCGATCGATCCGAGCACGCGCTCCCGGTCACGTGACCACTCCTCCTGCGTCACAACAAACTCCGGAAGTGTCGCTACTCCATGTTCGCGTGCGAGTGCCTTGAAGCCTGGCTTGTCCATGCCGAGGGCTGCAACTGCAGGAGTATCACCAACGTAGTTCAGCCCAGCTGCCGCGGCGGCTGCGGCGATCGTTCCGTCTTCGTCGCCAGGGCCGTGCAGTGCGGGGATCACGATCGTTGCTGGGGCTGATGCGGCAACGCTGCGGAGATACGCGTCGAGCGCCATCGGTGCTGTGCCTAGGAGCACAGGCGCGGTGAGGTCCGTGTAGGCACCGCCAGGGAGATCGCCGCGGCGGTGTGTCGCTGGCAGCTGACGGAGCGAGCCATCCCGTGCGATGTGCGCCTGGGTTACGTGCAGCCCTGCATCGAGTAGCGCGGCGGCAATCGCGGTGCCAGAGATCACGGAGACGTCTGACTCCGCGCTTCGACCACCGAAGAGGACCAGTACTGGAGGGAGAAGTTTCTGCTCGCTCACGCAGCGAACTCCCCAATGAAGGCGATCTCTGTCGCGAGAGTGATTCCGCGCTGCGCCTCGACCGCATCGCGGCAGGCGTCATGGAGCGCGCGAATGTCCGCTGCAGTTGCTCCCCCACGATTCAGGATCCAGTTGGCATGCATCTCAGCGACCTCCGCACCGCCGATGCGCACCCCCTTCATCCCCACCGCCTCAATGAGTGCGCCAGCGCTCAGCTCTCCTGGAGGATTACGGAAGACGCTGCCAGCACTCGGAATACCGAGTGGCTGATGCTCGCGACGCCAGCGGCGAATCTCCTCAAGCCGTGACTTAATCTCTGCTGGCTCCCCTGGCGCCAATTTGACCGTTGCCCCAAGGATCACCTCGCTCTCCCCTTCAGGGCGCTTGAATCGCGACTCGCGGTAGCTGAACGCCGCCTCAGCAACAGGGATCTCAATCTCTGCCCCGTCGGCGAGAAGGAGTGTGACGGAGGTGGTGATCGCGGCCATCTCGCCGCCGTGCGCTCCAGCGTTGGCCCAGATCGCACCGCCGATGTTCCCCGGAATCGCGAGGGCGAACTCCAGCCCAGTAAGTCCGACCTCGGCGGCGATCGTTGATGCCTTCGCCATGGGGACGCCCGAATCAAAAGAGATCGTTCCCACCGCCTGATTCACCTCGTATCCTGCGCTGCGATTGAGCGCCACGATGCCGCGAATGCCGTCGTCGCCGACGACCACATTGCTGCCACGCCCAAGAATACGCAGTGGCCAGCCGCGTGCGGCTGCAAGGCGAACGAGTCCGCGCAGGGCGAAGCGATCGCGAATGGTGACGAGGAGATCAGCGGGTCCACCGACGCGCATCGTGGTGTGCTCGGCAAGCGGCTCGTTCCGCAGCACCTTCAGGCTGAGTCGGCGCTCCAACTCACGTGCCGCGACCTCAGCATCGGCCCACGGGCGGTTGATCTGCACGTCGCTCATGCCCGGCCGCCAAGTTGCAGCAGCGTGCGGGCGATGACCGCGGCGGCATCAGGGTGAGCCAGCATCGTTGCGGCACGCGCCGCTACGGCACGCTGTGCTGGCGTTGCATAGGTTGCTACTGCTGCGAGGAGGCGCTCTGGAGTGAGCTCTTCATCGCTAATCAGGGTGGCGGCCCCCGCAGCGGCTGCAGCCTCTGCATTCGCGCGCTGATGACCGCCTGCAAACGGATACGGCACGATGATGGCGGGGAGCCCTGCAGCGGCAGCCTCGGCGATTGTTGACGCACCGGCGCGTCCGAGCATCAGATCAGCGGAGACGAGCGCCGCCTCCATTGCTCCACCACCAAGGAAGGCAACCGGCTCGTAGCGGTGCTGAAGCTCCACAGGGAGGGCTGCTCGTCGACGCTCCGCCTCGGGTAGGCCTTCCATCACCACATGCACGACGCGCCACCCTGTCAGTAGCGTTGCGAGCGCGCCGTCGAGTGCCGTCTCAAATCGACGGACCCGCTGTGAGCCGCCAAAAACCAAGAGGAGCTGATCGCCCTCGGTTAGGCCGCGTGCCGTGCGCGCGGTTGTGCGATCGACGGTTAGCTCGCGCACTGGCGTGCCCGTCACGGTCGTCTTCGTACCGCGCCACGGCGCGCGCTCCGCTGTTTGCCGCCATGCGACCGCGCGATGGGAGGCAAGCGGCGCAACGAGGGTGTTCGATCGACCCGCCTGTACGTTCCCCTCCCAGAGGAGGCTCGGCGTACGCGTCAGCCACGCGGCGATCAGCGTGGGAATGGCGATGTATCCACCCGTGGAGAAGATCACGTCGGGTCGAATGCGACGAATCACGCGAATCGCTTGCGGGATCGACCAGAGGAGCTTGGCGGCATCACGGGCCGTTGCAAGTACGCCAGCGCCGCTCGGTCGCAGGCTTGGAGCGGCGAGAAGCGTCAACGGATATCCCGCCTCGGTGACAAGGAGTGACTCAACTCCACGTGCGCCGCCGAGCCAACTGATCTCAGCGTCGATATGGAGTTGGCGAACCGTACGAGCCACGGCGAACGCTGGGAAGAGATGTCCCCCCGTTCCGCCACCCGCGATTAGCACGCGCATCGCTACCTCCTACCTGACTTGGATCCATCGTCTCACGCGACACCGAGAGGAGCAGCCCAATGGCCGCCATCAACACAATGAGTGATGACCCGCCCTGAGAGACCAGCGGGAGCGGCACGCCGGTAACGGGCATCAGGGCGAGGACGACGGCGATGTTTACGAATGCCTGTCCAAAGATCCATACCACCACTCCGGTTGCGATCAGTGCGCCGTAGGTGTCCGGAGCACGCCGCGCCGTTCGGAGACCGCGGAGGGCGATCGCCAAGAAGGCGGCGATCACAATCAACATGCCGAAGAGGCCCGCCTCCTCGCCAATCACCGCAAAGATGTAGTCGTTCCATGCATAGGGAACGTTGATTCCGCCGAGCTGCTGAGAAGAGCCGAGGCCCGCGCCGAACGGCCCGCCGACCGCCATCGCGATCAGACCTTGCAGCGTCTGGTAGGTCGAGCCGGTTGGATCAGAGAACGGGTCGCTAAACCCACCGAGGCGGGCGGCCTGGTACTCGTTGAAGAAGATCAGCGCGATGGCGACCGCAGCTGCGCCAGCCCCTGGTACCAGCACCCAACGCAGGGGGACGCCGGCAACAAACAAGAGTGAGAAGCCGATCAGGCCGACGATTGACGAGGTACCAAGGTCGGGCTCAATAAGCACGAGGCCAACAGAGAGGACGATCGCCAAGAGCGGTGTAACCATCGATTCAAATGTCTTGCCAATCTCACTCCCTCGCCGTGCGAGGAAATCTGCCAAGAAGAGCACGAGTGCAAACTTTGCCGCCTCAGCGGCGTGGATGCTAATCGGTCCAACGGAGAGTGCGCGGCGAAGTCCAGCCTCTGTGGGCATCCCTGGAATCAGCACAACAATGAGGAGTGCGATCGCGGCGATCATCACAATCGGCGCAAAGGGTCGCCATCGGCGGTAATCGGTGACGGAGAAGATATACATCAACGTAAATCCGATGATCGCGTAGGTGAGTTGCTTGACGCCTGGTTCGTAGGCGTCGTTGTTCTTCAACAAACTGTTCATCGCAGACGAGGAGAAGACCATCAGCACACCGATCCCAACCAGCACTACAGCTGGGAAGAGGATCGCCTTATCTTCGCCAGGTCGCTCAATTCGTAGCGCGCTCGCAATCCGTTGGCGAGCTGATGCGCCTCGCCGCTGCGCACCCCCGCTCGCTGGTCGAGCTCCAGGCGTGCGGGTGGCGCCTGGCTGGCGCACAAGTCGGCTCATCGTTGCGCCTCTGCGCGCGTCAGCACGGCGGCGCGGAACGCCTCACCCCGTGCGCCAAATGGGTTGTTGTACATATCAAAGCTGGAGCCGATCGGGCTGAGTAGCAGAGTTGCACGAATTCCATCCGAGCTCGCAGCGCCAAACTCTTGCGCCACGCTTGTTCCTACCTCAACTGCGCTCTCCACACTCGTTGCCCGCTCAATGCGCGTCAGCCCTGCGGAGCGGAATAGGGCCTCAAGTTCATCTGCCAGCTCTCCCATCACTACGGCTGCAGAACATCGCTCAGCAACAATCGGCGCGAGGTCGACAAGGTCGAGGCCCTTGCTTCGACCACCGGCAATGAGTACGAGTGGCTTTGGAAATGATCGGACCGCAGCGGCAACGGCATCGGGCTGCGTCGCTTGCGAATCGTTGACGTAGCGAATCCCGTCAATTACGGCGACGGTCTCTAGCCGATGTGGGATCCCATTGAACGAACTCACTGCGCTTCGAATCGCGTCTGGAGCTACACCCGCGATTAGTGCCACGCTTACTGCGGCAAGCACATTACTCACGCTGTGTTCTCCTGGGAGTGCGATCTCGCCGACCGGCATGATGCGTCCGCTGGGCCCTGTCGCAGCGGCGCCGCCGCCAAAACGTGGAGCACGAAGAACGCCCGCGGCAACGATCCAACCATCAAGGATGCCGACTCCGCCAGGGATTGGGCTGCTCAGTCGATACCCCACAGTCTCAACGCGTCCGATTCCGGCATACGCGGCAACCACTGGATCGTCAAGATTGACCACCATCACCCCATCGTCAGCAATGCGGTCGGCAAGGAGACGCTTGATGCTGCGGTAGGCACCGACGGTGCCATGTCGATCAAGGTGATCCACGGTCACGTTGGTAAACACGCCAACATCAACGGCTGAGTGGAGCGATGGGAGCTGCAGCTCTGATAGTTCGATGACGACGCGTGTTGCGGCAGGGAGCGTTGCTGCGCGCCCGATCAGTGGCTTGCCGTTGTTGCCGCCAAGCTCCACTGGGGCTGATGGGTCGCGCGCCAGAATCGTCGCGATGAGGTTGCACGTTGTGCTCTTCCCCTTCGTCCCCGTTACGCCAACCCTCCAGCGGCTCCCCAAGAGGCGGAGTGCCCACTCTGGCTCGCTGATCAGGACTGCACCGCGGGTGTTCCTCCCCCCATCGAGAGGGATCGCCCGAGCGGCATAGGCGCGGAGGTCGCGCTCAATACCGGGGCGTACCGTTGGAAATCCCAGAGTCACCGCGGGGCTGTGTACAACAAGATCCGCCACAGCGAGCAGTGGCGCGAGGTTCTCTGCATCGCCGAACGAGGTTCGAATTGCACTGCCACCAAACGCCTCCGCAGCACCGACCACACGATCGATGCTGTCCGTGTCGTGCACTGTGACGCTCGCACCCGCCGCAGCGGCGAAGGCGGCCGTTGCCTGACCGGTACGTCCCCCACCAAGGATTAGAACATTGCGCCCGCGCAGGCTCCCCGCCGCAATCGCTGGCGCCTCGAGCTCCTCTAAGGTGAGGCCGGTGCCGCTCACCCTTGCCCTCGTGTTGCCAAGAAGGTGACGATGCCGAGGATGCCGCCGATCGCGCCGATAACCCAGAAGCGGAAGGTGATTTGCGTCTCTGCCCAGCCGATTCGTTCGAAGTGGTGATGGATCGGCGTAAACAGGAAGATTCGTTTTCCGGTGAGCTTAACGCTCGCGACCTGCAGGATGACCGAGCCAGTCTCAACCACAAAGATGATGCCGATCAGCGGGAGCAGCAGGACATGGCCCGTGACCAGCCCCGTCACAGCGAGTGCGGCGCCAAATCCGAGTGCGCCAGCATCTCCAATAATCACGCTCGCCGGGTGCACATTGAACCAGAGGAATCCAACGAGTGCACCGGCAATCAGCGCGCAGACAATTGCAAGGTTCACTTGCCCAGGCGCGTTGAGTAGTGCGATGATCATGTAGCTGATCCAGGCGAAGGTCATCGTGCCCCCCGAGAGTCCGTCAAGGCCATCGGTGAGGTTGACTCCGTTGCTCGTCGCCACAATGGCAAGCACGGCGACAACGATCCAGAGAATTGGTGCGATTGGCACCTCCCCAACGAAGGGCACAACAAGCGAGTTAAAGGCAAAGTGCTGCTGCAGATAGATCGCCGAAATGATTGCCACCCCGGTCTGCCAGAGCAGCTTCTGTCGTGCTGAGATGCCGACCCCGGTACGTGCATTCAGCCAGTCATCAAACGCACCGAGGAGGGTAACTCCGAGCAGCGCAAGAAGAACGGCATACGTGGATGCGTCCACAGCATCAAGGAGAAGGGCGAGAAGAATCACAATCACCATCAACAGGAGTCCGCCCATAGTCGGTGTCCCCTCTTTGACGATGTGCCAATCAGGTCCAAACTCGCGGCGAACGCGCTTGCCGAATCCCGCGTACTTCAAGAGGCGCAGATAGGCCGGCATCAAGACAAAGACACAAACAAATGAAAGAACGAGCGCCTGCACGATGACAATCACTTCGCCTCCTCACTCCAACGGGCGGCAAGCCCATCAACGAGTCGATCCAGCGCTACTGAGCGCGACGCCTTGACGAGGATGGTGTCGCCTGGTGAAGCCATATCACCTAGGAGCCCAACCGCGGAAGCGATTCCGGCTGCGTCACTGCTGAGGCGCATGATCTTCTCAATCGGCATACCGCCAGCCCGTGCCCCCTCGGCGATGCCGTCGGCCTCTGCGCCAAAGACAATGAGCAGTTCGAGGCCGCTTGCTGCGGCAGCGTGTCCGACGGCGCTGTGAGCGTCGGCGGCGTACGCCCCCAGCTCTCCCATCGCACCAAGTGCGGCGAAGCGATGTGGTCGGCAGGCCGCAAGAGTCGTGAGTGCCGCGGACATGCTGGAAGGCGCAGCGTTGTATGCATCGTCAATCACGCGCATGCCAGACATCATGCGCACCGTGGCGCGTCCTGACGGCAGCTGCACAGCGGCGAGCCGCGCCGCTGCCTCATTCGGTGCGATGCCGCATCGATCAGCCACGGCGACGGCGAGCGCCGCCGCCTTGGCGAAATGCAGCCCAAAGAGCGGCAGGTCAACACGCACAGTCTCCGCGCGGACTTGCAGGGTAACGAACGTGTGGCCCGAAGACTCATCGAGTGCTGCGTCAACGATGCGCACATCGGCTGTGGCGGCATGACCAGCCGTCAGGCTTCGCGCCGGCGTCCGCGCAGCAAGACGAGCCACACGGGGGTCGTCGGCCGCGAGGAGTGCCCAACCATCGGTGGGTAGTGCCTCAACAAGTTCACCCTTGCCGCGCTCAATGGCATCAAGGTCCCCTGCTCGTTCGGCGTGTACGGCATCAATAGCGGTAACCACACCGATGCGTGGGCGCGCCAGGGCACAGAGCGCCCGAATGTCGCCCTCGACATACATCCCCATTTCGGCGACGTATCGCACCGTTCCATCGGGGAGGTTGAGGAGCGACATCGGTAGTCCGATCTCGTTGTTGGCATTCCCAGGGGTGGCGGCGCAGCCGGCGGCCTCACCCCCAAGGGCGGCGGCGATCAGCTGCTTCGTGGTGGTCTTCCCCACCGACCCGGTGACACCAATCACCTCAAGCGCAAATCGGTTGCGCCACTCAGCTGCGGCACGGCTGAGGGCAACACGCCCGTTCTCAACGCGAATTAGCGAAGCGCCCGACGCCCGCGCCGCCAGTTCCACTTCGACCAGTGCCTGCTGAATCTCAGCGGTCGACTCTCCGACTTCAACAACAATCGCCGTCGCACCTGCGCGAAGCGCCTCGTTGGCATGGTGGATACCGTGGGTCTGCTCCCCTGGGAGGGCGAGGAAGAGTTGACCCGCTGTGGCACGGCGCGAATCAACCGCACATCCACGGATCGGCTGGGTGCCGTCAACGAGTAACTCGCCGCCAAGCATGTCGGCGAGCGCGCGGCCAGAAGTGGCGAGGGGTCCGCCTACCGTTTGAAGTGCTGCCGAGAGGGACATCAGCTGCGCCTCAAGCTGCGGAACGGTGGGAGATCCCCACCCACCGCCGGCATAACCGGAGCGGAGGGTTCCGGCACGCCGGGGTGGGTGGGGGAAGTCAAACCGCCGGTTGCTGCTGCAACGGCGGGGGGAATGTTGTACACGGAGATGAGGTCTTGCGCGACGCGGCGGAAGAGCTCGAACGACTCGATGCGGTTGACGATCGCACCTTGGCGTTGCGTAACCGGTGTTCCTCGGCGAATGGAGATTGCGATCACGTATTCGGGCGAGGTCTTACCGACCCAGCCAACGAAGGTGAAGTTGTAGTGCTCGTAGTCCCAAGCGCCCTTGCCGCCATCAGCATCCTTCAGCCAGATCTGTGCCGTTCCAGTTTTGCCACCGTAGGCATACCCGTCCATGCGGGTCAACCTGGCGTAGAAGGGAACGCTTGAAGTCACCTGGCTCGTCATGCGGACCATCTGTGCGGAAACTTCTGGGGTGGTCGCCGTGCCGCGCACCGTGATTGGAATGGCAACCCCATCAACGGACTCAACGAGACGTGGACGCACCAGTACGCCGCCGTTCACGAGCGCTGAGTAGGCAACCGCAAGTTGAATGAGCGTGGTCCCTACACCCTGCCCAAACGTTGCGTTTGCCACGTCGATCTCGCGCCATCGTCGGTTGGCTGGATCGTTCACCAGCCCTTGGCTCTCTCCAACAACATCAATACCAGTCTTGCCTCCGAATCCAAACCGGAGCCACGCGGCATAGAGGCGCGCGGCAGCTTCGCGTGTGTTGCTACCGAGTGAGAGTCCAACCTTGCTGAAGATAATGTTACGACTCCAGGCAAGCGCAGCGGTAAGCGTCATTGAGCCTTTTGACTTGAGGTCAGAGTTGCGGACTTTTGTCGCACCGTTATCTAGAGGGAGAACAGCCTCATCTTGAATCATGGTATTCGGCGTATATAGGCCTGACTCAAGTCCAGCGACCGCAGTGATCGCCTTCATCACCGATCCGGGCTCGTAGACACTGGTCGTTGCTGGATTGATGAATCGGCTCGGATCTCGCGCCGCCGTCACACCAAAGTTGTTGGCGTCGTAGGAGGGCCATGAGGCCATGGAGATGATTGCACCCGTATGCGGGTCCATCACAATCGCGCTCACGGATTCGGCATCGTCAGCGATCCCCGCCGTGGCAACCTCTTGCTCCACCAGGGTTTGCAGCGTTGCATCAATGCAAAGCTGGAGGTTCGAAGGGGTTCGACCTGACGTGACCTGCGTTGTTTCGAGTTGACCATCCGTGCCGCGCACCGTTGTGCTGACGCTGGCCGCACCTGCGAGCTGTTCGTTGTAGTACTCCTCGAGGCCATACTGCCCAACACCGTCGGCGTTGACAAATCCGAGGAGGTGGCTGGCGAGCGTGGTCCCAACGCCGCCACCCGGCTGCGGATACAGGCGAACTCGAACCTCTTCGAGGCTCACTCCGCGGACTCGACCTGCCGCGATCTCGCCTCGGACGATTTCCGTCTGGGCGTCATCGAGCGCTGGGAGGAGCACGGCCCAGGTGCGACCAGTCTCAAGCGCGGCGCGAACCTTGTTCGCGCTCGCCGTGTTCAGTGCAAGCGATGTGACGAGTGCGTCGGCCGTGGAGGCCCGATCTGCCGCGGGGAGCACCGAGCCCTGGGAGAGTAGGCGATGGCGCAGCACCGTCGTAGCAAGCACCACGGCACCGGTGCGGTCGGTAATGGTGCCCCGAATCGGTTCGTTCGTAACAGTTGTGCGCAACTGGGCAGCGGCGGCTTCAAGTAGCTGATCGCGGGCAACAACTTGCCAATACCCAAGGCGCGCAACGCAAACCCCAGCAATGAGGATCAGAACCAGTGTGACGACATTTACTCGAAAGCGTGAGTCCGTGCGCACGATTCGCGGATCTGGTGCCATCTAGCGAACCTCCACGACAAGTGGGTCCACCAGCTGCACGACACCGAGACCCGTCACGCGACGACGCACCGCTGGTTCACGACCGAGTCGGCTCATATCCGTCTCGCCCACTCGAATCTCTTCCATGAGGCGAGTCTGCTCGTCAATCAGGATGTTCACCTTTGCTCTCGACGTTGCAATCTCAATCGAGAGGATGGTGAGAATGAAGAAGGCACCAAAGAGCACAGCGGTCGGCATAAGTAGCGAGCCAAGTTTGGCGCTCAGGCCGCCGTGACGCTCGACCGCGTTCCAAGAGTTGACACCGATGCGACCGCGCGGAGCCGCCCCAGGGATGACGGCGGTACGCGCAACGGGAGTTCCTGGCACGGGGCGAGTTCCAACACGAATAGAACCGGTTCCCGTTGCAGCCGATGACGGCTGAAATGCGTTGCGAATCGCGGTCCGCTGCCGAGCGGCTGCAGCGGCTCGGCCGTCAGAGATTCTTGGCTGATACGGCGGAGTTACCAACCGTGCGCCACGAAGCGGGCGACCGATGGTTGTCACGCCGCACGCTCCAGCCGCTCTGCGGCACGCAGTTTAGCGCTGCGACTACGTGGATTTTGGGCAATCTCCACTTCCCTAGGAGTAATCGGGTGCTTGTTGATGAGGCGGAGTGTCGCCTGGTTGGCACAGGTGCAGACAGGAACGCGTGGTGGGCAGATACAGGTGCGTGCAGCAGCTGCAAATGCCTGCTTCACAATGCGATCTTCGAGGGAGTGATACGTAAGAACCACAATGCGTCCGCCAACGCGCAGGGCGGCGATCGCTGCGGCAAGTGCCGTGCTTAGAGCGGTGAGCTCATCGTTGACGGCAATGCGCAGTGCCTGAAAGATCCGCGTTGCTGGGTGAATGCGAGAAGGCGAACCGTAGCGCTTCGGCACACTCTGCTCAACGAGTGCGGCAAGCTCCTCTGCTGTGGTGATTGGCGCACTGGCACGTGTTGCAACGATGGCTCGCGCAATTTTTGATGCGTGGGGCTCTTCGCCGTAGTCGCGGAAGATCTGCTCAAGCTCTACAGCGCTTGCCTGAGCAAGTAGCTCCGCCGCCGACTCACCGGAGCGCGTGTCGAAGCGAAGATCAAGGAGACCGCCGGCACGAATCCCAAATCCCCGCTCGCGGTCAACAAGTTGATCCGAAGAGAGCCCAAGATCAAAGTAGACGCCATCAACCTCGCTAAACCCAGCGTCGGTGATGGCGCGCGCGAGGTGTGCGCTGCTCCCATGGAATGTCAAAAGTCGCGCGCCGAAGTGAGCGAGCCGTACGCGGCTCATTTCGATCGCGCCGCCATCTGCATCAATGCCGAGCAGGAGTCCGCTAGGCCCTGAACTCACAAGCACCGCTTCGGCATGTCCGCCACCGCCAAGGTTTGCGTCAACGTAGGTGCCGTTGGGGCGTACCGCCAGGGCGCCGAGCAGTTCTGTCAGTAAGACGGGGCGATGGAGGGTCGCACCCGTCTCCATTAGAAGCCGAGCTCCTCGAGCTGTGCGGCGAGTGCGTCAGAAGATTCCATGCCGCCGCGATACGTATCCCAGCGCTTCGGCGTCCAGATCTCAGCGTGATCGCGCGCGCCAACGACCATTGCT
>Ga0315899_10004867_pt1 | contig 14495 bp, 12 predicted proteins | sample LakEriMetagenome_2_FD_203518 | JGI IMG/M metagenome (GOLD analysis project Ga0315899, IMG submission 203518) | Freshwater fungal communities from buoy surface, Lake Erie, Ohio, United States - Buoy 4 MA112 | ecosystem: Environmental > Aquatic > Freshwater > Lake | place: USA: Lake Erie, Ohio... | reverse complement strand
GGCTGCCTGAAATTCCGGAAACATTAGAATTAATATTTGCGGTTTGGCCTTCGCAAATTGTAATGTTGTTGCCGGCATTTATAGAGGGTGTTACAAGATTAACAGTAATACTAGCTTGCTCATCTGAGCCACAACCTTCGCCGTCTTGAAAATCAATGTTTATGGTGTAAACTCCGACTGAATTTGCAGATATTGGATTTAAAGTTAATGAGGGAGAGTTGTTATTGTCTATTGTAACAGTGTTGTTATCACCAGGAGGGTTAAAAGTCCAAGTATATACATTTGTTAAGCCAGATGGTACACCTGTTATTGTCGGATTAAGCGTGAAAGTTTGGACGCCGCAAAGATTAACGTTCAGGGTGTTATTGGGAAAAAATACGTTCGGGTCACAATTCTGCCCAAAAGCATAACCTCCAAAACCACTCAAAAACACCAACACAAAAACGTGTTTTAAAATCGAATTAATATAATTATTCAAACTCAAAACGTTTAACAAACGGGGCATCGCAATTAATTTGTCGCAAAGGTAACTCTTTATTGTTGAACAGTTAGTTTTTTAACGAAAAAGGAGCCCTATCGGACTCCCTTCATAAACGCCTAATTAGCTTTATTTCTTTTTGAAATTCGGACATTTAAATTTTAATTGATCCCCACCGGCTTTTTTATAGCGCTTATTTTGATATCGTTGAGCCGATTTATTCCGCTTGTTGTGCGAGGAGTAATTATACCCTTTCTTGTGACTGGAACATCCAGTTTCAGTTATTGCTATTGTACCTAAGAAAAGCACAAGCAGCGTAAGTAGGTATGTTTTTTTTAAATGCATTTTTTTAATGTTGAATAATTACAGTCTTATTCGTTTTTCCTTTTGAAGCGGTTAGTCGAAATACATACAAGCCATTGGGAAGGTTAGATACTTCTATTCGATTCGTATTGAATTCGGTGGTTACCAATTCTCCGGTTATGTTGTAAATTTCAATTTGCTTAATGTCACTGCTTCCAATGAAAACAGTTGAGTTTGCTGGATTGGGGTAAACCAAAAAATCCTCTTCTACTTCACTTAACTCTTCAGTACCGACAGTTATTGTGCGATAACTGCAATCGAGAGGAATATTACAAATGTGATGCGTCAAGAAATTCGACATAATACTCATGGTGGTGTCTAAAATTGCAGCGTTCGTCATATGGGGCACGTGATCTAATCCTTCGTAAATTTCAAAGCAATGTTCCAATCCAACTTGATTCATTTTCTCATTGATACTCGAGCTTCCATCAACTTCCAGCACGGGAGCAATTCCGAAGGCATATTGCATGGCAGAACCGTACGGTACGGTTTGGTCATTCGTGCCGTGAAAAAGTAATGCTGGTTCATCTCCTGCGTGAATCCAAGCAGTATCGCCTATTGCTCCGCAAATGTTTACGATTGCTTTAACATCTGAGGAGTATCCCGGATTTCCACTTTCACCCTCGAGTTCTCCATCTAGTCCTGGGTTGCTTGTATTCACAAATGACGGCAATTCAGCCATATCATCTAAATAAGCCATGTGCAAAGCAATGTATCCACCTGCGCTGGAACCCGCTATGTAAATTTCATTCGGATCAATGTTGTAAGGATTTCCATCTGCAGCAACGGTTTTACGAAGAAAACGCACCGCAGCTTTTCCGTCTTGAACGCCGCGCATGACAGCTTCTGTCATTGGGCCAGCAAGGTTCGCAGTTACGGTAACACCTAGTCTGTATTCAATAGAAATAGCCACGTAACCCATTTTTGCGAGTCGCTCACATATTGGCACAACATCGGCACCGGTCTTTGATCCCGAAAGGAAAAATCCTCCGTGAGCAACAATAACAGCAGCTCTATTGGTCACGTTATCTCCAACAGGCTCGTAGATGTCGCACAGAAGTGTTTGACTGGTTCCATCAAATTTCAAGTTTTGCCCGTAAGTAACATCAGACGTCACTTGAAAGTCATTGAAAATGTAATTCAAATATCGATTACCATCGCATTGCGCGTTGGCATTCATTCCTGAAACAATTGCTAATGAAAGTAGAATTTTTTTCATGGTGAAGGTTTTTGGTAGCACAATTTAAGATTTATTCTTTTTGAATGACCAAAAAACATTATTCCCCCTTAAATGTTAATGATTTTTATAAGTTTGAGCGTTATGTCTATCGAAAGAAGTAATTTTGCTCGACTTCACAATTATGATTGAAACTGATATCCTTGTTATTGGTGCAGGCCCATGCGGTTTGTTTACCGTCTTTGAAGCTGGACTTCTGAAATTACGTTGCCATTTAATTGACGCTCTGCCTCAGGCTGGAGGGCAGTTGACTGAGATTTATCCGAAGAAACCGATTTATGATATTCCTGGTTTTCCAGAAGTTTTAGCGGGTGAGCTTATCGATAATTTGATGAAACAAGCTGAGCCGTTTAAACCGGGATTTACCTTAGGAGAAAGAGCAGAATCTTTTGAAAAGACTGAAGACGGTAAATTCATTGTCACAACTTCTCGCGGAACAAAGCACATTGCTCCTGTTGTTGCCATAGCCGGTGGGCTGGGTTGTTTCGAACCTCGCAAACCACCTATTTCAAACATCTCCGATTTTGAAGACAAAGGAATTGAGTACATTGTTAGAGATCCAGAATTCTACCGCGGTAAATCAGTTGTAATCAGCGGAGGAGGAGACTCAGCGTTAGATTGGGCGGTTTTCTTGGCGAATGGTGTAGCGAAAGAAGTAACGCTGATACATAGAAGTAAAAGTTTCCGCGGACACCCCGATTCAGTTCAGAAGGTTTTCGACATGGCCGCTTCAGGAAAGATTAATTTGCATACCGATGCGGAAGTTGTTGAACTAGCGGGAGACGATGTACTTCGTACGATAACGCTTCAACATTCCAACGAAACTAAAACAGTTTTGACCACAGACCATTGGTTGCCTTTGTTCGGACTTAGTCCGAAATTGGGTCCTCTCTCGGAGTGGGGATTGAACATAGATAAAAATAGTATCGAAGTGAATACCTTCGATTATCAAACAAATGTTCCGGGACTTTATGCTGTTGGAGATATCAATACTTATCCAGGGAAGTTGAAGTTGATTCTTTGTGGTTTCCATGAAACGACCTTGATGGTTCAAAGTGCGTTCAAACGTATTTATCCTGATAAGAATTATGTTTTGAAATACACCACAGTTAACGGAGTAAACGGATTTTAATAATGGAAAATACAGTTCAAATTACAGTTATAGATAGAGAGGATAAAGAACATATCCTTGATGCGCCAACCGATATGGGCATGAACATGATGGAGCTTTGCAAGTCCTATGAGTTACCCGTTGAAGGAACATGCGGTGGAATGGCCATGTGCGCAAGTTGCCACATGTACATTTTGTCTGATCATGATTTAGGCGAAAGAAACGACGATGAAGAAGCAATGTTAGATCAAGCATTTTTCGTGAAAGGAAACAGTCGTTTAGGATGTCAATTGCACATTGCAGCAAATTTCGACGGACTAAAAGTGAAATTAGCGGAAGTAGGGGGGTAGGTCTATCGTGTAAGTTGTTCTACAGCTAACACGTAGGAATCAAAACCAAATCCAGATATTGTTCCCAAACAATGTTGAGCGAGGAGCGATGTGTGTCGCTCCTTTTCTCTTGCTAAAATATTGCTCAGATGCACTTCAATAACTCGCGGTTTCACAGCGGCTAATGCGTCTGCAATAGCCACACTCGTGTGCGTGTAGCCTCCAGCGTTAAGTATAATAGCGTCGTATTTTTCAGAATCCTGAATGGCATCTATAAGCACTCCCTCGTGATTCGATTGGAGATGAGAAAAAATAATGTCCGGAAATTTTTCGGTTAGAAGTTGCAGAAGCGACTCGGTATTTTCAGAACCATAAATTGAAGGCTCACGCATTCCGAGCAAATTCAAATTAGGACCATTGAGAATAAATATCCGCATTATTTGCGATAAGTTTCGAGTTGCCACTGATCCTCTGTGATGTTCGTGTTGCCTTTGTAATAGTATGTGCCAAGTTTAGAAACAACCTTTCTGTAGACAACTTCTTTGTGTCCTTTTTTAACTGTTGTTTCAATTACCTTCTTACTAGGCTGACTAGTCTCATAGGATTTTTCTGTTATTTCAGGTTCGTCAGAATTGTTTTTCGGTTCGGCACTTGGAGTTTCTATGGTTGCAATAGCGCTGCTGATTGCCTTTTCTTGCTTTTCTTTTCTTTCAAGTTCTTGAAGGCTTGCGGCGTGTGCCTGAGCATTTAACTCCATTCGCTTTTTGTCCAAGAGATCGTTTTCTTTTTTCAGAGATTCGTCTACTTTTTCAATTTCTTTTTGAATTTTACTCTGTGCAACTAATAGCTCTGCCTCTCTCGATTTTCTGGCTGTTTCTTCTTCGTTGTTTCGTCTGTCAAGTTCTGCTTGAACATCTTGAGTAGAATAATTCAATTGCTGGTTAGCCTTTTCAGAATATTGATGTGTTAAATCACTCTGACTTTCAATTTTGGCTTGTGCATATTCAATTTTGTTTTGTTCGTCTTTCCGAGTTTCTTGAATTTCTTTGTTTCGATCTTCTTTCTCTTTTTCAATTTTGTTTACGTTGGCTGTCATAAGCCTATCGTTTTCAGAAATTGAAAGCGCAATCTCACTACTCTTATTAATCTGCTCTGTTTGAGCATCTATTCTTCTATTTTGAAGTTCTTTATTTTTTTCAGTACGTGAATTGTTTTCTGTTACAGCATTTTCTATTAGATCAATATTTTCATTGAGTTTTTCATTCGGTTTTCTATGAAGCTCTTCAAGTTGTTCAGCTGTGGTTGTGACCTCTTCAGAAGCTGCTTTGATCGCATTCTCTTGTCGCGCTCTGTATGCCTCTTGATTGGTACTATCCTGGGCCTTAGCCTGAGTAATATCTAGCATTTTACGCTTTTCCGCCTTCTTTTGAGCGTCTCTGTAAAAATCTTCTACAGTTTTCTCTGCATTCAAATCGACATCTCTTTGGAAACGCTGGTTTTTTTTGAGTTCTTCATTTCTTGCGTCCTCGGCAATTTTTGACTCAGTGGCTAATTGCTCAGCTAGGCGATCAGCTCTATTTTCCGCCAACTCTTCTTCTTTCTTGCGGCGAACTTCTTCAAGTTCTCGCTCTTGTCTTAATCTTTTTTCACGCCAATTTTCATCGGAATTATTCGCCGAGTTATTCAGACTTACAATTGTTTGGTCAATGGTTTCAATCTGTCTTGAAGGATATCTTTCGGAACTTTTAAGTGCCAGCGCACGCGCGTATTTGTCTCGAGCTTCCTTGAGTTTTGTTTCATTTGTTAAATTACTCTCGCGAAATAAAATATCTGCTTCGGATATCAATCTTTTAAATTCAGCGAGGTTAGGGTCTTCTACTGGAGGAGTCGTTATAGGGGGCTTGCTCGCATTCAAGGCAGTGTTCGCTTTATCTATTTGTGTTAAGGGATAGTCTTCACTGGGCTTAATTTCAGAGGCGTTTTTGTATTTCGCGATGCACTCTAAATATTGTTTTTTTGAAAAGAGGTCGTCGGCACTTGCGATGAGAGCCTTATATCTACGCTCAATTTCTTCTTGTTTACTCTTGTCATTAGCAATGGCAAGAAGGGCTGCCTTTGCTGCATCAATTTGCTTCTGGGCATAAACATCTTTTGACAGAATTTGAAGAGCTTCCTCGTATGAATTTATACAAGTCTCAAAATTTTCATTGTTAAACTCTTGGTCTGCTCTTGCTATGATCGCTTTATACTTCTTTTGATTTTCAAGTTCAAGAAGTTTCTTGTCAATTTCAACAATTTGATTTCGCGGGTAATTTTCGGTGCTTCGAATCGCTAACGCTTCGTTGTATTTGTTTTTGGAATTTTCCCAATCTAGGTTTTTGTATAGATTGTCAGCGTCTTTTATTAATTGAGCGTACAGAGCATCTTGATTTTTGTTGGCAAGAAATTCTTTGTACTTTCTCTCTGCTTCGTCGTATTTATCTTTTGCGGGCTTATCGTTAGGGAAAATGTTAAGTGCACTTTCGTATTTCGACATGGCCTCTTCATATTTAGAGGCTGTCATTTTTCCATCACCCTCTTGAATTAGCTTGTCAAATTCTTTTTTCTGCTTGTCGCCATTTTTTGCTAAATCGGCTAATCTTTTGAATTCATCTTCGATCTTCTTATTCATTGAAGCCGTGTAGTCGAAATCAAAAGTAATTGAGCTCGTTTGCGAATCGAAAGCCGCTTTCCCCATAGGCTCTTTCAAAATATCTGTATTGAAACCATCGATATATTTGAACAGTGAGGGCTCCATGTCTAATTGAAAACCGCCAGCACGATCTTCTGCAGGAATGTTTCGAGTGTCAACGCGCAAAATTTTAGTCACATAGTCAGCACGAGAAAATTTTAAGTCGTATGAATAGCCTAGGGGTAGGCTAAAATCAAATTTGCCAGAACTTCCAGCGTCATATACTTTCTCTTGTGCTCCGTTTTTGAAAACGATTACCTGAACACCATCTAGTTTGCTGTCTGTATCAGAATCATAGATTGCTCTTTTACTTTTTATTCGAATAGTTTCGTTTTGAGCGAATGAGCTATGCGCAATGAAAAGAAAGCTAAAAAATAGTGCGCCAAGAAAATATTTTTTTGCGATGTTCATATATGGGCAGTAATGTTCTGAATTTCAACGTAAATATAATGCGAGAATCTGTTTCAAGAAAAGAAAAATAACTCCCCGAAGGGAGTTAAATTTGAATGGAAGTTTGATTTAAGCATTTGCCGTCGCTGCTCTCAGCCGAAAGTGAATAGTAGCCTCTTGAAAACCCGGCGAGATCAATAGACACGGGTAAATTCAGTTGACCTGCTTTTTGTCCATGAATGAGCTCTACGTATTTAACGATTTCCCCGGCTTCATTGCGCAAAACAACTCGAACATCTTCTTGCTGATTTAACACGAACTGCAAATTACTTTCAACATGCTTAGGTCTTCCTGAAAAGGCTAGCCCTGAGCCGTCTTCAGCTTCTTCATAATCTACTTTGTAATTTGGAAGAGGCACCTTCTTATGCTTTGCGGCGATGGCTTGAAGCGGACTTGCGATCATTGTGCTGTTGTCATAAGTGACAATCGCCGCTATTGAGTGGTCGTTAGTAAAGGCCCAAACGAGTTGTTGAATTCCACTGCAATTACCCAGTCTATTTGCTTCAACTTCTTCCAAGGCCGCTACCAATTCAGGTTTGGCCATGGCAGTTTTTCCGAGATCATCGAAACCATTGCTGGTTGGACTTGCGCTTGCATTTCCGCACGCCGTGTTGAGCATTGTTGTGCATTCTTCTCCAGGCGCAAGGTAAATCTCCCGTGATCTTAGAACTACAAACGGTTGATAAGAATCACTCGCTGTGTAGAATACCCTTCCAGTTTCAACGTGGAGCGCAAGTGAGTCTTTAGTTGTATTTTTAACTTTCAAGTGGAAATATCCGTGACTTCGCAGATTATTAACTATTCCAGAGAACGTGATTTTTTTCTCTTTGTGAGCTTTCCCGAAGTTGCAGCGTTGGATTTCTTTTTGTCCAAATGAACTTGTGCCTATGAGCAATAGGCCGATAATTAGGATTTTCGTTTTCATTTTGAAGAGGTATTTGGGGTTGATGAATTGCTGATGCGCGTTAAGTCCTTGGCTCTTATGTACACAATGGAGTTGTTTTTCTTGTTTGTTCTTCGCAGAAAGTTTGGTATCTCTCCGTATTTGAATCTGAATGTTTTGGCTTTTGCCTCGTCTTTCAAATAAACATCCAATGTTAAATCAGCTAGAATGGAGATGTCGCCAAATGGAATGTCAGCTGATCGGACTTTAGAAGGGAATTGTTTTTCGAAATTGACCTGCACATTTTTTTGCGAGAATTCAATTCTATTGAATCGGAGGGATGGTGCCAATATTACTTTTACGTTCCCAGTAGCACGGTCATTTTCAAAAAGTCCATATACCCCCGTTTGATTGACATGTACAAGGTGGTATTTTTGTCCGTTGATAGTTTTAGTGCCCACCTTTTTTCCCTTTATTGTTAACCATTCTTTTCCTTTATAATCCCATTGGAGGAATAGAATTTTTTCATTTCGGGTATTTGCTGTAAGTGGAATCAATATGTCAATCCCCTCTTGGGTGAACCTGCCTTCTGGTAGGTAAACATCAAATGCGGATCTACATTTTAAAATTTGACCTTTCGCATTTGTTGTGTTGAAATTTGAAGATAGTTCATCAAACTTTAGATATCGAACATCGGGTGAATCTGTCGCATTGGCCATAAATAATGAACCAAATACAATGAGGGTTAGTGCAATCTTTTTCATGTTTTAGTTGTGTTTTAAGTAGGCGTTAATTTTCTTTTTACTGTGGAAAATGCTAAGAATATTTTTCTCTTTTACTTTTGTTTCTTCGACCCATTCTTTTCCAGTTGCGTCCTGGCATACAGCTCGAATAATAAAGTCTTTATGGTTTTTCGGACCTTTGAAACTTGCTTCTTTTTGGTTGTCTGAAATTACTCCTTCAATTCTGACAAAGGGCTCACTCGAGATAAGCTCGATATAAGTGATCGCAGCGTTTTTTGGTGATATCGCAGTTACTGGTTGAACACTCACAGACTTGCTCTCAACTAGTGCATATAAACCAGATTCTTCAATTTTTGCAAGTATGAATTGTTGTTTTTTCGAAGAGGCTTTAAATGTCGTTCCGGTTTTTGTCCATTCTCGATTGATGTTATTCCAACGAAGCAATTGGTAGCTTTTTTTATCCGTAACGTTAACAGGAATTTGCGCTGTTACCGGTTTTTTAGGAACAAGTCCGCTTTGGAAATCAATCTTTATTAGTTCGCGGATAAGAATTATTTTGTTCTCGAAGAAGGACGAAACATTTGAATTATACATTTCATCCTGAGAGCTTAGCGTTGCGAATGAAAGCGTATTGGCCAGTTCCAAATCTTCAGGCTTGCAGGTAATTAAAATGGCATTTTTATTTGTGAATGTGCTGTCAGGTCGAATGACTTCTGCGATCACTTCATTGGTCACGACCTCTACACTAATAACAGGCTCTTTTTTGCTCTCTGCCTCATAAGTGAATGAGATTCTGTTGAAGTCGAGATGCTCTTCTTTGAAAAATTCTTTTAATTCTTTTTCTCTTTTGTAAAAAAGGGCTTGTTTTTTCACGTCGGCAGTTGCAGGCGGTTCTTGTAATTTAACTTTAATTCCTTTGGCCAAATAAAGGTCTTCGGCGTAGAGTGATAATTCACGTCTTGTTTCTGTTGTGAATTTTTCTGAATCTTTTTCAAATTCAATAGGAATGATGATCGCGTTTGCCATCAGTATTTTCCCAGCGCATAGCAGCATTACAATTATTTTTTTCATGGCGTTGGAATTTTGGGGTTCTTTATTCGTAACGTCATTTATTTTTTATTAATTGCCTTTACGTAAATATTTTTTTATTGTGTGAACCGTGATTTTTTTTGCAGATTTGTTTAATGAATACGAGTTATTGGGAAAGAGAATCGTTTTTGGAGCATTACGATACAATTGTTGTAGGTGCTGGAATTGCTGGGCTTTCGGCAGCAATTGAACTTAAAAAGATGCAGCCTGATTTTAGCATAGCCGTTTTGGAAAGAAGTTGGCTCAGTGATGGTGCGAGTTCCAAAAATGCCGGATTTGCATGCTTCGGAAGCGTTTCTGAATTTGTAGATGACTTGAAAGATATGTCTTTCGGTGAAGTTCTAAGCCTTGCTTTGCGTCGTTTTCGGGGCATTGAAAAATTAGTCAAAGACTACTCGTATGAGATTTTGAAGTTGGAGTGGAACGGGGGATATGAAATTTTTTTTCAGGAAGATGAAGCCAGTTTCAATGAGTGCTGTGCTTATGTTGATGAATTTAATAACTCTTTCGAAGCAGTTTTAAATATTCGTCCGTACACCGTTTTATGTGTTGAAGAATTTCAAGGGATTAAAAATTTAGTTGGGGTCATTTCGAATAAGTATGAAGGAGGTTTGAATACAGGTGCCATGCTGAAAGCTATGCGCGATAGAGCTTTGAGTATAGGTGTGCAAGTATTTAACGGTGTTGAAGTAATGAGTTATTGTTCTGAGCAGAATGAGTTGAAAGTTAAATCGTCAATTGGAATTTGGACGACAAAGCGTATAGCTTTTTGTACGAGTTCTTTTCATTCTGATTTATTTCGAGAACTTCAAATGAATTCAAAACGAAATCAAGTAGTTATTACAAAACCCATTTCCGATTTGAAATTAAACGGAACTTTTCATCACCAACAAGGTTTCAATTATTTTCGAAATATTGATGGAAGAATTTTAATGGGTGGAATGCGTCATCATTTTCCGAAAACTGAATCTACAGGAATTCAAGGAAACACGGAAGAAGTTGTGAGCGCGTTGACGGATTTCCTTCAACATAAAATTCATACAACTTCAGACATAGAAATTGATTTAGCGTGGAGCGGAATTCTAGGAGTAGGGAAAGATGAACGTCCACTTGTAAAAGAAGTTGAGCAAAACGTATTCGTTAGTGTTTGCTTAGGAGGAATAGGAGTGGCAATAGGTTCGCTTATTGGCGAAGAATTAGCAGAACTTATTGATTCTTCTTTTTCGAAATAAATTCGGAGATAGCCTCTGCGCAGCGCTCTCCATCAATTGCAGCAGAAACAATTCCTCCTGCATAACCAGCACCTTCTCCGCAAGGAAAGAGATTTTTAATTTCTGGATGATTCAAGAATTCTTTGTCTCTTGGAATTCGAACGGGAGATGATGTTCGTGTTTCGGGTGCAATTAATAGTGCGTTTGGACCCGAGAAATTTGGCATCTTTGAATTGAAATATTGCAATGCTCCAATTAAACAATCTGAAATGAATTTTGGGAATAAATCACGAAGATTTGTAGAAGTGATTCCGGGACTATATGAAGAGTTAGGGAGCGAGGTACTCTTTTTATTGTATATAAAATCGGTTGCCCGTTGTGCTGGAGCAAACTGATTTTTTCCTCCAAGTTCATACGCTCTTTTTTCTAAGTCCTTTTGAAGTTGCATTCCAGCTAAAGGGCCTGTATACTTCAAATTTTCGAGGTCGCTTAATTTAACCTCAACCACAATCCCTGAATTTGCCCAAGGGTTGTTGCGCTTGCTTGGCGACCATCCGTTGGTTACAATCTCCTCTTGTGATGTTGCGCAAGGAGCTACTATACCACCCGGACACATGCAGAATGAATAGACACCGTGATCGTTTATTTGTGTTACAATGGAATAACTCGCAGGCGGAAGAAATTCACCGCGGTCATCGCATTTGTATTGAAGTTTGTCTATTGTTCTTTGGTCGTGTTCAATTCGAACGCCTATTGCAAAGGGCTTCGCCTCAATGGCAATGTTCTTTTCATGTAGCAATTCGAAAATGTCTCGGGCACTGTGTCCAGTAGCCAACAAAATGCTGTCGGCCTGAAATAGATTTCCTTTCGAAGTTTTTACTTCTTGAATTTCATCGTTCGAAAGTTTAAAATCTGTAGCTCTCTCTTCGAAATGTATTTCCCCTCCGTTAGCTAAGATGCTATCTCGCATGTTGGCGATAATTTGTGGAAGTTTGTTGGTTCCGACATGCGGATGACTCTCCGTTAGAATGTTTTCGTTCGCGCCGAATTGAACCAAGGTTTCAAGAATTCTCACCACACTACCTTTCTTAGTGCTGCGCGTGTAGAGCTTGCCATCACTATAAGTTCCAGCACCACCTTCCCCAAAGCAATAATTCGAATCTTCATTCACTTGTCCGTTTCGAGTGATCTCAACTAAGTCGCGTCTTCTTGCTCTGACATCTTTGCCTCTCTCTATTACAATGGGCTTAACGCCTAATTCAAGAAGTCTTAATGCAGCGAACAAGCCAGCAGGACCAGCACCGATAATGATTGCAGAACCTTTTATTTCATTTTGAAATTGGCGTTGATGAACCGCAGGAAATTCTTCATTCGCTGAAATAATCGATATTCTTAAAATAACAATTGGGTTGCGCTTCCTGGCGTCGATAGATTTTTTATCAATTCGCCATTTAAAAGAAAGAGGAGATAAATTCAACGTGTGTTGAATTTTCTCCTCTAAATAATTGAAGTCGGCCGATTGGGCTGGACTTACTTGAAGTTCAATAGTGTTCATGCTGTTGGTCTATTCAACCAAAAAATATGATTAATAAAATTAGGCCTTCACCGCTTTAGCAGCCTTTGTTGCTTTTGCCTTTACCGAGCCTGGTTTTCTCCCGCGTTTCTTCAACACTTTTGTTGCAGCTGGAGCGGCCGGAGCAGCGCTTTCACTTACGATTGATTCCTTTTTAGGTCCAGTTTTCTTAGCGCCAGGTTTATTCTTAGATCCTTTTGGACGACCGCGACGTTCTCCTCCTGCAGGCGATTTTGACGAGCCTGTCTTACTTAGGATGGAAGCAATTTTGCTAGTGATTTTAACTTTTCTGCCTCTTCCGCTTTGGAGTGTTGCGATTAGATTTGCTGCGTCTACCAAGGAGTTTAGCTCTTTCTCACGACGTGCGATTTCTTGTTTAATCTCGTTTAATAGTTTCATAAAAATAACTTTTTATTTAATAATGAATGCGAAAATATCGCGCGAATTTAATTTTAAATCCTAATAGAATGTTAAAAAACGTTAAGAAAATTTTAAGAACCCCTCATTCGGATTACTTTAGCGCTTCAATTTGAGCATTATGAAATTCAATAGAAAGAACATTTCAACTGAGGAATTATTGGCATTGTATGAGGCAATTAAATTACCTCGCTTGATAGAGGATAAGATGTTAAGCCAATTGCGTTTAGGAATGATATCGAAATGGTTCTCGTCATACGGACAAGAAGCTATTTCTGTGGGCGTGGGGATGGCGATGGAAGAAGATGAGTTTATCTTGCCTATGCACAGAAATCTTGGGATTTTCACTTCGAGAAATTTAGACTTAAAGCAATTGTTCCTTCAGTTCCAAGGGAAGAAGGATGGATTCACAAAAGGACGTGATCGTTCGTTTCACTTCGGGACGAAGAAGCACCACGTTGTCGGAATGATTTCGCACCTCGGCCCTCAGTTGGGCATTGCAGATGGAATTGCATTAGCAAATAAATTAGAAGGTGCTCCGAAAGCAACAATCGTATTTAGTGGAGACGGCGGCGCAAGTGAAGGGGATTTTCATGAGTCCTTAAACGTAGCGACAGTTTGGGATCTTCCTGTGATATTTTGTATCGAGAACAACGCATGGGGTTTATCTACACCGAGTCGCGAGCAATTCAGATGCAAGCAATTCATAGACAAAGCCATTGGATACGGAATGCCAAGTGAAGATGCGATTCAAATAGATGGAAATAATATTCTTGAAGTTTATTCAACGGTAAAGAAAATTGCAGAAAGCATTCGCAAAAAACCGCGACCTGTTATTTTGGAATGTATGACTTTCCGCGTTCGTGGACATGAAGAGGCAAGTGGAACGAAGTATTATCCAGAAGGTATCATCGATGAATGGTCAAAAAAAGATCCGGTGGCGATGTACGAAGAGTATTTATTAGCCGAGAAAATAATTACTCCCGGCGATGTTGAAGCCATGAATTTAAAGTTAAAGGATAAAATCAACACGAATTTAAAGTCGGCTTATGCTGAACCGGACATTGTCGCAAACACAGAAGAGGAATACGATGATTTATTTGCGCCGTTTCCAAATGCGGAAATACCAGCGTCTTCTGCCAAAAAGAAAATGCGTTTTATCGATGCTATTCAAGATGGTTTGCGTGAAAGTATGCGTAAGCATAATCGTTTGGTTTTAATGGGACAGGACATTGCTGAATACGGAGGTGTATTTAAAGTGACTGAAGGCTTTGTGGAGGAATTCGGAAAAGGTCGTGTTCGAAACACCCCGTTGTGTGAATCTGCTATTGTGGGCGCCGGCTTGGGTTTGAGCATGAAAGGACACAAAGCAATGGTTGAAATGCAATTCGCAGATTTCGTGACTTGTGGATTCAATCAAATTGTAAACAACTTAGCGAAGTTGCACTATCGTTGGGCAGAAAATGCCGATGTTGTTGTGCGCATGCCAACAGGCGGTGGCGCAGCTGCGGGACCCTTTCACAGTCAAAGCAATGAGGCTTGGTTTTTCCACACCCCCGGATTGAAGATTGTATATCCAGCATTTCCTTCCGACGCGAAAGGATTGTTGTGTCAAGCTTTCGAAGATCCGAACCCTGTATTGTTCTTCGAACATAAAATGCTCTACAGAAGTATTGAAGAAGAAGTTTCTGAAGGTCATTTCGCGCTCCCTTTCGGAAAGGCACGAATTGTTTCTGCGGGTGATAAATTGACGCTCGTGACCTATGGGCTTGGCGTTCATTGGGGATTGGAAGTGTTGAAGGAGGAGAAATACGTGGGTGTTGAATTAATTGATTTACGCACGTTGGCTCCTTTGGATTATGAGACGGTAATGACTTCAG